>Ga0310694_10000176_pt1 | contig 94993 bp, 127 predicted proteins | sample 174DNAGHGhighgp2_FD_203884 | JGI IMG/M metagenome (GOLD analysis project Ga0310694, IMG submission 203884) | Sheep rumen microbial communities from Palmerston North, Manawatu-Wanganui, New Zealand - 1742 DNA GHGhigh gp2 (v2) (version 2) | ecosystem: Host-associated > Mammals > Digestive system...
GGAAGTAATATAGCCAATTTCCATTTGGAAAGTGGTATAACTGAACTTTGGGATTGTAGTGCAGCAAGTGTTACTAGTTGCACTGATTGCGAAGAGTATTTTGGTCGTGGTGGTGATAGAATATATGAAAAAATGAAAGCTTGGTATAACCAAGTTCAAAGAAACATTCTTACGTCTATAAGTAATTCTTGCTCGATGCCTACTATCATTTTACCAACTGAGCTACAGTTATCTATTGATGATATGGGAGAATTTAGTATATTTTCTACAGACTATGAGCTTGGAAAAGACTATAGGGTTGCACATTATGGAGATAGCGCAAATACACATAGCGGAACTGTGGTAACTATGGATGGTAACTCTATGTATCTTAGTGGGGATAGTTTAGGATTCAGTTTTAATCCTGAATATATGGATAAATATGCTTCATCATGTATGACTTGTGGATATGAAGGTGTATTTTCCGAAATTTGTCCTAAATGCGGTGGAAGAAACATAAAACATGGTGCATGGGTTTCTTATACTGAAAAATATATTAATGATAACAAAGATGAGTTCTTCACGAATGTAACATATTATACTTATGATGAAAACAATGTAAAGCATACAGGAACTGGTTCAATAGATAATGCCAAAAATGAGATAAAGAAAAAACTTACAAAAATTTATCCATTAACAACGTGTGAAAATGGTTGGATTTTAATTGATGGCGTGTTATATGAAATAAAGGAGGCTGAATTCGGAAAATATGACCAAAACAATATATATTTGAAGGATAACACTTATTTGGTTTTTAGAGAAGATGTAACTGATACGCCATATACATTTGTAAACGGAAAGAAAATATTTGCTGATTTCTACCCTGCAAAAGATAATGGGGTGTTCTACTTTCCATTCTTTCTATCTGAGGATGCTAGTTTTGTAGAAAAATGTAGTGGAAAGCTTTTCAATATTGAAAACTATATGCAATTTGAAAGGTATAAAAGGTCAAAACAGATTTATTACATAGAATATCATGGAAAAGTATATAATTTAGGCAATGTAATTCAAGATTCTTACGAAATTGATGGAAACGAATATTATAAAGTAAATGGATATACTGTTGATGAATATGGATATACTTTGTATTGTATAAATGGTGATGTGAAGTTTTATAATGACGAGTCTGTTATCGGTGGTTTAGAGGACTATGCATTAGAAGGTTATGGAACCCCAAGTTGTATGGTTGAGGACAATAATAATATAATAAAAATAGAGCCAATACTAGATGATGAACACAGTATATTCACAATATATAGTGTTGATGAAATAACAGGTAAAACTGTGTCTAAACTTTCAGATATTAGATTATATAATGTATTGACAGATGACATTGGTAACACCATTGAAGGTATATATGATGTAAGGACTGTTGGTACTAGTGGCGCAACTGCTCATCAACCACCGCAAGGAACTGAGCTAGAATTAATTTATCAAGTAGGAAATACGGCTAATATACAAAGATTCAGTCAAACAAGTGACGATATGGATGGGGTTATAACCGCCAAGGCAAAAAATAAACAGAGCGATTTTAGAAACTATTTTGTTGGTGATATTATTACAAAAATGACATTCTATTATAAAGACTATGAAGGTAATATCGTTAATGATACAGTAAGATATGTTGAGTTGGGTAGTGATGATGTTAAATATATATATAACTATAATAGTTCTGAAAAATATAGCATACCTTCAGGTTACACATCTTTAAAGGCAATTCAATTGGCAACTGAAGTTAAAGACACATTAGAAGAAAGTGGTAAAACCAAATACATGTATGATGATATATACTGTGACATTACATACTATGTTGGTGCTACATTATCTAGAAAAGAAGGTAAAGAATATAATTTAGCATCAAAAGCTAGAGATGATAAACACAAAACAAGTAAAGATGTTTCTGATGAGCAATATCACTATTATAGTAACTACGGAGTAGAATACACAGAAACAGTAAGGTTTGTCAAAACAAACTGGGAGTATTACCTCAAAAAGCCAAAAGATGAGGATTCAATATTACCGTCAAAAAGAAAAAAACCATGTAATCACAGTGTAAGTTATCCAATTTATGTTTACGTTCTTACACAAGACCTAACAAGGGTTGATGAGTCACAATATAAGACTGAATATTCAGTGCCTATAGCAGATTTTAAATTTGAAATCAATATATTCAGTGGCAATGGTGATACATTTGGAGAGAAGTATCTAGAGGAAATGGCAACACACAATAATTCACAAGTATTCCCAACATATAGGGAGGAATATAGATTTGGTGTTTCTAGCATAGAAAATGTGGACTCAGATATTTATATAGACAGAGGAATAAATGCTGCTTTTGAGAAGCATTTAAAGCTTGGTGAAGTTACAAGCCTAGAGGCTTTGGAACAATATGGTTTAAATTTTTTTAAAATAATGGAAAGTTGAGGAAAATAATAAATTAAATAATAAAACAAAATATTATGAGTATCGGAGCATATGGCACTGTAATTCCTATCCATATAGCTAATGTCGATATACCTAATTTGGTGGATATTTCTTTTGTATATCATGAGACAAGAAGCTATGATTCTCTTTCAAGCGGTAAATTTAAACACTTAGATTCAAGTATTTTAACTCAAGCAAAAAGAGAACAAGAAGATACTGATGTAGATGAATATATTGAGGGTATGTACAACCTTCAATTGCCTCTTGGTGAGTTTAATAAGAAAGGGTTCTATACGGTTTTTATTAAGCCAAAAGAAATTGAGGCTATTATTACTGATGTTGGTAATCTAACGGCATTTCCTAATGTTAGGGGGTTGGTATTAGATACAACACAAATACAAAATGCAAGTATTAGTACAAAGGCTAGAAAAAACAATGAACTTGTTGGATATAGGGTGATTTATTTAGATGAGAATGGTAATAGAGAAAACTATTACAGAATTATTACATCTAATAACAAATGCGAGCCAGTAGTTCAAGCGCCAAATAGCTCTAGCGACAAGTCATATACATATCGTTATGAGGATAGTTCTAGCTTGATATTTGTTACCGTATCACCTTCATCAGCACCAACATTCAAGGAGAATGCTCTTCCATATATAGGCAAACCAACTCAGAAGATATTGTTGGTAAACACTTTCTTTGAGCCTATACAACTTGACATTGAACTTACAACACATGATGCTGATACAATCAGCTACATGCTAGAGAATAGCCAGTTGAGAGATTTGGACAATGGTCTTGTTACAACATTTAACAACGAGAACGAGATTTATCATCAAGCAGAGCACTTTACGCTTAAAGACCAATACACTGGTAATCCAGTTTATGAGGTTAAACAGAATAAGAAAAACAGTATTGATTTCAGTCAAACAATTAATGACAAAATAGAATAAAAGAACATGGCTTTTATAAAATCACATTCAAATTATGTTCTGAAAAAGAATCATCAGACTATTTCAGACGGTACAATATGGGAACGTGACATTACCACTATTGGAGGTGTCAACCAGTTCTCACCTAGTCAAGTTCCAATATACAAGAGTGGTAATTTTATCATCACAGTAAGAAATGATGGTAAAGTTGCTAACCAGTATAATAAGACAAAATGGAAGGAAAACGAAAGTGGTGATACTTGGACTCTTGAGACAATTAGTGGTATGACTAGCGAGTTTGAAGACCAGAATGATGTTAAAATAGTACTAAAGCAAGATTATTATGATTTTTGTGATTTCGTATATTATGGTTCTTTGACTGAAATGTTCCGTGCATCAATCAATGACGTATTGACTAGATTTCCAGGGGAGCTATATGTTGCATATGAATTAGATGAATCTAATAACAAAACGCCAATAAATGCATATTATACTAGTGGTGTTACGTCAGACTTTGAAAAAGTTGAGGAAAGTGTAATACTTGGAGGTAATGATTATACAATTGTATCGAATCCATTTGGAATTGATATACACTCTTTGAAAAAGCCAACTGACGCAAAGGCATTGAAATATTTTGCTGAAGACGGATTTAAAAACTATGAAATAATTGATGGGGATAATGAAAATGGTATACCAATTACTTCTTGGGAAAGTACTCCTACAGAAGAAAAATTCTGCCCTGGTAAAAAGGTTGCAAATATTAAGATAAATGATAGTATTGAAATAGAAGCTTGGGTTGGTGATGGAAATGAGGTTATATACCTATCTAAAAATAAAAGCTCATTTGGAAAACACATAAGACCATCACAAAGCGTTTTATCTGAATTCTATAATGAATGTGACAATTTTGAAAAGTTAATTTTAAACAGAAACACAACTCCTAAATATAAGTCAGTATTTTCAGTTATACATGATAATGAAAGGGGTTATTATAGAGAAATGGAAGAGTTTATCTTCCCTACGTCTTATGGTGGATATAATATAGACGCTACTTCATTTGGATTCAATGATTACACTAGTAGGTTAGCTGAAATAGGTGCTTATTACGATGAATATTTCACGGATAACCTATATAGGTCAATGACGCATGAAGCGATTAAAAACTTTGACTGGACATATACTCGTGAATTTACTTATGGGGATGAAGAAGAATTTGTTCATGGCGGTGAGAAAATGCAGAAAGCACTGAGGGTTTTTGCTAGAGAGTTTGATGAAATCTTATCGTATATAAACAACATTAAAAATAATGATAGGGTAACATATGATGAAAGAAGCAACATACCTAATTATTTCTTAATTGATGAGGTTGAAAATGATGGTTGGGACGTGTGTCTAATATATCCTTATGACCTTAAGGAGTTTGAAGTTGACGAATATGGAAATTATAAGAAAGATGAAGATGGTAATAAGATTGTAATTTCAGACGAAAACTATAATGAGCAATTTCAATTAAGCGGTGATTCAAGCACTAAATTTATTAGACAATTTACACAAAACGCTAAGACCGAAGTTTACCCATACAGAAAAGCATTATTAGGTTATCCTGAAGGATATTTTATAACTTGTTGTAGTGGTAGTGGTAAGGTTCAAACTTGTCAGTATAGTGGGTCTCCATATTATTTCGTGTCTGCTGAAGGAATTGGAAATACATATGTTGACCCATGTAGCAAAGGAACATCTAGTATTAAAAACAGAATTAAATCATATTCTAATGAAAAGTCATATACATATCTAGATGCTAATAATGAGTTTATGCGTAGAATGGCAATTAATTCTCCATATATCTGGCGTCATAAAGGTACAGTTGAAGGTATTGAAATGATTTTAGGCATGTTTGGCTTACGTAGCAAAAAATGGGTTGATAGTATGCCTAAATATAGGAAAGATTGTGAAGGACTAGAACCAGACTATGAGATAACGGAATATTCGTCTTTCACAGGACGTATTGAAGAGAAATGGGATGCAATACATCAGATGTATCGCATTGATTGGATTAATTCTACAAAATCAATAGTATATGATTATAGGTCAACATCTAACTATACAAAGTATGGGGCACAACCAAATTATATATCATATCAAGGATTACCAGTATCTTATAGATATGAGTATTTGTCAGCAACTGCACCTTATATAAAAGTTGACAAGTTAACAACATGCGAACCGCAACAAGTAACAAGTGATTATAATGAAGCTTTTAGAGTTGCTGAGACAAATGAGGTGGTATTAAGAAGATATTTATATCCTAACTTTAATAAAGACGAACAGTTAGACGGAAACCCTTATTTCCAAATGGATGGCGGTTGGTTAGCTAAAACTGTAGAACATAGTGGTGGAACTAGATATAATTTCCAATTTGATGTAAATGATAATATTGCATATACATGCTATGAGGAAAGTGGTAAAACTGAAGATGATGGTTCATTGATTGACAACCACCCAATATACAAGGAAACTGTTAGAAATATTAAAAGGGTAGATAATGTTGCTGAACTAGTATCGACCCCTATGGAAAATCTTAAATATGGAGAAATATATTATGTTTCGTATATTGAAAAAGATGTCGCATTGATTAATGGTAAAGTATATCCAATTAAATATGAATATAGCGGAGATAATGGCAAGCCATCTAGATATATTTTATTTACTAAAAACGATGAGTATATAAAAGTTGGTGATGATTTATTCTTTACAGATAATATATTTGTATATGATAAAAATGGAGATAGTGGTTCAACAAGTCTATCAGATAAACCAAGCGGATTTGAGGTGAAAGCGTATATCAAAAAAGATGAAGAAACTAATAAAGACTTGTTTATGTGTCAAAGTGATGCCGATGGATACTATACAATAGATACTTTCTGTATATTGGACGATGCTTTACCATCTGAAGGATTAACCAATTACTTTATTATTGATAATCCTTATTATTCTGACAAAATTGCAAATGTAAATGATAGTGAGGATTCAGATAATAATGGATGGAGGGCATTAAAGGAGACTGACCCTGAATATATCAAGGTAAACACCATAAAAAATTATTATGAAGGAAATAACCCTCATAATGGTAATATGAATTATGATAGTGGGCATGAATATTTCACTTATTTCAAGAGATTATTCAAAAATCCAATTGACGAAAGTCTATTTGATGAAAGGTGTTATGAAAGTTTCTTCGTAGACTTAGATAATGAAATACAGAATATTGGATTTAGTCATTTAATCGAGGATAACGAACTAATAAGACAATATACTCCATTTATTTCTGCTGACACCAAGGTACATTATTTTGGAAGTTATTATAAGAGAACGGATACAGAAAAATCATCTGCTAAAAAATCAGATTGTAGCGATGGGGAGGTTAAATTCTATGATACCACAAAATGTACTGATGTCAAATTTTATGGTGAAGATAGAGAAAAAATAGAAGAACTTGATAAAATGTATAAGTTCTTAGATAATGATATTTCAGTTGATAGTTATATACTTTCAGATGAAGAAAAAATTTTAGGTAAGCAATATCCTTACAGTGGAATGACTGAAGTTGAATATAAATGTGGAGATAAAACATATTCAGTTCTAGTAGATGAGGTTACAAACCAAATAATGAATAACAAAAGGTTAACAATTAAGTTTAATTTACACGAAGCATGGTATTCTGAGAAAGGTCAATGTGAACTCAAGTATCTAGACGATATTGTTATGAATTACCTAACACAAATGATTCCTTCTACAGCAATTGTAGATATTCAATATGTTTCAAAATAAAAATGGTTAGTATTAGTGGAACTAGAAAAACTTATGAGATAGATTTAAGTAAATCTGTTGATAATAAATATGCATTGTCAATAGATTCCAACAAATCTATTAACATAACATATGTATCTAATAAAGATGCTATATATGCTTATGTTTTTGAAAAAAATAAAATTTTCATTGAGGTTAATAAGAAAAAGTTAACAAAAGAAGGATTAATTCTTCTTAAGGATTTGAGGAAGAATGAATATAAAATAACATTAAAACCTGATTATGAGGCATTTAGGGAGCGCAATTATATATTTAAATTAGGTAAGCATAAGATTAGTGGCAATTCTATCACGCTTAATATAACTTCAAAAGAAAATGGAAATTATGAGCCTTGGTCAGTAATTACTGACATATCACCTATTTCATATGATGTTGACAAAAAGAAAACAAAAGTAACTTTAACTATGTCAATGCTATTGGCAGCAGAGGCTAACGGTAGTGTCATATTCAGACAAGATAATAGTGGTAAGGAAATTAAAATAAAGCTTAAACATATAGATAATAATTCAGTCGAGCTTTATGAAACAAAAGAAGCTGATTAACATCAAAAGTTAATCAGCTTTTCTTTATCCTCATCCAAATCCTCAATAGACTCAATTTCAATGTCGTATAAGCCATATTCACTCTCAAGGTCAATGAATTTATGAGACATATTTTCAACATCCCATACTACAAATCCGTGCTGAGATACGGTCTCCCCAAATGTTTGCTGTATCAATGACCCTGGATATACAATTTCAATATCATTATGTTTAATTACTTGACGTTTATGAATATCCCCAGCCATGACGCAAGTGCATCCATCAAATAGACTTCCTTCTGCCCCACCGTCAACAATAGTTCCATTGTTAAGTTTTGCGCCTACAACCATACCGTGATATAAACCGATAATTTGCTTTCCTTCTGCATTCAAGTCGGCAAAACTTGGCGGTGCATAGCCATTATAGATTGAATATAATGCCCATACGACATTATCATCTTCAACAAAGCCGCTTTCAAAGCCTAATACAGAATCAATGAACATACAATCATCAAAATTAGCAGTATCAAACAATGCTGTAAGCGTATCCGTTCTAGACATGTTATTTACTAGTAGGTCATGATTACCAGCGACAACGATAACTTTAGCAATTTCTTCCAATTGTCTTAGAAAAAAACTACTAAACGTCATCAATTCGTTTGAAATATTATTCTTTTGGTGAACGAGGTCTCCGCATATTACAATTCTAATTTCGTCTCGTTCATAATCTTTTGCAATTTCTTTACACTTTTCCACAAAATTTGTTAATTGTTCAGCATACTCATTTAGCCTCTGAAAATTTCTTATATGTATGTCTGAACAATGGATAACACATTTAATCATTAAAAATCCAATTCGTCTAAATCGTTATTTTCGTATTCTTTATTTAAAAAATATGTTTCATGTAATGCATGAAATTTATCTATGACTTTACTACTATGCTTGAGCCAAAAGCTATCTCCTTCTTTAGTTTTTTCCCAAAGAAAAAAATATGTATCATAAAACACATCATAAATGGTTTTGCAAGTATATATTTGATTTATGCCGTTTTGTTCTATGGTATATTCCCAAAATATTTTGCAAAGTCCAAAATCAGATAATATTTCTGACAACTTAAAAATCCATTTATATTTGTTTGATATATCATAATATGTCGTATACAAATGGTTTTTATATAAATACTTTTCAAGTATTTTTATGCCATCTTGGTAATTTTTTTTATTTTTCATCATTCCATAACATTTTAGGTTTTTGACAAATATATAAAAAATATTTTTTAAATGCAAACAGAATTACCGTTTTCTAACTAATTTTTCTCCCCACATTGTTTTATACCATTCGTATTCATTCTCATAACACCATACAAATCCTTTAGAATGTTTTCTCCATCTTATACATACTTGTCTGATTAACTCTGGTCTAACATTATAATACTCTCCAGCTTCTTTTGCATTTTTCCATTTTTTTATAATTTCTAAATTATCGTTTAATTGTAGTATTGGTTTAGATAATTTTTCAGAAGTTTTAGCGTATTGTGATTTTGGAGGTATAATTTTTTCTTTTTTATCATAAGACCATGCAAAATTATTATATAAAGAATTTCTTTTTATTGCTAATTTAATATAATATCTTTCGTTACTGTTAGTTTTCCCAATAGCGAATGATTCTATAAATTTTCCAGTTTTAGAGTCATATTTATACACTAGTTCATCTAGGTTATTTGCTTTCCTTTTGTTTATTTTTCTTTCTTTTTTATTATAGTTAATTATTTTTTCAGTTCCTTCTCTAAATATTTGATATTTTCCGATAAATTTTCTATTTTCTTTGTAAAGTGCATTAGAAACTACGGTTGAAGTAACATTATAAAATTCTTTAACTTCATTAATTGTTTTATGTGACCTAACATAATTTCCTTCTAAATCATAAACATTTATTTTAATTTGTTTTGGATTCAGTTTATTATATTTACGAACTTTTTCACTTATTTTTTTTAAAGTTTCTACTGTTATAGTCTTGTTTAAGCATCCTCCATTTTCAATATTTACTAGTTTTCTTTTTAGAATATTGATATAAAAAATTTCAAAATCGTCAATATTTTTTAGCGTGCATCTTTTAAGAATAAAAACATCAAAAGTTTTGTACTTGTTTATAATGTTGTCTTTATAGATGTTTCTTTTTTTAGATTTATTTTTGGATTCATAGCAGTGGCTTTGTATTCGACTTAATAAACCGAATTTGGTATTTGTTTGACCTACGTAATATTTTCCGTTAGGAAATTTTAATAAGTATATTACGTGTGTTGAGCGTAATTCTTTATGCTCACAATGGAATTTAACTAAAACTCCTCCATATGTTAAAGTTATCATTGTTTTTGTTTTTATATATAAATATATCGTCCTTCCCAAAAAAACTTAAAATATAATATATTTATATAAAAAAATATTATGGTAATTTTAATTGATAATGGTCATGGCGAAAACACATTAGGTAAACAATCGCCTATATTAAAAGATAGCGGACTGAATATTTCATCTGAATTTGTTGATAAAAATAGGTTCAAAGAATGGAAATATACTAGAGTAATATCCAATTTAGTAGTATCCAAATTAAAAAGTATGGGCTATGATGCAAGATTAGTTGTAACTGAAGATAAAGACATTTCATTATCAGAAAGAATCAGAAGAATAAACACTATATGCAACAAAGAAGGTGCTTCAAACGTGGTATTGGTTTCTGTACACTCAAATGCAGTCGGAGATTCAACTAATTGGATGAATGGAAAAGGTTGGGAAGCTTATTCAACAGTCGGAAAAACTAAATCAGACATTCTAGCAGAGTTTTTGTATAAAAGGGCAGAAAAAAACTTTAAAGATAGAAAAATAAGAAAAGATTTGACTGATGGCGACAAAGATAAAGAAGCAAATTTTTATATAATCAAAAAATCGTATTGTCCAGCAGTGTTGACTGAAAACTTTTTCTATGATAATAAAGATGATTTAGAATATCTTACGTCTGATGAAGGTATTCATGCTGTAGTTAGAACTCATATAGAAGGAATTATTGATTTTATAAATTATTTGGAAAAATAATAGTTTCTAATTAAAAATTTATGTATAGAATATATAGCGAAGAAGATATTACGTGGTCTTCTATTGAGAAGTATGTACCGTATGATAAAGTGAGGTGGTATGCTAGAAAAGATGGTATACCAGTATATAATTTTTTTGATAAAAACGATGAAAAGATAAATATAAGTGACTATATAGACAAAACGGTTAAATAATGTTAAATTTGGAGTGATTTTTTGGTTACTCCAAATTTTTTTCGTATATTTGCATCAAGAAAAAAAAAATAATATGAACAAAATAACATTTAAAAATCCAATAGCACTTATTTTTGAAGGCAGAATATGTGATTTTACCATTTACATATCTGAAATAAGAGTGCTGAAGAGTGGAAAACCATATGCCGTTTATACCAAAGATGATAAACGGTATGATTTTGAATATCTTACCGATTCTTCAAAAAAACTAGTTGAAAAAATCGTAGAAAGAAACGCAAAACACCTTTAATATAGAAAAATCTCTTTTATTTGCTGGGCATTCGCAAGATGTTCAGCAATTTTTTTATACCCACCTTTCTCATATAACGATGATGGGTCTTCACCCTCTTCTACTGGTATGTACCTTACTTTCCCATATAAGTTTCCATGATTCAGTAGTTTATAAATCTCTTTGACTGATTGATATGCGTCAGCATCAAGGAAAATGTTGCAATTTGCATTACATTTGGATATAATATCCCAATATAGTTTATAGTCTTTATTCAATGTTTTTCCTAGTAATGGTATTGAGTTTGGAACAACGATGTGGTCAAATGGACCTTCGACCAATGTAATGTCAGCATCCCATTGTATTTTTTCCTCATTAAATATAATGGTTTTCTTTTCTACTTTCGGATTGTCATATTTTAGCCTCTGAGCGTATTTTTCTGACTTTGGCAGATAATCCCTACCAACCCAATAGTTAAGCTCTCCTAGGGCATTATATGATGGAATAATGATACGGAAAGACCCTTTTTTATTCTCTTCTTCTTTTTCAGTATATCCTATTTTATATTTTTCGATTATATCCCATCCAATTCCTCTGTTTTGAAGATATTTCAACGCACCATAGTTATTTCTTTCATTTTCGTTGAAAAACTTAAAACTTGTTGGCAGCTTTAATACTTCCCTTTCGATAATCGTCCTATCAAAGTCAGAGAAATGTAATTTGTATAACTCGCTATCCTTTATTGAATGAATTACACTCGTATATTCATCTAATAACTTTTCATTACCGAATAGCCTTATGAGTTTTTTTATCGAACCGTGCATAAGGTCATCACCCTCAGAACTACATTTCCAACATTGATATACCCCTCCTTTCGTAAAAGAGACCTCTAGATTGTATTTACGAGCCTCTTGGTGTCCGTATTTCTCAATACAATGAGGGCAAGGGAACTGATATTGCATCTGTCCCTCGCTGTATCCGTTCTTTGATTCGCCTAGAAATACCGTTAATATGTTGTATAGTTTTTCTAATTCGTGCATTATTGATATGTTTTGTTTGCAAATATATGTTAAATTATCGAGAAAAACAAATATATCTAGATATTTATTTCTAAATTGGTTATATCAATATGGAAAAAAATATAATTAGACTAACAGAAAGTGACTTACATAGAATTGTAAAAGAATCTGTACGTAAAATATTAGTTAATGAGGGTTTATTAAGCGGATTACTTGGTAAAAAGAAGGAAATATCAAGTCCACAAGTTGAAGAAGAGCCTAAAGACCATGTTTATTCAGTAAAAGAAATGCAGTGGCTATATGATAATCAAGGCAATTTATCTCCTATTGAGAGGAAAGTCTTAAGAGCAGGAATGTGGGTTAGAGCAATGCAAGCAAATTATCATGGTTATGCAAAAAATTGGCCTAACATTATTTTAAAAGATGGAGAAACCTTCTATTACGCTAAAGATGGAAGAGTTAGAAAAGTAGGAACATAATGTTAAAATATGATAAATTATGGAAAAGAAAACATTTAAAGATAGTGATATTTTAAAGGCTATGGCAGCGCAATTGGATGAAGATTCAGTTGTATTCGGTGCTAATGGTCACTATGCTGTTGGTGCATACTATGACATCACCAAGGTAAGCAGTGTATTCGGTGACAAGGACTATAATAGCCAGAGCAATATAGATGACGCTAGTGGCACAACCGCAGCAGAGTTATATAGAACTGATAATAATGAGCTTCCTGAAGACTTACAGAAAGCCATTTGGTTAAAAGAGTTTTAACGTTATGAGAAGAATTGCAACATCTAATGAATTTTTCGACATATTGGATAGAATTGGTAATGGTAAATTCGTTACCATTGGTTATGTGACTGGAGCTAACCTTAATGTCCCTACGGTCAAAAAGAAGAACCCATTAACGAATAGAATGAAAGGATACCCAGATTATAGTGTATTCACCAATGAAGGGGATGGAGAAATTGGTGCTTTAGTTAAAATCACTAGTTATAATATGCGTTATCTTAATAGACAGACCGTTGGTAAAAAATATGGCGAATATAAAAACTCAGCAAATGCAATTAGAACTAATTTCGGTATAGACCCAATAGCAGATAGAGAAAGCTATAAGCAAGAAACGACTTGGAGTCCTAATGGTCCAGAATTATATAACGGAAAAAACAGTGACTTACAATCTCATTCATATAATCCACAAAATTTATATGGGGTTAAACCAAAAGGAATTGTATACGCTGTTGATACAGATGGACATATAATGAAAGAATTGTCTCAAGAACAAATTAAACCATATTTAAAGGCTAAAAAAGAAGTAGATGGTGTTGCTGCTCTTAGAAAAATGGGTACTGAAGAAGAAAGAATTAATGACTATATTTCCCAGATTCAAAATTTAAAATTCAGTTATAAAAATTTTGAATCGAACTCAATTCTTTGGATAGCAGCAACTATCAATGGAGAAAAAATTGTTTACATTAATGATAACCTAGCAAGGGCTGTTGATGGTATTGATATAAGACCAGAAGATTTTAGGGCTATCGCAAGAAAAAGATACCAAATTGACTTGACTAATCTACAAGAAATGACAAGAAGAACTATGAACAAGCAAATTATTAGATTAACAGAATCAGATTTAAAACAAATGGTGGCTGAGTCATCCAAAAAAATATTATCTGAACTTGATTGGAAAACATATGCAAGTGCAGCTAGAAAAAATGATGAATTCAGAGCTAATAACCATCACACAGCTCATCAATGGAACAGGTCTTACGATTTTAGGGACGCTGCCCATGATGCCTTTAACAAAAAATATGGCTTAGAAGGACAGTATGATAAAAGATATGGCGGTGACAAAGGTGCTATCAATTTAGACAGTATGGATGATTTTTCTATAAGTGGTTCACGTGACCATGATTTTGGTGATGGAGACCCACATGGATTAAGACATAACGTTTATCATATGAGTAAAAAATATGGTAAAGATGGCGGTTATGGCAGAACAAGAATGTGGGATTATGCCCACGAAACAACCCCAGAGGAATTCTATGGTGATAAAGATATGGGTAAAAAATTCCGTGATGCTGAGAAGGATGTTGAAGATTTTAATAGTGGTAAATCTCATTATGTAAATGGAAAAGGTTGGTCAAATGAATCTAAAGAAAATACTAAAATGAACAAGCAAATTATTAGATTAACGGAATCAGATTTACATAGACTTATTAAAGAATCTGTAAAAAACTATTTAAATGAGAAAGGTATTGGTGGAATGTAATGGTGCTATGAGCAGTTGCTATATATTAAAAAAAAGCGAGATTCAATCAAGAGTCTCGCTTTTTATGTTCAATAGTTAATATAAGTTTTTCTTTCTTCAGTTTTATTCCAATATTTCACGTTATATAAAATTTCCCTAGTTCCTTTTCCATCATTGGACTCTCCAATGATTTCGCTCGAAAATTTAAGTTCACCAAATCTTTGTTTGTTTAGATAACCTAATACTGCAACATATGCGTCGCAAGCATCAAAGTTCTCTTTTTTTAGTTCTCCCTTTTTATTATATAGCCAGTCTATGTTTGGGAATAATTCTGATACTTTACCTTGAATTACTGTTTTTTTATCAATTGTCCAAGGGTATCCTCCAAATAGCACTAATTTACAGTCTTTAATTTCTTTATGAATTTTGGAAAATTCATATTGTTTTTCATCCTTTCCATATTTTCTTATAGACATTAGTTCTGGAAAACTATATTCCCTAGCATCATATGAAGAAATATACTGTGGAACAATGCCAAGTGTATTATATACGCAATCAGAAACCATTCCATTAAACCTTAATAAAGTAGATACGGTATTTACATTGTTTGACCTTAAAAGTGGTTCTTCAATTATGACCTCATCTATACCAAAATCTTTATATTTTATTAAAAACTCTTCAAAGATTTTTTTCTTCAAGAATAATTGCTCAATCCCCTTAATCTTAGAAGAAACTTTAGGGTTTATGTGCGTTAATTCCGCTATTTTACCATAATCTGAGCCATCATCAATTAATATGCAGATACCAATACATGCGGTACTGACATCAAGCCCTAGTGCTATTTTGTTTCCGTTCTTATCCATAGTATATTAAATAATATTAATTATTATTATAAATTATATATAATATTATTATAAATTTAAATAATTTTAACAATTTATTTGGTTTTATAACATTTTTTTTATATCTTTGCAAAAAGATGTTAAATGGGTAGATTATATATTAACACTACACTAGAGAAATCTATAAGGTCTTACTGTGACTTAAACGGAATAGAAGACATTAACGCATTTGCAAATCGTTGCGTAATGCAAGGATTCAGTATAATTAAATTTGGAATGTCGCCAAAAGACAACATAGAAAGAGAAAATAACGGAATCAAAGATATTAAGAAAAATACACCACGAAAGGAAAAAGAAGACGCTCCTAGGCAAGATGTTGGAGAACAGACAGAGCAAAAACAAACTAGAAGCCAAACAGACGAAAAAGAAGTCAAGCCAACTGAAGAAAGAAAAGAAAATGTCACAGTAAGAAAAATACGAATCATCAAAAAACAATAATATGATTGACGTTAAAAATAAATCAAAAGTAAATATACACTGGAAGGTTTCTCCTTATGACTATTCTAAGGAGAAACTTAATTCGTTGATTGCCAAAGCAAGTAAAAAATATGGGTTAACAAAAGATAGGATAAAGGTTATACCAGAATTCATTATGAATGATGGTGGTGATGGAGAGATTTCATTAGCAACGGATATTATCCAGAACATACAAGACCCACAGTTTCAGTTGAAATTGTTTCAAGATTATCTTAACTTAAACAAAATCACTGATTATGATTTTGAATTAATAAAAAAAATAGATTCTGAAATAAATGCAAACATTGATTACCAAGTTTACGATAAGTATAGGAGATATTCTATCAAGTGGATACGATGGGATAATTTTCTCAGTTATGGAGCCAGCAACTATTTCGATTTTACAAATATTAAACATCTTGTTTTGTTGAGTGGTGAACCAGCAAATCAGAGTGGTAAAACTACTTTTGCCATAGATTTGTTGCATTTTTTATTGTTTGGTAGCACCAATAGGTTTAAAACACAAGATAAACTGTTTAACAAACACATTCCAGAAGCAGTAAATGTTGTAGTAGAAGGTTGCATCAACATTGATGGGGTTGATTACGTAATCAAGAGAACATTATCTAGACCATCTTTGGAGAAAAGAACGTCAAAGAGTAAAACTACTCAAAAGGTTGAGTATTACAAGATTATAGGCGGTAATAAGCAAGAATTGGAGGATTATGTTGACAACCAGCAAGAAGAAAACAGCATCCAAACAAATAAAGCAATTAAAGAGGCAATAGGTAAGGAAAGCGATTTTGACCTAATAATTTCTGTTACCGAATCCACTCTTGACGAACTTATTGACAAGAAAGAAGCAGAGAGAGGTAGGCTTCTTTCACGATGGATAGGTCTTTTACCAATTGAGGAAAAAGATTCATTAGCAAGGGAGAAATTCAATTCTGAGGTTAAGTCTAAATTGGTCTCTAATCAGTTTGACGAAGAGACATTAAGGCAAGAAATAAGCGCATACGAACTCAATATCAAAACATTAGCAACTGAAAACAAAAAATATATCAAAGCCAATCTAGACCTAGAAAAAGAGATACAAAATCTAGAAAACAGTAAATCAGTATTATTGTCATCTAAAAGACAAATAGATGAAACCTTGTTAAAGATAGATATTACAACGCTTAACGCAAAGATAGTAAGGAATATCGAAGACGGAAAGAAAAAAGCAGAAGAAATTGAGTATATTGATAAAGAAATTAAATCAATTGGCGAAGTGGAGTTTTCCGTTGAGAAATATGACAATGCGATACAAGAGCTATCTTCTTTGAGAGAAAAAAGAGGAAGTTTGCTTGAAAAACACAATACTGTGAAACACAACCTAGAGCATTTAAAAGGTAGTGAATATTGCCCAGTATGTAAAAGGAAACTAGACAATGTGGACAACTCTGCCCAAATAAAAGAAACAGAATGCCAACTCAAGAAAATTATTGAAGAAGGAACTGAAATAGGCAAGAAGATAACTGAGTTGGAAAAATCCATAGCGTCAATGAAAACTAGTAGAGAACTCTATAACAAGAAGTCGCAGTTATCTGTTAAGAAATCTGCATTAGAGGTAAACGTTGAACGTCTAAGAAATGAATATAAGGAAAACAGAACCTTGAAAAAGGAGTATGAAAAGAATAGCGAAGCCATTGATAAGAATAATGAGATAGACATCCAGATTAGAAATACTGACGTAATTTTGCGTGATAAAAGGAATACAAGAGAGGCAAATTCCGCATTAGTTGCGAAAAATGAATCTGAGATTAAGATGCAAAGAGAACAGATTGAAACTAGGAAGAAAATCATCAACAAGATAAAAGAAGAAGAGGTTCTTGTTAAAAACTGGAAGATTTATCTTGAACTAGTTGGTAAAAATGGAATTACTAAAATGGTTCTTAGAAAAACGCTTCCAATCATTAACGCAAGGTTAGCGCAATTGTTAGGCGATGTGTGCGATTTTGATGTGGAGGTAGGAATAAACCTTAAGAATGAGGTTATGTTCTATTTAATTAAAGATGGGGTATATTCTGACCTATATAGTGGAAGTGGCTTTGAGAGAACAGCAGCAGCATTAGCATTAAGGGCTGTATTAGCAGATATGTCAACAATACCTCGTGCCAATTTTTGTGTTTATGATGAAGTGCTTGGTCGTGTGGCAAAAGAAAACTATGACAATATAAAGCATTTAATTGAAAAAATACTTACTGGTTATGATTTCATCATTAATATAACACATTTGGATGATTTTAAGGATTTCTGCGATTATCATATTACAGTGTCTAAAGAAAATAATGTTTCAAAGATTTCTTTGAAATAATTTAATGTACCAATTCAATATGAACCAATATGCAAATGATTTTAATGATACCGTTAGAGTTTATTATGACGATTTGAAAAAATATAAACCCCTTACTAGAGCAAAAGAGAAAAGACTTTTAAAAAAATGTAAAAAAGGTAATTTAAAAGCTAAAAATGAGATTATAGAGTCCAACTTGAGATTTGTATTTGATATTGCAAAACGTTATACTGGACGAGGGGTTTCAATCTCTGAACTAATATCAGATGGGAATATGGGCTTACTTAGGGCAATTGATAAGTTCGATGAAACTAAAGATGTTAAATTTATTTCATATGCCGTATGGTGGATTAGACAAGCCATGTTAGAATCAATCAAGAAAAAGAATCTGTTGAGTTTTGTTGAAATGAAACCAGATGAGGATAATGAAACGTCATTAGATAAAAAACTTATTGAAGATGAGGAAGATGATGTACAAACAAAAGACACCTTTTCAGACGAAATAGAAGTAAAGTCTAGAGAAATAAATGAGAATCAGAGAATCGTTATTTCAGATTTAATTAGTTCCTTATCATACAGAGAACGAGACATTCTTGAGAATTATTACGGGCTAAACGATAGGAAAGAACTAACTCTTACCGATATAGGTAAAAAATATGGACTTAGTAGTGAAAGGGTTAGGCAAGTAAAGTTAAAAGCGTTGAGAAAACTCCGCTCAAAAATACTATTGTGTGATGATAAAATCGAAGATTTGTTTATTTAGTAATATTTATATAAAATAAAAGTTATAACAATATGGCAAAAAAAGAAATCGTAAAAAAAAGTACAGCCAAAAAAACAACAAAAAAAGTTGCAACTAAAAAGGTTGAAAAAACAGAAGAAGCGGCAATAATTGAACCAGTACATAGTGAGGAAATAGTTGATGTAAAAGCCCCTGAATTGAATTATGAGGATTTATATAAGGAGTCTGATAAGTCAGTTGTAGTGGAGAATGAGCTAGAAGATGATAAGGTGTTTCAAGAGCAAGTAATGAGACACGTTGCTAGTGAGATATTGGTGGAAAAAAACAACAATATAGACGAACTACTCGCCATGAACGAAGAGGAAAAGGTTGAGAAAGCTAAAGAAAAGATTACAGAAATTAAAAAAGTAAATAATGAAAGGGTCAATCAAAGAATAGATAATTTATTTGGTTATCTCTGGAATGGTCAAGAAATGGATTACTAATATGGCAAGTGAAATGAGTATTACAAAGAAGATGCTGGCGACTCTTAGAGAAGGTAGATACACTAAAGAGGTAGAGGCATCTAAGGTGTTTGTTAATGAGAAGAAAGAGAATGATAATTTCATTACAAGGTCAAAAATTCTAATGGAAGAGGCGATAAATGATAAAAAAAAAGTCTTGACAGAGGAAGAGAAAATAGATGATGACCATAAAAAGACTTTCGACATCAATAAGAACACACCTCAGTTTGGTGATGTGAGGACATCACAAGAAGAGGCAATTAGAAAAGCGATAAATGACAATGTGACATTCGAATCAAACGCTTTGAAGTATTATCCAGATGCCAATGATATGACGTTGGATGGTAAAATCCCAACATTGAACCTCACATTCCAATTCCGTTATTCAGACCCATCTGGTGATGGCTGTTATGTATGGTGTGATGCAACACAGTTAACAGAGTCTAATGCAAGACTATTAGGTAAAATTAGGGATGCATTCGGAAACTGGAAAGACTCAATCACACAAGATGGTGATTTAATGGAGAAACTTAAAAAAGCGGCAAATGATAATGATTAAAATATGAAATGCAGTCAGAAATGGCTGCATTTTTTTGTTTACAAACTATTTATAATAAAAAATAAGTATTATGATTTCAGATGATAGGATTAAGCAAATAATAAATGAGGAAATTAGCAAGACTGATGTGGAGTCAATTGTTTCTCGCAAACTTTCTTCCTCTTACGACTCAAGGGATTTTAAAAAAGCCGTAAAGGAGGTTACTGCTGATGTTATTGAGGATTTGTTTAGAACTCTTTGGAATCGTAGCAGCACATGGAGAGGGGGAGTTACAAGATGAAGTTAATACATTTGAGCGAATCTAGATTTAACACGATTCTTGGAGAGAAAAAAGAATTGCCTTTCCAGACATTTTATGAAGAGGTATTGAAATTTATAAAGGGATTGCTAAATGACCCCATCGGAACTAAGCCTAGCGAAATATTAAGGGAATATGGGCTGCATAATGGAATGCTGAGAAAGAAATTGCTAGATTTCAATGTTATTACCAAGGAAGAAGATATAAGAGAGCCTTATGATGAAACTGATGGCAATCAAACATCAAGATATTATGTTAAATACAGTGTTCCTAGGGAGAATTTCAAGGATAAGCTAAGAAAACTACATACAAGTTTATATCAATAATAATGATAAAGTAAAAAAATAGAAAAAATGAAACAAAAGATTAGAACTCTTGATTTTTATGGATATGATGATGGTTGTATAACCAAGGAAGGTACTAATTTCATAATGAACCCAGATAATAGTGGTGCTACAATTTCTAAAAATGCGGAATATAATGTAGTTAACAGAATAGGAAAATGAAAAATATCATCAAATTAACAGAGCAAGACCTTCGAGGTATTGTTGAAAATACAGTCAAAAAGGTTTTAAAAGAGGCTGAAAATGGAGGATGGGTTGTTGATTCTTCAGAAGCCCAAGAAGCTTATAATTTAGCTGTTCAAGAAATGGGCGAGGAAACTATTAATAGTGCTATTGTAAGATGTTTAGGTGATGAAACATTAGCCCAGTGCCTTGCATATATTTTCAGACAATATGATTTCAGGCAGTGGAAAAGCAAATATGAATAATAATTAAAATATAAAACGTTTTATATAAATGGATAATAATAAAGAATCAAATCAGCCAATTAGGTTAACAGAACAAGACATTCATTTTCTTGTGGAAGAAGCCGTGAAAGGCTATCTTGTTGAGAATGGTATGGATGAAGGTATTTGGGGCGGTTTAAAAAATGTTGCGCAAAAAGGCGCATCTGCCGTAGGAAGAGGACTTCAAAATGCTGGACGAAACGTTAGAAGTACAGCGACTAATGCATATAATAATGTCACTGGAGCCACTAGTAATGCAGTAAATCAAGTTAAGACAGCTTATCAGCAAGGTAATGCTCAACAAGACTTGAATAATGTAAACAATGCATTAAAACCAATGGTTCAAAAAGGTATTATTGACCAAAATACCTACAAACAAATTTTAGGTAGGCTTAATAGAGCGATGAGAAATCAAGGTGGACAAAATATGCAAGGTATTCAATAACTTAATTAAAAAGGCACTGAGGTTAGTTCAGTGCCTTTTTAATTTTTTCATAATCTTCTTTTAAATAGCCATTTCGATATGCTATTTTGATTTTTCCCCAAAATGAGCATCCAATTGTAGTTTTTTCGGTAAATGGCTTATTGATTTGATTATTTTCAATCGAAATCTCATCATATCCCCATTTTTTAGCCTTTTTATTATAGGCTTCAATCATTTTTTGAATTTTTTCCATATTAATATTATGTTTATTTTTGTTTTACATCGCAAAGGTACGAAATTATTCCGATATAACCAAATAATTTAACTAATATTTATATTTATTAATAAATAAGCATTTTTATATGAAAAAAATTATAAGATTGACTGAATCTGATTTGCATAATATCATAAAAAAATCAGTGAATAGGGTTTTAAGAGAATCAGAGTATCTTGATGCTGAACCTTATGACATTGATATTTTTGATAACACGTATGATGATGATTTTGATAATATTATGTCTGATTATTCAAAGATGCCAGATGGATATGACGATGACATTGACCCATCACATTTGGACACAGATAAAATTGCCATGCTTAACAAAAACTATGAAGCAGAAGCATTCCCATATTTGAAGGGCGTACAGAATAATGCATCTTGGCAAGCATTTGATGACGATGTGAGAAGAAATCGTGATATGTGGGAGTCAATAATCAGAAACTCTATTAGCAAAGTACTAAAAGAAGATGGTGAAATTGGCGGTGGTGGCGCAACCAATTGTGTTGGCATCAATGTAGGCGGTGCTGCTGGTCAAGCCAAGAACCATATTGATGCTGCTCCTTTTAGCAATAAACCATTAAAACAGAAACATAACCTTGGCAATCCAACAACAAAGAAAGCCAATATGGTAGATATAACTCCAGCATTGGATAGAACTCCTGGATTTTCAATGGGTGAACGTGTTGGCGATAAAAAGAAGAAGTAACTATGATAGATTACGAAGCAAATGCTGATACCATTAAGAAAGTCAAGGAGATAAATGATAAACTTGAAGATGAAAGAGATGGTAAAGCAAGAACGAAATTAATGTTTGAACAACTATTAAGAGGATTATATATAAATCAATTTTAATAAAAATATTATATTATGATTACAAAAATAAGCGTAGGCGAATTGAGAAGAGTTATCAAGGAAAGTCAAAACGAGTTTAAACCTGTTGTTTTTGGAAATGATGAGTCTAAAAAAATCAACGACAAGGCTTACAGCGACATCAAGAAAGAGACCGAGAAATATGATGGAGGTCTTTCTAAAGAAAGCAAGAAACTTGGTGGGGGCATCGGTGCAACTGATAACAAAGGTATGCATGACTTAACTTACGATAACATCAACAAACCTTTTAAAGAGAGAACTAAATCCCAGATGAAGGGGTATGTATCTAAGGATGCTGAAGATAAGCACAAGAATGATGAATTTGGCAATGCCACATTCGATAATGATGGAAAAATCTATGACGCAGCAAAAGACCATGCAAAGGCAGTCAAGCAAGGAAAGGATACTGCTGCTGAAATTGGATTAACTAGTCGTGAGTTAAATAAAAATGATATAGAAAAAAATACTGAAACAATGGAAGAATCTAAGAAAATCAAGATGCTCTCCTTCAAAAATACTAAATTCCTTTCAGAGGGTCATATGATGACGATGATACCAGATGAGTTTAAGGTAGAGGGAAAGAGATTCATTATGAAAGATGGTGCTGACAACCAATATCTTGTAGAATGGTCAACAAAAAAAGAACCTAGCGTAACTAAGAAACTTAATATGACGCTTGTTAACGAGCAAAAAGAAAGGATTAAACAACTTTGGGGATATAAGAGCGCAGAAGCAAAGACTAGTACCTCAAGTTTCAGAATACAAGAGGATAAAGAGTTTTCAGATATGGTTAATAAGGCTAGAAAGTTAATGAAATAACAATTAATTAAAATTTATGTTTAGAAATGAAAAATAGTGACATAAACATTAACATAAATCCTCAGTCTGAGGAAAAGAAAGAGCCTATTTACACGCAAGTCGGGAAAAAGATAAGTAGTACTATTGCAAATGCAAAATGGTCTAAGATACTTAAAGTTTATTTTGTTACGTTTTTCTTTCTAGCCACAGGATTATTTTTTTATTTCTCTTATCGTGCAGTTAGTGACGATGATATTATGAAACAAACTGCAATGAAAATGGCAAGCTCTGAAAAAGAGGAAAACATCAGGGATTATATAGTTACGCCTAAAATTCAACATGACTTGGATATTTTAGTTTATACCATAAATGCTGATAGGGCATTTCTTTTTGAATTGCATAATGGCAAGAAAAACACAAGTGGTCTTCCATTTCGTTTTGCTGACATGACATATGAAGAAACAAATGAAGACAGAAAAGTTGATAAAGTCGCAATGGAGTTTCAAAATATTCCATTGACGCTGTATAAATATCCTAATTATCTACAGAAAAAGAAAATAATAATCGGAACAGTTGATGAAATTGAAAAAGTTGATAGGGAGTTCGCAAGACACGTCAAAGATATTGGAGGCGTATATCTTGGAATGATATATATATCAAATAGGGGCATTCCTTTAGGATTTTTATGCATTTCATACCATAATATGAATGATGTGCCAAGTAAAGATGTTATTGATAGAAAATTGAGAGAACACGACCAGTCATTAAAACAATTATTGGATTTGCAAACACAAATTAACACTGAAATTGATGTTACAGATGAAGTTTAAAGAATTAATGCATAATAATAAATTTTTATGGTTTTTAAACACTATAATGGTGACATTATGGCTGTTATCCATATTGTTTATGTTCAAATGCTATAACGAGAAAGTCAGCAGCACGAAGAGGCTAGTTGATGAAATTGAGTATAAAGATAATATGAACAGATATAATAAATTATATTATGATGCTCAATTCAAAAATTTGAAAAAGACAAATAGAGAGTTGTATGATTCTTTAAAAAATTGCAAAGATGAGATAGGATATTTGCTTCAATTTAAATATGATAAGGAATATTCTACTGGTGTTGTACACGTTCAAAAAGATACTTTAAAGGATAGCGTTTTTCAAGGCATAATAGCAGAGCCTAGAACTTTTGAATATAGTAGCGAACCTAATGATACATTCCAATACAAACTTAAAATAAATTCGCAGACAGAACCTAATTGGTATTCTCTTAACACTAAGTTTTCTGATAAGTTTACAATTGTGAACAAAGAAGATGGGAACGGATTGAATCACATAACAATAGGAAGCAGTACTAGTGGGGATATATCCGATGTTACAGTTTTTAATAAAAAAGAAAAACGTAAGTTTCTAAGTAGATTTAGTGTAGGTCCATCTGTTACGGCAGGTTATGACATAATAAATAAACAATGGGGAATAATGGCTGGTGCTTCAGTTACGCTTGATTTAACAAAATAATGGTAGACAAACAAAAACAATTTGAACTTATCACTAATGGCAATCCATTCAATTCAGAACTAGGCAATCATACATGGATTAAAGATGTTTCTGATATAAAGACATATGAAGAGGCGTGGGAAGACGAAGGAGAAATATATGGGATAACACCAGATTTCTCTAGAGAAGATGCAATAAAGGCGTTGAAAAGTGGTATTATTACAGTGTATAGTTCCTACCCGATAAAACAAGGTATATTTGTTACTCCGTCTAGGATGGAAGCCCAAAGCTACGCTGGCAGCAATAGAGTGTTTTCCAAAACTGTCAGATTGAGTGATGTCGCTTGGATTGACCCAACGCAAGGACAATATGCCAATATAAATGAAAACAAAAAGTATATGAAAAAGATAATTAGATTGACAGAATCAGATTTACGAAGAATAGTGTCGAACTCTGTTAGAAGAGTACTGAAAGAAGGATATAATCAATTTTCAGACGGAGATTTTGCTAGTGATGGGAATCCATATGAATTAGAGGATGACAATGTAGACCCAACAGCAGATGTATCTCACATAACTCCTAATGATTTGAGGAAAGTTTATGTATGGGATACTGGAGACTCATACTATGAGTTTGAAGCTGATTATGGAGAAGGAATGAATGAGGCAGTATCTTTTAGAGGCTCTTTTGATGGTGATTTCACAATAGATGATGTAGTATTGGGGCATAGTGGATTTGGACGCCAGATGAACCCAAATGACTTAAAAACGCCACAATTTGAAAATTGGTTTAACTCAACCCTTGGAGATAGTTTATCAAGAATTATCTATCAGAAAATAAATAGTGGAGATTTCTCAAACGATGCAGAAAGTGGTTATTAAATATATAAAATGCTTAACAAGACTTTAATTGTTAGGCATTTTTTTTATTTTTTATGTAAAATGAAATATTTACTTAAGTAAGTAAAATATTAAAAAAATTGATTGAGTTATGATAGCAAGTTTAGTATTAGAATTGAAAGTTTTTCTTTTCATTATGGCGATATTTGCCGTATTGGTTGGTATTTTACATACTGTTACAGTTTTTAGGCTGCAAAGTGGGAAATTAATATCTTCTGAAAGAGGATTAATTACCTTCGGCTCTGCTGTAGCATATATAATAACAATGTTAATTTGTGGTTTTTAAATTGATATTATGAAAACTTTACAAGAAAGAATGAATGACATGAAGCCTTATTTTCGTGGAATTGAAATGTATAATGAGGCTATCATGGTAAAAGTTGCGTACCCCAATAAGTGGAAAGCATACCCAAGTGAAGATGGTAGGATTAAGATAACGCCTTCAGATAGTGACCCTAATTTAACATATTATTATGCCGATTCAAAAGATACGACATATGAGGAAATGTTTGACCTTGTAGAACAGACGATTAAAGCAAATCAAGATATAGTGTTAAAGCTTAAACTGTTAAGGGATAAAGTGGAGGAACTGAAGGAACTGTTCCAGAATACACCATATGATGACCTATTGAATTTGCAATTTGTTGTGGGAAAGAAACCAAAACGTAAATATGTGAAAAAAAAGAAAGAAGAAAAACTTGAAGCAGTTGAAGAGGAAAAAGAAATAACAAACGATAAAGAAGAAAATAAGATAGAAGAAAATGATTAATATTTTTATTTATATATTGTTTGCATATGGATTAAGTAATCTCTTAGTATTTGGTATGGGTCCTTATGATTTGCTTGAATGGGTTCGTAAAACAGCGAAAAAGGTTTTTGGAAAGTTAGGTAATATGCTTGATTGTATGATGTGTACGTCAGCTAACATAGGATGGGTTGCATCATTACTAAACATAGTATTTATTCCAACGATACCATTAACGCCAATGATGGTACTATATAGTGGCTTAATACCTTGGTACATCATTATATTTGGTGATTTATGTATAACTAGTGGCGCAGTTTGGCTAATCAATACGGTACAAGAAGCAATAGAACGAAGTAATGCATATGGAGAAGGAAATGAGTAGGGAGATACAATCTCTATACAGCGAGAAAAGGATGGATAGGTTGGCTTTAAAGGGTCATCAATGGACTATTGCGCAGCAGTTGAATGGCTCTATGGGTCAAGACATGAAAGACATTCTAGATGGTAAAAAAACTGTTAAGTTATCTTTCTGGAAAAAAATAAAACATAAAATAGATAGTTTTCTATGGAGTTTAAGTTCGGAACAATGAGCATATATGAATTGGGGCAATTCATATCTGACAAGTTGCATGATGATGGAGTGAAGGAACAAGCTGTATTGACAGTCTATGTGAATAATGAAGAATTCAAGAAGGTTGATGAGGATTTGTATTATAGGAATAAGACAGATGAAAACCAAGAGTTTGTTCCGTCAGATGGGGAGATAATAGTTAATTTTGATAATGTGAAAATATTAATAAAAGTTAAAAGTTGAATTGATATTTTGTCAGTTCAACTTTTTTTCGTACATTTGCATCAAATTAAACAAATAAGTATTTATGATTACAATTAGCGGAAAAGATTTTATTGACAACATTATTAATGTGTTTAGAGACAATGGTATAACCACTATTGGAAGTGGTGATGTGCTTAACTATGAATCTTACCAAAAGATTCCAGATGATATAAAACCATTGTTTATATTTGTTTATGACAAAAGAGTAATAGGCTCTAAAAAATTTATTTCGGCCGAGTTTAAAGACATATATACATTAGGCTTTTATTACTATTTTTTCTTTAAGGCTAATGGCTATGAGCCATTTGATTTTGCATCTGAATTATATGACCGCTTGCATGTAGGTACTATATACAGCTGGAGTAGCGATAATTTCAGTATTTGTACCCAAAAAAAGAAAATAAATAATAAAATAACCGTTAGCTTTTTATATTATGCCAATGATGTTACTACTGATTTGCCAATGTTTTACGAGGAAGAAGAAAAAGAAGAATTTTTAGTAGAAGCAGATAATGGAAAATTTTTATATTCTTTACGTAGGTTTAACAATATATTTGAATCTCCATTTAGTAATTTTTGTGATGATGGGTTGGTTGAAAAGATTGAAGAATCTATTAAGTTGAATAAAAATGCTTTGAAGATTTTAAAGAAAATTAAGAGTGAGAAGTAATTCTCGCTCTTATTTATTATGGTCTGGTGCAATGCCTCGTGATTTTTCTACGATTCCAGTGTGTCAATTGCTGTATTCTATCAATCCAATTAATTTTATATTTGCTGTGCGCAGTGTCTCCCATAAATGCGATGTATTTGATTTTATTATCCATGCACCATTTTTCAATTTGGTTATATAATCTTATACAATCGTTTTTGTTTTTACAGATGACCATTTCTAAGTTTCCGTTGCAGTCAATAAGGAGTTTGTTTTTATATATTTGAATTGATTTAAACATATATTTGTTTTTTGAATCTTTTCTGATAAAGTTATCAAAAATCCATTCAAATGTTTTCCTCTGTAGTTTTGGATGATACCCATATACCCAAAACGTTTCTTCCATATTGTAATTTGCACGGTCAATGACAATCCAACCATCTTCAACAGTTTCATAGTTGGTATATTGACCATATTCATCCCTTATCTTATTAACGTCACTATCCCCAAATTCCTTACATTTTATAATAATTAGTTCGTATTGTGACTCTACTATTACATCTTTTCCGTTATTGTATTGGACTGGAAATTTGACTTTTTTATTCTCCTCCAAAAGTTCATTAAAACGTTTATATATCTTATTTTCAGTTTCTTCACTGCAAATAGTTCTCAAACGTTTATTATGACTTGTAAGTATTATCGTATATATTTTTTTCTTATTTCTATGCATATTTTTACAAAAAATAATTTTGTTTTACTTTTGTTAAATATATATTTTGTTTTTTAACTTTTTTTATATATCTTTGCAAAAAGTATGAGAGTAGGCGATATTGTTGAATACACGGATGATTGGATAAAAGGAAGAAAATGGTATTTATTGTCTTTTAATGGTAATGGTTTGTGTACCATTGTAATCATTAGGGATGGAAAGTATACCAATGAGAAAAATGGAGAAGTCAGATTAAATGCAAATATTGTAAATTTAAATATACAAAAAATAAAACTTATTAAATAATAATTCAAATTATGGCAAAATTTTTTGAGACATCACAAGATGTTGCTGAATTGGTACAAAGCAAGTGGGAAGATACTGGACTTGCTCAGATGGGAATTGAACTTAAACTGCTTTCTATAACAAAGGCAAAGAATATTCTTAAAGCATCTAAAGCTGGTGCTACAGTTAATTATCTAACAAGAAAGGATGCGTTTTTAGTTATATATGAAGAAGCATTCGATAGGCTTTCAGATGAGTTTAAAGAGAAATTGATTGAAGGGTGCTTATCAAATATCTCATATGATGCAGAACACGATAAATTGAATGTTGAAACTGATATTGCGAAAGAAATGTTCAGAATGCGCAGAAAGTACGAAAATTACGTTGATATTATGGAGGCTTCATATCTCACTATTGAACAGATTGAGGACGAAGAGCGCAGACGTAAGGAAGAGGAGAAACTAAAGAAAGCGGAAGCAAGAGCAGCTAAGAAAAAGCAATGAAAGCGATAATTGATAGAGACGATTTTGGCAGTATTCTCAGATTATTGAAGAGTTCAAACTTGACACAGATAACAGATAGGGATGAGCTTTGTAGTTGGACTGATGGTGATTGGGGAGAGTATTGGTATCTCTTTAAGAATGATGACGATACGATAAGGGTATCATTCATAGATTCTTACAATCATGATAAGACACTAATTGATATATCCTTTTTGAAGGAGATATTCAGTTTCGGCAAGAAGCTCTATGGAAATACTCTCAAATTCGTATTTGAAAACAGATTAGAGCCAACTGATTTAGCTGCCATGTGTAGGTGGAACGATATAGTTTTCACCGATTTGGAATTTAAATATGGTTTAAACAAAGACTAATGGGTAAGGTTGTTGGAAAAGCCCCACGTCCAAGGGGCAATAAGAGTAGAAAAAAGAACAAGGTTAGGGAGCAAGCGTTTAGGGAAATTGTTAAGCAATATCCTAATCTCGTAGATTCTGAAGAAAAGAAAAAAGAATTAATGGACATCATTGGTAATATTGATGTTGCCGTTGATGGCACTGGACAAATGAGAATGTTTTACAAAGGAGAAGAAAAATAATATTTTTAAAGTAAACTAATAATGGCAAATTTGAACGCAAAGTGGTTGAATCTAGTATTCATCATTGACAAAAGTGGTAGTATGTACCCATCAACTGCCGATGTAATTGGCGGTTTTAACAAGATTATCGAAGAGCAAAAAGCAATTAAAGACGGTAAGGTAACTGTTTCTCTTTTTACGTTTAATGAGAAAGTTACAGAGGAATATCTTGGTGTAGATATTAATGATATTAAAGAATTTAACTATTCCGCTGGAGGTTCTACAGCAATGAATGATGGTATTGGCGTAGGTGTCTATAATGTTGGTAGATGGCTTCATGAGAAAGATATAAATGGTGAGGAAATGCCAGGAAAAACACTTGTGGTTGTAATGACCGATGGTATGGAAAATGCATCTAAGGAATATACATTGAAACAGATTCAAGACACCATCAAGGAGCAAACAGAAAAGTATTCTTGGGAATTTATGTATCAAGGATGTGATATTACATCGTCAAAGGCTGCTGATGAACTTGGTTTCAAGTTTAAGACTTATGGCTCTAGAAAAAAATTCTCAAAGAACTATGATATGATTAACTGTGCTGTCAGCAACTATAGAGGGCTAGCAAATGCTGGAGCTACAATGGATGAGGCAACACTTTCTTTCTGTGACACACTTAATAAAGAGGCGTTGAGGGCAACAACTGAATATGAGAAGGAAATTGGTAAGAAAATTACATCAATTTAAATAAGGTAGGGGAGTTATAAAGTTTTTAATTCCCCTATTAATAAATTATAAAGCTGTATGGATACAAAAAATGAATTACAAAAAATTGTTGGCGAAATAATTTTACTAACCGAAAAACTTAAAACAAAAAGAAGTAATATTGGTATTATTGATAAAAAAAATGATGAATACGGCACTAAAACAATAACATTGTGTGGTGGTCTTAACGGATGTGGAAAATGGGGGGATTATTTTAATGATTTGGCTGACATATTTGCCAAATTAGATGAATTTGGATATAAAGTTTGGGTTATTAAACTAGACAACGATTGTCTTGATGATATATTTTATTGCACAATTGGTATAGAGAAAAAATAAGAAAAAATGAGTGATATAAAATTACTTGAGAAAATAAAGAATTATGATAAAGATTGGTGCTATCAATACCAGAAACGAATTGATACATTAAGCGAGGACATGGAAAAATATGGATGGACTCAAAACGATGTTGATAATATATCTTTAAATGATTTTGAATTTTCTTTCATAGATTCTAAAAACGATAAAAAAGAAGCAACTGAATTCATTAAACGATATGAATGGTTAGGCACAATCGGGTCATTTCCAACGCATTGGTTTACCGCTAGATACAAAGGTATTTTAGGAGGGGTCGTTATAATGGGTATGCCGAATGCTTTTAGTAAATTATTGGGTGATGATACTAAAAACATAGAAAGACTTATAGCAAGAGGTGCTTCTGCTTCATGGTGTCCTTTCAATTTGGGAAGCAAATTCCTTATGTGGTGTATTAAATGGATGGTTGATAACACACAATATCGTTTATTCACTTGTTATAGTGACCCACAAGCTAAAGAAATCGGGAGCATATACCAAGGGCTTAATTTCTATTATCTAGGGCAAGGAAGCGGAACGTCAGTAAGATGCGTAAATCCATACAACCCAAATGTAATGATTTCAGATAGGGCGTTTAGAGCTAGAAGCATGTATAAAAAGTATGCGAAAGATTTGGGAATAGAATGGCAGAAAAATTGGAGTAATGACCAATCCGTTTTATGGGATAATGTACCAGATGAAATTGAGAAAAAGTTAAGGGATTACTCAAAAGAAATGTTTAACAAAGCGGAAAAAATATATTTTCCAAGTAAACATAAATATGCATTTCTTCTAGGCAGAGACAAAAAAGAAACAAAACAATTAAGAAAAAAGTTTTTAGAATTAAATAAAACATATGACTATCCAAAAGAAAGGGGAAAATAAATGGAGACGAAAGATACAAAAATACATTCTAATATATTCACATATACTTTAGGAGGACAGAAGAAATGAAGGGATATAAAATAAGGTATGGCGAATATGGTCATGATTGCTGGGGAGCAAGCGAGTGGTTTGGATGGTACGATTATGATAATGTAATTTATACTGATTTACAAAAGGCTAAAAACGTTTGCTTAAGTCTAGAAGAGAAAGAGAGGGATAAAACTTTTGAAATATATAATGTTGAAATAAAATAGAAATGGCAATTGTAGTTAATTTATTTGCTGGACCAGGAGTTGGTAAGAGCACAACAGCGGCTCGTATATTCGCTGAATTAAAAATGCATGGGGTCAACTGTGAAATGGCACTTGAGTTCGCCAAGGATAAAGTTTGGGAAGAATCATTTAAGACAATGGATGACCAGATTTATATTTTTGGCAAGCAATTTCATAAAATATGGAGACTAAAAGATAAGGTTGACGTGATAATCTGCGATTCACCATTACCAATATCAATAGTGTATGACAAGGAAAACTCAGAGGCACTTCATACACTGATAATGGAACAATTCAATAAGTTTGACAATTACAATGTTCTTCTTACGAGAAGTGGTGAATATCAAAAAGAAGGTAGGGTTCAAACTGAGGAAGAAGCCAAAGGAGTGGATGAAATGGTTAAAAAAGTGCTAAAAGATTATAACATAGTCCATAGAGTAATGCCGATTGATGGGGCTGCTATGAAGATAACGGAAAGAATTCTTGAAGAACTTAAAAATAAATAAACATGAAAGATTTAACAAAAGATTTTAGAAAATTTGCCATTAGCAACACAAATGTTAATGCAACAGTGTTAGATGACCAGATTAAAAAAAGTCAAAACATCATCACACCTTATATTTTGGAAGAAAGGCAGTTAAATGTTGCAACATTTGACGTATTTTCAAGATTGATGTATGACAGAATCATCTATTTTACTGGTGTAGTTGATGAAGACTCTTGTAACACAGCAGTCGCACAGTTGCTTTATTTGTCATCAACTGATGAAAGAGACATCAGCATGTATATAAATTCTCCAGGAGGCTCTGTTGTAGATGGACTAGGTTTAGTAGATACTATGAACTATATCAACTGTGATGTCGCAACAACTTGTATTGGTATGGCAGCATCTATGGGTTCAGTCTTGCTGAGTAACGGTACTAAGGGTAAAAGATTTGTCCTACCTCATAGTAGAGTGATGATTCATCAAGTATCCTCAAGTCAATCTGGAACTCTTGCTGACCTTGAAATAGAGATTGAGCAGACAAGAAGGTGCAAGAACGATGTATATAAAATACTTGCTGATAATACAAATCACTCATTTGAGGAAATGGAAAAACTTTGCGATAGAAATAATTGGTTTATCGGTAAAGAAGCAGTTGATTTGGGAATCGCTGATAAAGTGTTAATAAAATCTAAATAATTTGGTATTCTCATCTTTTTAACATATATTTGCTCTGTTATGAAGAATAATAAGATTTTTATGCCTCCTTATGACTATGATAATAGTGAACATACAATAGATGGTGTAATGCCATTGAATTTATTCCTAGGAGGTACAATAGACAATGGTGAAAGTTTAGATTGGCAGAGTGCTCTAACGGATGAACTGTGTTCTAGTGATACGGTTCATCCTATTATGATTTATAATCCAAGGAGAGCAGAGTGGCCGAATGGCGATAATAAAGAAGAAATTGACAAACAGATTAATTGGGAATTATACCATCTTGAAAGGGCTGATTTAATAGTTATGAATATATTGGGGAATTCAAAATCTCCAATATCTCTTATGGAAATTGGCTTGTTTGCCAAAGAGCATAAATTAATCGTGTTTTGTAATCCTAATTTCTATAGATACGATAATGTAAGAATAGTGTGCGAAAGATACAAAGTTCCATTGTATAACACAAACGATATTTTAGTGATAAAAAATAAAGTTTTGCAGTTTGCAAATATGGATAAAAATGTGCGCTATATAACTTGTAATCGGTATGTCTGAGAATATTAAAAAATAGAAAGATACGACAAATGACATTCAAAAAATTTACAAAAGAAGAGAGAAGTACGTTTCCTTATTGGTGGAATCATTACTTGGCATATAATTGGGTTGCATGGAAATTAGGTGTATGGAAACCTAAGTATCTTTTACATGACATTGAAAAACCTTGGCTAAAGCTTATTTGGGGCGATTATAAAAAAGTACAGAAATGGCATAAACACCATAATAAACATCACATATTTTCTGGACGCCATTATGGACTTAATAAAATAGATTGGCTTGCAGCAGTTATTGACTGGGAATGCGGACGATACACGAAATATGCTTGCCCTAGAAATGCAAGGGAAGAAGTAGATTATCTACTAACACAAGTTGATAAGTATACTGATGACGAAAGAGAAGAAATAAGAAAAAATTGTTATCCAATTTTAGATTATCTTGGATTATAATTATTGGATATGTAATGATTTTAACGAAAAATAAGGGTAAACATTGAGTATTTTTTATTCCTTTGTATATTTATAATACAAAAGAAATAATTTTCGATGAAAAAAATAATTAGATTAACTGAGTCAGATTTGCGTGGTATAGTCCAACGTAGCGTCTTAAGAGTCTTACAAGAGCAGAACGATTTTGGTTTGCTCTTGCAATCAATTGCGCAATCAATTGTTCAAAAAAACGAAATTGACGTAAATCCAGGAGAAAACGATTTGGAGGTGGAATTGCAAGATGGACGATTAGTATACATAAAATACAATGTTTTATGTAACCCATATTTACATCAAGGAATGAAAAGTAGTGACTACGATGTGCCAGATGACCCAGATGAAATAATTGATGATTGGGATGTAGAAATCATAGACATCTGTTTATATGATTATGATGACAATGAGGTTACAATTAATGATAATGGAATTGTTAGAGAATCATTAAAGCGTGTATTACAGATTGATTACAGCAACTATGATGTTCCAAGCGAAAAAGAATTCTTTTATTATGAGGACTAATAACGTTATTAAAATATATAAAGATTATGGCATGTGGATGTAGTAAAAACAAAGGTAATACTGCTGCCGTTAATAAGGTAACAGCACCAACAAGACCAAGTAGACCACTTAGTGAAGGTGGAAGAATTAGAAGAGCGGAAAAAAGAATTATTCGTTAATTTTCTCTAAATTTATTTGGTTAATTGAAAAATTTTTCATATCTTTGCATCGTGAATTGGGAAACAAATCTCAGTTTACGATGCAATTTTATTTTATGAAAATAAAAATATGACAGAAAATTTTAAAATCAATGAGAATACGAAATGGGCGTTCAATGAGTTGTCAAAACAGCTATTGTTTGCGTCTAGTGAATTCACTAAAGCGAAAGGTGACACAGAAAAGTATAGGCTGCAAGCGAAAACATTAGCTTTTAATGAATTTGAAAGGGAAGCAATATTAAAAGAAATCTATGAGCATTTAATAGATTTCTTGCATAACGATAAGAATTATCAGATAAAAAAATTTGTAGATAGGAAATTAATCGAAAATCATCTTCATAGCGACATAAATGAAGCATTAAAAGATGGTATCGAATTTTTTAATACCCCAACGGAATCACAAAAATATGTCGTTGTGAAAGATATATATAACGTAAATAAACGTCCCATACTAGAATTAGGGGAATGGTAATTTTGTAGCCGAGGCGATTAGGTGAGTGGTAGGAAGGAGACAGATATGGTCTCGTGTAGGCTGCAAAAATGAAAAATACCTAGACAAGATGTATTCCTAGTCTTGTTAAGTTAATTGAATGATAGGAGTTGAGGTTTAGTATTGCAGAAACCCACAGCTAATGCTAAATCAATGAAAACGTACAGTGATGGACGGTTTGATGCTGGGGATGACTTTTTGGTGGAACAGCAACCATATATGGCTCTGTGGCGAAATTGGTAGTACGCACTAGACTCAAAATCTAGGGAGGGTAAAACCTCGTGTGGGTTCGACTCCCACCAGAGCTACTTCGTTTTCATAGATGAAATGTTGGGTTTTTAAGTCACGTTTTACTTACTATAGTAGAGAAAACGGACAAGTGGGTATTGTGCGCCTTAGTCGGAATTGCAAATGCCCACATTTATGGCTCTGTGGCGAAACTAGGTAGTACGCATCAGACTTTGAAAGAAATTGGGAACTATCACAAATTTGTCCACTTCTATTTAGTTTTTTATGGTATACGCTAATATTTATATAAAAGCGTACTAACAATGAAAAGAGTTAAATATACCAAAGAACTATTAGAAGAAAAGGCTAAAGATTGTTATTCTTTTGCCGAACTTTGCAGAAGACTTGGGTTATCTACTGAGGGTAGTAATCCTAAAACTGTAAAAAGAAAAATGGATGAATTCAATGTTGATTACTCGCATTTCACTGGTAAAGTTTGGAATAAAGACCCAAACAATCCAGTGTATAGAGGAAAGTATCTTCCTAGCCTATGTGAACATAGTTCACTTTCATCTGCGAATGCAAAAATACTTGTATATAGGTTGGGGCTAAAAGAGAATAAATGCGAGTGCTGCGGTTTATCTGAATGGAGGGGGAAGCCGTTGGTTTGTGAGTTACATCACGTCAATGGAATACCTAGTGATAATAGAATAGAGAATTTACAAATTCTTTGTCCTAATTGTCATAGTCAGACAGATAACTTTAGAAGTAAAAACCGCAAAGGTAATGAGTGCTCAGAGGGAAACCTTTGAAGTAGAAGTCGGCTAATTAGGCGAAGGTATCAGCCTTTAAAAATAAATGATAATAACGCCTAGCTAAGTTCACTATAATGTGATAAACGTGTAGAGACTATATACCGACAGCCTAAACTTTTTGAGCATGGCTAAGACATAGCCCAAGGGTAATCCCAAACCTACGAAAATCTGAGGTCCAGGAATGGACGTGTGGGTTCGACTCCCATCAGAGCTACTATCTTTATTTAATCAATGGACTATGGTGTAATGGTAGCACAAGAGAATTTGGGTCTCTTTGTATCAGTTCGAATCTGGTTAGTCCAACGACATTGCCTGGTGGTCGAGAGGCTTAAGACGGAGGATTTTGGTCCCTCTATGGGTGTTAGAAACCCATCGCAGGTTCGAATCCTGCCCAGGTAACAATAACTATAAGAAATATGTCAAAGGGAAAAAAGTATAAAACCCCCAAAAGATTTTGGAATAAGAATCCTCATAAAAAATCTTGGAAGGCTCATGTTATGAGCAGTGACCATAAAAAATTCAAATGGTTTTTCAGAAAGAAAAAATGGTTCACCGATGAATTTATTAAGAGGATGTCAATGAGATTCCCAATGTCTCATGAAATATGGGGTTGGGATTAAAATTAAAAATTAAAATAAATCCTATATGTTGACCTTGAAAATAGGTCTTTTTGAATGCAATTGCTTGTGAAAGTGGTTGCATTTTTATTTTTGACAGTAATGATATATTTATTTCTAAAATTTAATATTATGGAAAATATATACATTAGTGATAAAATAGAAATAGGATATGATTCTCGTGAAAGGGAGTTTACTGTGAGCCTATATGACTTATATGGACATTACATAGACTCTACCAAACTTGACAGAGACGATATGAAAGCATTATATGAATCTTTAGATAAGATAAAAGATGTGTTTTAATTTGTTTTTAAAAAATATTTTTTATATATTTGCCAAAAATTAAAAATTTTATTATATGGCAAATATGTTTTTGAAGAAGACTATGGCATCAATGCTTAATATGCCTAGCGAACAAGTGGAGGCAATTCTGAATGCAGCAGAAGCCTTTAAGAGCAATGAGATAGATAGAAACTTAGCAATTAAGTTATTTGACAAATTTTCTAAGAAATCTCCAAAAGAAATCAATGAGATACTTAGATACGTAGACGAGAATTTCAAATGACAGCGACACAAGTCTTTTTAATGTTTCTGAAGAAAAACTGTATATTGGATGAATACCTATTCTTCAGAAAAATCATAACTAACGATAACGGAAACAAATATTTCCTCAAGAGAAGGCTATACAAAAATACCTTTGTTGAAGATTATTTATCTAGGAATAATAGAGCTTTAAATAATTTTATGACTAGGTTATTCATTCTTGCGCCAAATCTTAAGAATAAGCTATCTAAAAATCCTCGTTTTTTTATTATTAGAGATACGTGGATAAAAGAGCATGGGAACAAACCTTATGAAATAAAAGTTAAAAATGGTAAAGGTGAAGTATTATTCACAAGACCTAGAATAACAAAATGGAATGAGCGTAAAGGTGTTGGGATGTACGTTGTATATTATAGGCGTTTATGGAACAAGTTTTTGAATGAGTACATTGATGATAGTGAGAAAAAGATAAACAGCCCTTTCAAAAAAGGAGAGTGCTACAATTTTAAACTGAAGAAATGATACACGTAATTAACATACACAATGAGGATAGGTCTAATGAAGAGTGCTATTATTATTGTGGAAGACATAGAAATCCCAAGACGAAACAGAATGACAATCCTTTAGGTAATCCATTCACGCATAATGGCGTGAAAACTAGTATAGCAAATTTATCGTTTAAAACTAGGGAGGATGCTATTGAGGCTTTTGGCAAATATTTCGATAAAATGTATGGGAAAGATAAAGAACTTACAGAAGCATTTGACGAAATATATAACAATTATAAAAACGGAAAGGAAATATGGCTAGGGTGTTTTTGTAAACCGAATTCTTGTCATTGCGATATAATTGCTGATAGGCTCCAGAGAAAACTAATTAAGGAAAAATTGGAAGAAAGAAAAAAGTTAAATAGGGTTAAAAGTTGAATTAATATTTTGTTGGTTCAACTTTTTTTCGTACCTTTGCAATAGAAAATTTAAATGTTATGATTACAAGACAGAAGACTCTTAAACTTATAAAAGAGAAAGTTGACTCACGTGCATCTGGTAAGATTAAACTGAAGAAACAATTTACGTGTGAGTTTGTGGAAGGTACGTTCAAGCACACAGAACGTAGGAGAATTGTATCCTTGATTAAGCAAGGCAACTCTGTTATGTGGATAGATGACGCATATGCAATGCGCAATATCAACGTACTTGACACAAAAGATTTGCATAAGATTATGTGGCAGAATCTGAGTGATAAGGAGAAAGGGAAAATTGCGTTAGAGCATTTGATTTCAACAAAAACATATTTAGAGGAGAATTAATTATGAGGGAAATTTATATCACCGTCAACGGGGTCGGTATGACCAAAGATGAATATAAAGCTTATCGTGCATCAAAGGATACAAGCAAGAAGATTGTTAAACCCAAGAAGCGTGTAAAAGAAATAAGTGCGGTTGCATATGAGATTGAGAATATGTTAAAGCAGATGGGAACGCTGAAATCCGTTCAAGTGTATAAGAACCATGCATATCGCTCGTGGGGAACGATTGCCAATGAGATTCTTGCATATCACGGAATCAGAAAGCCTATGGCTGAATATTGTGTAAGGTTCGGTGAGCTTAACTGCCTGTTGGAGGAAATCCAGAAGATGGCAAAAAGAAACGAGAAAGCTGCATATCAGTATGTTGACAAGATGGCTTGGAAGCTAGACGATATGAAGGCAAACATCGTTGATATGATGAGAGCCGTTAACGAGAGTGAAGTGTGTAAGCGTTTCGAACACCATGAGGCAATTAATGGCAAGGGAAGGCAACTAGGTTTGGGTACGATTGTTAACAAATGTTATGGGGCATTAACAAAAATCGAGGAGACCATTAAGGAGTTGAAGAGAATTGCAGATGAGGGAACTGACCCATTTGCTGTAGGAGACCATATGAGTGCTAGGACAAGAGCAAGGTGTTGGGCATAATTAAGGTTTTAAAGAAATGGAACAAAATAAATTAAAACTTGGTGATTTAATTGCTTATTGTACAGCTACAAAAAAGTTTGTGCGAATAAGGAATTACATTAAGATTAAAGGAAAGACAGAATGGTTAATTCCCATTGCTATATATTGTTTTGATGGCATTAGTTTATATTTAAAAGATTTTAAAGGGATAAATTGGTATGATTCAATTATTAAAGTCAAAAACATAACGATAAAAAATGTTTTAAAGATAAGTTTTTTTGTTGGGGATGTAGAAACTTTAAAAAAGTTAATTAAGCATAAAGATATTTTGAATGATTGCATGCAAAAATTGTCCGAATATTCAATTGAATGCGATTTTATAGAAGATTTCACTTGGTTTTGGTCATTTACCGATTCTCAGTACAGTGATTGCAGTGCGATGTATGTCAGTGTGGGTACTAGCTGTGTGTACACCTATAGAAAGTCTACTTCTCGTCCGTATCTCCGTGTGAGGGCTTTCGCAGCTTTGAGCGTTTAACTTTTGTGCTTTGTCATACTACTACTGACAAGGCACATTTTTTGTTTTGTTAAAATAGTTTTTTTCCTTTTTATCGTATTGGGTGGTCGAGTTCGCATAAAATATCTCCATGCTCTTTTAATTTAGTGTTAAAATCTTCAATTTGTTTTTTCATTGAATCTTGGTCATAAACTCTTCCATATCTATCTGGTTTATCAAAATTCATCCTTATTGGTACAATTCTAGTAGTGAAATAGAATGGATTATCTTTTAATGCTTCGATAGTCTTTTCCTTTTCCTCACAAATACCCCTAAAAGCCTTTGTGTCGCTTTCAGACAGTTCAAACCATTCCCCTATAAGGTTTGATGATTTGAAGTGATTGTGGAGCATTTTTTCAAGTTTGAAAGGATGTTCTGTCTCATAATACTCTTTTATAAAGAGTTCAGAAGAGTTCCCAGTTTGTAGCTGTTTCAGCCTCTTGTTAACATCTTTTGCCTTGGTAGAACCTATCTTATATCTGCCTTTATTATCTATTTCACCTATCAAATAAACGTATCCCATAATTAATTAATATAAACCTTACAAAATATACTTTCTTTTTCCAAAAGCTAAATATTTATTATAAAAATAATAAATTAAGCAAGTCATTACTTGCTTTTCTTAATAAACTATTTAGTTAATTTAAATTATGGCAAAAGACAGAAAAAAACTGGTACATATCCATAGTAAAATAACGGATAAACAGCCAAGACCAGAAGCCCTTGAGGTTGGCGAAATTGCGGTTAATAATGGTGTTAGTGGTAACACTGACCGCTCATTCCTTTCAATTAAAAATGCAAATGATAAAGTTGTAAGATTTTCATCTGATGAACAGATGATTTTCTGGACTGAGAAGAAAGAAGTCATTCCTTTTGAGGGTCAAGTAAGAGGTGAAGATGGCCCAGAATCAACAAAGGATAGCGGTGATTATGGCTCATATGGTATTACCAATGATGACCTTCTTAACAATAAATCAAACCTTGTTATTAAGTTTAATCAAGTAGCAGCTTCTAATACCCCTAAGTCTGAAAAAATTAATGGCGGTAAAGACATTTATGGTAAACTAGTTAATGGAACACCTGATGCTTCTAGAGAAGGTGCTGGTATTGCTATTGATATGTCTCGTTACGCTATGCGTGGGGCTAATCCTTCATTCAGTTCTTTGACAATTACTAATGACACAACATTGAGGGGTAACTTGAATGTTAGTGGGAATACCAAGATTGGTAATGGACTTAATGTGACAGGTGCCACCAACATTAATGGCGCAACTAAGATAACAGGTGACACAACTTTTAACGGTAATGAAACCGTTAATGGCAATTTAACAGTTACTGGTAACACTAACATTAGTGGTGACACAAGAATCAAAAAGACCTTAACTGTTGATGGTGCTACTAAAATCAATAACAATTTAACAGTAACTGGTGACACTAACATCAGTGGTAACACAAGAGTTGATAAAAACTTGACTGTTAGTGGTAATACTAATGTTAGTGGTAATACTACCATTAAGGGTGATACTAATATAAGTGGTAACACAACAATAGATAAAAATTTAACTGTAAATGGCGATACCAAGTTGCAGAAGCTTTCTGCTACAACAGCAAATGTAACCAACTTATATGCAACTGGTAATATAAGTGGTTCTTCTTTAACAGCTACAACTATTAGCGGAACTAACGCAAATATTACAAATATAACTGCTAGTACTGAGAACGTAACTAATTTAACAGCCACAACTATTAGTGGTGGTACACTAAATGTCAGTGGTAATACAACTCTTAATAAAGTAACAGCAAATACTATAAGTGCATCGAGTGTTAATAGTGTAAGTGGTAGTATAGATAATTTAACAGCAGTAACAGAGAATGTCACAAACTTAACTGCAAACACCTTCAGTGCATCAAGTATTAGTGCTGCAAGCATTAGCGCTGCAAGCATTGATATAAAAGGAGGCTTATCTCACAAAATTACGTTCTCCTCTGGAAATACACCATCAATTACAAATCCTGTATTTAATGGTTCGGCAGATACTACTGTTGTGATACCAACTGTTAGTGGTTATCCAGATAAAGCAGAATACAATTCAACAGACAAGAAGATATACTTTAAGCATAACAACGCCACATTGACTTCAATGACGATTGATGCAACTGATTTTATTAAAGATGGAATGATTGAGAGTGTTGAAGTTGTTCCAAGTGGTGGTACATCATATCTTAAAATTGTGTGGAATTTAGACGGTAGTAGCGGTAGCACAAAAGATACTATATATCTAAACATTGGTGACTTATTCGAGGCTGACAACTATTTTACAAGAGACCAATTAACTGGTACTACCAATTATGTAACAGTAAGAAAGGCATATAGTGCAAACACTGCTTCCACAGTTGATTTAGCTGGTGTTACAAATGCAGATGACCTTAAGGCAATTGAGGCACTTACTGGAACTAGTGGTTTACTTAAAAAGACAGCGGCTAATACTTGGACTCTTGACACAACAAGTTATCAAAATAAACTTACAGCTGGTAGGGCAATTAATATTGATAGCGATAATAAAATTTCATTTACTCTTCCAATCAGTGCTAGTACTGGAGTAAATAGTATAATCGAAGGTAGTGGAACAAAAGCAATTGGTCATTATTCTCATGCTGAAGGTCGTTCAACAACAGCAAGTGGACAGTCTTCTCACGCTGAAGGGCAAAGCACAACAGCAAGTGATAGTTTCTCTCATGCTGAAGGTTATTACACAACAGCAAGCAATTGGGCTTCTCACGCTGAAGGGCAAGGCACAACAGCAAGTGGTTCTTATTCTCACGCTGAAGGTAGTGGAACAACAGCAAGTGGCGAAAGTTCTCACGCTGAAGGAAAAAGTACAGTAGCAAATGGTTTTGTTTCTCACGCTGAAGGAGGTTATACAAAAGCAAATGGTTCATCTTCTCACGCTGAAGGACAGAACACAACAGCAAGTGGTGATTATTCTCACACTGAAGGTTATGAAACAACAGCAAGTGGTGAAAGTTCTCATGCTGAAGGTGGTGGAGCAGCAGCAAGTGGTGATTTCTCTCACGCTGAAGGAAGTAGCGCAAAAGCAAATGGCACATCTTCCCACGCTGAAGGAAATTCCACAAAAGCAAATGGTTATTGTTCTCATGCTGAAGGAAGTAATACAATAGCAAGCGGTACATGTTCTCACGCTGAAGGAAATGGAACAACAGCAAGTGGACACTCTTCTCACGCTGAAGGTCAAGGAACACAAGCAATTGGTGACCAATCTCATGCTGAAGGTATGAATACAACAGCAAGTGGTTATTTCTCTCACGCTGAAGGACAAACCACAACAGCAAGTGGTAGTTTCTCTCACACTGAAGGCTATGGAGGAATAGCAAGTGGTAGTTCTTCTCACGCTGAAGGATATAGTACAAAAGCGATTGGTGGTTCTTCTCACGCTGAAGGATTTAATACAGTTGCAAATAATGATTCAGAGCATGCTAGTGGTAGATATAATGTATCGTCTAGCGCATCCACAACGTTTGGTAACGCTGGTAACACATTATTCTCAGTCGGTAATGGTACAGCAGAAAATGCAAGACATAATGCATTTGAGATTCGTCAGAATGGTGACATTTATATCACAAGTGGAGGTACTGACATTAAGCTTCAAGACCATTTAGGTGGTGGTGGAGGTACAAGTGGTTTTATAAAAATTATAAACCCAACGGCTAGCACAAAAGTTGGACTTGTAAACAGCTTATCACAGTATTATGACACCAACATTGGCAAGGGTGCTGTAATTGAAGGCGATGGATATGATGATGACGGTACTATTTATAATATAGTTGCAAGTGGTATATATTCCCACGCAGAAGGTTCTTATACACAAGCAAGTGGTGTACAATCTCATGCTGAAGGAGACAGTACAATAGCAAATGGTACTTGTTCACACGCTGAAGGTAGTGGTACACAAGCAATTGGTCCTTTTTCTCACACTGAAGGAAGTGGTACACAAGCAAGTGGTACTTGTTCACACGCTGAAGGTGGTAGTACACAAGCAAGTGGTGATTGTTCTCACGCTGAAGGAAGTAATACGATAGCGAGTGGTGACTCTTCACATGCTGAAGGAAGATACACAAAAGCAAATGGCACAGCTTCTCACGCTGAAGGAGATGGAACAACAGCAAGTGGCAGTTGTTCTCACGCTGAAGGACAAAGCACAACAGCAAGTGGTGATTATTCTCACGCTGAAGGTAGTAGTACAAAGGCAAATGGTGGTTATTCACACGCTGAAGGAGAAAACACAATAGCAAGTGGTTCTTATTCTCACGCTGAAGGATTTGGTACAACAGCAAGTGGTCATTATGGTTCTCACGCTGAAGGTTTAAGTACAAAAGCAAATGGTAGTTCTTCTCACGCTGAAGGGTGGTACACAGTTGCAAATAACCAATCAGAGCACGCTAGCGGTCAGTATAATGTATCATCTAGTGCTTCCACGACATTTGGTAATGCTGGTAACACATTATTCAGTGTGGGTAATGGTACATCAAATTCAACAAGACATAATGCATTTGAGATAAGGCAGAATGGTGACACTTATTTGAACGGTAAACTAAGTGTAACTGGTGATGTTACAGCAAACGCTTTCTACGCAACATCGGATGAAAGACTGAAGGAGAACATTGAAAATGTTTCATATGCTAAGATGGCAAATGCGGCAAACGTTAATATTAAGTCATTTAACTTCAAGAGTGATGAAGAGAAGAAGACTGTTATTGGCGTGATTGCGCAAGATGTTGAAAAGGAAAACCTTGGATTCATTGTATCAACTTCAAGTGATGGCATGAAAGCTGTTGATTATACAGGTTTAAGTCTTCTTAAGATTGCATATCTTGAGCAGAAGATTAAAGAGCTTGAGAATATCATTAATGAATTAAAACAAAATAAACAATAAATAATAAAATGGCTGTGTTGTAACAGAATTATAATGCAGCCATTTATTAATATTAGTTAAATGATATGGCATATAAAATAGCAAATATAAAATGGCTTAGAGACCAAGGTTGGAGTATTTCATCATCTTATGCAAGCGGCTTGTGTCCAACATATAATGAAATTGTGAATGAAATTCCAAAAGGCTCGATTACAGTTGATGTCAATGGAACTTGCGTTGCAACGTCTAAGGCATATACAAATAATCAATTGGTTTGTGAAGGTGATATAAGTATTGGTAGTGCTCCAACTTGTACTTGTAGCAAGATAAATGTTACAACAACTGAATTAAATATTAGTGCTAGCTCTGCATTAACTCAAGTTGGTACTATTACAGATAGCAGTTGTACTTCTAATGTAACATATGAATCAACACAGTCAACTTGGTTAACTGCTTCTACAAGCGGCACTAATATTAGAATTGAATGCTCTAAAAATACAACATTTAACAGTAGAAATGGCTCTGTTAACATTAAAATGAATGGTACTACATGTGCAACAGTTAATGTCACACAAAATGGTATAACTTGTCCACAATATCAGATAGTACTAGATAAAGAAGTTACATGCGATGGTGGTGCAGTGCATTTTAGTATTGCGACAAACGCATAAAATAATATATCTAATAATATAACAATATGGCAACATGGAATTCAACTCCGAATGTTCCACATACTGATGATGGAACATTCAATTTTCCACAAAACACTACCGATGATGATATTGTATATGCAATAAATTACACAGACGATAGTGGATGTACTGCATCAACAACATATACAGTTCCAAGTTGTAGTTGTGGCAGATATAAGTTTTTTGACCTTGGAACAGAGGTTGCAGCAAGTGGTGGAACACAAGCATTATGTTATTCAACAGTTAAAGAGTCTGCTCTAGTTTTTGACGCTGCAAAATCAACCTCTTGGATAACATATACAAGAACACAATCTGGAAAGGAATATCAAAGTTACATATGTACAGTTTCTCCAAATGAGAACAGTTCGTATAGAATTGGAGATGCTGTTTTCACTTCAAGCGATGGTTGTGAGTTCACCGCAAGTGTTACGCAAAAAGGTGCTATTGATTGCAGTGTATATGGTTTTGTAGACCAACACTATCAGTTGTCTGCCAATTCTGGTAATGGTGTAGTTGCTTTGTCATCTGTAAGTGCTGGCACATTAACGTTTTCTAGAAGTAAATCATCAAATTGGATTTCATTTGTTAGTGTACAAGGCGGAGGTATGATAAATGCATATGTATGTTCAATTGAAGCCAATAACACTGGTGTTGAAAGAGTTGGTTATGCAGTGTTCTCATCGCTTGATGGGTGTGAGTTTAGTGGAACTGTCACACAATCATCAGAAGTACCTGTACAAAAAGTTGAATATAGGGTGGTGTTTGCTGAGAACAACAACCCTAATGTAGAGAACATTACGGACTTGAGATTCGCTTTCACTAATGGAAGCGATGAGCGTAGTTATGATACAACAGACAAACCAAGTGGTGGATTTAGAGTTGGTACTGAGGCAAAACTTTATGCAGATGCTGGCTATACATATAACAGAGTCATTAGTCTAGCAGTTAACAATGGAACACCAAGACCACCTTCTGACTTGACAGTTACATTTGACAACGCCTCAAAAACTATAACAGTGAAATACACATACACTGGTAAAATCTAAATAACATTGCTTCTAGCGAATGAGGAAACAATAAGTTCAGCTTTAAACGACCTTAATTTACGTTTAATCATGACTTAATGAATAGGAAAAAAAAAGGAGAACTGCCTAGTTCTCCTTTTTTATTTTTTAGTTTAAAATTAGGTAAATGGTATAGCAGTTGGCATAAAATATATGGGTGAGTCAACCGAGACCCACCCATTTTTTTTATGGCTAGCAAGTATATAGTTCCCATTATTTTGTTTAAATTAAATTTGTTTTTTTAATATATTTTATATATCTTTGCAAAAAAATTGTTAAATAATGACTAAGAAAGAGGCAGATAATATAATTAAATTCATTACGGATAGAACATGGCATGGCTACTCTTGTCTAGGAAGTTGGGGGCATTTCAATTCTTCTGATGTTGTTGATGTCAAACCTCTCGTTGCAAAAATAAAAAGAATGATAGAGTAATGAAAAAAATAGTAGTTAATGGAGAACCAAAGGAAGTTACAGTTATAAGAAACAAGATACTAAAGGAATTCAAAGACCTTGAATTTATTGAGGATGGGCATAAATATTTCCTAAATGGAATGCAATTACCCTCAGTATCGGAGGTAACGCATAAATTCTGCCAATATCCTTTTGACACGGAAGCACAAGCAATTGCTTATGCTGAGAGGCATGGAGAAACACCTCAACATTGGCTTGATGAATGGAGGTTTAAGAATCTTAGAGCAACGACAACTGGTACATTAGTACATGCTTACGGGGAATCATTGGGATGGTTGAGGAATGGTCATCCAGAGTTTATAACTGAAGAAAATAAATGCAAATTTATCAAGGATAAAAATTGGTTAATTCCAACAAGACCAAAAGAAGAAGCAATATTAAAATTCTATAATGAGTTGCATTCAAATCTTCATTTTGTTTTGGCTGAGACAAAGGTTTATACTGGAAAAAACAAGGAACTTACAAACTTAAAACAAGACTATTGTGGTACGTTTGATATATTGTTTTACTACAAGGATGAAGAGGATGATTCCAAGAGTGGATTATGTATATTTGATTTTAAAACAAACAAAGAATTAACCAAACAGTTTAGTCACGAGGCTAACAAATTTCTTCTGCCTCCTTTTGGCGATTTATATGAAGAGCCTTTGTCATATTATACGGCTCAGTTGAGTTGCTACCAAATTCCATTGGAAGATATTGGGTTAAAGGTAATTGCGAGAAGAATTGTATGGTTAAAGGATGATGGTGACTACGAATTAATACCTTTACAAGACGTTACAAATAGATTAAGACAAGTGTTATGAAAACAAGAGCTAGAAATTTTATAATTGGCAGTGCGATAGGAATGTTCCTACTACTTTCAATTCTATCATCAGTTACATATGGTAGTTATAAGAGAGAGACAAGGAGATTGAATTTTGACTTTTCAAATTGGGGGGAGGAGTTTATAGATGAATAATTGTTGGAGTAGAGTAAAGACAGAATATACGAATAAAAAATGGGATTTGGATACTATGAAAATAAAAATTAAAAATCTAGAAAAAATAATCCCAGTTCATATTGTAGGCATATATCTTTCTATAAATAAGGCGAATGCGAAAAGTGAGTGGGATGCATATTATCTTACTTATTATGAACTAAAAGATATGTTTCTTAAATATAAAAGGTCATCTTTTGGTAATACTGCTAAAAATATAAAAATTATAAATGAATTAAATTGGGATATATTGGATGAACAACTTATTGAAGCAGCGGCAGTAAGACTTTCGTCTAATTTTACTAATACATATATTAACAATTCTATTTATGGGTATTATAATGTTTACGATGGTTATCCGACCAATCTAGTAGTGGACTATGATGGAAGATTATAGGCTATTAAAAAAAAAGAAATGAAAATAGAAGTTTTATCTCATTATTTATTTGATGAGAAAATGAGGGATATGAATTTGGACGATTCCAATATTGAGAGCACCAACATTGCTTGCATATCAATAATAGGCACTGAAAAATGTTTGAAGTATTACCTTGATGAAGAGTATACTAAACATTATTTCAAAAATCATCCAAATGTGTTGAATCTTGATTTCGATGATGTTTCTACAGATGTAGAATATGATGGATATATATTTAGGACAATGACAATGGAACAAGCAGAAAATGCCGTTGATTTCATTGAAAGAATAATAGAGTCTTGTCCAAATACTATTTATGTCCATTGTCGAGCTGGATATAGCCGTTCTAGGGCTGTGGCTGAGTTTATTTACCGCTACTGTGTAGAACATCACATCGAGGTAGAATATGCTGACAGAAACGATTATTCCACGTTTTTAAATCAAGGCGTATTAAGAAGACTAAACAATGCATATTGGAAGAAACATAAGGAAAATGGTTATGATGAAGAAGGGAAGGGATACCCAGAAGATTTATTAGACCATACTCCAAGACATGTTGAAGTTGATTAATGGAAAAAATTAAAATATGAATAAATATGACGGGATTATAGATGAAGTTCTATATTATAGTGAAAGAAGCGAAAATGGTAGGTGGATAATTCCAATTGAGGTTGATTGGGATTACACCCTTACCAAATGTTCGAATTGGCAACAAAATGAAATGGTTTTAAACCCAGAGGGATTTGAAGTCATGAGACGTTGGGTTAAAGACTACAACGTTGGATGGATATTAAATTCAATGCGGCATGACGAAATTTTAAAAGAACCATTAGAAACTCTTGAAAAAGAGGGGATAAAACTTTATGGTTTAAGAAAGAACCCAATGCAAGATAGAGACGGTAACTCTGTGAGCAAGGCTTTTGCCGTTTTTTCCATTGATGATAGAGGTATTGGAATCCCGCATAAATGGTTGGATGGGTGCAACAGACCATATGTTGATTGGGTTGAAGTCGATAAAATAATGTCACCGATATTGAAACATATCAGTGACACCTTAGACAAAATTAAACTATGAATGAAAAGTATGTATTAATTAAACCTTACGAATGCCAATATGGCACAATACCAAGTGGTAGTGAAATAATTTGTTTTAGAGGACAAGTCTGGGTTAATGGTGGTCCTATTCCACCTTCATATAACAGCATATTCTTAGATTTAATAAATAATGATGAATATGTTAGGAAAGTGAAAATTCAAAAAAATATGTTTTGAAAAAATAATTTTTTAATTTAATACTATTAATATTTATGAAGACAAAGTTTTATTCAATGTATGCTATCTGTGAAGATTCTAATGGAGTTAAGCATACGGTTACTGTAGTTGGTAAATTAGAGCAGACAAGAGAGCGGCAAATGGTTCAAGAGATTGTTCCAGTAGAGGTTAAGGAAGGGTCATTTGTGGATGGTGTGCTGACTTATCCATCAAATAAACTTCTTAGCAGAAAACTGACATTGGGTATGTCAATTTGTCACCCACATGACATATTTGATGAAAATGTTGGCATTGAGATTGCTAAAAAGAGGATTGAAAATGGAGAGTCCATTGGTTCTCTTGAGACATCTGATGTCACAATGCTAACAGAGGATGCAATTATGGGTGAAATATTGGTTAAGCTAGCGTATATAACATCCAATATAGAGGAATATCTTCCTTAAAGAATACAATTGCGTTAAAAATATATAAAAAGTTGGGATAACATTTGGTTATTCCAATTTTTTTACGTATCTTTGCATAGAATTTTAAGAGTGCCATTTAGTGCTAAATTTTGAAGTTTGATTTGTTATGAAAACAGCAAGAGATTTAAGATTAAGGGACAAAGTGTATTTTTATAATAATGATGGGAAATACATTTGTAGTAGAACTGTTAAAGAGTATGGCTTGATGGGAAACCCTAAAGATGTATTGTATTTCCATTTTGGGTTTGATAAAAATGGCAAAACCATCAATGCTCATCCAAAATTTACAGACACATATTCAAAAGTGGTTAGTTATCCCACAGTAAAAACGCATGATAATGAGATTATCTTTTTCTCAAAAGAAGCTGCAATTGAATTTTTTAAAAAATAAATAGTTTGGCACGATATTTGCTTAAATATGGGTGTAAAAGAAATGTATCTCTGTGATGGCGAAATAGTAGGTTCTAAATATTTGCTTACCGTCCATGAAGATGGGTTTTTGAGGTTAAAATGGTATTATGATGACATATCAAAAACACAAGTAAACCCAATCATGGTTAAGGTAGGAAATAAAATGATGGTTGAATATGGAGACCCTAATTTATTTCATATTAAAATAAGATTACCTTTTACAGATGAAAACGGCAAATTAGAGCCGAAATGGACTAAAATAAAATAATTAGAAATATAAAATAAGATTTATGGGAAAAGTTATTGGAATTGACCTCGGAACTTCAACATCATGTGTTAGTGTTTTTGAAGGAGGACAGCCTACTGTTATTGTGAACAGTGAGGGTAATCGTACAACCCCATCTGTTGTAGGTTTTGTAAATGGTGAACGTAAGGTTGGTGATGCAGCACGTAGACAAGCAATCACTAATCCAACTAATACCGTATACGCAATCAAGCGTTTTATGGGTATCACATTCGATAAGGCTTCAAAAGAGGCTGACCGTGTGACTTACAAGGTCGTTAACGATGGTGGTTATCCTCGTGTAGATATTGAGGGTCGTAAGTACACTCCACAAGAGATTTCTGCAACCATTCTTCAGAAAATGAAGAAGACCGCAGAGGATTATTTGGGTACAGAGGTAAAGGATGCTGTTATCACGGTTCCAGCTTATTTTGATGATAGTCAGCGTAAGGCAACCATCGAGGCTGGTGAGATTGCAGGACTTAATGTTCTTCGTATTATCAATGAGCCTACAGCAGCAGCACTCGCTTATGGTGTAGACAAGGCTAATAAGGACATGAATATCGTTGTCTACGATATTGGTGGTGGTACGTCAGACGTATCTATTCTTAACTTTGGCGGTGGAGTGTTTGAGGTGATTTCTACCAATGGCGATTCACATCTTGGAGGTGAGGACTTTGACCAAGTTATTATAGATTACCTCGTTGAACAGTTTAAGAATCAAGAGGGTGTTGATGTGTCTAGCGATGCAATGGCAATGCAGCGTTTGAAGGAAGCTGCTGAAAAGGCTAAGATTGAACTTTCTACTGCAACTTCAACAGACATCAATCTGCCTTATCTTGCTCCAGTGAATGGTGTTCCAAAGCACTTGAATCTGACGCTTACTCGTGCTAAGTTTGAGCAGTTGAGCGATAAGTTGTATACTAAGTTGGTTAACCTTTGTAAGGAAGCGTTGAGGCTTTCAAAACTTGAGACAAAGGATATTGATGAGGTAATCCTTGTAGGTGGTTCTACTCGTATTCCAAAGGTTGTAGAGGCTGCTAAAAGTGTATTTGGCAAAGACCCATCTAAGGCAGTAAACCCAGATGAGGCTGTGTCATTGGGTGCATCAATTCAAGGTGCAGTCCTTAACAAGGAAGATGGTGTTGGTGACATTGTTCTTCTTGATGTTACTCCACTTAACCTTGGTATTGAGACGCTTGGTGGCGTTATGACAACCCTTATTGAGGCTAATACTACAATTCCTTGCGATAAGGAGGAAGTATTCTCAACTGCTGCTGATAATCAGACTGAGGTTACGATTAACCTTCTTCAAGGTAATCGCCCAATGGCTAGTCAGAATAAGAGCATTGGTAGGTTTAATCTTACTGGTATACTTCCCGCAAAGCGTGGTATTCCTCAGATTGCTGTGAAGATTAGCATTAACGCTAATGGTGTTATTGAGGTCAGCGCAACCGATAAGGGTACTGGTAAAGCACAGTCTATCCGTGTGGAGGGTTCTAGCAGTCTTTCTAAGGAAGAGATTGAGCGCATGAAAGCAGAGGCAGAGGCTAATGCTGATGCAGACAAGAAAGAGCGTGAAATTGCAGATGCTGTAAACAAGGGTGACAATATTGTTTTCTCACAAGAGAAGATGATTGAGGAACAGAAGGATAATATCACCTCAGATGAGAAGACCAAACTTGAGGGTTTGGTTAGCGAAATGAAACAAGCTGTTAAGGATAAGAATGTTGAGAAAATCAACGAGATTGAAGGTACTATCAATAACGTTTGGAATGAGATTTCTCAGCGAATTTATGCAAACAATCAGAATCAGTCAACTGCACAGCAGCCATCTGATGAAGAGGTGGCAGAACAGCCTAATGACGTTCAAGATGCAGAATTTGAGGAAGTTAAAAGCTAACATGACTTGGCAAGGCTGAATTATAATTGCAAATCTGAGGGGCTTCCCAACAAGTCTCTCAGATTTTTTGCGTTTTTATTTGTCTTTTTAAAATAAAAATTATATCTTTGCAATAAATTTATAACTTAGATAAAGAATAACTATGTCTAGAAAGGATTATTATAAAATTCTTGGGGTTAATAAAGATGCTAGTCAAGAAGAGATACGCAAGGCTTATAAGAAGTTAGCCTTAAAGTATCATCCAGATAGAAATCCAGGAGATAAGAATGCCGAGGAGAAATTTAAAGAGGCTGCTGAAGCCTATGAAGTTCTTGGTAATAAAGAGAAGAAAGAAGAGTATGACAACCCACATTCTGAATTTGATTTCAGAACGAGTGGAGGACCAGATTTTGGCGGTATGGGAATGGAAGACATTCTTCGCCATTTTGGATTCGGAGGAATGGATTTTGACTTTGGCAGTCCTCGCAGAGAGCCTAGAAACGTTAAGGGTACTAACATCAGAATCACATTGAAGTTAACGTTAGAGGACGCATATAATGGCATAACTAAGAAGATAAAATATAAAAGGTTTGAACCTTGTGACCATTGTGGTGGAAGTGGAAAAACTGACAAAACCAAAGAGAAAATATGTAGAACGTGTGGTGGCACTGGATTTATATTTTCTCAAAATGGGTTTATGTCAATGCAGCAAACTTGCCCTACTTGTGGCGGTGTCGGTAAACAAATAGAAAATCCTTGTCCGCATTGTCAAGGACATGGTATTGTTCAGAAAGTAACTGAAACTGAAATAAAATTAGGTAAAGGTCTACTTGATGGTATGAGCGTGATAATTGGTGGAAAAGGAAATTTCCCACCTCACGGTAAGGGAACTGTTGGTGATTTAATCGTTCAAATACAGATAGTAGATTATGGAAAATATGAAGTTGATGGTAATAACTTGTATTTCCCAATTGAATTGAATGTTATTGATGCTATTCTTGGGTGTGATATTAATGTAAAAGCCGTTGATGGTAGGGAACTGACAGCGAAAATACCTAATGGAACTAGTGATGGGCATAAACTCAGGTTTAGGGGTTATGGTATTCCTAAGTATGGTACTAATTCATGCGGAGACATGATAGGCATCGTTAAAATCAAGATACCTAGTAAAGTTAATGACGAAGAGAAAAAAATTCTTCAAAACCTTAAAGAACACGAAAATTTTAAATAAATTCAAGATATGGAAAATAAAGAGCGTAATTATGAACGTTATCTTAAGCAAGGAAACAATTATGAACCAATAGGAGAAACAAAAGACATTTTGCCTAGTGGCTTCTACAGACCAGTTTATGATAGTTATCATGGCAGAGTATATCTAACTAGTAAAGAGGTTATTATGCCTAGACTTTATGTATTGCCAAATGATATACAAAATGCTATTTTGGATGATATTCAAATGTTCTGGCAATCAGAAGAAAGGTATAGGAAATTTGGTAATGTTTACAAAAGAAATATACTGTTGTATAGTTTACCAGGAAATGGTAAAACATCATTAATTAACATTATCGCTAATAAACTTATTACTGACTATGATGGTATTGTAATCTTCATTGATAGTGTTGAGGATTTGTCATCATATAGGGTAGTAATGGAGAGATTTAGAAGCGTAGAACCTAATAGGAAAGTTGTTACAATTATAGAGGATTTTGAGCGTCTTGCGAAGGATGACAGATTGACCGCAATGTTGCTTCAAACTCTTGATGGTAATGGACAATTCGATAACGTGGTTACTATCGCAACGACTAATTATCCAGAGATTCTAGAAAAACGGTTTACGTGTAGACCTAGCCGTTTCAATATGGTTATCGAGTACAAAAAACCAAACGCTGAAATAAGGAAATCGTATATAGAAATGAAACTATCTGACAGTGGAATTGATATTAACGAAGAATCTGTAAAGGCTGACATAGAGAGATATGTTTCAAAAACTGAAGGGTATACATTTGATTTTTTGAAAGAAGTTATTCAAGGTATATACGTAGATGGTATCAGCGAAGTCGGAGTGTTTGATAGACTTGAAGACCTTATCAAAAAAAACGGTAAAATTAGGGTTAGTGAGGACGAGGCTAAACGTGTTGGTTTCTCTACAGAAGACTCAGAGAATTATACTGTAGGCGGTAATGTTCAGAAAGAAGCTGAAGCTAGCATGGATGAACCATGTTATAATCCAGATGTTGTAGAAGCCACTGAGCCATTAAACAAACGAATTAAAGTGATAAAAGGGTTTGGGTAATGGTTAAAATCATTAAAGATGTTGATATATATGACCATTTCAACGAATATGACGTAATATTAATTGGTACTAATCTTTATTGTACTATGTCTCAAGGCGTTCAATTGAAAGTAATGCTGAATTATCCATATGTTTTCAATAAAAACTTAGAGACGAAATATGGAGATAAGGATAAACTAGGAACTATTATAGAATGTACATCTGATAATGAGCCTACTTTTTGTTTATGCTTTATAACAGAAGGATATAACTTTAGACCAGATAAACAAAAGGATTACCTTTCATATGAAGCATTAGAAAATGTTCTGAAACTAGTCAACATAAGATATAAGGGGAAAAATATTGCTTGCCCTTTACTTGGCTCTAGTAGGTTTGACGGAAACGGAGATAAAGATAAAATACTAGATATATTTAACAATTGTCTCAAAGATGTTAAATGTACCGTTTTTGACTATTTCCAGAAGTCTAGAGACGAAGAAACTTTAGAGGTGATGAGAAAAGAATTGGAAATGAGAGACAAAGACAAAGAAGAATATAGTAGGATGGTTAAGGAACGTAAGAGAAAAGCAGAAGAAAGATTTAGGAAAAATGGACATAGAAGATACTAATTGATAGAATAAAGAATTTAAAAATATGATATTACATTTGAATCTAACTGAAGACCACTTAAAACTAGTGAGGTTTTTAAATGTGGAAGACAAAGACGATGATTTTCTTAAAATCAATAAGAAAGTCATGTTAACAATGCAAACACATATCTTGGATGATATTGCAATGATTCTTGGCTTGAGGGATAAAGCCATTAAGGGAACGGAGGAAGACGCTGATGGCGCAGCATATCCAGATGATGTGGAAAAATATATGCTTGACACATATCACTATGTATCAGACAATCTGTATTTGATAGAAACTTTATTGCACCAACATGTGTTTGATGGGGTAAAACCCACTCATTATCGTGCGAAGGATTCTGATTTAGTATGGGAAGAAGTGAAAGATGAATAAATTAGGAAAATTTAACAAAAAAAATTTTGCCAAGTCGAAGAAAATTCGTACATTTGCATCCGATGACGATGAGCCAACAGCATTGGCAGTCGATAGTGGGAAACCTATTCCGACACTAACTGGGGAATCGGCACGTATATTTCTTGAACGTGCTGAAAAAGTGGAGGAAGAGGCTAAAAGGCGTATGAATGAGTCTCCTACTTTGGAGTACCTAAAGCGTGAACTCACGTTTCAGAAGTTTTTTCTTGAGACAGAAGAAAAACAAATTCAAGAACGAAAAGACAAAATTAAAAAAATAGAAGACAAAATAAAAGAATTAGAACAAAATTCAAATGGCAAAAGCTAAGAAAAACGATTTTTCTTCAAAGTTTCGTGTGAATGACGAAATCAGAGTTATTGGCAATGTAAGAATTGTTGGAGAAGGTATTAAGAGTGAGGTAGTTCCAATATCTAAAGCTCGTAAAATCGCTGAAGATATGGAACTTGACCTTGTTGAGTTGCAAGGCAAGTCGGATGTTCCAATTGTTAGGGTTTGCAGTTATGAGAAAATGATTTATGAGTTGAAAAAGGCCGCTAAGAAGAATAAGCAGCCGAAGCCTTTGAAGGAGATACAACTCAGTGTAAATATTGCAAAACACGATTTGGAAACTAAAGTCAACAATGCTAAAAAATTCATTGAAGACGGAAGTAGGGTTAGAGTTACCCTTTCAATGAAAGGAAGAGAACTTGCTAGAAGAGAGGACAATAAAAAATCAATTCTAGAGTTCATAGTTATGATGGATGAAGTTGCAACTCCTGAGTCAGCGCCAAAAGATGAGGGAAATAAAACAACTGTAATCTTGAAAAAAAAGGCGTAAATTGTTAAATAATAAAACACTAAAATAAATGGGATTTGTTATAAATCTAAAAGCAGAAACAGGTCTTGTAGACCGCTCAGAAAACACTACAAGGTATTACAAAGACATAAAAGATTATAAAGCTTTCACGAAAGAAGAGGAAATTGAATGGTTTACTAAATTAAAAGAAGCAAGGGAGAAAAAGTTAAGACTAGAGAAGTCTAGTAATAAACAAGAATATTTTAAAGCTTGTCGTGACTATGATTCCATTAAAAATCACATCATTTTGTGTAACCAAAGGTTAGTAATTGCAGCAGCTAAGAATTACTCTACCACTGATACGCTTACAGATTATATCAACGAAGTTAATTTTGGGCTTATTGAAGCAATTGATAAGTATGATGTAACTAAAGGGGTTAAGTTTGCAAGTTATGCAATGTGGTACATTATCCGTGCCATTAATGTCTATAGATATGGTGATGCTGAGTTGGTTAAAAAAAGCAATCTGTATAAAACATTTCACGTTATCTCTAAAGCAAAAAACAAGTTTATGCAAAAGTTTGAGCGTGAACCCACTACTGATGAGTTGCTAGAAATCGTCAATAACGTATATGGAAAAGATATTAGGGATAAAAATGATTTGCTAGACATAAATTATTCAAGCATTGATACGGATTCATCTGATGATGAAGATAATTACACTGGTGGTGATGTAGTAGCATATAATAAAAAAAGTGCTGCAATTAATGGTTGCGAAAATGTTATTTCTAACGATTTCAATTCAGCTTTAATTTCGTCACTATTGGATGTTTTGCCACCAAGGGAAAAACAAATTATACAGATGAGGTTTGGTTTGTATGATGATAATGGGCTTAGACGTGAGTATGAACTCAATGAGATTGGGGATGTTATAGGTCTTACGTCTGAAAGAGTTAGACAATTAGAGCTAAAAGCAATGAAAACTCTTAAAGAAGAATACCAAAATAGAATTAAAGATTTTTAAAAAAATAAAGAGAAGCGCATTTAACCATTAATTAAAAAATGATACAAGTAAGCAAACCAAGGTGGAAGAATAAAGAATGGACATTTAACATAATTCCATACTTTTCGATAACAAAAATATCCAATTTAGTGCTTGCAATTAATGTTGGATGGCTATTTTGGGGGATAACAATTAGTAATGATTTTTAAAAAAATAAAGGGAAGTGTTTATTCACCTCCCTTTTTATTTAACAGCAATTTGCCCTCTTGAAATCATTTTCTCTAATTTGGATGCGACATCTTTTGTCATTGGGCGTTCTCCAGTAAGAATTTTACGAAGTTGAGATTGAGCACCCTCTTCTGTATGGTCTGGAAATACACTTCTTGCCACAGCAGCAATATCGGTGTTTTCCATGTCTACTGTATTTTTAATGCTATCTGAATCACCTTTACTAATTTTTCTATGTTTTCTTTCGTAGTCGTTATAGTCGTAATACATTTTACCACCGTTTTTTGTTCTACGAAGTTTCTTTGTTCCTTTTTTCTCTTTTTCAGCTTTCTTTTTTAACTGACGTTCTTTTCTCAAATCCTCACTAGATAGGTTTGATTTTCCTTTATATGCTTTTAGCAAGTTTTTAATGTCATCAAGTACACTTTCTGAAAGTATCTCTCTGTTAACGCACTCACTAATTGTTTTTTGGATAATATTATCTATTCTATTCATATTAATTTTATTTATAACGTTATATACCATAAATATCATTTTATTGCAAAAAAAGTGTTAAAACATTTGGTTATTCCAATTTTTTTTCATATCTTTGCATTACGATTTGAAAACAACAAAAATAAGCATATGAATACAAAGACAGCAACAAAGACAAACGCATTTATTAATGCAGCAAACTTTAGGTCTACAACTTTGACAGAGAATGGTGCAGTAACAAATGTTACGACTGGCAGCGCAATTGTTGACCAGTTTGGTAAGGCTGGTAATTTCAGAGGCCGTCCAATTGAGGAGGTCTTTGCTGACCAATCTCGTATTTGGGAGGAGAATGCAGAGGCTGCTTTGCGTTTTCCATTTTACCTCCGTATGGTAACACGTAAGGTCAAGGTGAACGCTGACAATGAAACCGATAAGGTTCAGAATGGACAAGGTGCTCGTGATGAGTCGTTCAAGCGTTTGCTTTGGATTGCAAAAGAGAAGCCAGAGGCTTTCTATAACAACATTTGGGCATTGCCACTTGTCGGTTCATGGAAGGACATGTGGACTCTTATGTTCTATGACATCAAAGAGGATTTGAATGTCATCAATCAAAAGGCAATGTTCGAGATTATCGCACAAGGTTTGCTTTGCGACACTCACGTTGACCTTGTTAAGAAGTATATGCCTCGTATTGAGAGCCGTAGCAAGTGTACGACTGATTGGAACAAGATAACGAATGACCTTGCAAAGGCATTTGCATCTTTCATGGGTATTTCTTACAAGGAGTACAACAAGACAAAGAGTAGTGGTAATGCGCATACATTCCAAAAGCTCATTTGTTCTCGTAACTATGATGCTTTGAATTGGAATCATATTCCAGGTCGTGCCCTTAACCTTCTTGTGACTAGCAAGTTCCTTTCTAATCACAATTTGAGAGACACTTATACAAAGTGGATTATGCAGCAGCCAGTTGCTAAGTTCACTGGTTACGTTTTCGAGCTTGCACGTAAGCTTCGTGAGGCTCGTGGCAGCAGAGGCTATTACAGCGCACCAAAGACCATACCAGTTGAGGTAAAGCATACTCTTGACGCACAGTTTAAGGGTCTTGTTGATAAGGCTCGTGCTGATGGCAAGATTACTGAGAACGTATGGTGCTGTTTGGATACTAGCGGTTCAATGAATAAACGAGTGGATGGTCTTAATGACATCACTTGCGAGGATATTGCAAGTTCGCTTGCTTTGTTTTTCTCTGACTTGAACACTGGTCCTTTCCACAATAAGGTCATTATGTTCGATAATGTTTCTACTCCATACGATATGGTTGGTGATTCATTCTGTGACCGCATCATGAACTTACCTAGTGTAGGTTGTGGTGGCACAAACTTCCAATCAGCAGTTGATGTGATTATCGACATTAGGAAGAAGCATCCAGAAATCCCTCTTGAGCAGTATCCTACAACTATCTTGGTTGTGAGCGATATGCAGTTCAATCCAGTTAATTATGGTTGGAGCTCAAAACGTTCAGAGCCAACTAACTATGAGTATTCTGTGAAGTCGTTGAAGACTGTATTCCCTGAAGAGTTCGTGGACAACATGAAGTTCATTTGGTGGGATTGCGCTTCTAGACATGGTAACACCCATTATGAGGGTAAAAGTATCGAGCCTGGGTGTACTTTCCTTAGTGGTTTTGACCCTTCAATCATTACTATGTTGATGGGAGAGACTAAAGTTGTTGACGAGAAAACTGGTGAGGTACGACAAATGACTGCGGAAGAGTTGGTTGCGAAGGCTCTTAACCAAGAGATTCTTACATATGTTAATCTCTAAGAATAACATATAATCTTAAATGAGCATCAATGTGAATTGGTGCTCATTTTTTGTTAAAACGTGTTAATATATTTTGTTAAGTGGCATATTTTTCATATATTTGCAAAAACGAAATAATATTTGTATAAACTATGTTCTTTTTTTTCAAGAAAAGTAAATCAAGTAGGAAAAGGAAAAGAGGGAAAACAACAACCCCTTCTAAAAAATATGGAATTAGCAGCACACAAATGGCTGCAATTTCTGAAACCATTATGAGGAAAAAAAGATTAATGGTTTATGTAGAGTCTTTCTGATGAAACGGTGTTGAATGTTTAAATTTTAAATTAATAATATAAAATGAATCCATTAATCAAAGAACTTGAAAAGAGGGGGCTGATTGCTAGTACTTCTGGAAACCTAGAAGAATTACTCAAAACTCCTACAACTTTTTATGTTGGTACTGACCCAACGGCAGATAGTCTTCATTTAGGGCATTTGCTTGCGTTTACAACAGCCAAACTTTTGCAGAAGTATGGGCATAAGCCTATTGTTCTTCTTGGTGGCGCAACTGCGTTTATTGGAGACCCATCTTTTAAGTCAGAGGAAAGAAAACTTTTGAGCGCAGAGACAGTTGCCCATAACATTAAAGGCATACATGCACAAGTTAGCAAGCTCCTCGATTTCAACTCAAACGAGGAAAATGGTGCAATTATGGTTAACAACTATGATTGGATGAAAGATTTCTCTTTCATTGATTTCGCTCGTGAGGTAGGAAAATGTATTAGTGTAAACTATATGATGGCAAAGGAGTCTGTTAAAAAGCGTCTTGAACGTGATGGAAACGGAATGTCATTCACAGAGTTTACATATCAGCTTATACAAGGTTATGATTTTGTAGAGTTGTATAAGAAATACAACTGCAAATTGCAAATTGGTGGTAGTGACCAATATGGCAATGGCACAACAGGTATCGAACTTATTCGCAGAATGGTCGGTGGACAAGATGCGTGTGTGCTGACTTGGCCGTTGGTGACAAAGGCTGATGGCACTAAATTCGGTAAGTCAGAAAAGGGTAACATTTGGCTTGATGGTGAGAAGACAAGTCCATATGAGTTTTATCAGTTCTGGCTTAATCAGTCTGATGAAGATTCTGAACGATTCATTAAGTTGTTCACAATGATTTCTCTCGAAGAGATTGACGAACTTATTGAAAAACACAGAGAGAGCCCAAGCAAACGTCTTTTGCAGAAAACATTAGCCGAATACATGACAGAAATGATTCATGGAAAGGATGCCCTTAATGGCGTTGAGCAAGCAACTGAATTCTTATTTGGTGGTGCTGATGTTAACGATATTGACGATAATGCTTGGAAATTCATAAAATCAGAAGTGCCAACGGTTGAAGTATCCAAAGATACGTTTGGTGATGGTATAAGTGTCATTGACCTTGCCAATATGCATGAGAAAGTTCCTTCCAAGTCAGAGGCTCGTAAACTTATTAAGGGAAATGGCTTTTCAATTAATAAGATTAAAGCGAATGCCGAAAAGGAAGTTGTTTCTAGTAAATACCTTATCAATGGTAAATATCTGCTATTAACAAAAGGTAAAAAAGACCACTGTCTTGTAGTTGTAGGGTAATATTAAATAGTGTTAAAAAATTGAGGTAGTATTTGGCTATCTCAATTTTTTTTCGTATATTTGCAAAAAAATATATGAAATACTTAACAGACGATTGGCTCAGAGAGTGGGTTAGAATACATTGTAAGACTAAAGAGGAATTAGAAAAAGAAAAAATTGCTCTTGAAAAAGAGACAGCCAACATTTTTCTAAACAAAATAGATGACGTAGAGATTACTACAGAACCAATAATTTTTGATTCTAAAGAATTCTCTACAGATAGGGCATTTGCTGCCGCAATGCTTATCGCTGGGAAACATTATGCTGATACCGATGACATTATTGTGAGATATGCGAAGCCAGAGAATAAAGAAACACACGAGGTGTCTATTCAGTTTCATATTCTTAAGAGTAAGGCTAAAATATTTCAGAATCATGTAAGAGAAAACAATGTCTCATTTGAATTTGTATTATCTTCAAGCAATGAAATAAAGTCTTGCGTGAAATTACTGAATTCATTAGGGGTAAAAGGCGAAAACGGAGAGCCATTGTCATCAAAAGAAACTGATTATGCAAAGGATATGAAAGATTCCTTTAAGAATGGCGAGAACAAGGTATATGTGTTCGTGGAATACGACAAAGATAATGATACCGCACTATTGGGGTGGAACTTAGTAAATACAGACTATGTTGCACCTAATTATAATGAGCTGAAAGCAAATATTGATTCTATTATTAAATCGTAGATATTATGGAATTGTTTATAGCGTTAATCGTCATAGTATTAGTCTACGCACTAAAACAATCATATGATGAATTTCAAACAGATGAAGATAAAATAAAACAGTCTGTTAATTTGGATTACAATTACTTAGTAAATCAATGTGTAAGAGACCATATTGTTTTGAATTGGCTGACTACACTAGAATCTAGGTTTAAGAAGTTTATTGAAAGCGATGAATATGCTACAACTGTACCATATGATAAGTTTATGCTTAATATTCCTCATAAAACTCATTCATATATTGCTATTAGAGCATTTATTACCGTAGATAAAAAACGCAATCTTAAATTAACTATCAGTTTTGGGTCGTCTGGGTATGATGAAGGTAGAAGTGATAAATATCTAAAATATTGTGTTGGTATTAACAGTGATGGTAGTGACAACGGTTTGTCTAGTTTTATCGAAAAATGCAGCAAAACTGTGATGGCGTATGATTTGGAAAAAAAGAAAAAAGAAACAGTAGAAAAATTAATAAACGAATAACATATGAAAATTAGTTGTTACAGAGCAGAGCCATTGGATTACAAGAACGTGTATAATCTTCTTGTTGATGGCATTAAGTCTTATTGTGAGAAGAATAATATCAAGACGCTTGTTCTTGGCATCAGTGGTGGAATCGATTCGACAGTCGTTGCCGCTTTGTGCAAGTCATCGAACATTCCTTTGATTGGGATTAGTATGCCTTGCTCAACAAATGGGTCAGATGAAATCAGTTCAGCAACCTTAACTGGAAATGAATTCTGTACAAAGTTTAAGGAGGTTAATCTCCAGTCAACGTTTGAAGCAGTTGAAAGTTTTTGCAAGGATTCTAGTGATTTGGATAGTACTCCAATTTCGCAAGGTAACATTAAGGCACGTTTGCGTATGGTCACGCTATACGATATAGCATCAAAGGTTGGCGGTATTGTCGTTGACACGGATAACCTTACAGAACATTTCCTTGGATTCTGGACCATTCATGGCGATGATGGTGATTTCAATCCCATTGGATGTTTATGGAAGCATGAGGTATATGGTCTTGCAAAGTGGATGAAGGAGAACATCTATAAGGAATCTAAAGCACTTGATGCAGCAATTGAGATTATCCCTACGGATGGAAACGGAGTAAAAGCTGGTGGAGATTTGGCACAGATTGCTCCTGGAAAGACATATGACGATGTTGACGAAATCCTTCATGCATGGGTTGGACTTGATGACCGTATTAAGTCTTCTGTGATTGCAGAATATTTTAATCATGGCGTATTTAAGGCACTTTGCGAAAAGCATGGTAAGGATACCGTAGAAGCAGTTATAATGCGTTCTGTGCGCTCAGAGTTTAAACGCAAGCAGCGTCCTTTCGTCATTGACGTATACAACGGTAATATTCTTGAGAAAAATGGTTCGTTAATGGGTATTTGACATACTCTTACGTTTAAATAAAGTTAAAAATCTGAGATTGTTTTGGCTGTCTCAGATTTTTTTCGTACCTTTGCAGCAGAAACAATAAATCTATGATTAAGTTTATACAGAAGTTAATAAAACGCCAAAAGATGCGTAAAGAAGCTAGAGAAGCTGCTTATGGGGCACTCTGCGAGGAACAGAAGGACGATTTATTCTCATGGGAAAGGGAATTCTTACGTGAGAAAAGTAGGCAAACAAGGCAAGCATGGATTATGGAAGCTCTCAATGGAGACCCCATAAAACAAAAGTGGCTTGCATCTTGTATTGAATGTGGAGTAATAAAATTATAAATATTAAATATGGCAAAAAGTAGATTTTTAATCAAATTTATCGATAAAGATGGCGTAACTAGCTATTTTAAAAATTGGTCAACAGAACGGAAAATGTGTGATGGAGTCCTCATGAGTTATGTGGAATATCAACTCACAACTAACATTAACGAAGCATGGGAATATTTCGATGAAGGTGGTGCTAGTGTAAGGCTAGCAGAAATAAAAGCTAATCGTCCAGCTTGGGTTGACGAATTTGAATCTGTTAGTGTGTATCGTAAAATGGGTAATAAAGAGTTTATTACGGTGAACACAAGACCATTTGCTACGGTATTAGCACTTATTAAAGGTTATAAACTTTCAACATCTGATGAACGTAAGGACAAAATTCTGAAAAAGATATTTGAGGACGAAAAGTTGTATAATGCTTGTGAATACGCATTAAATGAGTTGAAAAAGTTAAAATAGTTTCTTCCAATGAGACAGAAAGATAAAATTGAAAAGTATATAGACAAGATTAATATATAATATGATTGAGATAAAAGGACAATATTGTAAGGACGTAAAGGTTTTTACAGATAACGTTGAGGAATCAGCATTATCAACTATATATCGCATTGCAGATTGTATTGCATTTAAGGATAGAAAAATAAGGATAATGCCAGATTGCCATGATGGTAAAGGTATTGTCATTGGTTTTTCTTGCCCAATTAATCTTGAAAAAGACCATGTTAATCCAGAGCACGTAGGCTGTGATATTGGTTGCACGATTTCAGCAGTTTTCTTTGATAGGGAATTGTCGGCAGAAGATATGAAAGAGTTTGAGCATAAAATCAGAAAGGTAATACCTTTTGGTTTTGATATTAATGATAAAAAGAAAGCTGATATTAAAACCATTATTAAACGTTTCAACTCTGTACTTAACCGTATGTGTTCGTGTTATCCGCAACTTGCACCATATCGAGTAGAATTTTCCAACGAGAGAGATTTGGAAAACTGGTGCGGAAAGTTCAATATGGATTATGGAACGTTTCTCAAGTCTATTGGCTCAGTTGGTGGAGGTAATCATTTCCTTGAATATGATGTTAACGATGAATTAGGCAAATATTGCGTATGTGTTCATTGTGGCTCTCGTAACCTAGGGTTGAAGGTGTTTAACTATTGGAATAAAATTGCCAAGAGTATGACCATTACCAAAGAGGAAATGAAAGCACTTACTGATTCGGTGAAACTCAAAAACACTGATAAAAGGAATTTGAGCACTGAGTTAAAGGCTGCAAAAGAAGAGTACCTTTCAAAGAAGATTCCTGGATACCTTAGTGGGGAAAATCTTATGGGCTATTTAGTAGATGTGTTACTTGCCCAAGAATATGCTCGTTTGAACCATGATGTTATCATTGAGCAAGTTGTTGAGATATACAGAAAAATGGCGAAGGGAGTTAATGTGATTGATACGATACACACAACACACAACTACATCGACTATGACCTTAAGGCATTGACGGGTAAGCCAAATATGATGATTCGTAAAGGCGCTATTCGTGCTTACGAGGGCGAAAGAGTTATCATACCGTTTAATATGATGGATGGTATATCAATTTGTGAGGGTAAGTCAAACGAGGATTGGAACTATACAGCCCCACATGGCTGTGGTAGATGCCTCAGTCGCAGTAAAGCAAAAGAACAGCTTAATATTGAAGATTTTAAGGCTACTATGGAGGCAGCAGGAGTATACACTACTACAGCAGACGCTTCAACATTAGATGAATCCCCAGCAGCGTATAAACCTTATGAGGAAATAATCAAACTGATAGAACCTACAGTCAGTGTTCTGTATATGATGAAACCTCGCATGAACATAAAAGCTTCAGATACCAAAAAGATAAATGAGTGAGGATTTTTAATTCTCTCTCATTTTTTTTTAGAAAAATTTGGAAATTAAAAAAAAATAACATATCTTTGCACTACGAAACATATGAGATATGAGTTTAGAGGATATAAAAACAGTTTTTAACAACAATACTTTATCTTATAATAAAATAAGTGCAGTAGATTTAGCCAATATAGCAAAATTTGTTGAGGTTAAACTGCAAATGGACAAATCAACTTTGGATTATTATTACGAAATCAACGTGAGTGATTTAGCCAAGTCTAAAATAACTAGTGGAGAACTAGAAACGATGCAAAAACAAGGTTGGTCACTTAGTGATGATTCTAAAAATCTAATAATTTTTCTAACAAATTAATATTTTAAGAAATGACGTACATCGAGGTAAATGGAAGATTAGGGGCTGATGCCGAACTAAAGACTTCCACCAAAGGAAACCAATTTGTTTCTTTAAGAGTCGCAACCAATGACTACATTGGTGGAGAAAACATAACCACTTGGGTAAACGTACTTTGGAGTGGAGACCGTGCCGTTAAAATGGCTGAACATTTTAAGAAAGGTAGTTCAGTTGTGGTAAGGGGAGTGCCTAAATTCTCTACTTATACCACAAAAAATGGTGAAAATGCCGTATCTGTTGATGTCTTTGCCGACAGAGTAGATTTTGGCAATAATGGTAACAGCGGTGGGACTCAAACAAATGATGCTGTAACTGAGACTGGCAAGTTAACGCCAAAACCTACAGCGAAAGCAGCAGCTCCAGCAGTAACTCAAGAGGTTGTGGAAAGTAATGGCGATGATGATTTGCCATTCTAAACAAATTACCGCTCATTAATTTGGGCGGTTTTTGTTTTTTTTTTTAAGTAGCTGATATTTCCAAAACGTTGCCCATTTTTTAAAAATATGAGTTGTAGTAAAAAAAATACGATAAAATAGGTGCTTAGATTAACATTCTTTAATATAGAAATTTTTGGAATTAGAGAAAAAATATATATCTTTGCACAAAAGTTTTGAATAATAACTAATTAAAAGAATAAAATGGCAAAAAAGGTAAATGAAGAGACATTAGTCGACGTAGAAGTAAAGGAAGTTAAACCAAAGCGTAAAGCTACTGTTAAGCGAAATGCAAAAGAGAAAAAGGCAGAGGTAGAGGCAATCACCCAAGAAGTAGAAAACGAACTTAACGGTGAAAGCGAAACACCTAATGTGCCAAGAACAAGGTTGTCTGATGATGGGGAGATAGATTTGACAACAATTTCAAGCCAGAAAAAAGCATATTACAACGAGATTGCAAAGGTTCTTGACGAAAAAGACTTGACTAGCATTGCTAGTTATGGTTCTGACCTTCAGAGAGCAATGGATACATATTCTAGTGACTTTTTGAAACAGACTTTCGACTCAAAAAACAGCATCGAATCAGCAGAACTCATTTCAAATCTTCTTGGCGAGTTGCATGAAGTTAATATTGATGACCTTGAAGCACCTAGTGCTGTTAAAAGGTTTTTGAGGAAGATTCCAGGACTCCGTAAACTTGTTGTTAGCGTAGAACAAATTAAAGCAAAATATGATACCATTGAAAAAAATATTGATGGTATTGTGAAGAAATTGGAAACTGCTCGTCAGATTTCGATTCGTGATAACAATCTCTTGCAGAAACAATTTGAGAATAATGTCGACTATGTAGAGCAACTTGGAGAGCTTATCATCGCTGGTAAGATAAAGTCTCAAGAACTTGACAAACTCATTGATGATATGAAGACTAATTCTGAAGAGTATGATGACTATCAGATTAGCGATGTGGAAGAGTATAAGAATTCTCTTGATAAACGTCTCACAGACCTTACAATGCTTCGTTATGCATTCAAGCAGTCATTGACACAGATTCGTATTATCCAGCGTACAAATATCATGAACGCTAATAATACTGAGCAACAGATTGCTATGACAATTCCTCTTTGGAAGAATCAGCTTTCATTGGCTGTTGCCTTGTATGACCAGAAACAGACGCTTGAGATAAGTAGTAAGGTTTCTGAAACAACAAACGAGATATTCAAGAAAAACGCTGAAATGATGAAGACGCAAGCCATTGAGGTTGCTAAACAGAATCAGCGTACAGTAATCGACATTGAGACTCTTCGTAAAACAACAGCAGACCTTCTTGCTACCGTTGAGGGTGTACAGAAAGCACAGCAAGAGGGTGCTCAGAAACGTGCTGCTGCTGAGGCAGAGTTGTTTAAACTCGAAAAACAGATGTCTCAGACTGCAATTGGTGTTGCCACTTCAACCCAGAGGGTTATTGCAAAAGAATTGAAAGGAAAAGATAGACTTCTTGAAGAATAATGGGAAAAGTGACTCCACCACGTATTGAAAGGCCTAAAAATATCCTAATTAATTTTTCAAAAAAATTGGAATATTTAAGTCCTATGGATGATATGAAATATGTTATGGATTGGCTAACAGTTGAAAACACTATAGAGGATACAAATAGTAAAGAAAAAGTAGAGAAATTATATACTCAGCCTAAAAATCTATTTGAAGCTGTTGATTTCACTAACTTAGGTGTTATTGACGAATCAGAGAAATTTTCCCCTAAATTTATTGAAGGGGAAAATTATTCTTTGAAAGGGGTTTCTTGTGATGGATTTGAAATGGAGGAGAAAGTCTATAAGTTAGTAAAAGTCGTAGACGATTTTTACGGGACTAGCATTAATTCTGTGATTGTTAAACAAATTTCTGGAGAACAAGGGATTGTTTTTACCCTCTCTAAAAATGATTGTGATTATCATGGAATCGAGTATGAGAAGGGGCTACAATTATTCCCAAAAAATCTTCCTTGGACTAGGGTGAAAGAAAAAATCCCGTTTGATAAAAATAATCTTTCCACAACACCAGTTAGTGATATTGATAACACAATTAGATTTATATTACTTAGACTAGATGGGTTTAAAGATTATTTAGATGGGTATGTTTTAACACCTAGTGGGCATCTTATTACAGAGAAACATTTTATCGACACAATTAGAGTTACAAGTAAAGAGCCTATTGTATTTGGAAACGGATTCGTAATCAATGATAATACAAATCTTGATATTGAATTAGTATATCCCAAAAATTTATTGTTCAATCATGCTAATTTTATCTCTTCTGAAGATACTATTTTTGTTATGATTAGACTCAAAATGGAATATGGAAACGCACAACATGGCTATTATGATTCAATTGATAGGTGTTTTGGTGTAGAACCTAAATATCTAGAAGGTATTAACCCAACAGAATTTTTTGAAATTAGTTGGGATGAACTAGGAGCATACACCGTTGAGGAATATGAGGCTTTAAAAGCAGAAAAGGCTAGAAAAAAGGCTGAGAAAGCACGTAAAATTGAAGAAGAGCGTAAACGTAAGATAGCCGAAGAAGAAAAACGCATAAAGGAACAGCGCAGACGTGCAGAGGCAGCAGTGGACAGAATGAGAGGGTATCATATGAAATTACCTTCCTTTCCACCCATTCCCAATTTGAATTTCAATGGAAGTGTTGGGTCTATTGATATGATTGTCAATACATTAGACACCTATTTTGATTCATTGGATAAGTCATTAACTATAATCAGTGAAGATTTAAGCACAATGTCTAAACTTAGCGGTTTAGGTGATATACGTAGAATTGTTTCCAATAAAGCGTATAGAAAAAGTGTGGACGAGAACTTTAAAAAATTATTGAATAATTTATGAAAAAGATTGTAAATGAACCGAGAGAAATAGATGGAATGAGGGTTGTTCAAGACTCATGGGAAATAGCAGAAGCCTTGAAAAATGGCGAAACTGTTTTACATTGGGAAGCTGGAACATCTATGCAGCCATTGATAAACCACATGGAGTACTGCAAAATAACGCCTTGTGTTCCAATAGATGTGAAAAGGGGTGATGCGGTATTCTGTATTTTGGATGATGGTATGGGTCATGAGTACCCAATGGTACATCAAGTATGGGAAATCTCTGATGCTAGTCACACAAACGAATTGTGGTTTAAGATTGGTAGCACAATGTCTACTATTTTTGGATGGACTAAAAAAGTTTATGGCATTGCAAAGGGAACAAATATCTACCAAGAAATAACCCCAGAAATTAGGGCATCTTGGGAAGAGTATGAAGCATCTAAACACGAAAGAGAATAATTTTTTTATTTTCTCTTGAAACTTTTTAAAAAACATTTATATTTATAATAAACGACAAATTTTAATAATAATATGATTACATTTAATCTGCATATAGAACAGCCTTATGAACTTGGGTATGAATATCCAAGACTAGGAGGCGTGTGCGTAGGTTAAGTGTAGATTCGTATCATATAATTATTATATATACCTTATTTAGCAAATAATGTTTATTATATATAATATTGGGTGAACAATCTACGGAATGTTCACCCTTAAAACGTTTAAATATGTTAAAAGTTAGCGAAAAATTTGGTTATTCCAATTTTTTTTCATATCTTTGCATTGTTGAAGGGGTGGCACACTGATGGTTCAATACCAATGCGAACAGTGTTTGAAACAGTAACATTATAAATTCAGATGTGTTGCAGGTCGTTCAAATGTTAGGACATGAGTGGATTTACTACTCCAAGAATGTAGGTACAAACTACCCACCCTTCAGAAATGGCGCATTCGTCTAGTGGTAGGACACCACACTTTCGATGTGAGAACAGGGGTTCGATTCCCCTATGCGCTACAAGTGGGAACACACAGCAAGTAATAATTTAAAAAAATTAGTTACTAAATTTGGGTTTTAGAAAAAACGATTTTTATTTGTTCCCTTTGCACATACAAAAGTCTTGGCGGTGTAGCACGTGATACTTAATAAGACTTCGGTTGACCGTCATAGTCCATGAGACATGCTCTCGTAGTTCGTAGTGGATATTTATATGGCCCTATCCTCTAACAGGTTAGGAGACTTGCCTCTCAAGCAGGCAATGGGAGTTCGAGCCTCCCTAGGGCTACAAAAGGTTAATCATTCGAGGATGATAGTTAGGTTTCGAGACGCATGGTGTACAACATGGCTCACTTGGAAACTAATAGTGCCTCTATTTAGAGGGTAGTGTAAATCCGAATTGTGAAAACAAGACTATCTATGGTGCTCTGACCTTTTACAATATCGTTCATAGCGAACACCGTGCCCCTATAGGCGAATGGTATAGCCGCCACACTAAGGATGTGGAGTTCGAAAGGACATTGTAGGTTCGACTCCTACTGGGGGTACAAGTGGGAACACACAGCAAGTATTTTGAATTAACAAGTAATTAAATTTGGATTTTAAAAGTACAGTTAAATGTTCCCTTATAATATAAAGTTGAAATTATAGCACTACGATTCGGCTCAGTAAAGCTTGAGTGAATGACATGATAGACTATACTCATGAGAATTTCAACTTTCAGTATAAACTGAAACCACGTTGATTGACTAAATTGCCCAACGTCACTGAGAGGTTGAGAGAATAGGTAAGGATGCTGTTAAAATACGTTACTAGCTAGGGTTTCAGTTTTCATTGGGGTATGGCGTAACGGTAGCGCACAAGTTTCTGGCACTTGGTTTGTGGGGGTTCGAATCCCTCTATCCCAACAACTATGTTGTATCAGAGGAATGGACATGGAGTGTTTGAAAAAAATTGCAAGTTTTAATGCCATGTCTGGGACAAATGAGAGAAACCGTCAATGAAACGAGGGAGTCGTTGCTAGCAGAGACTTTAAACATTGAGACCCACGTTAGATATGACTCGAAAACAATGTTTCGTTTTCTACGATGGTTCGAATCCATCCAACATAGCAAGTTTCAGTCAATGGTGTAATGGTAGCACACCTAGTATTGGTCTAGGAGGTTTCAAGCTATAGTGCATATGGGAAGGCTTGGTGGCGTTAGAAATAACGGTGGTAGTTCGAATCTATCTTGGCTGACAAAATGGGTATAAGGGTCTATATGAGGAGTCTAGAGAGTAGTATAGAAGGTGCAAGCCCACATTCACAAATCTCAATGATTGACTATCTATTGGTGGTGTGGTTTACCCATTTAAGGAATGGAGCTTATTAGTCCCTGAGAGTCGCAAAGCGTCACTCAAACTATGCAAGCCTTGTTGGGAAGCAAGTCTTTCGAGATATGTCATTTGATGCAGATTACCCAAGGCATATGAGAATGTCATAACAACCATAGAGGGTACTTTGGCTTGTTTGCTTGATTTGAAACTACTTCCCTTTATTTAAAAAACATATGCCGTTATGAATATAGAAAAAAGTTTCGATGGAGCATTCAAACGAATGAAAGACCGTAATTGGGAGAAAATATATGTGCTTGTTGATATTCACGACACTGTATTTGAGGCTTGCTATCACGAGAAAGAAGAGTATAAGTGGTATCCTTTTGCGAAAGAAGCATTGGAAATTATGAGTCATGCCCAGCAGATTTCTCTCATACTATGGACATCAACGTATAAAAATGTTATAAATGATTATGTTGAATATTTTAAAACTAATGGTATTAGGTTTGATTATATTAACCGAAACACTGAAACAGAAAACACATCGCTGTCTTGCTTCGATGAGAAAACATATTTCAATGTAGGGATAGATGATAAGTTCGGATTTGAAGCCGAAACAGATTGGGAAATATTGTATAACTACCTTGTTGAAGGTATAAGATTAGGAAAATTTAAATGAAACGCTAAAGCATACATAGTTCACCACTGTGGTCAATTCGAAAGGATTGTGGTTGAGAAACCTATGCTTAATCGGAGGGCTGCTAAGATGGCGGATTAGCACTGGTCTGTAAAACCAGCACATCAGAAACACTGGGGGTTCGAATCCCTCCCCTCCGACAAATGCTAACGCAAGTCTTTAGGCAACCTCTCTAAGAGCAGCATAAGACGATAGAGGATATAATGCAAGAATTCTAGAGTGTTGGCATTTTAACTCAGGGTGTACGTCAATAGGTAGACGACGTGCTTTGGAGACACGCTGTTCTTGGTTCGAGTCCAAGTACCCTGACAAAAAGGAATCTAACAGCAATTGATATAAACTCCAGACGGTTAGCTTAGTGGTTTAAAGCCTTGGATTTTACCAAGAGAACGTAGGTTCGAATCCTGCACCACCTTAGTTTTAATGATTCCGACATATAACTTGGAAGCGTGACCTTGAAAAGCCAAGCCCAATCCATCAGTGGCGGTAAATTGTCCAAGTTTTTTAAATGGGATAGTTGGCAGAGTGATTTAGGCGCAAGTTTGTGGCACTTGTTTAGGTTGGTTTGATTCCAACACTACCCCCATAATTTGTTTGTAATATTATGACGAATCTTAAATTGCTTACATATAACGTTGATGGACTTCCAGAAACATTGGATTTGAATGACCTTCCTTGGCTGTTTAAACCTTTTGTATGGATATATAAACTAATAAAGGGTACAACTGTCATTACAATTAATGATAACGTAAATAAAGAAGAGAATAATGATAAGATTGCCAATTATTTAAATTCCTCTGATGCTGACATCATTGCGGTTCAAGAGGATTTTAACTACCATGACAACTTAATGTCTAAGTTGGATAAGAAATATAATTGCGGTACTTATCTCGGTGGTTTTGACCTTTCTAAGATATTCTCAAACACTGAATGGTTAACATATTTCCCACTTCCTAGATTTAAGTGTGATGGTCTTAACTTGCTAACCAAAAAAGAAAAAGTTACCACAATTGATGAAACCATTATATCATGGAAAAAGAATTGTGGATATTTCAGCAACGCCAATGATGCATTAACTCATAAGGGGTATAGGTTTTATGAAATTATAAAAGAAAACGTAAAAATTGGTGTGTATGTGATTCATATGGATGCCAATTACTATACCGCTGAGACTACAGAGACACCAAAAGACATCAAGGCTAGAGAAGCACAATTGAAGCAATTGGTAAAAGACATAATAGAAAATTCAAAGGGGAATAATCCATTGACAATAATCATGGGTGATACAAACAGTTATAATCAATATTCTTGGGATGTAGATAACCTTAAGAAGAATTTAATTGAGCCAATTGAATCAACGCATAACTTAACAATACAAGAGGTTGTGCCACAGAATTTTGCAGATTGTGACAGAATATATGCAATAAGTAATGTGGAATTACTGAAAACTTTGAATATCAAGAGTTGTTATTTTGATAAGGAAATGAAAGGTGTTTCTGACCACTTACCATTGGTTTGTGAAATAGAGTTTGAAAAAAAATAGTTAAAATATATTGTCCAAGTCTTTAATTCAGGCGGAAACGGCACACTGTCTGCAACTAAGCCGTGTTTGATATAGCAGAGTTCGCTGGTTTGAATCCAGCTCGCCTGACGCATGTTCAATTTTTTAATATGGTGTTCGTGGCCGAGTGGTTTAGGCGCAAGTTTGTGGCACTTGTTTACGCAGGTTCGAGTCCTGTCGAACACCCCAAAAAGTAAAAGAGAATATTATGGCAAAAACACTTGGTAAAAACGTTGTAAAATGTTACAAATGCAGTCAATATATAAAATATGGGGCATCTGACATAGAGGAAAAAGAATGTTCTTATGGCGTTCAGTCATATGCTGGAGAAACCTATATTGGTAAGTTTATTACTTGTCCAAGTTGCGGAAACAAAATAGAGGTGTATTGAAAAAAAGTTCATTGAAAATTTTGAAATAAGAAATATTTTATATATCTTTGCAAAAGTAATTTAAAAAAGAATTATTATGGCAGCAGTTGATAAGAATGATTATAGCAACCTCATGATGCACGATGATGAAGACCCATACCTCTACGGAGGTGGTGAGTACGAACCAACACATGGTGGATGCTGTAACTAATAAAAGTGTTGGTTCATATGATTAAATGATACAAGGAAACATACAGCAAGTATTAAAGGGTATAGCATTAAACTAATAATTTAAGGGTCGTTGGTTCGAGTCCAACCCTCCCCACAAATTATTAAACTTGGGGAGGTAGCTAAGATGTAAAAAAATGTTTCCAAAAATCATAGGGTAGGAATGGAGTTTGGTAACGCAGGAAGTATCCAAGGTTCTCCACGTTAAATAAAAAAACTGCGAGGCTTATCACTTGCATCGTTTTATCTAGGTGTAGTTCAGTTGGTAGAATGCGGCCCTTGGGCGGCTGTGGTCGGGGGTTCGAGTCCCTTCACCTAGACAAATTGGTGGTTCAGTAAGAGGATTGCGCAAGGCGGTACTAAAAGAAACTAGAGAGTAGTGAATCCTATGGATAGGTGAATAAATTCTGTAGGAACGCAGCCTATCGGCAACGTGGGTTCGAATCCCACACCATCAACTAAGGATACTTACAGCAATGTAACTTTGTTACAATTTCTTGGTTCGAATCCAAGCTAAACATGTGGTTTAAGCACCCATTCGTGGGTATTGGTATATTAAAACAAAAGTATCCGTTTTTATGATAATATTATGGGAGAATATAAAAAAATAACAAAAGAAGACATTGATTTTCCTAATTATTGTTTCTTTTTCATTAAAGAAATAATTGAAAGTTTGGAGGAGAATGATATTACGAATCCAGGAGACGAATTATCATTGGAGTTGGAAACTTCAGAACATCCTTATTGCTATGAGGCTTTTGAACTGATTGTTAGAACATTTGAGAGAAAAGGTTTTAGCACTAGAATTCCAACTTTTCATCTAGTGAAAAAAGATGGGGTGAAAATATATACTTATAATTGGAAACTTATTAAACTCCCAAATGCAAATGATTTACCATTTTAGTTAAAATTTTGATATTAATTCATATTTTAAACAATAATAAATAAAAAAAGTTATGAAGAAAATTTTTTTAATGTTGGCACTTATTTGTGCCGTTGTGAGTGCAAATGCACAGATTGCGACAGAGAATAGTAACGTTTTCGATAACGTTGGGGTTGGTGTTACCGCTGGTGTATCTACACCACTTGATTTCAATTCCGTGTTCCCTTTGAACACAAACGTTGGTTTGAAGATTACTAAGGATATTACACCAGTAATCGGATTCCAGATTGAGGGTCTTGCCATACTCAACGACAATCATTTCAGTGACCTTAAGACCGCTGTGAAGGCAACTAATATCGGACTTAATGGCGCATTGAATCTGTCAAACCTTTTTTGGGGCTACAAGGGTACTCCACGAGTGTTTGAGGTTAGCGCCATTGCGGGTCTTGGATGGCTTCATGCGTGGAACGTATCTGAGAATAGTCTAACTGCAAAGACTGGTCTTGACCTTGCGTTTAACATTGGTAAGAATAAGGCACATAGTTTGGTGTTGACACCAGCGGTGTATTGGAACTTGCATAAGATTGACGCAATTCAGTTCAATAAGAAGGGCGCACAGTTGGCACTTAACTTGACTTATGTATATCATTTTAAGACTAGCAACGGAACACATCATTTCAAGACCTACGATGTTGGCGCAATGGCTAACGAGATTAACTATCTGCGTGGAAGACTTGATGAGTGTGAGAAACGTGAACCAAAGGTTGTTGAGAAGATTGTTGAAGTGAATGCCCCAACTACTGATGCAGCAGTGGTAAAGAATGGAAATGACTCTTGGGTTGTTACATTTGCCACAGCAAGCTCAGTATTGACAAATGAGGCTAAGTTCATTCTTAACCAAGTTGGGGATAATGCAGTTGTAGATGTTACTGCAACAGCAAGTCCTGATGGTTCAAAAGAGTTTAACCAGCGTCTCTCTGAGAAGAGAGCAGCAGTTGTTGCCGATTACCTATCAAATCGTGGAGTGAAAGTTAATAGTTTTGCTGGCAAGGGCGTAAGTGTCGAGAGTGGTAGGTCTGCTGTTGTTAAGACAGTTCAGTAACAACTCAACTAAGGAGAATTACAAACGATTTGCGTTGGCGGTGATTCTACGTCCAAAACCGCAAGTTTATCGGTCATCAAATATTTGTCTACATTCTCCTTATTTTCAATTCTATAGGTGATTAGATAAACGGTTGCTGCGATAAGGTAAACAGCTCAAGGACTAATACCAAACCAGATGTTCTTGCCTTTTCATTAAATATATGTGTTCATAAAATATATTTGTGGAACATCACTAAGTTAGTTCACCATGCGAGTGTAGTTCAATGGTTAGAATGGGACCCCTCCAAGGTTCATATGACGGTTCGATTCCGTTCACTCGCTCAAAAATAAACAACAAACGTTTCCTTAAACTTCGGGATATAGCTCAGTGGATAGAGCGGCCTTCTTGAGGGAGGTGATTCTAGATTCAGTCATTGGTTCGAATCCAATTATCCCGACAATCGTGTACACGCTACTTGCTAGATTGTCTGCACGTTAAAAAATCAAAAGATATTTGAGGCTCAACGTAACGTCAGTAGTCCATGAGAGTCGCCAAGCGTTATTCAAACTATTGCTTCATCGTAGGTGGAAGAAGTTTTTGCAATTCGGCTTTACGGTTATAAAAGCCGAGAACTTTGCGGATATAGCTCAATTGGTAGAGCGTCTGCTTGCCATGCAGAAGGTTGAGGAATCGTGCTCCTTTATCCGCTCAATATATGCCGTGTTAGTGTAAGATGGGCAGCACAGCGCAAACAAGGCGACCCCAGTTTGGTACCAGCATATGCGTAAAGGGGTGTTTAAGTACTAACGTTGGTTCGAATCCAGCACACGGCTCTATGAAACTGAAAATTTAACAATATGGAAAAATGTATGCGTTGTAAGCATGAGATAATTCTAGAAGGAAACTTTATGCTTAGTGAAATCAACGGAGAAGAATTGAATGAAGATGACGATACGATGGTGACTTATGCGCATTGCCCTTATTGCGGTGCAAGGTATGAATTGACAGATACACCAGAATCTGAAAAAAGGAATTATCCATATTGGAATAAATAGTTTATTTAACTAGTGATGTATCGGTCCTGTCTTATACACAGTCGTTAAAGCCGTAATTGGTGTATGGGGGTTCAAGTCCCCCCTTCACTACAATAAAGGAAACAAACAGCAATATTTGTTCAAAACCGCTAATCGTAATTGATTTCGTGGGTTCGAATCCCACACTTTCCTAAATGAAAGTTGGTGGAGTTGGTAGACACGGCAGTCCAAAAACAATTGTTTCCGATTATGCGCCTATGGGGGAATTAGTAGACCCGTTAGTCTTAGGAACTAATGTTGAAATACACGTATCAGTGCAAGTCTGATTAGGCGTACAAAAGGTGCTACGACAGACTGAGGAAGCCAATTTGATAGTGGCGAGTTCGTATAACGCTGTAGTTAAATGGTATTTGAATAACAGCCTTTATTAATAGGTATAGGACAGTAGGCTTGGAAGCAGCCATCTGTTAAAGAGTGACGGTGCTCAGTAAGTGGTGAGGTAGTATGTTTTATGGGTTTACACCTCGTGCAAAAACCCTAGGTGCGTCTAGATAATCTGGGAGTTGCAAATCCCTAACTGGTGAGAGACGAGAGGTCGAAGTCGGAGAGTCTGAAATATAAGACCGAATGAGGCTCGTGAAGTCAAGCTAGAGAACCTTTAAAGCCGCTGCTGGACTCTTGGACGAAAGTAAACGTAAATCGTGAAGCGTAAAGTTAACTGCGCTGTCTTTGGCGTAACAGCACACCTGTAACTATTTATTTTTAGTTGATATTTATTATTATTAAATAATAGGTATCAACTTTTTAATATTATGAAACTTTCAGAAAATAGAATAAGACAAATCATTAGAGAAACAATTGAAGAAGCAACTTTTGGTAATGTAGACCAGTTTACTCCTTATACACCAGAGGAAAGAGAACAGAATTTTAAAGGATTAGGAAGAATGGGTAATCCATCCTATGATGCATTTAAGGCTTGGAGAGAAGAGGGATTGAAGAGAGGTATTCCTTCAACACAACTTTCTTGGAACAATTACATTAAACAAAAATAATTCTTTAAAAATGTGAAATAATTTGGCTATTCCAATTTTTTTTCATATATTTGCATTGTTAAAACGAAAAAACAAATGGGAAGATTACTATTTTTTATGTTCACTGCATTAATCATGGCACTTGTATTTATGGTGGTGTCTGATTTCTTAGGTAGAAAAGGCAATAAAACCTCTAAAAAAGAAAACAGAGAAACTTTTGAAAAGGATATTGATGATTTAGCCAACAAAATAAAAAACAAACAATAATTATGACTATTATTTTTATTGTTATAGGGATTATGGTGGTTTTATCTCTTGGATTATTTCTCTATGAGATTAAACACGCTAAAAAGGTTGACCCAAAAGAGCCTTTTATTTATGGGGATTATGACCCATCAAAAGGCAAAAAGAAATAATATCTGAACTTGGTTGTAAGTTTTATAGATATAATGAAAAAATAGATAAATTTTATTTGGTGGGAGGGCAGGATGGATAATGCACCAGTCTTCTAAACTGGCTCCGAAAGGAATCTGGGTTCGAGTCCCAGTCCCATCACAATAAATACATCCGAAAATGATTAAACCAAATTGGATGCATAGGCGAGAAATCCCTATGTAGAATCTCCCTAAAACGGTGGAAGTCCTTCTTGGAAAACGGCACGTGCTACTATAGTTCAAAGGTTATGCACAGCGCACTAAGAGAACGTCACACTAACCAATAACGTGTAAGGATAATACCGTGCTAAATTGAATGTAGAGGCGAAAAAATCTCTAATGAGAATGAAAATACGCTTCAGAAAAGTTAATGATTAAGTATGCTACATTCATAAATGTGTAGAGAGCATATAGGAGATACCTAAGTTGAAATTAAGAACAAAAGAAATGGTACGATAGGCTCATTACCTATTTGGGATGACAACCCCGTATACAGTCATCGAGAGAGGCTGACAGTCCTAAAATAGTGTTATCTGATGTTCTTTACTTGCAAGAATTTCAATATGGTAATAATGTATTCCAGACCACAACAACTGATGTGTATGTGATAAATAACCCATTAAGAGAAGGATACGGGTGCCTTCGTTACATACTTTAATAGCATTACTTGGCTATGGCAACATAGAGTGGCAAGAAGCCGTAGGTTCTGGGTTCGAGTCCCAGCGGATGTACTAATTGACCCTATAAAACGTAATTGGATGACCGTCACTGTCTTCTAAACAGTTCTACTGAGAGGTAGTTGGGGGTTCGAATCCCTCTAGGGCCACAACGTATCTAGGAAGCCCAGTTGCGCCTAGCTGCGTGTTAGTAGGAACGTACAGCAGTTTGATATTAATTTACAAAACATTTTTAATTATTAATCTGACTAGACGAAGGATAAGAGAAGCGTTAAATAATCATTGCGAGGCACTTATCTATGCTCTTCGGAGCGAATGCCGAGTCAAGGCAATAAATTGACCGTTCCTTTATGTAGGGGTAAAACGTAACTGGATGACCGTCCTAGTCTACGAAACTAGTGTATCGAAAGGTACTTGTGGGTTCGAATCCCACCCTCTATACAAAATCAAATTTCCAAATATGATAATAAAAGTAAATACTGACATAGAAATCAACATAGATGAAACATATTTAATAGTTAAAGACAAAAAACTCTATAATACTATCACTAAAAAATATGAAGGGGTAGAAGGAGATATTGTTAGTTTTGACTACATCAAAGAAGATGGTAAAAAAGGTGGCTACAAAGGATATGTTGATGGGTATACCAATGGAGAAAAAGTAAAAATCAGAGGCATAAACCAAGTTTTTACACAAATTGGGGATAAAAGCGTTGAACATATTTCTAGTGTTACTAGCTATAGTGATGTTACTGATGAAGAAAAAGACATATCAATTGCAGAATCTGCATAATTTTTTTCGCTAAAAATTTGGAAATTAAAAAAATTATTTATATATTTGCATTGTGAAACTCAATAAACAACGAATACAATGGAAACCTATAATCCTATTAAGGTAGAAGGCACTGCTTTCTATAAAAGTATAAAAAGCATACTTTTCATACCAATGGAAAAAATAGAGGAAATGAAAGTTGCTGTTCCAAGAGGAAAATGGTTTTTTTGGAAACTTTTTGGTTTAATTCCATTGATTCCGAAACGTGCAAAAGAAGATTTGTATAAAGTTGGTTGGGGAAACACTTTATTTAGGTTTCAACCACTTAAAAAAGCATATGAACTGAATTATGAATATTGGGATAGTTTTTTGAATGAGAACGAAAAAGCAGTCTATGCTAAAGCAAAGGTGATAATCTCTTGCTTGAATAGTAGAAATGATGAAACAAGAGATTTCACATCAAATCAAGAAGCAAAAAAATACTTTGATGACGTTAAAAACAAGTGTAAAAAGTGCGGAAACGACTTAAAGTAAAAAAAAAATAAAAAAAAAATTACAAAAAATAGAACTTTTTGAGAGTTAAATAATAATTATAGAAAAAATCAATTAAACTTTTATATTATGAATGCAACTATTAAAAATATCGCTAATACATTTTCTAATTCATTTGCGGATAGTAAATGGAATGATACAGTTGTGTTTAACTCAAAGGTTCTAGAACAGCTAGAAGGTGATATGGAGGTATGATATAAAAGAATAATATAAAGGCACTTACTTCACTATATATTTCCCAAGCTGTTGATGAACTCCAAAAAAGTAATCAGCAGCTTTTTTATATGCTATGGGTTAATGAAAGTTAATTTATTTACAAAAATTTGGATATTAAAAAATTTTTTTGTATCTTTGCAAAAAAGTAAATATTGGGGAGGTAGCAAAGATGGTTTAATAATTTGGGGGTTAAGCTAACTCAGTAGAAGCGATTGACTGAAAATCAATAGGACCAGTGGCGGCAACTGGAACCCCCACATAGTTAATTGAAAATAATAATGGAATGTTATTATAAAAAAATTGATAAAGAAGAGTTATCTAATATTGTGCAAAATAGCAAAACATTCGCTGAAGTTATGAGAAAACTAGGCTATACTGCGAATAGAGGAAACTCGTATCAACCGTTGAAAAAATATCTTAGAGAGAATAATATTAGTTTTTCTCATTTTTTAGGTAAATCTAATGGTTTAGCCAAAAATGAAACATTTCCTTTAGAAAAAATTTTAGTAAAAGATAGTATATATACAAATATGACTCGTCTTAAACTAAGAATTCTAAAGTCAAATTTAATAGAATATAAATGTGCAATATGTGGTATTAATGAATGGTTGGGTAAAAAAATAGTTTTACAATTAGACCACATTAACGGCAATAATAGAGATAATAGGATAGAAAATTTAAGACTATTATGCCCTAACTGCCATTCTCAAACAGAAACATATTGTGGTAAAAATAAAACATAAGGGTAATGGTGGTTCGAGTCCACCCCTCCCCACAAACTAGGTAATAACAATGCGTGAATTTGGTTTTTAAAAGGTCATTTGAATAGTAAACGCTGAGTTTCTGTGACTCCATTTCTAGAATGGAAGAGATTAATTGCTAAGACCGTTGCAACGCCAATATTTAGCAAGCAACTCTGTGCGTAACTTCCGATAAGAGCGGAGACCTAGTTTAACAATTGCTGGAGTGCTAGAGTGGTTGAATAGGTTGGCTTTGTAACCCAAAGGCGAAAGCCCTCGCAGGTTCGAATCCTGTCTCCAGCTCAAAAAGGAACATAGGTCAAACGGTTAAGATTTCTGCCTGTCACGCAGTAAGGAGCGAGTTCAACTCTCGTATGTTCCGCAATGAAATATAAAATTTATAAATTATGGCATAATGGCGGGAAACAATTTATAGAGGATTCTACTAATGGAGAATATATTGACAAACGTATTAAACATCTTAACAAACAAATCCCAAACGAAGCCGTAAGACCATTAAAATATATATTGGAAACAGAGTTATGAAATTTAAAAAGATAAAAAAACCACAAAAAATAAATCAAATTCTCGTAAAACTTTGCAATATTTGTACTTGGTGGAAAGGAACGAAATGTATTTTACCTTGGTATGGGACTTGCAATGACTGCTGTCAAGGTAGTTTAATTAAATGTAAGGTACTGTTTAAACAAAATAAAAAAAATGGATGCGTGTAAGGACTCCTCTGGGGAGTGACCATCTGAGTTGCGCGATGGGGGGCGTTACACCCATGACGATGGTAATTAAATCATAGGTTCGAATCCTATTGCATCCACAAAAGGTGTTCAAAAAAACGTAGTTCGAAATGCGTTGAAGTAGATTAAATGTGGAAAGTCGTACCCTTCCGAGCAGACGTGTTTTCCACGCCTAGTTTGGGTTAAAGTGGGCGAGAGATTTACGCCTCCAACACAGCATCTTTTTTACATTGGGTAGTAGCTCAGAGGCAGAGCAGATGACTGTTAATCATCAGGTCGAGATTTCGAAATTCTCCTTCCCAGCAAATATTGGTCTATAGTGATAGTGGTTAGCACGGCAGACTGTTAATCTGCGAGGCTGGGTTCGAGTCCCAGTGGACCAGCAATCCCAGACGTGGGCCTAAAACAACATCCAAAGATGTACATATGGGTGACTAGGGTTGTTAAACTGTGAAGTGGGACGAAGTAACCCACAACGTTAGCCATACGTCCGTTCAAGGTAGCAGTCATTTTACCTAGTCGTGTGCAAGCCTTTCATCTACGATAGTGATGAGGCAGTAGGGGTTGCATGTTCCAAGGCTGGCGATGGACCTTTGCAAGGTTCGTGGGAGAGTTCGATTCTCTTCAGCTCCACTATTAATTTGGAGGTATACTCAAACTGGTGAAGAGGCTTGTCTTGAAAACAAGTAGGTCGGTGATGAGTCGGCATGGGGGTTCGAATCCCTCTACCTCCGCTTAGTATTAACTTACAAATAGTAAGAATATGCTTGAAGATAGAAGTAGTTTATTTAAGATAGAATGGTATGCTAGTCTTGATGGTATAATGTGTTTTAATGCCTATGACGCAGAGCATAATTGGGTGCATCTTGGCAAAGTTATAGTTGACGTTAAAAATGTTGAGTATGAAAGATACAAGCATTTATGTAACGGAAACAAACTAGCCAAAATCGTCAGAGTTGAAACTGACAGTGAATATTGCGGTTGGGGTGTTGCAACAGAACTACTGAAAGAGGTGATTAGGATATATAAAGATTTTAATCTCTATCTTTTATGCCATCCAATGCCTAGAGGGCATTATGATGAATCACATAAAACGGTAAAAGATTTAAGACGATTCTATGGTAAGTTGGGGTTTGTTCCTTGTGGGGAATTATTGCCGACAATGATAAGAAAAGCACCCCTTCCAACATTAGGGGAGTAACAAATATAGTTGGTGGCGGCTGATATAAATGACTAAAAAGCAATTTGATTGGTTGAAAAATCATCAACCATTTGAGGTAAGGTACATTAGGCCTTATGAAAATTATAAAGGCGAATATACTTGGTGTAGCATTAGGCATTTGAAGTTCAATGGAGAGTTTTTTGATGTTGATGGAATAACGCCTTGGAATGGAAAATTAGTTCATTATAGAATACACAGAAAGTACGTAAGATGTCTTCATTGGTATAATGGGCTATTAGCAAGATATAATACTGAAGGAAACATCAAGGGTAATAGCTTGAAGAAGTTATCGTAGGCAACCACAAGTCGATAATTAAAGAGTGGGATGTTAAAGACGCTCCTTGTAGAGTTGTACGAGATAGTGGAATGTAGGTATTTAAATAGTGGTGTATATCAGTTGGTCAGATTGTCATCCTGATAAGATGAAGGTCGTAGGTTCAAGTCCTACCATCACTACTACAATAATAAGGAGGGTTGGGTGAGTGGCTTATACCGCCTCTCTGCTAAAGAGGTGTACCTTCAATGGTACCAGTGGTTCGAATCCACTACCCTCCGCATTTCCCAGTTAGTTCTCTGGGCTGTTCTTAATTGAGCGAACAAAAGACGTAGATGTTGGCCCTATCGAGGAAGAAAAAAGGAAATGTGAAGGGCTGAAAGGGCAGTACTAATTCACCTTCTAGTAAAATAGAGATTGGGAGCGAGTATAATGCGTGTAGGTAGGCAACATCTAATTTATTTAATTTCATTAAAACAAAGAGGTAGAGTATGACAGAAGTATTTATGAAAGAATTTTTATCAAGTGGTGTAGTTGGTAATATCGAGTACAACGCACAAAAACAGATACGTGAGAGCATTCAGCACCGTTGGGATGAACTTGGATTCACCATTGACTGGGCTTCTCTTCTGCGTATATAGGAGAGTAGAAAATAAATTGGATAAACTTGACGGAGTGTAACTTGGCATAAAAGAATTATGTCAATCATTTGGGAAAGCGGAATCCTAACATATTTAATGAGTTTAATGTTATGAGTACAGCATTAGGTTGGATTTTTTGGATTTTTTGGGCTATTGGTGTTATTGATATATACTTGGGTCTATATTTTGTTTGGGCAAAAAAATACCGAAGTAATCATAGAAAAATATTAATGGGTTGGCTATTAATGATAATAGGGTTAATATTTAATAGCATTGCAGCATTAATAGAACTTAGATGGTTTGTTTTTGCTTTAAGCATTGTTGCTCTTTTACTTGATTATCATGTATATAAAACACAGAAAAAAGAATTTGGCGTGAAAGAGAATAATATGAGAGAGTTATTTCTTAATGAAATTGCCGAATACAAATATAAATTAGATAGAAAAAGATTTAAAATAATATGATTTTGGATGATATTAAGCCTTTGATAAAAGGTATTGCTCAATTGCAGTATATCATGGCTGGCGGTATTGCCGTATATCACATCATTGATGTGGATGGTAACAAATATCAACTAGAGATTGACCTTTCTGACAAGAAAGATGTTGGCGAAACTGCTGCATTTAAACCAACTGAGAAGGGATTGCTCCTTATGAGGTGGATTAGAAGGGCAAACGAAAATGGCACACTGATAAAAATTAAGTGATGGATAGTAATAAGGTTTTGGATTACATCTTAAAAAGGTATAACATAAACCAAAAAAAGTTGTCAAGTTCCAAATCAACTATTTCGGAAATAGAATATAGTGGAACTGTTATAATGGAATTAAAAAAAATATTAAAACATTTTAAAATTAACATATGAAGACTATGATTAAGTACATAAAACGTAAGAAACAGATGTAACGCTCTGTTTGCAACCAACACCGTTGGGCAAGGAGCGTTATGGATAAGATATAGAAATGCTCCTATAGCTTAATGGTAGAGCTACGGCCTCTTTTAGCTATAGGTAAAAATAGTAGAAATTGCGCTCATAGCTCAGAAGTAGAGCACTAGTCTTTTAAACTAGGAGTCGAGGTGGCAGAATCCTCTGGGCGCACAATATTTGCGCTTGTGGCAGAGTGGCTTTATGCACCAGACTTTTAATCTGTGACTACGTGGGTTCGAATCCCACCAGGCGTACAGTTCATATTCCCTCATAGCTCAGAAGTAGAGCACGTGTCTCTTAAACATGGGGTCGAGATTGCAAAATTCTCTGGGGGAACAAAAAAAAGAATCTCATGAAATACGAAAAATGCCTATTTAGTATATCGGTTATTACACATGGTTCGTAATCTTGAGAGAGTGGTTCGATTCCACTAGTAGGCTCGATACTAGGAGAAGCCGCATATTAGGTATACAGATGCATTTTTATACGGTGAGGAATCTAGAACAGAACGCATTAGTCTGTAATAATGTGCCAAAGGTTCGATGTCAGGGAAGGTTACTTTGGAAACATATTTAGTGGGTACACACAGCAAAATTATTTTTTTCAAGCAGACTGTTAATTTGTGTAACGTAGGTTCGATTCCTACCCCCTCCGCATTTTTAGCTATGACATTTGGAGGGGTTGAAATGTTGGTTTAATGTACCCTTTTTTTCTAAAAAAAAGTTAATGAATTTGGTTGTTTCATTTTTTTTTCATATATTTGCGCCATAAAAGCACAAAAAATATGGAAAAAGTTTTTGATAATAAGTCAGCTAAATATTGGGCTGAACTAAACCGAATGGAAGAAGAAAAAAAATTGCACGATAAAGGCAATTTAATTATTGGCTTTTTGAAAAAAACATATGAGGATGAGATAAAAAAAGTATTGTCCAAAAATTATGATGAGCAAAAAGTTGAGATTATGATACCAAAGCGTCTTAGAGTTTATGGAGAAAAACAAACTAAATTTATTGAATCTATGATTAAAGAAGAATTCAATGTGCTTGGTTTTCATATAACTTTACAAGTCGAAAATTGTGGGTGTGTATTTGATTTCTTATGTAACAGAGACGGTTACAAAGTAATATTCACTTGGTAGTTATAATTGGCAAGCAATAGAAACAACACTAAAATGATTATTGCATTTGATACATACTATTACGATGGGTATTCGTATACCGTTGGTGGGGTGTTTGAAAGTTGGGCAGACACAAAAGTAAAATATTTCATTACAAGTAAAAGAGAAACAATTGACGCAGAGTACAAACCAGGAGAATTATATAAACGTGAACTACCATGTATTATGCAGTGTTTAAAAATGATAGACCTAGATGATGTTGACACAATTATCGTTGATGGATTTGTTTGGCTATCTGAAAACGGAAAAGATAAAACACCTGGAATTGGTATGCGTTTGGCAAATGCTTTAATGGAAAAATACAACAGACCAGATATATCAATTGTTGGGATTGCTAAAAACCCATACCATTGTGAGATACCAGATTGTGTTGAAATTTTACGTGGTAACTCAAAGACACCTTTATGGATAACATGCTCTGAGTGGTATTTCACTAATAATTATGCATCGTTAATAAAGCAAATGGTTGGTAATTATAGAATACCAGATATTATCAAATCCGTTGATTCTAAAACAAGAGACATTAAATCGGTAGGTGATAAAAAACAGTCGAAACACAAGACATATCACATTATGACTCACGATGAATGGGTTGAATTGGGCAAACCTCAATATTGTGGTGTGTATGTAGAAGATAAATAATATGTCAGTAAATAAATTTGGGAAACATAGGTCTGTTGACAGCCATTATTTGAATGTTCCTTATAAATATCTAACTAGGGTTGATGGGGCTTATACAAAACCAAAATCCTCTCGTTTAATGACTCTTCAAGAGTTTAAAGACGAAAGGAAACGAATTTGCGAGGAATGGCAAGATGAATGCCCATCTGACGAGGAATTGAAAACGGAGTTTAAGGAACTGCATAAAAAGCATAAGAAACCAAATGATGAAGATGCATGGCTCACAGAACATGCGTTGACATTTAACAAGCCAATTGAGTTAATTAAAAACAAAAACAAAGACCTTTGCATTGTTGATTTTTTTGGTAAGAAGAAAGCACTTGTTGGTTGGAGAAACAGCAATAAATGCAGCATTTCAATGCCTAAAATTTGTCCAATCATCTATAAAGGCAAAAAAGGTTATATAGTCTATAAAGGAAAGAAAATAGAATTTACAAACCAAAGTGGCTGGGTTTTTTAAAGAAAATCGAACCAAATGATTTGCCAATTAGTAAAAAAGAATTAAAAGATTATTTAGGAATATAATACACACAGGTGGGGGAGTGGTTTAACCCATTAGTCTCCAAAACTAACGTAGGTTTAAAATCCTACCGCAGGTTCGAATCCTGCCCTGTGTGCGATAATCCTTATCGGTGTTTACGGTGTAACAGAGCACTGCGCTTGGTCTATTAGTACCTTGAACTAACAAAAACCGTTAACTGTCGTGGTAGGTAGAGGAAGCCTACTCTATTGTTATGAGTATTGAATATATTATTACTATTTTGTATTTTGTAATTGGAACATCGCTAGCATTTATGTGGTGGAATGATGAGTATAAGGCAGAATACGAGTACGCAAAAGAACGTGGTGATGCATCAGATGCAATGGCTACGTTATTGCTCATGCTTTTTATATTTTTTTGGCCTTTTAAAGCCGTTAGAAATTGTTTTGACAATGAATGATAAAGTAATTGAAAAGAAAAAAATACTATTCAGTAATTGTGATGTTATTATTGAAAAATACGATAATCACACAATAGACTCATATTCAATCACTCATAGTGAATCTTTTTTTCATGTTGGTGAACGTAAGGAGATTATAAACGGTGATAGAATCGTATCTAAAGAGGGGAGACGGAAATGTAAGATAAAATGTAAATCGCCCCTAGGTTTCTATTATTTTAAAAATGAAAGCGATATACGTTATAAAACGACTTATGATGAATGCGGCATTAGAAAGAGATATATTATCACTTTTGACGGTGGTAGGTATGAAATAAAATATCTTGTTTCGTACAACAATACTTCAATATGCCATGATACAAGACCTTGGGATTTAAGTGGTAATGGAATGCCAGACCATTTTATAAAGGATTTGGAAAAGGTTCTGAATGATATTATTAATTTCATGTATGGAACAAAACTATATAATAAAGAAAAGATTTCAGAGTTTAAAAATGATGTATTCACAAATTTGTTTGGTTTTCCAGATGGAATGAAATCCCAAACGAATGAAGGAAAGATTCTTTCTCACGGTTTTGATTTAAAAATGTCATTTAGGAAAAGAAAAGAAGCATGAAAAAGCACACAAAACGATTTATGGTCATTTTCTCTATGTGGGGAAAGTCTCTGTCTGCAAAAGATATGAGGGGGCTGTTTAATCTTAAAGAATATACTTATTCTGAAGCCGAATTTGATACTGAATCAGAATGGAAAGAGGAAGTAGAATTAATTGAAGATGTATATGCAGATACCCCTAGACCGTATAAAGTAGAGAAAGAGGGTTCTAAATACCATGAGAAAACATGGGAATTTGAAATAAACAGTAGATTTTGGGGCTACCTTGTCCTTGATTTTAAAAAAGAAAAAGTTATTAGGGTTGGTGGTGACGGAATCTATAAATATCATAAATATGGTATAGGAATTTGGGGGTCAGAACCAGTAAGTCTTAGAATGCTTGATGAATTATTTAGGGGCGAAGACGAAATACCTAAAGACTATGTTTTTGATACTGGTGAATATGAAGGATGGCTTCAATATCGTTGGGGTGATGGGAAAAACGCTATAACTCGTGAAAATAAAAAAGTACGCACGAAGAAAGTAGTCAAAGGAAAACATGCGCCACTAACAGATGCGGAACGTGAATATATTTTATCTGATTAAAAACATATTTTAACTATTAAGATTTGGAACTTTCAAAAACTTTATATATCTTTGCATTGTTAAATTAAATGTCTAACTAAATAAATTACGATTATGATTGAGTTTATCATTGGTGGCGTTGTAGGTTGGTTTGCTTATAAGTACAAAGGCAAGATTGGTCTCTAATAGGCTAATAAACTTACGGAAAAGGCACTGAGTTTGTCTAGTAATATACAATGTGTATATGACAAGATGTTCGTGCCAAACTAGGGTATTCGTTCATCGGAAGGACATTAGGCTTACATCCTAAGAAGGGCGGTTCGATTCCGTCATACCCTACTTTTTCATAAAAAAAAATGTTAAAATATTTGGCTATTTCATTTTTTTTACATATCTTTGCATTATAAAAATAAATGTTATGGAAGTAGAATGTGTAAGATGTGGAAATCATGTCAAAATTGACGTTTCCAATGCGATTGATGAGAATGGTGAGGTGTTTTTATGCCCTCATTGTGGTTTTCATTTTAGATATACTGAAAAATAACCTTTTGTACGTTAGGGGTTTATAAACAGGACAAGTTAAACAACTCCATATTCTTTATAACGTGCTCGTAAGCATACTTTAGATTAAGAATGCCGTATATTGGTCTTAACTACGTTAATGCAAGACAAGTCTGCGATGGCTCGAAGGGGTACAGTAGGCGAAACATGCTTGAGGGGTGATATATTGGCAGACACACGCCATCTTATAGTGGGGTACAGTAGGTTCAAATCCTATCACAAGCACTAAGGAAACATACAGCAAATATTAGGAATTTTTAAGAGCAAAACTTTTAATTTTGATTTCTAAAAACATGTTTCCGTATTTTTTTTTTAACATAAAACAATATTTATAATGGCAGTAGGTGTTATCATTGCAAGAATACAGCCCATACATAAAGGGCATCTTGAGTTAATACGGCAAGCACTAAACGAGAATGAAAATGTTCTTCTGCTCGTTGGTTCTGCTGATAAACTCAATAAAAGGAATCCAATACCAATTGCCATGAGATTGGAACTCGCTAATAAGGCGATAGAAGAGGCATTTAAAGAGGACTCTAAAAGGGTTATAATACAACCATTAGCAGACCTTACAGATGAATCGGACAATTCTCATGATTGGGGTTTTTATCTCTATAGCCACATTGTTGGGTTTACAAAATCTCCAGAGTTTACAATATATTACTCTGATGGTTTTGAGATAATTATGCAGTGGTTTCCACCTTTCATTACGAGAGATTTCGTATCATTCAAACTTAATGCAAGAGGAACTATCCATAATAGTCTTTCTGCTACGAAAGTAAGAGAAATGATTTTGAAAGAGGATGTTGAAAGCCTTAGAGAAGCAGTTCCGACTTGCGTCATAGAAAATGCAATGATTTTGAAACATTTTATTGAAGCATTTAAAGACGTGTAATAGGAATATAGCTAGTTCCGCAGTACGATAAATAAATTGGCAAGCGTATAACGTTGGTATCCTATAACGGACGCATATAACATTAGGAGGTCTAGTGAAACTTGTGTGGTGAAGAATCGGAATTCCACAAACTAGCTTATCGAGGGGTATATCAGTTGGTTAGATTGTCATCCTGATAAGATGAAGGTCGTAGGTTCAAGTCCTACCCTCTCGACAATTTTTTATCATGGGCTTGTAATGGATTTGACAGCAATGCATTTGGTAAGAAACAAGCAGTGGGCATACACTTCAATAGCAAAAAAATATAACTGGCGAGAATGTTGATTCTCCTGCTTACGAGTACGCTATAGCTGCGTAATGTAAGCCGAGAGGCTAGGCTCTTAGGAACAGAACACCCTAGCATTATTCTTTAGTCATCTTTGTATAGTTTTCCTTGTTTTCGCAAAATAAGGTAGCGGTGAGGGCAGCGTTTGCTGTCAACTTTCCAAATCAAAGCTTGTATAATTTCTTATGGAATGGTTGTTTGGACCGCAGTTCGACTCTGCGCAAGTCCACTAAATAATCAGTCAGGGTTGGATGATGAAGTAAACTTTTACAGTAAAGTTAGGCTATATTAGGATATAAGTCATGCGTTAATCTGTATAACATGTATGGAAGGGAATCTTTCATAAGTACATTGAAGAGGTTCGTGTAGCTGATTATTTTTAAAGTAAAAAAACAATTTAGTTATGGGAAGTATTTATTTTATTGGATGCATTGTTGCGTTTTTTCTAACACTAGCTGTTAGATGCCCAAAATTTAGAGTCGTAACTCTTGCTGATTTGATTGCTGCATTTGTATGTGGTTTATTGTCATGGTTAAGCATTGGCGTTATCGTGGGAATATGTTTGTCAACAATTGGTTGGTGTCTTTTCCAAGACGCAAAAAATATTACAATATTCAAAAGAGGTAAAACCAATTATGATGATTTATATGAAGGAAGATGTTAAAATCTTTAAAAAAATCGCTTAAAATTTGGAACTTTCAAAAATTTTGTATATTTTTGCACTGTTAAAGAAAAAGACATACAATGAGTAAAATTTTAGATAAAGATTTCAGAAGTGAACTATATAAAAACCTTCAAGAGGCTGGGTATAGCAAAGGAGAAGCTACTAATATTGTTAGCGTAAAATATTATGAGGCTCTTAAAATCAATTTAGTTGATAAACTTAGGGGGCAAGCAGATAGTATTGAGCATGGCAAAGAGGAAGTATTACTTAGTGCCGATGAATATAGTACCATCCTTTCAGAATGGGCTAAACTCAAAGAGTATTTCGCCAAAAATGCAAAGAAATCTTAAAAAATTTGGATATTAAAAATATTTTTCATATCTTTGCATTGTTGATTTGAAAACAATAAAGGAAACTCACAGCAAACTATTCTTAACATCAAATTGTCACTTTGAAACGTTTAGAAAAAGTTTCCGATTTAAATACATAATATCGTGGCAGAGTGAAACGGTTTACACACTAGGCTCATAACCTAGTAACAGTGGGTTCGACTCCTACTGCCGCAACTATTCTTGTGGTGGGCAAGTTAAAAAACCACCTTTTGGTAGATACCAGAGGAGAACGTCAGCAATGACGATGTAGACAAATGGGCATCAAGTTCGTGCTTGATGTGGCTCTTCGGAGTCTTCGCTAGTGCAAATCTAGCTCTACCAACAAATGTAGTATAAACGCTCAGGTGCAATCGGCAGTAAAGGTTGGCGAGGAAAGTGAGGTTGCGACAAACACACAACTGTATGAAACATAGCAGATGTCCTTTACCATTAAATTAGTTCTGCAAAATGAATTAGCCTTTACAATACTACACACTATACCTTGTGGTGGACAAGTCAAAAAACCACCTTTTGGTTAGTACCAGAGGAGAACGTCAGCAATGACGATGTAGACAAATGGGCATCAAGTTCGTGCTTGATGTGTTTCTTCGGAAGCTTCAGCAGTGCAAATCTGCTCTAACCAACGAGATATGCCTTTTCGTGCCGTAGACAACGGTAAAAATGGGTTTTATGTGGTTAAACAATCCATAGCAATGGTAACTTCGGGAACCATATTCTAGAGAACGTGTACTAGAAAAAAGTAAGTATTGGGTAAAAAAATTCGATGTAGGGCTAAAAAATAGGAGCTTGGGATATGAACCCACCTCTAAAGAGGAAGCAGTTTACCTATTATAATAAACTGAAAACGAATGAAAAACTCAAGAAATAAGCCAATTTC
>Ga0310694_10000179_pt1 | contig 94324 bp, 146 predicted proteins | sample 174DNAGHGhighgp2_FD_203884 | JGI IMG/M metagenome (GOLD analysis project Ga0310694, IMG submission 203884) | Sheep rumen microbial communities from Palmerston North, Manawatu-Wanganui, New Zealand - 1742 DNA GHGhigh gp2 (v2) (version 2) | ecosystem: Host-associated > Mammals > Digestive system...
CGCCGAATAAATTGTCTGCCCGACGAGCTGTTCAAAAACTTTCTCGGCAATCTGCTGTTGCTCTTCATTAAGTTCAATCTTCATGTTCGTCCTCCTCAGAAAATTTGAGTAACCTCACGGGTCTTGAGCGCGGCTTTCGTCACACTCGAAGCCAATTCGCCCGCAGTGTTCGTGATTAATTTGTTATCCACGGCGTATTGCCCGACCGCTTGAATTTCTTTTTCGGTCAAATCGTTTCGCGCGTTCTGCATGGCGACACCTCTCACGCGCCTGTGCTTTGAAATCGGGAAGTTAAAAAATAATTTCACGGTGTCATATTCAATCGAATCAATTTCATCAATCGGCGTGATAAAATTTTCTGCGCCGCGTGCAATCGTCTTGTCCGCGATGGCGAGCTGTGCAATCGGATTCTCCAAGAAATAATATTCTTGAACTTCGGGTTCGGCAGGCGGTTTGTATTCGGGAAGCGGGTCGAGCGGATTTTCGGGCGGGATGACAATCGGAGAGTCGGGCGGATAAATCACGGGCAGATTTGGCGAGTAAGGTATGTAAACTTTTTGGCAGCCGATTGTAATTTCTCCCTCGACGTTCAACGCGACGCCCGCGTATGGTTTAAGCAAAACGTCGTCAGGCAGCGCGGGATAAATTTTTATCTGACCTTCGACAAATTGCCCCGTCGATACCCGCAAATTCACGAGCGCATTGTCAGGCTTCGGCAAATCAATTTTGGTTTCGCCGTAATCATCAATCGCCACGCCCGCAAAAATCCGCGGCTCCATGTCGTCAACTTTGCCGCCTGTATACTCTTCAAAATTGAATAAAACTTTCAAGCCCAAATGCGCGGGCTTTTCCGTCTCCAAAAATTCAATAATGCCGTTAAAGCCGTCCTCGGTCATGTAATTGGCGCAGAGCCAAATAAAGCCGGGGTCGCCCTCGAAAAGGTAAGTCTCCAGCCCGTAATAATCTTTTATCGCCTGCTCCAAAATTTTCGGATTCAGCGGGCGGTGGACGGCAGCTTTGATACCCAAGCGCGCGCGCCTTTGCTCCAAAGTTAAATCGGGTCGCGGCTCCAAAGAATATTTGTGTTCTTGCGTCTCAATGCCCCAATCAACCGTCTGAATGAAACTTTGCTCGCGGAGAGTTTTGAAATACGCGCGCACGTCGTCGAAGGAAATGCCGTTGAAAAATTCTTGAATGAATTCACTGTTCTCATACATCGGCGTGATTCTTTTCAAAGCGCGTTCGGCGAAATCAGTCAGAACAACCATGCGGCACCTCCTTTCAAATTACCAAGCGTTAATCGTCACGTGCTCCTCGTCGATAAACGGTACTTCGTCTTGCAGGAAGGTAACGTTAATCGTGCCGCCGTTCAATTTCAAATTGCGGAAGTCTTCAATGCCCGCGACACTGCTCATAAGCGCGGAGACTTTTGAATATTTAATTTCGCCGTAGAAATTGTCGTCGTCGCTGAGTGACTGAATAAAATTCATCATGACCTTAACGATTCGACTGCGCACTTTCGATTTGGTTGCGCCGGTAGCGTATTGCACGTCGAGTTCAAGACTGAGCATGGCGAGCGCGGGCGCGACGACCTCATACTTTGCCACGCCGATTGGCGCAAGGCGTTTGGAATCATTGTGTCCCGTGCCGAAAATATATTCCTCCACCTGCTTGAGCAAAACGTTATTGGCGGGGTCGCCGTTGCCATCCGCGATAACCAGCCGCACCGAGTTCACGCCGTCATAAGCAAGTTCGCCTGTGAGTGTGTGCGGATTTTCGTCCGTGCTGCTTATGTCGACGATTTTAATTTCGTTCGGCGAATCACCCGCGCGAAGCTCCAAAGTTCCTTGCACAGGGTTATCGCTCGCGTCGCGCACTTTGAAAAAGCTTGACCACATTGGCGCACACGGAATGCAGTGAGCATAACCGACGCCGTCAATTTCCCGCGCCCAACGTTCATAATCGCCTTTGTTGCCGACGTAGCTCGCGCCGTGTCCCGCGTAAAAATCATCAATCCTCTGCCGCAGAGAATCATCGCTTTCAGCCTCAACGCCGCCCGTTGACGCCTCCAAATTTGTAATCGAAGTGACAGGCTTAATCGGATTCTTCATGATAACAATCGAACCCGCCGCAACGTTGCCGATTGTCCCGGCGTCGACCGCGCGCACTTGAATCGTGTACGTGCCCGCCTCCGTGAAGCTGTGCGTTTCGACGACCTCAAAATCAATCGCGGGGTTATTGTCATCGCTTGGCACAGAGAAAATAAATCCCGCAGGAAATTTTGCCGCGCCGTTCGTTTCGACGGTCAAATCGGTGTAAGCGTGAGTCGCCGCGTGTCGAGTCAAGCCGCAATCATGCGCGTGATAATCAAGCCAACGCCCCGAAGCCCAAATATGAAAATTGGTTTTTATTCCGAGAGCCAGCCAAAACTGAATAAGTTCGGCGACCTCCAAAGCCGTCGGCGCAATCATATCGTAAACGAATCCGCCTTCGGTCTTGTCATACCGGTCAGGGACGCGCGCCAACATCCGCGCCAAAATTTTTTCGTAAGTTGCGTCTATGAATTCTTCGGGCAGTTCAAACTTAATTATGCTCACACACTCACCTCCAGCCGACTCGGCGTGTCGAAATTTTTACCTTGCACGTCGAACGACACCCACAAATTATCCGCCACGTTTCGGAAGGAAAAATTCTTCACCCACGCCGTCTGCGGATGAACCATGAGCGATTCGGTTATCGTTCTAATGATTGAAGACTTGACTCGCTCGTTATCGTCGACGCCGGCCAACGCGTTGAATTCCGTGCCAATCTTATCTGAGTAGGCGAGACGACTGCCGCGCTCCGTCGAACAAACTTTTATGCACCAAGTTTCGTAAGTTTCTTTGGGTGTTGCCATACGCGGCGAGCCGTCGGGATTGAATTCAAATTCGCCCGTCAGCCAATTAAAAAACGGCGCAACACGATTTGTGCGCACCGTTGCCCGCGGCTTTGGAGCCACAAGCTTAGGAAGATTTATCGTTGGATAGAGACTTGGCAATCAGTTCACCTCCTCAAGTCCATGGCGGCTCGGAACCCGTCAACCATTTTGCGTCGAACACGATGTCAATCACGCAAAACTCATTGCCGAGAATCGCAACCAAAATTTTGTCGCCGGGCTTAAGACGTCTCATCTTCTTCGGCAGTTTAACTTCGTGTTGATGTTTTTCGTAAGGCACAACCCCTTCATGGTCGTGGCCGCCGTCGACGTAGGTTTCAGTCAGCGGCACCGCAGGGTTGTATAAAAGTTGACGGCACACAGAGTAATCAGTCTTTGGTATCGGGCACTTGAAGCCGTTAATCGTGAGCGAGTAATCGGCGTTGATTATTCCGAACGCGAGCTGCGGCTTGCCCATTTCGCCCGCGACGCTCTTCATCATGTGCGTGAGCGTGTTCGTCAGCGAGTTTGCGCCGGGATTGAATTCTGCTTTGCCGTCCACATTAATCACTCCTTACGGCGGATTCGAACTGCCGCTTTCGTCCGTGGCGGCGAGTTCATAATCCTCCAGCCCTTGGTCTTTCGAGTACTCTTTATCATAATCCAAATCGGCGCGCATTCTCTGTTGCGGAGCGTCATGGAAAATGCTTTTGATAAAGAAAAAACCTTCGCCCACAGATGAACGAAGTCTTATGCGGTCGCCCTTCCTTAGGAAAGGTAAATCGGGAGCTTCGACCGTTGTCTTGCGCTTAATCGTTCCGTTCTCGGAGAGAATTTTTTTCGCGGCGGTCTCTGCCTCCTCCAGCGAAGTTTTATCGTCGCGGTGATAAATGACTGTGCGCGTCCCTAAATTCGTTCGCCCGTCGACGACCGCGTCCACCGATTGATGTCCCTCTGTGCGTTGCTTGCCGACGACTTTAACTTGCGTGACCGTGTCCGTCGAATCGAATTCATCTTGCACGCGGACGGAATTGTTGTCGATGTCAAAATGCCAAATCGTTTCGTTCGTGCCGCGTGGAATAATTTCTATGACGCCTTCCTTCGCGCGGATGAAATATGTGCCGCCGTTCTTCTCTTTTAAATCCTTGAGCACGTCGCCGAGCATGTCACTCAAATATTTTGCGCGATAGACTTTTTTCTCGTGCTTAACGTCGCTACTGATTTGAATCGTGTAAGGAATCCCATGGTCAGTCAAAATTTTTTCAATGATTGAACTTGTCCCGGCGTCGGGAGAAAAATAATAATCGTCCTGCGAGTGGCGGAGGGCTTGAGCTTCGTCGGCGGCTTCGATATTCAAAGTGAATTCGCCGTTCGATTCGGTCAAGCCGAGTTTCGTCACGTTCCCGCGAATCATTTCTTGAAAGCCGGAGCCGTCGCTTGCGTAAATTATAATCGGCGTCATCATCTTCACGGTGTCGGTGATAAGAGAGCCGTCGACCATCACGCACGCGAACTTGCAATTAATCTTCGCCGCAAGTTCTTTCTCGCCCTCTTGCCACCCAAGCGAACTGGTTATCGGCGTCACGTCATATTGAGTGCCGTCACTCGCCACGACCACGACGCGATATTCAACCTTGCTGAGGTCAATCATTTCTTATCACCTTCCTTCGCGTAAAAAAATAAGCCTTACGGCGGTTGAAATTTTATCAGCCGATTTTTTTATCCCCAAATCAAAAGTTGTGGGCTGCCTGTCATAAAATCATCGGGGGAAGAAATGCCGCTTGCGTCCAGAACTCTCTCCACGTCGGCGAGTGAACCGTTGCCAGTCAAAATTTTTACTGCGGCGTAGATGTCATCGATTTTTTCAATCCAAACTCCGGCGTCAGACTTCATGGCAGCTCGGCGATTCAATTCATCCTGCGAATTTTGCGCCTGTTGTTCGCGTTGAGCGTCCGCTTCCTCCACGGTGAGCACCTGCAGTTCCTTCGCCGCGATTAAGTCAATCGAGTAACGATAATCGCCCATGCCGCCGCTCGCCTCATAATCGAACGCGCGGATATAAACTTCCAAATTAATCGGCGTCTGCGTGACGAGCAACCGCAACTTCGCACCTTCCTCCCGCCAGCGTTTGAAAACTTTGATTAACTCCTGCGGGTCTTCCCAAGCGGCGTGACTGAGGAAGGGATAAAGCAACATGCCCGCGCCGGGCAAAATCCCGTTCCAAGAAATTTGCGTGAGGTGTTCGCCTTTCGGGATTCGCACTTCGCCGACTTCCACGATTTGATAATTTCTGAATGAAGCCTCCGTCTTGACCTGAACTTTTTCGGGCGTCATCGAAAGATGTACCTCCTCCTCGGTCTCGACGTTAGTTAAATAAATTTCGGAGCGCGTGACTTTTCCTTGAGCATCAATTATGCCCAACTTAGCCGCGCGCGCCAAGCCTGCAAGTGGTAATGCCAATCCTCACACCTCCTCACGCGACGACCATTTGATTTTGGAAAATATTTCCGACCGACTTAGAAATTTGAGCGGCAACTTTGTCGCCAATCTCTTGAATATTTCCTTTGATTGCCTCCATGATGTCTGTCGAATCGGAGCCGTTGATTTCAAAGTTCACGGTGATTCCTCCGACGGACACGGACATTGAGCCGCCGCCCGATGAGCCGCCGCTAATCGAGTAGCCGTCCTCCTCCGAGTTCAAACCGAGCACGCCCGACGCCTGCCGCAAAAGTTCTCGCGAACGTTCTTTATCAGTAAGCGGCAAAATTAATTCGGCACCTTTTTCACCGATGAGTGCAAGTTCAGGCGAAGTGATAAAGCCGCCTTCAGCATGTGCAGGGATATTTCCGCCGCCCGTGGGTATACTCGGCATGGCCGCCGCCTGTGCGCTGATTGAACTGATTATTGAGCTGATTTGAGCTGCCGCACCTTGCCATGCGCCGATGATTGAGCCGATAGGAGCCGTGAGCCCCGCTTCTATTGCCGCGCCTGCTGCCGACGCCGCACCACCAAGTCCGCTGAACACATTCGCGAAGAACCCCGGCAGTTCACCCCATGCCGCTTGAATTGTGTCCTTCGTCGTCGTGAACGTCGTTTGAATTGCCGTCATGGACGATTCGGCTGCCGTCTGTGCGCTCGTCATGCCCTCGCTAATCATCGTGCCGAATTGCGCAAACTGTTCGCCCGCGCCCGTGAAAGTCGTCGTGAGCCCCTCGGTGATTGTCGTGCCGAAATTGGCGAAAATTTCTCCGACACCTTCAAAGGCAGTGGTCAGCTGTTCGGTTATCTGCTCGCCGAATCCGCTAAAGACTTCGCTGACTCCTTCCTGCAATGCCTCAAGGTCGGAATAAATTTGTTCGGTCATGGAGGTGATATCCGGCATTTCGGGCGGCATGCCAGCTTCAGGCAATGTGAACGGAGCCGCAACTTTACTTGCAACCGTGCCGCCCTCCATCGCCGCCATTTGCGCCATCTGTTCTTCGTTGAGTTCAGCCGCGTGAGCAACGTTGCCCCACTTAGGCTGAATGAAATTGGCAGGATTCGCCGCCATTTCCGCCGCGCGTTGCTGATAATATTCAAACGCGGAATTTTGTCCTTGCCATTGAAAAGTAAAGTCACGGCTTTTTGCCCAAGCAAGGTCTTCGGCTGCTTTTTTTGCCGCCAATTCATTTTCCAACGCAACGCCGTAATCTTCTATCGTTTTTGCTGTCGCCGTCGTCACGGTAGCCAAATTGTGACTCATACGCCTGCCCGCAGTGAACAAGTCTCCGTATTCGTCAAAATTGGTTTGTACCGGCTTTTGCCCGAATGAATAATCCGGTGGCGTTTCAGATTTATAACCCGCAACGCGTTTCCTAATTTCATCTTGGCTGACATTTGAAGTGCGTGTGACTTCACGCTCCGCACCTTCCTCACCCGCAAACCTGCCGAGCTTTTCTCCGATAACGCTACCGATAATGCCGCCAATCATCGTGCCCATGGGTCCTATCATAGAACCGAGAGCCGCGCCCGCCGCCGCACCGACGACTGAGCCCAATCCTCCGACGCTTGCTTCCCATTCGGCTTTGCGATTCTCACGAGCGATTTGTGCGCGCTGTTCCTCAGGTGCCGCCGCCAATCTTTCTGCATTCGCCGATTTAAGACTCATCACGTCGAGCAAAGAAAATAATCCCGCAAAAGCAGCCGCGCCGCCCGCTGCAGACTTCATGCCCGCGAATCTTGAAGTAACCGCCGATTCCTCACGCGCAAGTGCAAGTGCTTGTTTCTGTTTGGCAATTTGTTCGTTGTAAGCCGCGACCCGCGCATTGACCAGAGCAGTCTCCGCCTGAGCAGTTCGAGCTTGAGCCATGCGCAAAGCAGATTGCCGCCACGCAACGCCGGGAGCCGCCCATGCCGCCGCAAGTGCCGTATCTTGAGCCGCACGCGCTTTGGCGAGATTTTGTTGCGCGAGTGCAACGGGAGTTAAAGCCGCCGCGCCTTTGCCCGCCGTGCCCGCTACTCCTCCGCCGCCGCCTTTGACCGCGCCCGCAAGATTAACGACTCCGGCTTTAACGTTCATGGTTGAAACGCTCATGCCCGCCGCCGCACCTGCCGCGCCTTTAGCCGCCGTCCCGCCGAGAGCAGTTGCCCCTGCCGCGCCCACGCCTTTGAATACGTTCAGCGCACTTTGTCCGAGCGAAATAATTTTCTTCAAGCCCATGACAAGCGCGCCGCCCGCGAGCATACTTCCAATGCCGTCAAGCTCCATGACTTTATCTTTCAGCCGCCCGACCACGTCGCCGATAATTTTGCCGAAGTCAGCGATGTCAATTCCGTCCTTAAAAAGATTATTCGCGCGCGTCAAAATTTCAGTCAATGCGTCGACGAAATTTCTTAAGCCGTCGCCCGCCGTGCCCGTGAACAAATCCTGCTGAAAGGCGTCCCAAGCTGAGCCGAGTTTTGTAAACGAACCCGCAAGGTTATCAAGCATGGTTTCAGCCATTTGTCCCGCCGTGCCCTCGACGTTATTCATTTTGGCTTCCAACGCCTCAATATCTTGGAAAACCATTGCCATGAGCTTCGGGGCGTTTTCAAGTCCCGCCATCATGGAGCCGATTTTGAGCATGTCAGAGCTTCCGAGCTTGCCGCCGTTCTTCAGCGCGTTCTCAATCGTCGAATTAATTTTGCGTCTCGTGTCCGCGTGAATCTTTTCGCCCGACAATTCTTCCGCGACCTGCAAGAAGTCATCAACACTCATGCCGCCTTGAATTTTATTTCTGAACGCCTTGATAAAATCGAGCGGCATAAGCATGTTCCCGTTCTCCGACGCGTGCTCCAAGCCGAGAAGTCTTTCAGCGAAGTGAGTGTTGCGGTTTTCGCCCGCCAGACGGTTGAAGATTGTGTTAATGCCCGTGCCCGCCATGGAACCTTTTATCCCGGCGTTCGCCATGAGCCCTGCCATAATCAACATTTGTCGCGCGGCTTCCGTCCGAGCTTGCACGCCTTCCTGTCCGCCGATATTCGCGAACATTGTCCCGATTGTCGACGCGCTGTACTTGGTCGCCTCTTTCAGCTGATACAAATCAGTGTTCGAGACCGCCTGCACCTTCGCGAACATGTCAGCAAAATATTCGGGTTCATCAATCCATTTGCCTTGCGCGTTTTGGAAACGGTCAGTGGCTTTAATACCCAGTGCAGTCATCGCGTCTGTGAGCATGTCGGACGCCGCGCCCAAATCCATTCCACCCGCGCTCGCCAAGTTCAGCATGTGTGGAGTCGCTTTTAAAATTTGCGGGGTCTCCCAGCCTGCAAGTGCTTGATAGTATTGTGCTTCGCCGACTTGCTGTCGAGTCCAAGCGGTCTGCATGCCCAAATCTTTTGCCTGCTGAGTGAGTGCTTTCATCTCCGCCGAATCTTTACTGAGCTGGCGAATCGCCTGCACCTTGGACATCTGTTGCTCAAAGCTCGCCGCCGAAGAAATTGCATTGCCGACGCCGTAGCCGACGCCCATCATGCCTGCCATCGGCGCGAAGACTCCCGCACCCATTAGCGCGCCGCTCATCATGCCGTTAAGTTTATTCATCGCCGCGCCCTTGACGTTCACCGCGACACTCCACGCGCGCCCGCTGATTCGGAGCAAAGCCGATTCGATTTTGCGAATGCCCGCGAGTGCCGAATCATTTATGCGCATGGTGACTCGGTAGGTGCCGCCCGCGATTTTCTTCAGCAAAGAATTGATTCGGGAGGCGGGGTCAGAAACTTTGTCGATGAGCCTGAGTGTCGCCGCGAACTTCTGCAGACCAACCGCTTTGATTCGCTGATTCAGCCGCTCGGCTTGCTTGTCTAACGCTTGCAAATCTTTTTGAATACCTTTGACTTTTCCGTTTGTCTTGTCATTCAAAATTACGTCGATTTCGATTGTCCTGCCTGCCACGTTCTCGCCTCCCTCTCAAATTATTTCCGATTCTCTTCCGCGATTTGCGCGAGCACGGATTGCCGAACGAATGCCCGCTCCAACCACGACAGCTTTGCGTATTCACTCGGTAATAAATTTCTCTTCACGTATATGGCGTGCAAGAGACGCAACTCACCCGTGCCGCGCTCAATCATTTTCGGATTAAGTCTTCAGCGTCCATTTCATATTTGCTGAGCCTGCCGATAATTTCAACCAGAGCATTCTTTTCGCCCGGCCACAGAATTGCGTTGATTGCATCAATGCCACTGGCTACGTTGAGCTTTGCCCACGCGTCTTTGTTTTTCCAAAGCCGTTCTTTGTCTTCGTCGATTGTCGCCTCGTAAATCACTTGACTGTTGAAGCGGGATTGCTTTATTTCTTCCGTACGGAGCCCGCGATTAACAAGATTTTGGCGGCGGCATTTAGCCCACTCGTCCTCGTCGAGCCCGCGCACCGTGAATTCAAATATAATTTTCCCTTGGCGTTTAATTACTACCGGCTGAGTTTCGTCGCTCATGCGATAAGACGCCGCCTCAAGCAGAGCCGCAGTGATATCCGATTCGACCTTCTCAAGGTCAACTTCTTTTTTCATGATTCAATCTCCTTAATCTTGGTAAGTCAAAACTTTTTGCAGGTCGGGCGGCTGATTGCAACGCAGAGAAATCGAGCGGCGAGTCACGTCACCGATTGACAGATTGTGTAAATCCCATTGTCCCTCAGGCACACAGTTAATAAAGTTAAAGCGCGATTCGGAGTCGTCGTAACCGTGAATCACCGAAGAGAGCGTCCACATCGGAGCATGCCGACCGTTCGTGAAAAAGTCAAACGCCTGCTTGATAAAATCGCTGTCCTCAATAATGTATTGCACAAGGGTAATCGTCACCGAGTAACCCAAAAGGTGTGCCTGTTCTATCGGCGACCCAAGCGGCTGAAACGTTGCCGTGTTAAAATTTACTTGCGCCTGCCATGATTCGACCGTGGTCAGCAATCTGCCGTCGCCGTAGAAAATGGACGCGTCCTTCCCGCTGAAAGCATTCCGCACGCCTTTGCCATACAAGGAAAACTCATTGAACGCCATATAATCATCTCCAATCAAAAAAGCCCGCCGAAGCGAGCCGATGTTAAGCTGTCGTCACCACGTCAAGTTCACTGAACGGATTCGCGTAAGAAAAATTGTGTGTGAGGAAAATCTTTTCCAGTGAATCAATGTCACCGATATGGGCGATAAAGTAAGCCCTGTCGCCCACGGGCTGATGTGCGGTGTCGACTTCGACGTAAGAACCTTCGAAAAGTTTTCTCTCGGCAATCATCTCGCGGATAACCGTGGTGATGGCAGTGACAATCGTCGCGCGCCCGTGAGCGTCATTGTTCAGCCTGCCGACGAGCTTATCACATGTGCAATTGACGCGTGACATGAACTCGAAGCGAGTCTTTGTCCGACGTATTTTAGTCCAGCCCAAATCTTGGTTATTGCCGAGAGTGACCAGCGTGTTGTTCGCGTTGCCGACCCAAACTTGCCCTTCGTCATTCGGCTGGAGGACAACGCAACCACCCGCCATTGCCGCTTCAGCTTCCCCGATAGACAAATCTTCAAGCGGACGGAGCGCGCCTTGGATAACCAGATGAGTGATTGAGGTGTTCGACTCACTGCCCGCAATCATGCCCGCAAGATAAGCCGCCGATTGATAGCCCTCATACTCCAAACCGTCAGTGCCGAGCCAACCGCTGGGAACGTAAACCACGCGCCAATCATTTGTCGCCGTGGCGTAAGCAACTCGCTCAGTATACGGATAAGCGACCGTCGCTCCGCTGCTGTCTTTATGCTTGCGCGTGCCGCCGATAACCGTCATAATCAGTTGCCCGTTGTCATAGCACTGCTGGACGTAAGCGGTCAGCAACGCGTGAACACTCGCCTCATTCGACGTGGTTACGACGACGTTCCAGCTGTAGCGTTCGAGCACGTCAAGCCCTGCCGAGAACGAATCAACATTTGTCGTCGGGTCTGCCCCGCCTTGGAAACTGCGTTGCGTGTAATTACTCAAGCGACAGCCGACATTCTTGCCCGTGACAGTGTTCTCTAACTTATGCTTGGCTATAAAATATTTGCTCGTGTTGTTAATCTCGTTGACCATGCGAATAGATTCTTTGTCGCCCTTCAGCACGCTGAAACTTTCAATAATACGCGTGCCGTCGTAAATCGTGAGCTTTCTCTTGCCCGTGACCAAATCGTCGGCAATACTGCATTTGAATTCAAGTGAGCCGGGATATTTTGCTTCGATACGAATTGCATATGCCGCGTCTGCCGCAGGGACACTGGTCGCCGTGGCAGGAACGCCGCTTGCACTTGCAGGGTGAGCCGTGCTGACTTTATACGTGTTCGACGAATAAATACGCACATAAGGAGCAGAGCCGCCCGTGCCGACACGCACCGCCCGAACTCTGAGCGCGCCACCGCGGAATGCCTGATAAATTGCATTGTAGCCTGCGCCCGTGCCGACGATATCTTTCAAGTTATTCATATCTTCGGGAGCAATATCAACGACCGTGTTCAGCGCGCCCCAGTTGCCTTTGTAAACCACGGCGACAATCCCGTTAATTGCGCCCTCGATAGCAACGTCGCCCGATGTCGTTCTGAAATAAACGCCGGGGCTGACAGGTATCGTGCCTTCAATCCATCTTCTTGCCATTACCTCTTCACCTCCTGAGTTGCAAACGCTTCGATAATCGTTTGGGCTTCTTCGAGCGTGAATTTCTTTTTGCCTGAAGTTTTGAGCGCGGCTTCAACGAGCACAGGTGACCGCCCGAATTGCTTGCGCGCCACCGCGACCAATTCTTTTATCGTGTACATAAAATCATCTCCTCATGTAACCGTCGTAACGGCGAAGCGCGCCGTCATGTTCAACCTCCAAATTCTTGAGCGGGTGAGCGTAAGTGATTCGCCGCGGAATTCCGTACTCCCACGAAGTTTTGAGCTGCCCTTGAATTTCATTGGCGTTGAAGTCAATGTCAGCGTTTTGCAGTCTCATCGGCGAGTGGTCGTCGAGTTCGATTGCCTTAGCCAAAACCAGCGCGTGATAAATCGCAACCAACCACTCACGCCGCGCTTGAACGCCGGGAGCAAAGATGTGGAAGTTCAAATCCGTCGTGACGTATGTGACCACGTTCAACTGCCGCGCCATGTTCAAGTTCGCTTGACTTATCCAAAGCGCGGGGTGTTCGCGACTCGGCACGAAAATTTCCCCGAAGTCAGTCAGTCCGACCACGACCAGATTTTTATCCCAATGTTCCGCCCAAAGTTGCGCAGCTTGAATCGCGTCGGGCGAAGCCGTCAATCCGCACGGCAATTCGTAAATTTCAAATGTCATTGTCGCGCCGATAACCAACGCCGTCCGCTCCGCATTTTGTTCGGCAAATTTTTCTGTGCGCTGCCACTTGAGCAGGAAGACTTCCTCCACCTTGAAGAGGACGCCCTCCAAAAGATTGCGCACGAGTTTTTCTATCGGCTCCGGCGCGACTGTGTCTTGCGAGCAAATGATATCCGCCGTGAGCAAGCCCGCCACGCCGTGTTGCGCGTCGCTGAATTTGTCCGCCGATAAAATTATGTGCGGATAAAATCTTTCGAGCGAATCCGTGTCGGCGGGGCTTTTGCCATAAAAAATAGCGGGTTCCGTCCCGAAACTCGCCAGCAAAGATTTTAATTCCTCATCGCCCGCCAGCCTTTGACGAATCAACCGTTCCATGGTCACTCCTCACAAATCCCGCGAACAGCTTCAAGCCTTTTGCGATATTCTTCCTTAACTTTTGCGTGCGCGTTCTTGAGAAATTTGCCATACGGAAATTTTGAGTGAGGAAGGTCAACACCCCACAAGACATTCAAATCGACGCCCGTTTCTTTCTCAAGACGTCTTCTTATCTCGCCCGCGAATAATGCGGGGTTTTCAGGGTCATCAAAACAACGAAACTTGCAATACTCACAGCCCGCAATTATGTCATCTGCGAACAGCGCGCCTTGAATCAATCGTGCAACACAATGAGCTTCTTTCTCGGTCAATTCCACTTCAATCACTCCAGCCGTCAAAGATTTTGAATTCGGCGATTGTGCCCTTCCACGCCGCGTTCGAGTGGAGGACGCTCCCGCCGAGAATCACGCGTTCAAAAATTTTTCTCTCAGTGAACGCCGGGGCAATCAGCGAGTAAATCTCTTCACCGTCGACGGTCAAGCTCAACGTGCTTGTTTCTTGCCGCCACTTCAGCGCGAAGGTGTATTCCCTCTCCAAAATCGCGGGCTCAAAGTAATTGTCAAAGACTCCGCCGCAGTGCACGAGCAGGTCAAGATTTTTGCCCGCGCCCGACGAGTACAAGCTGACGTTCAAATCGCCCGACGTGTACAGCTCAAAAATTTTTCTGCGGACAGCCATATCGTTCGGGTCTTCGAAGGCGCGCCCCGTGATTTGAAAATCGCGCCCGCCGAGTTCAACCGCACCGCGTTCAAGCCAGCTCACGCCGTCCAGAGTCAACACGCCGTCGGAAAGTTGTGGCGTGCCTGCAGCCGTCCACTCGTCCTTGAGTGACACGACCACAAATTCTGCCCCGTCGCCCACGTAATTAATTTCATCCGCGTTGAAGACGTACTCGAAATTTCCGTGGCGAATCCTCAGCCCGTTCTCCCAAATTAGGTTTGCCATGCTCGCCGAACGGAATTCGCGCAACGCATCCAACGCGGTATCTTTGCTAATCATGACTCGAACAACGCGCGGATATCTGCCGCGTCAATCTTCTCCTCGGTTATCGAATCGAGTTTCGCTTTCAGTGCGTCCGTGAAGTCATTCGTCGATAAAACTTTCGCCCCGTCCTTTTCCACGAACAGTTTCTTGTTCTCCTCAAGCATAAGCTCCCGAAACACGCCGAGAGCAGCCACAATGTCCGATTGTGTCACCATTAAGGCTCAACCTCCTCTTTAAAAAGTTTTCTGACCTCGGTAACCAAATCGCTCGCCGAGGCACTTCTCATCAAACAAACATTTTCCATGTCCGCCGACCACCGAATATCCCACTGACCTGCGGCGACTTCGCTCGCCTTGATGTTGAAGTAGCTGGCGGAAGTGTTCACGCCCGTCAAAAAAATCACGCGGAGAAACTCTTTTCCGGCGTAAACGATTAATCCGTTTCGCGGCTCCTCCCACGTGAAATGTTTTGCGCGAATCAGCCCGCGATTTTTTATCACGTCATCTGCGAACACTGTGCGCTCGCCCGTCGTTACAAATTCCATGTCGATACCTCTTGCTTCATTACTTTATCAGCCGAGCGTTTCAGCCTTTGCCCGACTCCCCGCCATGCGTCCATATCTTTTTTTACGGTGTCTATGCGTTGACTGCGGCGGCGTTGATTCAAATCAAAACTCTCCAAACCGACAGACAGCATGCGCCACATCTGCAAAAGAAAATTTTTCATATGACCACCTCAAAGGTTGCTGAACAGCGTCGCGACTTGCGGGATAGATTTTTGCTTGATTTTTTCCATGTGCGGGCGTGGAGCCATACGCGTTGTGCCGCGCTCCAAGAATGTTTGATAAAAGACGCTACTCGTCAAGCGAAGGATAATTCGGACGCCGCCGCCATTCCTGCCGATTAATTTCTGTGGCACCCAATCGCGCCGTAAGGTGCCAGAATCTGGTGCCGGGGTTTCGCCAGGTGCTGAAGCTACCTGAAAACCTTTTTTGCCGCGCTTATACACTCTACCCGAACCTTCTTTACTGAGTGTTTCAATTTCAACGTTGCGCATGACGTTCAAAGCGCGGTCTCCACGACTGATTGCCGCCGCGTTGATTTCCTCAACAGTCTTTTCCACTTCGATTTCTAAAGCTTGCGCTCCGGCTGCAGGGGACATTACAAATCACTCCTCCGATTGACTTGATACCAATACCACTGACCGCCCGCAACGGTTTCGACGTCTTGCACAAGAAATTTTTCGTGCGCGTTGACGAGCAAATCTCCGACGCGAGCCATAGGTCTGCCGCCGCGCTGTACAATCGTGTGACTAACCTCGTGCCGCAGGGCTTTGTACTTTTCAACTTCAGCGGGCGTGGTTATGCTCACGGCTCCGAAAAGAATTTCACCCGTGGGTTTGAATTCAACGCGCGGGTGACCGATTTCATCAAGCCGAGTGATTTTTTCATGCACGAGAAATTTTTCGAACAGCGTTCTGGGACGCAGGTACATTATCTTGCCCTCCGACGATTATCGAACTGCCCAATCCAAAACGCAGGCGGACGTTGTTTCCTGCCCGCGAAACCAAAAGCGGCGACTGAATCCTCCTCAGCGATTTCATCAGCCAGCCGCTTGCGCAATTTCTCCCAAAAGTCAACGCGTTGATGTAACGACCACTTGGCTTCACGGATTTCAGTGTCGACCTCATAACTGAAACGCAAAAGCAAAGTTTCGACGAGGCGGAGCATTTTTCTTTTCCATGAATCGTCCGTCGAGAGCACGGCAAGATATTCTTCGTCGCTCAAGTACGAATCTTTTTCGGGCTCCTTGACGAACACGTCGCCCATGGTGAAGCGTGCCTGATTAAGTCCGCCGTCGTTAATCTGTGTCGGGTCGTATGAGTAAGTCATCTTGTTTCGCCCTCGCCTTCGGTTTGGGTTTAGGTTTGGGAGCGGGCGGCGGCTCGTCCTCCAGCGCGATTAGTTTCATGCGGACGAGCGCGCCAATCATTTTCTTTTCGATTGCTGCTTCGGGCACGCGGTCACCCGCCGAATAATTCTTGCCCATGAAGCGGCAACTTTTCAATGCCCGAATCATCATATCATCCCACACAATCCGTCATGTAAATTGCCAAATCCTGACCGGTGATTTGCTCGTCGTAAGCAATAAGCCCTTCCATGAGTTCTGTGTGTTCGCCGGGCGCGCCCTCATAAGTTGAAACGCCGATGTAGTTATTGTTGTCGAGCAGATAAGAGAAGCAATAGCCCGCAGACGGTTCGTCGATTGACGGAGCAGCAGGTGTATAGAGGAGCAACGCGCCTTTGCTGTCGCAAATGAATTCCATTTTTTCAGGTGCACCGAATTCAGCGGCGTTATAAGTCGCGTCGAGGACAACAACTTCGTCGACGCCAAAAACTTGCGCGAGAACATTTTCATTCACAATAGCGGGGTTTTGAGTCGTGCCGCTGTATTTGATTCGGTCGAGAATGAATTGATTGTTCTTGAGCGCGTTGAAGGTGTCGATGCCGAGAGCAAGCTTGTTGGGTTTGCGGCGACCACTGCGGCGGATATCGGTGATTCTCTCGTCGAAGAAAACCACGGGGTCGACATCGCTGTTATCAAATTTCTTGAACTTCTTGTTGTCGGGGTCAGCGGAAGCCGCGCCCGTCCAAGTGTTATCCCAAGCCGTGGCGTTGAAGAATTTCTTCGCGAAGTCCAATTCCTGATGATGGGCAAGCTGTTCGCTGATTGTGCGGACACGCATGCGACGCGGGTCAACGGTCGCGTTCGTGCGCATGTAAGGCAGAGTCAAAATCTGGTCGAGCCCGATAATAATCTGATAAACTTGGCAGCTGTAAGATTGGTTGCTGATACCGAAGACTGCCGGCGCAACTTTCCCGTAAGGCGGCTTCAAGCCAACGTTATCGCGCGCAAGGTCGCCTTTGCTGAATGTATAAAAATGCCCCGACGGAACAGCGACGGGACAAATTGGGAAAATTCTTCTGTGCGCGAATGTGGGCTCCTCGAAGTACATCACGGCGATATTGGAGAGGTACGTTATCGGCTTGTAAGTGCCGAGTGCCTTTCTGAGCTCCAGCTTGTGAACGTCAATGCCAGTTTTGATTTCCATGATTATTCCTCCTTAAGCTTTGCAGCGGACAATGAGCACGTGAGCAGTGCCGCCCGCCGCCGCGTTTTCGAGTGCTTGAGCCAGAGCAAATGTGCCCGACGTCGCCTTAACAGCCTTGCCACCTTCGCCCGCCGCGAGCAAATCTCCGGCTTTAACTTCCTCGGCGACCAGCCACATCGAGCCGCCCTTGACTTGAACGCCGACTTCTTCGCCCTGAACAACGGGCAGTTCGGTTTCAGCGATAAGAATTCCAATCGGAACATCGCCCGCCGCCGAAGTAGCAACGCCATTTTCGCCGAGAGTTACGGCAGTGAAGCGCGCGCCCGTGAGGCCTGCACTTGCCGCAAACACTCTGGTCGGCGAATCGTCAATCATCGAGTATGTGTAAATCATGAGTCTTTCCTCCTAAGTTTCGCCGCGATTTCCTCCGCGGTCTTTTTTATTGACTCGTCGAGCGTTTTGAGCACACGGCTTTTGTCGCCCGCGACGAGAGTAAATTTAATGAAAGTGTCCTCGCCGAACGCCTCACGAATCGCCGCGAATTGTTCTTGCGCCTGCTTGACGCTGGTCACTTCCACTTCAAATTCCACGCCGTTCATGCCGCACCTCAATATTCGAGTTCAGGATGAAGCTGGAAGGCTTTATCGATTGCCGCGCGTTCAGAGAGTTTCGGGTCAGCTTCCATGAGTTTTTTTGCAATGCTTTCGATTGACGCCTGAGCATAGCCCGCGCCGGTCTTGCCGATTTCGTCGAACGTGCCCGATTTCTTCACGAGCGCGAGTTCGCGGTCAAGCTTGCTGATGTACTCGTCGTAAACGCCCGCCGCTTTCATCTTCTTGAGCACGGGCGCAAGTTCTTCAGCCTTCTCGCCGAGGATTTCATACTTCGACGCGGTCTTGAGCAATTCGGACTCCTCCGCCTTCGCCACGTATGCTTCAAAGCGTTGATTGAGCCGTTCGAACGCCGCAGAAATTTCCGCGTTGTCCGCCGCCAATTTTTCTTGAGCCGCCTTTTCGACTGCCGCTTTCTCTGCCGCGTCACGTTCAGCCAATTGTGCTTCGAGTTCGGCGACACGCTTTTGGAGTTCGTCCTTCTCCGCGTCAACCGTCGGCTCCGCAGTCTTTGTGACCTCCAACTGCAACTCTTCCTGCTTGACGACCTCAGCCGCCGTTTCTTTCTTTGCCATAGATTTTTCCTCCTTACGTTTAAAGAAAACGATGTGCGCTTCGGGATTCGCCCCGGCGTCCACTAAGCTCACTTCGTCCACTTCCAATTCTTTCAGCTCATTCATCGCTGACCGCCTCCCTTACCGTTTACGGTTTTGAAACTAGACAAGCCCACTGCCATCATGACCGAGCACCTCAAGGTGTCGCAACATATCTCCTTACCATTTACGGTTTTGAAACTTGCCCGCCACGTTTCGGAATGAAAAATTTTTCACCAATGCGTTATGCATGTCTCCTTACCGTTTACGGTTTTGAAACTGCCTCCCTTATCGCACGCCCGCCAATGGAGAAGTCGTTGTAAGCACCATTCTTTATCTTCTGCCAAGTCTCGGTGTCATGGACTTTGAAACCGACCCACCAGCCGGGCGGTAATGCGTCTTCTGCCAAGCCGAGCAACGCGAGTTTTTCTTTCGTGAACACAATCGATTCAACCAACGTCGACACGCCCACGACTTCATGCATTTCTCCGCCCATGCGGCTGTAAAGCACAAAATTATACGCGGCTTTCTCCAGTGTCTCAATTGAAATTACGTCGCCTTGGCTGTCGGTCACGTCCGCCATCGACGCATACCCGAACACAAGAAATTTTTCGTCGTCACGCTTGGCTATCTTGCCCGTGAGTTTCATGATTTAAATCTCCGTGACGTCGACGAGTTCATACTTGCCCTCGAATTCGTTAATGACGAGTTTGACCACGCGGCGGATAATCGGATTCGTGATAAGAGTCTGCTCAGCGATGAAGTAGTAGTTCGTGCCTTTGACCAGCTGCGTCGCGTAGAAGAGAAGCGGTTTATAGCTTGCGCCAACCAATCCCTCGCATGCGCCTGCCCACGCGGAAGCTATCCTCTGCGGCATGCTCGTGAGTCCCGTGAATTCTTCCAAGTTCAATTTCCCAAACATAATTTTTTCCTCCTCTGAATTTGTTAACCAAGTAAATGAATAACCCAACACTTCAATCACTCCAATAAAAAAGCCCACCGAAGTGAGCTTTGAATTTCTCGCGGTTTTAAGAACCCTTTAGCTACACCCCCGCGAGAAGGGGTGCGACTCACGTTGATAATTATGACACTAACTCCTACAAAGCAATTGATTCTTCGCCACCGACGCGCTGATACCTGCCATTAAATCATTATCATCACTCCAAGAAAAATTCATTCGCCTTCGGTACACTCGCGCTAAAGGAGGTGAATCGCCCATCACACGAAGAAAGGAGGTGAATTAAATGCTCCCGCTTAGTGAAATTTTTTGCCTTTCGTTGGAACTTGGTGAACCGTTTATAAGCGAAGGTACCAAGTACCAACCAATAGGTAGCCCTCAAATCGGCTATATGCCTAAACCGCGTAGATGTAAATTTGAATTCATTTGCTCCTTTCGCCAAAAACATGGTCGTTGTCCCACTGGCGAAGAGATTGTAGCTAAATATTTTCAACAAGATAATTGAAGCGAGCGCGGTAATAATCTTTAACTTTATCACTCGCGTTTTTAAGAAACATTTTGTAAGGGAAATCTGAATGCGGCAATGTGCCGTAATAGAAATTACCGAGTTCAACGCCTGTCTCTTCAGTCAGGCGTTCTCTTATTTTATAAAGTATATCCCATTGAGTTTCGTAACAACGATTTTTGCAATAATCACAACCCGTCAGAACATTTTCTCCCAAGATTGCGCCCTGCAACAGTCGCGCCACACAATGAGCTTCACGTTCGTTTAATTCCATACCTATCACTCCTCAAAATTCAACACCATGTTTCATGAGCCGACGAACTGCTATTCCTCCAAGCAGTCTTCGTTGTAAATCATTGTTCCTCCTTAAATAAATTTCAAATTGACAGGCAGAGCGGACACGATTTTTTTTCGTGATTCTTCATCCGTCAAAATAACGCGACTTAAAGTAAAAGCACTCCGACATTCTTCACACCAGACTGCGCCCCAACCCAAATGTTCTTTAGTATTCAATTCGAGATAACCGACCTCAAAATTATGAGCACCACAAAATGGACAAGTCGGTTCTCTTCCATTCGCAAACGCCAAAATTTCATCTATCCATCTCTGACGTTTGGTTTTACGAGGCATGTTGTTTCCTCCTTTTTACTATTCGCAAGAATAATTTTTCGTATCGTTCTGCCACTTGTTCCATTCGATTTATATGTTCTTGTGCATATTCTCGCCCATATTTTTTCAGTTGCTTAACATGGCACCCTTCATGAATAACAGTCCGCAAAAGTTCTTCTTCATTGGCAAATGCGTGAGGAGTTAAATCTATTCGCCCAATGTCGTAGTAGTCCGTCATTCCTGCATATTTGTATTTTGCCGTCAGCCATTCTTCCCTTCGCTGAATTTTTATTTTGAGTTCAGATATTTTGACGCCATATTTGTGACAAATTTGCTTAACCGCTCGCAGTTGCATTGGCACTTCCAAGTGAGCAAATGCGCCTCTATTTGCTGACGGTCTTTGTAGTCCGCTTTCAGGCTTCGGCTTCGACTGCATTACTCTCGGTATGCCGACCTCGCGGTACATGATAGCGCAACGGCAACGCGGGTGCAACGGCGGAATTGTCACTCCGCTCTGGTCAGTGTAGCCAACCACGGTATCCTTGAGCTCCATGCAACGCCCGCACACGCGATTTGTCCCGGCAGTCGTCCACACCATTTCGCAGCGTCCCATGTAGCCATCCGCGATTGATTGACTCACGCCCATGTGCGCCCCGCGATTATAGGCGAACGCATTTTCCGTGAGCACAATCGATTCGGCGCGATAACGATGTTGCTTGCCCGCGTACTTGAGTGCCGCCGCCTCCGACCTCTCGCGCGCCTTTGATTCACTCAAGCCGTTGTCCAAATATTTCTGATAAACGCGGTCTTTGTACTTGACGTTCGCCTGAGCTTGCCTGTCAGTCAGTCCAATCAGCGGACGAATATCTTTTGCAATATCGCGCGGTGCCATTCGCAAGCCTTGACCACGGAGCAGGATATTTGAAATTGCTTTGCGGCTTTCATCGCTGAGCAAAGTGATTAACTCGCCGCCGTGACTGTTCACCCACGCCTTGACATAATCGTTGCTGTCGGAAAGGACGGTCATGCCCTTGGTTGCCTTGCGCGACGCCTCCTCGATTGCCTTTGTCCACATCGGAGCCAAGGTTTGATTCACGACGCCCGCCCAACGTTCCTGCCAATCAATCAGCGCGTCCAGCTGTCCGTTCTCAATCAACGCGGCAATTTCGTCGTAGCTGAATTCGCCCCACGATTGCACTTCGCGTGCCAGCCAACGCACAGGCTTATCTCCGACCGTCCGCAAATACGCGTCCAAGTCATTGAGCGTCTGCTGCGGATTCCGCGCCTTCCGAAAAACTATCATTGCTCCTCCAAATTAAAAAAGCTCCTGCGTAAAAATTAATCCTCCAAATTCTGCGGCAGAGAAGCTTGCTCACGCAAATATTCTTCCAGATTTTCATCGGGAGTTATCGCACCGATTCCGACCATTTCTTTGATGAAAGTCGCCAGCGCATTCAAATCCTGCGTTTCAATATCTCCGTGCTCCAATCGCGGATAATCGGTTATCCTGGCGAAAACTTTTCCGTTCACGTCAATCAACGCGGGTATCGCCTGACGATTGAAAACCTCGGTGACAATATCCAGATATGCGCCGATTGCCATGGCGAACAGCCGAGTTTTGTCACTCGACAACGCCCAGCTTCCGACGTTCTGACTGCCGAGCAAAATAAAATCGGCGAGCACCGTCCGCGCAATTGCCTGGTCGTAGCGTTGAATCACGGCGTTGGTGTCAAATTGTCTGGCTCCACCTGTCGAGAGCAATTTCAATTCCCAGCCGCTGGGCAAAACGAAGCCCTCCATTGCGTCCCGCCGAATATTTTGCACGAAGGTCATAGCCTCCGCGAATTTTTCTGGCATCTCCCAAATATTCATGCCTTCGGGCGCGATGAGCAATGGGAAGCCCGCCAAGTCACGTTCAATGCCAATACCTTCAATTTCTTGGATTCGTTTCTTGTGGTAATAAGATTTATAGGCGTTGCGGAGGATTGAGCGACCTTCGGGATTTTCTTTGCGGCTCTCGGTGCGGAACAGTAAAATTTTTTCGACGGGGATTCGGATTATCTGAAAATCAGGCGCGGGCATTTGCACGAACGCGGTCAGATTATCGTCACCGTCAAATTCCCACTCGTACAAACTTTCTTGCGCGCGAATCGGCAATTTCTGCCAGCCGATATAGCCGTCATCAAATTTACTCTCCAAACGCGGGTCACGCTTGCGACCCATGCGCCGTTTGTAAACAATTTCGACGACCGACCAGCCGTAGGTCAGGAAGGAAAGAATTTCGCTGAGCGTGTCCGTCCACGTCGACGACATATCGTGCAAGCACGATTCAACGAACTCTGCGGCTTTTTTATCGGCGGCGGTCGTGCCCTGCGGCTGAACTGTCCAGCTCGCCTGCCGAATCAACATTTTTATCGCAAAGAGCACCGCGCCAATCATGTCGTCGTTATCGCTCATCTCTTTGTAAATTTTTATGCCGTCGGCTCCGCGAAGTTCAGGCAAGAATTCTTCAAAAAAAGAGCCGCCGTAGCGATTCGCCCCGACGCGCCCATATTCTTTATCAAATTTCATTTCGAGTCCTCGTTAAAAATTGCGCTGATAATAATCGTCGCTGAGTTTCAGCGCGGCATCCAAAATCGCGCGATTAAATTTCCACCGCACGTAGGCTTCTTCCAACACGCTGATATAGTGAGTCATCGGCTGCCCGACGGGTTGCTCCTCCGGCTTCGCGTAATACATCGCCAAAGCTTTTTCGCCGCCGAATTCAATTTCGACCACGTGCTTGAGATAACTTTTCGGGTAACCTTCAAATCGGTCAAGTGCTTTCTCGTGCTCCTCGGAAATTTCCCAGAGCACGAACGGAACTTTGTATCCTTGCCACTCTTCGATTGTCGCGTAGGCTCTCGGCTCAACCCCTTTGAACATCAGGCGGAAATTATCCAATTCGCCCGTGCCGAGTAATTTCGCTTTCGGGCACCGCTGAGCCATAATGCCCTCGTCCATGTTCGCCCCGTAAGCCAAATATTTCACGCTGCTCACTCCATTCTAGTCCAAACCCATTCGCCGCTTTTCGCTAACTCTTTGCCGTCCCACTCGACCCATTCACCGCATTTTTCTAACCGAGCCAAAGTTTCACAGGCGCACCTAAAATCCTCGCTTAAATTAAGCCAGCAGTCGCACACTGTATCGACGTTCGCCCACTCCTTGCCTTTGCCCGTGATTCCTTTTACGTAGCTGAGTAAGCGGCAAGATTCGGAGCATTCGTCCGCTACCATTTCCGAAATTTGTTCGACTAGATTTTTCAGCTTGGCAAAATCTTCGAGCTTCACATTACTCACTCCATTCCAACCAAAACTTCAATCGCAGATTTCAAACCGCTTTGTGCCTGCGACCAGCGGAAAAATATTTCCATAGCCGCGCGCCGCTCATCCTCATCCGAGGCTTCAAGCATTGTGGCGTAAGCGTCGTTGGCTCGCGCCCGTGCATCCCCGTGCAACGCAATTGCTTTTTCGAGAAAATCTGCCCGTGCCATATTCACTCCGCCTTTCTTTCACCAAGGGCGGGTTGCCCCGCCCCGTCCTGCTTCTTACACCGCGTGCCGCCAAGCCGCGTTGCCTTCAAGCCGTTTCGTCAAATGGTATCTGAGCGTCGAAAATTCTTCGCCGTTCAAATTCAATCCCTGCGGTCGAGTCAACCAAGTCCTCATCGCGAATCGGTCATTGTCGGTTTCAATCGGGCGGTAAAGCGTCCTCTTCGCCGCCTTCGCGTTGGCGACCAGCGCGCACGCCAGTTGAATCGCCGTCTTGACCTCGCCCGCGTGCATGGTGCCGTTGAAAAATCTAAACTCCACCGTGCCCTTCGTGAAGGTTGCGTGCAAGTTCAACGTTTGGTAACGGCTTTCGTGGTAATGATACGTCGGGAAGGTGCCCGCGGGTCTCCGATACCAAATTTCGCCGACACCGTCAAGGGTTGCGGGTTTGCGTTCGTTCAGCTCGCGAATGAAATTTTCGTCAAGGGATTTGCAATACCTGCGGCGATTTTCGTGGACGTCCAGGGCTTTGATGAGCAGGGCTTCGTGGCTGGCGAAATTGTTCACCAAGTTCCGAACCGCTTGCGCCGTCATGCCCGCCGCGCCGATGTGGACGTGGAGCCCGCAAGAATTATTGACCTTCGCGCCGTCGTGCCGCAATTCGCGCACAATCATCTGCAGGGTTTCGATATCCGCCCAGCCGAGAATCGGGGTAACCAATTCGCACTGTTCGCCGTCTTCCCGCCGAATCGAGCTGTCGTAAACGACTTTCCACTCGCGCCCGGCGTCGTCCTCTGCTGCCCAGCCGTTCATCCCGACCGAGTAAACCGTCGTGTCGAAAATTTCGGCAATAACCCGCGCCGCTGCTCTCCGCGTGAGCCCCGTGAACTCCAGCTCCGCCCCGATTGTTTGATTTTTCATTTTCCCGAACCCCCTGTGTTTTTGGTAGGCGCATGTTACCTCTAACCAAAACACATAGCAAGTCATTTGGGCGGGCGTGTCGTGTATACTTCACGGGTCGCGTGAACGAGAAAACCCGCCGTCCTTGGCGGGCTGTGGAGCCGGATTTTATTTTAGCCGCGAATTTCTTTCGGGAGGCTCGCCCAAGCGTCGTGGTCAATTTGCCGCAATTCTTTTGCGAGTTTCCACGCCTGCAGGTGCACCCGCGACATTTGGGTTTCGAGGCTGTTCTGCGCCCTCAGCCGACCTTCGGGGTTCCCGTCAAATTCGGGGCACTTCTCGTAATAACCCAGCCGCTCGTATTCTTCGTCGAGCGCGCGCTCCGCGGCGTGCAATTCGAGGATTCGGGCTTTCAGGGCTTCGGATTTGTTTTCGGTGGTGTTCATTTTGGTTTCTCCTTTATTTGTTTTTCCCTTTCGGTGACCGCATGTTACCTCTACCGAAAACACATAGCAAGCGTTTTTGCCCCGACCGTCGTGTATACTTGACGGCTCCCGTGCACGAAAAAACCCCGCCGTCCGTGGCAGGGTTTTGTTGGTTTCGATTTTATTTTTGGCTCAGGCGATTGCGGCAAGCTCCGCGTCGATTATCCGAATTCGGCGTTTCAACCCGGCGGCTTCGCGGCACAATCCTGCGTAAAATTCATCTTCGCCGCCAATTTCGAGCGAGTCGCTGATAATCAGGTTCAGGTGACCGAGCTCGTTTTGCGTTGCGGCTTTTTGCTGTTCCAAGGTCGCTTTGCGGTTTTTGTTTTCGGTTTTCATTTTCGGTTTCTCCTTTATTTTGTTTTTCCCTTTCGGTGAGTGGATATTACCTCTAACCGCAGGCAAAGTCAACCCGGTGCAAAAAAAAATATGCCGTAATTTTCGTGACCCGGCTGGGCGCGCCCAAGTTTCGGCTCGGACTACCCCCTTGGTTTCCCCTTTCGGGTTGACCATAGGTTACCTCTACCCGCCGCGGAAGTCAAGCGGTTTCGACCCGTCGAGGGAAATTTTTTCGCACGAAAAAACCCGCCGTCCTTGGCGGGTTGTCGGTGTCGGGGGTTTTCGGTTTACTTCGCGGCGAGGGCGTTGCGGAGGCGGTTCAAGGTTTGCAGGTGCCACTCGATTTCGTAAATCGCGGTGCGGCGGCCTGCGTCGGTTTTCCTTGTGTAATACCACTCGGTGGCTTCAATCAACCATTTGTAGGTGTTCCTTGCGGCTTTCTGGGTTCCTTTTTTGTTTTCGTTTTTCATTTTTGGTTTCTCCTTTTTATTTTGTTTTTCCCTTTCGGTGATTATATATTACCTCTCCTTCCGCCAAAAGTCAAGCGGTTTTCTCAAAAAAAGTAAAAAAATTTTTTCGGGTAAAACAAAATTGCCGCCCGCGTTTTCGGCGAGGCAACGAAAAAACCCGCCGTCCTTGGCGGGCTCTTCCTTGGAGAAATTTTTGGCTCAGGCGGTGGCTGCGTCCAGTTGCGCCCAGAGCGCGTAGTATTCGGTGAGGAGTTCGGCGGCGCGGGCTTCCAGCGCGTCGATGTGGTGCTGCGGGGTGCCGCAAAGCGGGTCGTCCTCGGCGGCTATCGCGTCCAGCTCGTCGAAAATTTCGCCGCGCTCCTGCGCTATCGCTGTCATTTCGTTTTCAATTTCGGTTCTCGTCATTTTGGTTTCCTCTTTTCATTTTTTTGTTTTCCCTTTCGGTGTGCGCATGTTCGCTCTAAACGCCGGGGAAGTCAAGCGGTCACCGCGACGAATCCTGTATACTTGACGCGCCCAAGGCGAACCGTTGACCGTCCCGCTCGACGAAAATTTTTTCGTCCGAAACGGTTTTGAAACGCTCGACGGCAACGTCCACGAACCGCGGCTCCAACTCCACCCCAAGGCACGTGCGCCCCGTCTGCTCAGCGGCGATAAGCGTCGACGCCGAACCCAAAAAGCAGTCCAAAATTTTGTCGCCCCGCTTGCTCGACAGCGAGAGCAGGTAGCTGACCAGCGGCAACGGTTTTGATGACGGGTGACCGAAGCCTTCCGCCACCGAGTCCATTATTCGCGGGAATTCGAGGACGGTCGTTTGCGTGTGGTCGCCGTACCACTTGTGCGTCCCGCGTTTTTTCTTCCCGTAAATTATTGGCTCGTGCTTGAAATTGAAATCACCGCGGCAGAGCACGGAACAATTTTTCAGCCAGACCAAACCCGCCATGACGTAAAAACCCGCGTCCTCGAACGCGTCAAAAAATATCCGCGTTTTGCTCGACGCGTAAAAAATATACGCCGCCGCGTCGTTCGCCATCGCGCCCTTGCAGTTCTCGAACGCCGCACGCAAAAATTCGTAGCCCTCTTTGGCACTCAAATCGTCATTTAAAATTTTGCCCGAATTATTTTCCTCGTCGACGAAATACGGCGGGTCGGTCAACAAAAGGTTCACTTTCAGCCCACCGAGCAACCGTTCAAACGTTTCAGGCTTGGTTGCGTCGCCGCAAATTATTTTGTGCCTGCCCAAATAAAAAATGTCGCCGAGTTTGGCGACAGCGGGTTTCTCCAAGGCGGCGTCCACGTCAAAATTATCTTCCGCCACGTCCAAATTTTTGAATTCGTAATCGTCGAAGCCGGTAAGCCCGATATCGAAATTCATTTCGCGGAGAGCGTCCAATTCGATTTTTAATTTTTCCTCGTCCCAGCCCGCCATTTCCGCCAAGCGATTGTCCGCGAGGATATACGCCCGTTTTTGCGCTTCGGTCAAATGTTCCACGAACACACACGGCACGCGGTCAAATCCCTCCGCCTGTGCCGCGAGTACTCGCCCGTGCCCCGCGATTATGTTCAGCCCGCTGTCGACCAGCACGGGATTAACGAATCCAAACTCTCTAAGAGACTTCTGAAGCTGAAGAAGTTGACTTTCACTGTGTGTCCTTGCGTTGCCTGCATACGGCTTGAGCTTCGCAAGCTCAATCAGTTCTAATTTTTCTGTCGTCACGTCGTCCTCCAATTATCGGAACCAATAACTTTGTACCAGCGGGATTTGCGGCGGGGCAGTCACAGCCACCGTCGGCGCGAACGCCAAAACCAACGCGTCTGCTCGGTCAGGCGACCTGCCCAATCTTTTTTTGAATTCGTCCTTGCGTTCGAGCACCAATTTGTCCGCGCTGTTCACGAAATATTTTCGCGTCGACAGCTGAGCCGCCATCTCATCATCACGGGGAAGAATTATTTCGCCCGCCTGCAAACGGTCACGAAGCGCAAAGTAACTCTCCGAACCCCAGTTCAAATAATGTTTGTCACGAGCCGCGCCACCGTTGTTACAGCCGGTAACTGTCACGTACCATTTCTTTTCGCGAATCACTTCACGCAGGCGGTCAGTGACTCCACCGCCCACGCCCGTGTCGTCCACGTTGATTTTCGCGCGCCCGTGCTCATATTTTTTCATCAGCCGTTCGAGTTCGCCGACAATCCTGCCCGTGGTCGTCATTAAGTCAGTCTTGCGCCACTTTTTCAGCGGCAAAGCTGTGTCACCGATTCGTGCCGCGAGAACAGTTTCATCGTCGCCGAACCTCGCAACGTCGACGCCGAGAACCAATTCGCCTGAGTAAATCGGCTTGCCGTTTTCGTCGCAGGGCGGCTCGCGATTCATGGCGGCTTCCACCCACTCCAGCGCGATTAAGCTGTCCGAATCCATTTCGGGGAATTCGCCGAGCACTCGAACGCGAACGACGTTTGACTCCATGCCGTAAGTCCGAATCAGCCGCTGACAATATTCACTGGACACACGCTCCGAATCCGCCGACGAAACTTTCATTGTGTAATAAAAATCTCTGTCCTCGAAGAACGCGCGCTTAAAAAAACCCGTGCTCTTCGTCGGGTTGCCCATGATGAGCAATCGCGCGTCGGGCGTCGTCAATGCACCTTCGACCGCCTCAAATATCCCGTCGTCGATACCGCTCGCCTCGTCCAAAACGAACAGCAAGTGGTCATCGTGAAAGCCCTGCAAATTTTCGGGTTTCGCCGCGGTCTTCGCCATTGCCAGCCATCGTTCGCGCGCGCCCTTGAATCGAATTTCCGTTTTCGTCCACTCAAATAAATCCGAAAGCAATTCCGAACGCTGTAACCACTTTGAAATTTCCGACCACAGAATTTTATACAGCTGCTGTTGCGTCGGAGCTGTGCACGGGATTTTGCAATAAGGACGCGTGAACAGAAAGTGGAGTATTGCCCACGCCTCCAAGCACGTTTTGCCGACGTCTAGCCGTGCCCGCTGCGAACTGCCAATCGCTTGTGTCCTGCCAATGCGCTCAAGGCTTCTGCCTGCCACGCTTGCGGCTCGGCGTGAAGTATCTCTCTGACGAACGCCGCAGGGTCATTGCGATAGCGTTTCATCGCTCGCACGAGCACGACCATCACCTCCCGTTTCCTCCGTCCACGCTTGCTCCAATGTTCGCACGAACAATTCAGCCCCGCCGACTTTTACGTCGACCTTATCACGGAACAACCCGCGGATTTTCAAAATGGTTTCGGCGGCACGAAGTCTGTCTGCCTCGCGCACAGGCACTAAAAATGTTTTGCCACCCGGCGTGACAATCGTCTCCGTCACCTGCCCGCGTATCACGTCCGACAAGTGCACCAATATTTCTTCCGTCTGAATTATTCGTTCGTTCTCCAAGCTGTCCATCCTCTCATCTATCGCCCGCCGAATATTTTCACGCTTGAGCAATCGTTGCCCGCTGGAGTAAGCCGTCCTCGGCGAGTAACCCGCGCGCTTCGCTGCCTCCGTCGCGTTCGCCGTCTGGATATAAAAATCCACAAATCGCTTTTGCTGTTCAGTCATCGCCGTCGCGCTCCCGCCACATGCGAGTGAGCGTATTAACGAACAAATCCTCCTGCGGCTTTTCGATTTGCAATTCGCGTGCCGACCGCTCGATATCGACGCCCGCCTTGAGCATGGACACCAACGCCGGAATAAATTTCGGCGGCAGATTTGTTAAGTCCATTTCTTTGAGCGCGTTGGCACTCTTCGCCTGCATGAGCCGCCCGATATTCAATTGCCGCTCGACCATCGTCGTAAAATCTTCCGACGCCTTTTCCATTGCCTTGCGACTAATTTCATTGTCCCATGCGTCCGCCCGCGCCTTCCACGCGTATTGCTTCGCCCAACGCTTTATCAACGACAGCGACTTCGACAGCTGCTTGGAGACATCGGGGTAACTCCTCACGGTCAAGAATACCTTAAACGCAGTGAACGCGGGATAACTCTCGTGCGGCTGTCGTTCCCACTGATTCATCTTTCCCTCCAAAAAAAATATCCGCCACGCGGGCGGGAGTCTTACAAAATTTTTCAGCGTAACAATATCAGATGATACGACTGTAATGCAACTGTTAAGCTACTTTAAAATTTTTCAATCCGAATCAAAAGGAATTTTGCCGAACAATTTTTTCGTGCCGTTTCGGTGGTGATAAAAAACATTCGCGTCCGAGTAATTGAGCCGGAACTCTATATCGCGAAAGTTCAAGCACGTGACATAGCGGAGCATAATCACGTCGTGTTCCTGCCGATTCAACGGCGCGCGACTTATTTCAGCCGTCAATGCCGCCGCCTCCGCTGCCATTTCGTCCTTGAGCTCGTCGAGTCGTCTCTCTCCGTCGACGATTTGCGCCGTCAATTTCTCCACGCGCGAACTTTGATTCTGTGCGTGCGGCATGCCGTCGAGGAACGGAACCAAATCTGTTATCGCCCGCCGAGTCCCCGCCACGCGTTCTGCTTCGCGTTCGATTTTCTTTTTCAAGTTTCGCACGCGATTCAATTCTTTCTCAGTCATATCATCACACTTTCTGTTCACGTCACCTGCTCTTTGAAAACCCTTTCGGCGGGAAGATGAAAACCGATTTGCCTTGCTCCTCGGCTTCACGTTGCGCTTCCCCCACGCTGAGCAATTCTGTCTCTGATTCGTATTCGCCAAGTAAAATTTCATCATCTTCATATACACATCCGAAGACAGCCAGCGTTTCAAAATTCATGCCGAAACCGTAAAACTTTTTAAAACAATATTTCTTCCCGTCCTGCGCTTGAAAATATTCCATTTCAATCCTCTCATTTCCAAACGTCGTTGTGGTCTTCGATGTCGTAAACCTTTTTGGCAAGGCGTTCGTTCACGCAACAAACCAATCGAACCAACACACTACCGATTAGAAACAACGCTCCGCAAACGAGAAAAAACAACGCCACAATCACGAAAGCATTAAACGCCGTCATCAAATGCGAGCCAAGAGTATCAATCATTTGTTCGAACATTTCAAATCCCTCACATGTGTTTAACGCGGTCGCGCTCCTCAGATTTTTTTGCGTCGTTCCATCTGTCCGTTGTCCCGACCAGATACATTTTGTTATCGACGGGCTTTTTATCCCGCCCTCTGCAAGTCGCCCTGCAGTTCGGCATATCTTTTCACGCTAATCGCCGTGCGTGGCGCGGTCTCTTGGGCGGATTATTTCACCGCCTATGCTCTGCGGCTGGCTTGCGCCTTCACCTCTGATTATCTCCGTGAGACTTCCCAGTTTTTTACCGCGCTGATTATCCATCGTCTTCATTCGGCTCGACGGCGGACGGCTATCCTCTAACCTGTTATACGTCTGATTCGTTCAAACTTTTCTCCGTGCTTCGTGTACTTTACATCAACGCAACCGTCGTCGCACATCTTGACCGTGATTTTATCGACACCGGGCACGCGCTCGCGAGTGTACTCCACATAATTTTTCATTTCATCGGGCGAAGGGTCAAACCCTTCTGCCACGACCTCCACACCGTCAATAATCATTCGTTCATCGCCGCCTTGATATTTTTGCTTTGCTTGAAGTGGACGTTGACGCTCGCGGGAATTTCAATTTCCTCGCCCGTGCGCGGGTTACGTCCCTTGCGCGCCTTGCGGATTTTCACGCTGAACGTCCCGAAGCCGAGGATTTGCACCTTGTTCCCCTTGAGCAGTTCCTTGGTAATCGTGCCGAACACCGCGTTCGTTGCGCTCGTCGCCTGCGACTCGTTCAAAGCAGTCAAGCCGCTGACCTTCGCAATCAGTTCACTTTTAGTCATGATTTTTTCTCTCCTTACTTTTATAAAACCCAGCCGTCATCCTCCGAGAAAAGCGGAATGGAATTACAATCCTCGGCAATGGAACGGCGTTCCCTGCCCTTAATCCACCAATCGAACATGTCCTCGGCAGATTTATGGCGAAGATTTTTGCGGTTGCCTTTGCCGGCGAGCAGAGCACGGCAAGCACTGCGGTAATACTCGACGATAGCGGGAAAACGCTCCATGTCACGTTGCACTTGCTTCCAATGTTCAAAGGGACAAAGCACGCAACCGATTCTGTGAAAGCCTTCGTCGTAAAGCCGGCAGTAGGGAAGATTATTCTCTCGAATGTATTGCCAAACATCTTCTACAGTCCAATTTTTAATGACATGGACAAACCCCCCGCCGCGCCTGTTTTCTTCAATCTGCGGTCTCTTAGCCCGCCGTGGTGATTCTTCAGAACGAATGCCCGTTATCTTCACGCGGTCTTTCCCACCGCGCTCCTTTAGTTCAGCGCAACAATAACGGATTATGCGCGTCGGGAGCATACCTTTTTTGAGAATCAGCTGATACATGGTAAGAGGCGGGTGTTCGTTAATGACGTTGGGATAATTGTCGCGGATGAACTTCATGAGTTCGGGCGGCTCCACCGTGGTGATATTGTGGTGCGCGTCGAACTTTACCCCGGCTTTGACTGCCAAATCGTAAATCACCACCGAGTCTTTCCCGCCACTAAAGCACAGATAATATCCTTCGGGCGGCTCGTGTTCACGGAGCAGTTCAATCGCTCTGGTAATTTTATCTTCCACGCCAAAGAGAGTATGTTCAACCAACATCGCGGCACCACTCCTTTTTCATCTTATCGAGTATCGCCAGCTTCTTTCGGCTGACGTGCCACCGGCGATATTTCTCCTCCAGCTTGCGATAATTGCCCGCGACCATGAAACCGTCTTCGCCGCCGAGCCGCCGCAAGTCCTTTGCGATTTGTCCCTTGAGCTTATCCGACTCCGCGTCCTTGCGTTCGAGGAAGACTTCAATCTCCCGCCGCGTTATCGCGTCGTATTTGTCCAGATTCATCTTGCTCACCTTTGGTGTTGCGTTCAAATGCTTCTCGAAGCAAATTGCGTCCATGGTCAAACGTCACAAAGTCTTTCAACAGTTTTCGAGTAATGCGCTCGTTTTCGTCAATCTCATACACAAATATATCGAACATGACGTTTTGCGGTATTGGCTCACGATTCGGCTCCATACGAATTTCAATGTTCGCGCCGTTCGTTATCGTACCAAAATTATTTATCGTCCACACGGAATTATTTTTCTTGGACTTCGCTATCCTCATCTCGCCCACCGTTTAATCAAATTATCCAGCCACTCTTACGCTTCGGCTTCTGTCTCCGTGATATGGAGAGCTGCCGAATCCTCAATGCCCAGCTCAGCGTAGACGCAAAATTTTTCGTCGCACATCTGCTGAACGAAGAATTTCAAAATTTTCTCGGCGTTGATATAACTGCCGTCCGCCGGCTTATGAATTTCATTCGGCATCCACCTCAACACCCATATTGCGCAAACAGTTCAAGAAAAAATCAATCTTATCAAGAACTTTTTCCGCGCCCCAGCTGACTTCAAAACGTTCCTTTGCATTTGGCAACAAGGTAGTCGCGGCATAGACTTCATCCGCAATCAGCCGGCAATCAAGCATTCTTTGATATATCTCTTCCTTAGTCATCTGACTTCCTCCTTCGCGCGGAGTTTGGCAATTAACCGAGCGGCGGCTTGCCAAGTATAAGCCATTATTGCACCGGCGACGTAAGCGGCGAAAAAACTTTTATCTGCAACAGAAAGCAGACCAAAAATCTGATAGCAGGAGGCGGCAACTACGATTAACAGCGTCAAGTAAATCAAAAACTTCCTCATCATCTGATTTCCTCCAATTCAATGACAATGTGCGGCTCTCCATACGCCTTCGCCGCGCTCACTTGAATTACCTGCCCGTCGTCAACGTAGCAAATCCCAATCAACGAATCGAGCACCGCCTTGAGAAAATTATCGACGTCGCCCCACGAGCCCTTACTCACTCCGCGACGCTTTTTATAAAACTCCGCCGACACCCGCACGCAACCTTTGAACGGCTCACGCCCACCCATTGCTTGAAACGCGAAAAAGCCGAGCTCATCCTTGAACTCGGTATATCTCGCGCTGTTGTAGCGTTGCTTCCCGTTTGTCATTACCCGCTTGAACGGCACGGGGGTTAGCGGAGCTGTTATCTTTATCATCACCAATTTTTACTCCCAACCGGCTCCGTAACAGTATCCGTAAGTGCATTCCCAAATTGTACCGTCAGGCTCTGTCATCATCGCTTTGCAAACATCGCCGGATTTAAAATCAAACTTGTAGTCCTTGTACTCAAAGCGGACGTCAAATTCAAACATATCCGCGTCTTCGTCCTCATACTCAATTTTGTGAATGCCGTCGCTGTCTTGCTCAAAAATTTCAGGCGAATATCCTTTGAAACACTTTACTCTTATTGCCCCGTCGCCCATTACGCCGTGGCTATAATCATGCATGCCGTCAAATAAAACGCTGTCTTCTTTATCTTCGCGACGAATATCGTTGCAGAAGACAAATGCTCCCCAATTTGAATACGCCATAATTGCAATCGCCTCCTAAACCTGCGCGGACTTAAAATTTTCTTGCGCCGCCGCGCAGGCTTCAACGATTTCAAACGAATAACCGTCGTCAAACCAAGTTTGGATAGGCGAACACAGAAAACAGAAACAGCCGTCATCAACAGTGATTTTTCCGTCAAACTGTCTTTTTCCGCCGACTTCCTTAACATTAACTTTATCGCCCTCGAAAACTTCACGGCCATTTTTGTCGAGAATCCCGCTGCCCAACTCGCAATCAAATTCCTTGACCTCGCCGTTAATTCTAATGTTATGTTTCATTCTTCGCCCTCCTCCGTCACGTGCCCGACGACCGCGTAAGCTTTCGGCGTTGCGTGACTCGCAGGGATACAGCCTACCACTTGCCAGCAATGCCAATCACTTTTACCAACAAACACAAATTCCCCGCCACGAAAAAATACTTGGTGCAACTCATCATTAAAGCAATCATAGACAGAAACGTCCACGATATCGCCCTCGAAAATCACTCGCCCGTTCATGTCCTTGCGTCCCGTCGACAGCCAGCCGACAATTTCTTCCTCGACCCAATGCCGCGTGCCGTCCTCGGTGACGACCAGCCGCTTCACCTTGTGCACAGGATTATTCATTCCAAACCGCCTCCCTAACCAAATTACTGAACAGCAAATACTTCGGCTCGAAGTGTAGCGCGACCCGTTTGGTTTCGCCGTTCCGATTCTTCGCCACGTTGACCTCGGCAATGTTCGCGTGCTCCGTCTGCTTGTCGTAATATTCATCACGGTAGAGGAACATGACGATATCCGCGTCCTGTTCGATTGAACCCGACTCTCTTAAGTCACTCAGCTGTGGGCGTTTCTCCGCGCGCAACTCGACGCCGCGGCTCAACTGACTCAACGCGAGCACCGGCACATCCAAATCTTTTGCCAGCGACTTCAGCCCGCGACTCAGCTCACTGACCTCTTGCACACGGTTACCTTGGTAAGCTTTGCTCGCCGTCATCAACTGCAGGTAATCAATCACAATCAAATCCAGTCCAAGCTCCGTCTTCATCTTCCGCGCGCGCCGCCTCACCTCGTTCAAGCTGATAGCTGACGTCTCGTCTATCCTCAACTTCAATTTAGAAATTTCTTCCACGCCAGCTATGAGTGCGAATTTTTCTTCCTCGTCCAAATTGCCGTCGCGGAATCGTGTCGCGTCCACTCGGCTCATCGAACAAAGCAGGCGGTCTGTCACTTGCTTCTTGCCCATCTCCAGCGAAAAGAACAGCACGTGATTTTTCTTCGCGACCTCCGCCGCCATGTTCAGCGCGAGCGCAGTCTTGCCCATGGAGGGACGCGCCGCCAAAATTACCAAGTCAGATTTTTTCAGCCCGCCGATAACTTTGTCCAAGTCCATGAATCCCGTCGGCAATCCTTTTTCGCCTCCATGCTCCTGAACTGCAATTCGGAATGATTCAATAACCAAATCGGCGACCGACCAGCTCGTGGTCACTTGCCCGGCGTTCATCTCTGAAAAATATTGTTCGGCTTGCGCTTGAATCTCCGACGGCTCGTGACGTTCGTTTTCTGCCTCATCGACGAGAATCCGCCCGATATCTCCGAGCCGCCTGAAGTTCGACAGCCGCTTGACCGTGTCCGCGTAATATTTCGCGCGCGCCGTCGTGTACTCATAATCGACCAGCCCGAACAGGTAAGCGCGATTCACTCGACCCAAATCATTCGTGCGTTTCAGTTCGCGTTCGACGAGCAACACGTTGACTGCTGCGCCGTCCGCGCTCAGTGTCAGCAGCGCGTTGTAAATCAATCTGTGTTCGGGGCGCGAGAAGTCATCAGGCTTGAGGATATCGGCGACCTGCGGAATCGCCACGCCGTCATCAATCATCAACGCCGACAATAATTTTTTCTCAACCTCGATATCTTCATTCAGCCTCATGACCTCGCAACTCCCTAAATAAATCTGTATGGTTTATGTGCGTGCTCGCCCGCCGACCGAGTGTTCGCTGTTGCCTTAAGCTCCTCGAACGTCTTGCCGCTCTCAATCAGCGCACGATAGTTCCCGTAATCCAAATTGCACTCGCGCGCTTCACGTACCCAATCCTCCAGCTTCTTGACCGTAGTCTCCCGTGTCGAACATTTTTTGCCATTGTCAGAATCTCTTCGGCATTGCTCGCAACAAAATCTGTGATAGCTGTTTCGTGGGGTGAAATATTTTCCACACTGAGCGCAACGTGCCGGCTTAAGTTTAAACTGGTCTAATTTGCGAGAATAAGTGTCCCGACATTTTTTGCAGCAAAATTTCTGCCAGCTCGTAGGGAGAACAATTTCTTCACCGCATTGCAAACATTTCACGGCTGAATCGCCGCCAAAATTTTATTCAGGTCGATTCGTACCGTCGAGTCTGGCGCATATCGCCCGTATCGTTCCTGCCACATCATCTGATATTGCACGAGGTTTGTGCAAAAGATTATCGGAACGTCTCTGCGGAGTTTTGGCTTGAACGGTTTCGGTTTTATCTTCCTCATCGCGGTTATCCTCCAAATATCTTTTGAGCACCAGCAAGAACCATTCGATAAATTTTTCTTTTTGTCTCGGCGGCAATCGGTCGAACACTCCGTCAATCAGCTGCAGAATCATGGTCAGGTAGTCTTGCGGGTCACGCTTGCCCTTACAGCTTGCGTGACACCCGCTTCCTACCTTGCACGCGAACATGAACGGTTCGTCGCACATGACATCCAGTCGCTTAGCAATCGCCGCCGCTTTTTTCGGCGTCATGACTTTACCTCACTGCTTGCGTTTCTTCTGACAGTCAAAGCAGAGCGGCTTACCATATTTTTTCACCGAGAAATCGGCAACGTTCTGAGAAATTCCTTTGCCGCAGTCCGCACACTTATCAACAATTTCATTGCCGCCCGACGGTTTTGAATTTTGTCTCGGTGGAGGATTTTTAATCACCGGCTCAAAGCTGTCAGTTGAAACGTTTTCGGGGTCGTCCGCCATGGCAATGCACAGCCCGCCGATGTATGCATACTTGAGCGCGGCAGTGTTGGCTTTCATGACTGCCTTATCCCCGTTGTCTTGACCGGAGCCGACGCCCGTGAAAAAAATTTGCTCGCCCGAATCTGCGTCCGTGACAGTTATCTTCGCCATAACGACCGCATGTTTTTCCGTGCCGCCCTTAGCGTTCGCGGTGTCACGCAACTCGACCAGCGTCAGCTCGGTTGCCGTGAACAAATTCTGTGCCGTCAATGCCGCATTGATTTTCGCGAACATGCCCGCCGCCGTCGTGTAGCTGTAATGTTGGAATTGATTCACTCCGTCCTTGGGCATATAGCGGCACTCCTCCATGACCGCCACCATTTTTGTTCCGATTCCCATTTTTATTCCTCCAACTTATCTGCCTCGACAGGCTTGCCGTCTTTAAGTGTGTAGAAAACGTCGGCTTTAATAATTTTGCCGTCCACCTTGAAACATTGCATGTCTTTAATTCCGTCGTCGTTCCATTCAGTCAATACCAACCAACAACCAATCGCCCCTTTGGCTTTGCTATCTCTGCCGAAAACTGCCGCGACGGAACTTTTTCCCGAAACACTTGCCGCTGACCAGTTGCCTGTGTTGGTTGCCGCTGAACGATTGCCTGTGTTGGTTGCCGCTGAATAATCGCCTGTGTTGGTTGCCGCTGAACGATTGCCTGTGTTGGTTGCCGCTGACCAATCGCCTGTGTTGGTTGCCGCTGACCAATCGCCTGTGTTGGTTGCCGCTGAATAATCGCCTGTGTTGGCGTCTTTGTCAGTTATCGCTCCCGCCATTTCTGCCAACGTCAATTCCTTGACAATCTTAATTTCGTCCGTGCAAAATTTGTGTTGCCCGTCATCGGCTATTAAGCCTGTAGCTTCGACCAGAGCAAAGCGCGAATCAGCGGGCTCATAGAACTCAAACACCGCAGTGGGGATATCGCAGAAGTGAAAGCCGCGTTCGCAGATTTTAATTTTTTCGTCGAGTTTATAGGTTTCTCCGACACGGTATTGAAAGCCCTTGCACTTCAAATCTTTATCGAATCCTTTGTACCCAATCATTTTACTCACCTCTTGATTCGCTCGTAAAATTCTTCAGCGTTGCCGTGCCGCGGGCTGACATGAATCAGACTGACCTCCGCTTTCGGATACTTCGACAAAAATATTTCCGCGCTCTCGATTGACAAATGATTGTTCAGAATTCGCAGCTTGCCGCCGTAATTCAATTCTGCACTCATCAACGCCGGTATCGAGTAATTGGCTTCGATTAATATTTTCGTGAAGTCTCCTCGGATGCCGTCCGGTATCTCGCCCGTGTCCGTCAGCAACAGCAATCGGTCTTGCGCGTCTTGCAGGATAAAGTTCACGGGCTCGGCGGCGTCGTGTATCGAACCAATTACTTCGACCGCGACGTCCGCCACCGTAAACTTTTGCCGCTTCTTTATCACGTGAAGATTGTGCCGCGCCTCCATCTGCAGTTTCCGAATCGTGCCCGCCGTCATGTACACATCCACCCCGCGCGCCAGAAAATTTTTCGCCGCCTTAGAGTGGTCGCCGTGTTCGTGCGTGAGCAATATCGCGTCGGGCAATGTGTGATTCAGTTGCGCCAGCGTCCAGTGAAACGGCTTCCCGCAGTCGAGCAGGAGGAACGCTTGCTCCGACCAAACTGCCGTTACGTTCCCTCTGCTCCCGCTCGCCAAAATTTCTACGTGCATTGCTCCACCAGTGTCAGCGGCATATATTGCCGGCGTTCAGCCCAAAATCTTTCTGTCGGCTTGGAGAACACCCCGCCCGCGCCTTCGTGATTTTCACGCAACGTCGGTGTCAGCTGTGCCAAATATTTTTCGCCGAACTTGTCGACCACTTCGTCACCCTCGTAGACTTCTTTGCCGTTCGAATCAATTTCGACCAGCTGTGCAACGCTTTCGGGCTTGACTTGCCGATAGTCGCCTTCCTCTACAATTATGCAGGGGAGTGTAACGTCTTCTACTTCTGTACAGCAGAAGAAACCGTAAACGATACGACCACCCAACGTCTCCCCGCGGAATTTAATCTGCCTCATGATTTAGCCCCCACAGTAAAGTCGATGAATTCTTTGGCAAAATTGAATGGTACTCGGCGGAATACTGGCGTTTTGTTGCTCTGCCACTCAACGACAGAATCAATCTTCGCGATGTAGTTGTTGCCTTGACTGTCGGTGAGTTTATCGCCTTCGTAAACCTCGTTGTCGTGGCTGTCGTGACCAAGTAATTGCGCTACACTGTCAGGATTAACATCAACATCTTGTTCAGTTTCCTCGTCGTGAATTAACGTGCGACCGCGCAAGACAATGCAACGTCCTCCGTACACAAAGCCGTTGTCTTTGACACGCCGCCCGCGGAATTTAATCTCTCTCATCTCAAATCCTCCGTGCTGTGGAGAGCTGCTTCGAGGTCAGGTAGATGCCGTCTTTGCCCGTCGCGAATCCCTCAAGGTGTGCTTGGTAGACGTATTGCTTGCCGTCGTGCACAACCTCCACATAATCACCTTCGTAAATTTCTTTCCCGTCCGCGTCAATTCCAATCAGCTGAACAATATCTGTGCACTGGAGAGGCATAACCCCGTCGAAAATATATTCTTTGTCGCCTTTGTGCACATAATCGCCATAGACGCGCGAGCGGCTGCCCAAATAGTTTCCGCGGAATCTAATTCGCTTCATGTTGCTCACTCCTCCGCCAATGTCAGCGACTTGTGATAAATGCGCGGGTAGAGCTCGGAGGATTCGGGGTTATCTTGCTCGTCTTTGCGCATCAACTCTACGACGTCCAAGCTGATATAATCCTCATACTCGGCGGCATAATCCGTAGCTTCAGCAAAAATTTGGGATTCGCTACTGCCCTCGAAAACAATTGCGTTCTCGTAGACTTCGGTATCGTTTTTGTCGACGTAAAGCATTTGCTCCGCGTTATCGGGCAACAGGACTGACCGATAGTTAATCCCATGTTTGTCAATCCAGCGGAATTTAATCTCTCTCATGCCGCACGCCTCGCTTCCTTTTTCACTTCGATAACCAACTGCTCCTCGTCGCTGACCTTGAACAACCAAAGTTGGTTTGGCTGTTCAACGAAACTGTTGCGCGTATAACTCTCCGCGTCGTCGATGAGCAACGGCATCTCCACCTTGAATTTTTTCTGCAGCGCGCGAAAGATGTCCAAGACCACCTTGAGCTTTTCGCCCTTCGACAACAGCGAGTACGGCACGCCATGGAGCATTGCCTCGCACGTCGGCTCGAACACGCCTGTCGACACGACCAGCTTGAACATTTTAAATTTCACGTACTCAAAGTGGTCAGCGATTTGACTCTCCGTCAATTCGATTTTGCGATTGCGCGCGTCCTTCGCCAAGTGCACGAGGTGTTCAAGGTCGACGATTCGCTGATTCAATTCCTTCTCCTCAGCGCGCAACTCTCCGATTCGTTTCTGGGCTTTCGCCGCCGACTTCAAATCATTAATGCAACGGTCAATCTCTTTGATGTCCGCGTCGAATTTCGCCAGCCGTTCTTTGCGCTGAACTTTTTCATCCGCCGCCTGCTGCTCCAGAGTTTTTATCCGTTCGTCGAGCGCGGCAAGTTGTTCGGCAGGATTTTTCTCCGCCGCGAGTTTTTCTTTCACCGTCTCGATTTGTGTGTTAATGTCACGCAAAATTTGTTCAAGTTTTTGTTCCTCGGCGCGTTCACATCTACCCTCAGCGACAACTTCAGTCAGCTGGGATTCTTTAAGTGCGGCAAATTTTTCTTCCGACAACTTCTGACCGCACGCCGGGCAAATACTCACTTCACGCTTGCTGATTTCGCGGTGCTTTTGGAGGAGCTGTCTTACTCGCGCGTGTTGCCTTTCCACTTTTTGCGAGTAAAACTCTTTACCCTCAATCAAATCCGCCAAACGACTCGCCGCCGCGCTCGGAGCAGCCAACCGCTCACGCTCAATCTTTGCCGCCGACAATTCTTTAGCGACTTCGTTCTCCGCCGTCTGCAGTGCTTTGCGTTCGCGGTCTAACTCGTCGCGCTCGGCTTGCAATGACTCGGCAACTTTCGCGTCGTAGGGATTATCCGCCAGCTGTCGGTCAATCTCATCAATTCGCGCCGGGATATCCATTAATTTTCCCCGCAAATTTTTGATTTGGCTCTGCGTGCTCGTGATGAATGCGTCGAAGGATTGCCCGCCGATTTCTTGCGCCAACTCTTCAAATTCGGATGTGCTCAAAATATCTTTGTCGCTTACAGTGCCGAATATTTTTTCCAGAGTGTTGCGCTGAATTTTGGGCGATTTCCCCTCGCAGAAGAAAAACGGATTCAGAACATACTCGCCGCCGTGATTAAGGAACTCGGCGACCTTTGCATTAAAAGTTGTCATCGTCATGAGCACGCCGTCGACGTAATAAAACCCGTCCTTGCCGTCGACCTCGCGCCTAAAGATTGTGCCGTTGTCGAATTCAACTTCGGCACCGTGGAGCAGACCGTCGTCGCGAACCTCCAAGCCGTCCTCGTATCGCCGCACTTTGTCCTTATCCTTCCCGAACAGCACGAACGGCACGATTGACGCGATTGAAGTCTTGCCCACGCCATTTTGCCCGCGGATTATCACATCGGCTCCGTCCGCGACAATTTCTCCGTCGTCGAGCCCGCGATAGTTCCACCAGCGGATTTTTCTGATTCTCATTGTTCAGCCTCCTTTCGGATTATCTCTGTGATTCTCCTCAGAACGTATTCGGCGCAAGGAAGAGCCAAACCGTTGCCGAGTGCTTTGTAACGTTTTGCGTCCGACCCGCCTGCCGTAAATGAATCGGGCAAACCTTGAAGTCTTTCGCACTCCCTTGGAGTCAGCCGCCTTACGCGTGATTGCGTGGCACAGGCGGCGGCACCACGCGCCATGAGGGGGGGGCATAAATCATATTCAATTGTTGGCATATATTTGGCATTGTGTCCTTGATTGAATGCGTCGCGCCCTAAGCCGTAAGTCACAAGCGGAATGTTGTTGCCGCCGGTGCCGTACATTGCGCTGACCGTCGGAGCAACGTCGCCTAACCGTTTGATTCGGCTGTCTTTCCAGTGGTTGTCGTAGACTGTGCAACTAAAATCGCTTCGAGTTCGGGCGGCAAAATTTTCTTGTGAGCTTTCGCCCGCCTCAGAATCCCCTGACACGCTCGCGGGCTCAAAGAGTATTTCGCCGGCGCGTCGTCCTCCAAAATCTGCGACAAGGAAGATTCTTTTACGTCGTTGGGCGACTCCCCAGTGTTCAGCGTTGAGAAGTCTCCAGCCGACTTGAGCGTTTCGACCGTCAACCAATCCTGCATTGCTCCAGTGTCGAGGTAGAGGAACGGGCTCCTGCAAGATTTCTTCGAGGACGGTACGAAAATCATTCCCGCCGTTTGAACTGAATGCGCCGGGCACGTTCTCCCATACAAAGAATCGAGGACGGATTTGTCGAACAAGCTCAGCTGCTTTGAAGAACAATTTGCTTTGGTTGCCATGAAGACCACTCCTATTGCCCGCCACGGACAAATTTTGGCACGGACTGCTTGCCGTGATGATGTCCACGTGCGGTGCGTCGGTTATGTGATTGATGTCGCCAAGTTGAACGGTATCGGGGAAGTGGCGCGCCGTAATGAATCGGCAGAATGAATCAAGTTCACTCGACCACAAAGTTTTAATCCCGACGTTCGCCGCTGCCAGTTGCCATGTGCCCAGCCCGTCGAAGAGACTGCCGAGCGTCATTGCTCGTCCTCGAATTCGTCGCATCATTGACCCGCTGCCGCAACACGGCTCGTTGACCGTGATGAAACCTTTCTCCGCGATTGCCGCGTTCAAAGAATTGTTATCGGTCAACACCATGCCGCACATATCGCTGACACATTGCGGGGTAAAGAATTGCCCCTTCCACTCGTCGTGAAACTCCAAGCTGTGGAAAATTTCTCCGAGCACGTCAGTCAAATGATTCGGGCAGTAGCTTTCCATTTCAAGAACAATTTCGCCGAGCATTTCTCCGAACAAGTTTTGGAGTTCGGGCTTGTACTTGCCGATTATGTTTTTGTATTGAGCTTCGCGTTCGTCGACCGTTGCCTTTGCGTTCGCCAAATTATACGGGTCGCTGCTGTTAGCGAGCGTGATAGCCGACAGATGGAGGAAGTCATTGAAGACGTTGAATCGCGAGTAGCCGTAAGCATTGAACTGATTCAAAGCTTTGACGAAATTTTTTCTGTGCTCGCTCTTGACCACGAGAGTCTTTGCAGATTTTTTCTTAGCCATGGTTCCTCACCATACTTGACAAGCCCAAGGTCGCCGTTATATAATTCCTACGGTTTCTTTTTTAGTTTTAACTTTCGGAATCTTGCGGCGACCTATGGGTTTGCCGCTTATTTGTTTGTCTCCTCTTCAGGCACGATGAATTCATCATTGCCCGCAAAGTATGCGTCATGCAGAGCATTGAGCACCTCGCCCGCGCGTTCGGGTGATTCATAGCGCGCGAGTTTGACTTCCGAATCGCCGACGACCAACCAGACAACTCCGCCTTTGCAGCCGCCCTCGAAGTCTTTAGGTGTGTCACGCATTTGAGCAACGACTTCGCCTGACTTAATGATTTTCATTACGCTTCTCCGCCCTGCGTCTTGCTGAATACTCGCGCATTTTCTCGCGTTGGAGCGTTCTCTTGCACTCGAAGCAATACTTTGTGTTGTATGCGCGAAATTCTTGTTTGCCGCAACACGCGCAAGTAATCATCACGTATTTCATGCACTCCGCCGCCTTTCACGATACTCACTCAGGTCAACGACCTTCATTTCCCGCGGGCGATTGTTGAAGAGAACTTCGCCCAGAAAATTCAGTTGCTGTTCGTCAAGGCGACCACTCTCGGCAAGTTCGCGCCAGCGGTCTTTCGCGACAATGTATTCAGCCGGGGTCATGCCGTCTTCGCCTCCCGCGCTTGCAGAGACTGCCACTTCCTGAGTGATTCAATGTAGTAACCCGCGTAGTTGTCGAACTCTTCACCCGCGACCAGAATCCCGCGCCGCTCAAATTCGTCCGTAGTCTTCCACAAACGCCAGTTACGTGCGGTGTCGTAAGTCGAGTAGCCCAATTCATTCATGCTGACCAGTCTCAAGCTGTGAGCGTCGCAAAAATCTTCGAACTGCTCCGCCAAAGATTTTTCGCCCGTGTCCTGCGGCATGATGAATTCGGTTGCGCCGTCCGCCCACGCTTTTTCGAGTGCTTTGGCGGCGTTTTCTCTGCCGGTGTTCGTCGAATATTCGGCGACCGTCCCGTAGCGTTCAACAACTTCTTTGTCGGGGAAAATGCACCCTTTACGCAGAATTGGCTTGGTGAACATTGTGACCGTGACGGTTGCGCCATGACCGTTGCCTTTCAAGAATCCGCTGACGAACAAGTCAAGTTCGCGGCTCAGTTCAAGCTTGCGCCCGTCCTGTGTTACCAATTTCATTTTTCTCTCCTCCTGTCTTTCGCGCCCAAGAATGCTTGGACACATTTTTCACTTAAACGGCTGACGATTCGCCCTGCCGTCAAGGCGTCGACAACTTTCCCCGCCTTATCTTTAACGACCAGCCTCTGCTCCAGCCCGTTCAAATCGAAATTACTTGTGACAATCAATCGCCTGCCCGATGCATAGCGCGCGTTGATAATCTGATAGAGCACGCTGACCGACCACTCGGTAGATTGCCCCGCGCCTAAATCGTCGAGTATGAGCAGGTCGCAGTTGTTGTAGCTGTCAACGACCTCTTGCGTGCCTCCGCCCTTATCGAACGTCGCCTTGATTCGGCTGAGTAAACTCGGCACGTCGCCGAAAATTACTTGCTTGCCGGCTCGAATGAATTCTTGCGCGACGATGGACGCGAGAAGAGTTTTGCCCGACCCGAAGCCGCCGTAGAGGTAAATGCCCATGTCAGGGGGTTTCTCGGTTAAGTACCAGTGGACGGTCTGAGTCGCCGCCGCATTCTCCTTCGCGAACCAATAATCATTAAGTGTTTTGCCGGCGTAAGGAACGTTCTGTGGTATGCTGTGCTTGCACGGCGCGAAGTCCACGTGGATATTGTCACCTGTGCGAATCTTCGGTTGCGAGTAGCGGTCGCTGGTCTTCAGGCATTTGCCCTTGCACTTCTCGCAAGTCTTGAGCTCGCGTTCCGCCGAGAGAATCTTGACGATATCGGAGTTAGTGAGCGCGCCGTAGGTTTTCTCAAGCCGTGCCCGTGTTCCCGATAATTCCTGCCGGGAAAATGTTTCGGAGAGCAGGCGGGACGTAGACGGGGTTATCGGGCACGACGAACGGTTGTTGAGTTTGCTCGCTGCGTTTTGGTTGCTCACGACGTTCACCGCCTTTTTCTTTACCCGCGATGACCGCGAACAGGTATTTGGGACTTGCACCGAATCGGCTGCCGTTGGAGTCAGCGGCTTCCTTCATCACTGCCATGACCCAATCAAATCCGTGACGGTCAAGGCAAACCTCAAGCTTCGACAGGTGCTCGACCGTCAAGCGACCGCCGCCGAGCTCCCGCCAATAATCTTCCACCTTATCCAAGTCTTCGCGCGTGCCCGCGACGGTGACGGGGATGAAATTTGTCTTAACGTCTTTTGCGTCTTCGCGTGCGCGTTTAATAGAGCCCGCCCCAAAGTTGTCGGGTAAGTTGTCGGGTAAGTTGTCTACCAAGTTGTCTACCAAGTTGTCTACCAAGTTGTCGGGTAAAAGTTGGATGACAGACTTACGATTTTTGCCGGGGCTGAAGTTAATCCATTTGCATTCCTTGAGCAGATTTTTCGCGTCGCGAATCGTCTCTCTCGTTCGGACTCCTGACAAAGTCGCCAGCTCGTTATCCGAAAAGCACAACTCCCTCGGCCACAGTCTCGCGTTGAATTCGCCAATTAAGCTGAATCCCAGACTTCGCGCACTCGCCGAAAGCTCATGCTCTTTGCTGTAACGGTGAAACGCTTTGAAATAGTCAATCAAACTGATTTTCACTTCGTCACCTCCTTCCATATTCAATTTTGAAAGAACGCTTTGAACTTGTGTCCAAAGACTCATCTCAGCTCTCCGCTATGAAGAGAGGGGCTATCCTCAAAGAGGAGAGCTGACATGAAACTTTGGGAGTACTTTTTACTGTTCAATCAGCGGCAAAATGCCGTTGGCTTTGAGAAATTCGTAGAGACCGAGCCGCCCTTTTTGCGTCCAATACATGTGGGGTTTGCCGTGCGGCTTGCCTTCATCATCGTAGTAGACGTGAGTTTTGGTTTGCGACCAGCCTTGCGCGGCGTATTTCTGATAAAGCAACCAGATATCGCTCTGCTTAAATTGGACTTCCAGTTCGTGAAGGAGTTTATTGAACGCCTTGGCACTGTAGCCGTAATCTTTGGCGATAACGGACGTCGTGACCAGTTCCTTACATTGGAGCACCACGTCGCAGTAGCTTGCCCGCGTCTGCAGTTCAGCGACCTGAGTATTGAGCACCTCGATTTGTGCGCGCGCCGCTTTGACCTGCTGAGCCAACTCGATAATAAAGTCGGGATTGGAGAGAATCTCCTCGGCAGTCTTCGCCGTCATGTACACGCCGTGCTTGCGAATCGACGGGATGACTTTTTCGCACGTCCAATCCGAGAACTCGACCGCCTTGGGCAACTTGCTCGCGAAGACCAGCTTATACAAGCCTGCCTCGGTGATGAGCGTCATATCCTGATTGCCGCCGGGGGTCGCGATTTGCGACACCCTTTTGAATTTGTCGGGCACGTGTTTTGCCAACGCGTCGCGCGGATTCGAGTAGCCCAGCGCGATTGCCACGTCCTTGCCAACGAACAGCGGCTCGCCGTCCTTGTTGGCGACACGCACGTCGCCGAATTCGGGGTGTTTAAAGATTTGAATGTCCATTGTCGACCTCCCAAATTTTTCTTTGACAAAAATTGTTATCCATGATACACTTTGCGCAACTTAGCAAGAATTATCTCCTTTGGTAATTCTTGAATGTTTATTGCCTTTTACCGGGAGCGTCGTACTTCTCGCTTCAGGTTACGTGGTTTGAACCAGCCGCTTGTGCGTTTGTACCTTTGCGTATATTAGCAGGCGCATTTGCAACTGTCAACAAAAACTTTTCAGGAGGGATTGCCGTGGATTACGCTGATAGAATTTACTCTTTGAGACAGACTCACGGCTTGACTCGCAAACAATTGGCTGAAGGTGCGGGACTCAGTATCGAGGGTATCAAAGGATATGAGCGACGTTCCCGAAAACCTGCTTACGATGTGTTGCTGTCTCTCTCCAATTTTTTCAATGTGTCGATTGATTATTTGGTTGGGCGGTCGAGTAACCCCGCGCGTCTGCCGTGAACATACTCGCTTGGATTATTCTAGCTCTTTGAAAATTTTCCTTGCGCGTCATCCGCCGACGTGTTACAATTCAAGCGGTTTATGTGAATAGTTTCTTTGTAGCACGTCGGCTTCGGTCGGCGTTAATTTTTTTAGTAGAAGTCGACACCGCCGGGCATTCTGTCCCAGTCGGGCTCGGAGTCTTCGGGCTCGTGCCCGCCCTGCCAGTCAACGTCGTAATTGCTGAGCGTCCACTCGATATCAGTCGCGATATCAACGTAGCCGTCTTCGTCGTCATAGGAGCCTGCGACATCGACCGATTCGCGATTGACGCTGAAGAATTCATAGCGGCGTTCGGGCAGGCAAGCGGCGAGTCCTTTGATAAGCCCGTCGACCTCCTCGGCACCAAGATGGCTGGTCGAGCCGTGGTAGTCGAAATTGATTTGCATGGTCTGACCTCCTCAGTAAATTCCGTAATTTTGTTGCAGGTCAACTTTGTAGTCGTAACGGGTTTGAAGCTCGCGAAGAATATTCAAGTAGCAATCCTCGAAACGCTTTTCGCACCACTCGCGGCGGGGGCAAGCTTTGCAGCCGTGCACTTTGACCTGAGCGTAAATCTCGCGGGCTTCCTTCTTAACGCTGTCAGCGTACCAAACGAACATTAGCGGCACCTCCTTTCGGGTGTCATGTTCGCTCAAAGCGGGGCGAGAGTCAACGGCTTAGTCAAGTATACTCACCCCGCGTGGCAAAGGTTATTACGCGACGAGTGCTTGGTTGAAGTTTTGCGCGTCGGGTTTTTGATTGAAGTCAAATCTTTTATCGCCGCGCTCGATAGCCGCCTTGAATTTTTCGACAGCGGTCATAACCTGTTTGGGCGTGTCGTAGGTGCCGAGGGTCAATCCGTTGAGTTCGGAGCAATCGCCGCGGAGAGTGAACTTGGTGTCGTCGAAGTTCACGTAGACGCTTTCGGCATTGACATAAGCAAGGTTACCCTCCATGGTTTTGACTTCAAGGACTTCATCGGGCAGGTCAATTCGTTCTCTCAATTCGTCGACCGCGTCTTCCATGAAGTTCATGGCAGCGTCGTCGGCGTTAAAGGCGGCGAGTTTCGCGGCTTTGAGAGCTTCCTCAGCTCTCTTGAGTTTTGCATTGGCGGCGTCACGTTCGGCAATCAGCCTGTCGCGCTTGACGGTGAAGGAGTCAACGAGTGGCAGCTTGAGTTCACCGGCAGCTTCCTTTGCCGCCAATTGACTCATGTAGATATCGGCAACTTTCTTTGCGCTGATGATTTCGCCTCTGTAGCTGAATTGTTTTCTGCCGAAGGGCGTGAATTTAAGGCGAAAGTCGTACGCGTCGTTCAGAATGCTAACAAGCTTGACTCCTTCAAAGTAAAGGTCGTCGGTACCGACTGTGACGAAAGCGCAATCTTGTTGGGGCGAGTGGTTGATATTAACCCAGATGTCAGCATTGAGGATTTCGGGTTCGTCGGTTTCGTCATCCTCGTCGGTTTCTTCGAGCGTGGGGAGGAGACTGAACACTTCAGTATCAAGTCCGGCTTCGTCAAGCTTGTGATTTCCCTCAGCGATTTTTTTGTCCATCATGACATCCTCCAATTCTTCCTCCATGTCGAGGAGTTCAACATATTTATCGGGGTCTTCCTCCATGAATCCGCTGTCGCCTTTGCGGTAGACCATAAGGTTGTCTGTAGCGACGTTGGTCATACCTGCGGCGGGCACGAAGTCACCGGCCTCATCTTCGACGTAGACTCCTTCGAGAGCCGCTTGGTACTTGTCGGTCAGGTTAGTTTCGACAGGGGCAACGGTCGCGGGAATTTCGGGCGGTTCGGTCTCGAAGGAGCAGGCACCGCGCTCACTCAAGATTTGGAAGAATTCGTCGTCGTCGACCATGAAGTTTTTGTATTTCTTCCACTGACCGTCAGGGACTTCAACCTGCAGGTGTCTGCCGCCGACCACGCTCACGCCCGCTTTGTACTTGTCACTCCAGATGAAGTTGAATTCGCCGTTCAGGTAGCTGAGCTTCTCGCCGTTGATGTAGTAGTAGGTGCGGATACTTTTGTCGACGATGTTCACGTGGTCGAGGATAAAGCTGGTTTTGTCAGTGAAGACTTCGACGACCTTGCCGCAGTGTTCGCCGTCGCGGTTGAAGTGTTTGTAGTGACGCGCGAGTCCGCCGTTACCTGCTTCCCAGTCGCCCTCAAATTCGTAAGTGTAGTCGTCGAGGAGTTCAGCCGCCCATTTCATTTTGCCTGTCGGTTCCGATTCGACGGTTGCCGCCGCTTTTTCCTCGGCCTCGACCGCGACGTTGAAAGCCGATTTGCTGACCGCGTACTCGTCAATCAATTTGAGCTGTTCGGGGTCGACGTTGTAGGTTTCGGAGCCGTCCTGCGTGCGGTGGTAGTAAATATTTTGGTGGCTGCGGATAGTAATGTAGGCGGGGACGTTACCGACAAAATTTTTAACTTCCTCGACAAAGGCTTGGGCGTCGGAGAATTTATCGAAGTTCACGCCGTAATTGTGGTCGACGTCGTCCGCGAAGGTCACAGTGGTCACGACGTTGTAGAAACCCGTGGAGTTTTTGCGGGCGTCGGTGAGGAAGAAGTTACGGAAGTTTTTCTCCTGTTCGGCGGCGAGTTCGTGGTTCATGTAGGTTTCAATAACTTTCTTCGCGCTGATGACGTGGCGGTAGCTATTCATTATGCCGGTGTGGAACCCCGTGGTGTAGAAAAGTTTCTTGCCGTTGCTGAACTTGAGCTCAAATCCGTGACGTTCGTCCGTGATTGAATAAAGTCCGTGCCGGCTGAAGCTGAGTTTGTTGTCGCCGATTTTCACGTAAGTCGAGCCGTTTTTCTCGTGTGCGGGCGAGAAGTAGAGGTTCACCCATTTGTCCGCGTCGAGGATTTCGGGTTCGTCGGTGTCGTCGTCTTCGTCGACTTCGTCGAGCGTGGGCAGAAGGCTGAACACTTCGTTGGTGTCGGCGTTCTCTTCGGAGCCGTCGGTTTCGGTGGCGATGAATTTGCAGAGCATGTTGACGAATTCGCCGCTCTCGGTTTCGGTTGCGAGGCTGATAACGTTCTGTTCGCTCAAGCCTGCAATCTCGTGGCAGGTGTACCATTTGCCGCGCGGTGTGCTTCCGGTCTCGCCGTATCTTGCGGTGTAGACGTTGCCGCGGTTGGTCGTGTAGTAGTAAACTTGCGCGTCGTTGATTTTGTCTTGCTCAGCTTTGATTTCGGCGAGTTTTTCGACCGCGTTCATCGTGTTGACTTCGGCGACCTGCTCCGTCGTGGTCTCTTCGACTTCGACGTTCTCTTCGGTCTCGGCAACGATGTTGATGGTGATGTAGGTGCGGGCGTTGATACCGCGGATAACTTTAACTTCCACGAGGTTGCCGTCGGCGTCGCACACTTCGACGAATTTGTAGCTGACCCAATCGCCTTTGAAGCTCTGGTCGTTGCGTTCGAAAATGCGCTCGGTGCCAATCTGCAGTTCGCCGTCGTTATCGGTGTACATGGCGTTGATTGTCCAGTCGTAGTTGAAGGTGTCGTTGGCGGTTGCCTCGATAGCCTCGATAGCTTCTTTCGCAGTCATGGTGAAGGTTGCGCCGTTCTGGAATTGCTCTTCCGTGAAGACCTTCGCTGCTTTGGTGGTTGCGTTTTTCATTTTAGTTTCTCCTCTCAGAATCTCTTTTGGTTTCCTTCGCCCCTTCGGTGGGGTTCTTTGTGTTTGCGTTTTCCTTAACTTCTGCCGACATTATACACTTTTCTCTTAACTTGTCAACCCTTTGTAACCCTTTTCGCGAAAAAAATTTTTTGCTTGTAAACCTTTTGGTTTGGTGGTATACTGGCGAAAACAGGGAGGTGTTTTAAATGGCAACTGAAAGAAAATATATTGGGAAATATCTGAGACGGTTCCGTGAGGCATTCAAGCTTAAGCAAAACAAGGTAGCTGCGGCAGTCGGGCTGGCTCCACAAATGTATATTAAGTACGAGAAAGACCAGATGTCACCGTCGGTTACTCTTGTTATAAATTTGGCAAACGAATTCAATGTCTCTGCTGATTATTTGTTGGGTTTAAGCGATGAGCCGCGCCCCAGAACCACCGACCCTTCGTGGACTGGGGAAATGATTGATTGCCGTGACGCGTTGTGGCAAGTCCTTGGAAAAGTTGACCGCATTCTCGGAGGAAGCACATATGGTCATTTACAAAATCACGAATCGGCTCAACGGCAAACCGTACATCGGGCAGACACGGCAACCGCTTGAAAAGAGATTTCTTCAGCACGCCGCAGCCAAAACGCCACTCGGTGACGCCATGCGCAAATGCGGGCTCGAAAACTTCACGATTGAAGTCGTCGAAGAGTGCGCGACGCCTGAACTAACCAAAGAGCGTGAGCGTTTCTGGATTAAAGTCCTCAAATGCAAAGTGCCCAACGGTTATAATCAATCCGATGGCGGCGAAAGTTGCTCCCCTAAAGTTCGAAGTCATAAGCCGCATTTTGTAGCGTTTATCAAAACGACCGGGAAATTAACTGTAGGAGAAGCATTGAAAAGATTTCGGCGCGATTTTAAATTGCAGCAGAAAGATGTTGCGTCATTACTCGGTATTACAAGCCAAGCATATCAGTATTATGAGTATGGGAAGGCGGCTCCGCCTGTAAGGTCAATTCTTAAGCTCGCAAAAGAATATAACGTCACGACCGATTATCTGTTGGGATTGAGTGACGAGCCGCGCCCGCAGACGTTTGACCGTGAGACGACAAATTTGCTTAAGGTTTTGGAAGCGTGGAAGGATTCAAGAACACCAACCGCGCCTCTTCCTCAGCCTGCAGCGACGGCGTGAAGGCGGTGACCACATGAGTCAAAAAGAACAACGAATTACAATTGCTATAACAATTACTGTGGTCGTTGTGGCACTCGCGTCATTATTGGTATCTGTTGAGCGGAAACACGAAGCTGACCGTGAAATGGCTCAAGTCCAAAAAGAAATTCACGAGCGTCAAACCAAGCAGAAAGCCGAGCAACCTGAAGTAGTAAAACTGACGCCCGCAGAGCTGAACGCCAAGCGCGATGCCGAACTCGAAGAGAGTCGCCGCAAGTCCGAGGAGAGCAAACGCCACTTGGAAGAAACGCTCGTCGCGCGCCAAGCCGAACAACAAGCCTTGGAGGAGCAACGCGCCGCCCGTGAAGCCGAACGTGCCGCTCGACGCCTGACAATTTCCGAATTCAAATCTGATTTTGAATCGCGGATGACACGGCTCGCAAATGCGTTCGGTGTATACGGAACTGCGGCGATGGGCACTGGCTCACAGCGTGGCAACACCATCACTTATCCCATGGCTGAAGGCGGGCAAATGGAATTGATAGTGGCGACGGTCGGCGATGGAGTCACGGGCGCAACGCTGCGGACAACAATTCAAGACCCTAACATCTTCGCCGGCTCGCTGTTGGTTTATGATTTGCTGATTCAAACCTTCTCGGACACCACTGACCCCGACGTCGTTTATGGCGGGTTGGGTCTCGGCGAAACGATTGTCGACGACCTGCAAAACTCGCGCACAATTCGTTCAGACGGTTACAAGTTCACCAAACAGCTGAGTGGAAAATTTCTTCAGCTCGGTATTGCGGAAGATTAAATTCAGACCGCCTTCGGGCGGTTATTTTTTTCTAAGAGTCACCACTCCTTAACGCGAAAAATTTTATCTTCCAAAAAATCTTTGAATGCAGCGCGAGTGTTGTAGTGATTTTCTTCAGACGGCGGGTCGCTTAGACAGAATTGATAAATGTGGTCGGGGTCAACCCAAGCCTCGCCGATGAGCCGCCCGCGCCGAGGGGGATTTTTGATTATCCAAAACGACAGATAGAAGGCGTCGTTGCCGTTGTTATAATATAATCTGTTGCCCTCCACCCAATCAAAGCCGACGAATTTTTTAGCGACGAATTGACTGTAACCATCAGGCGGGAGTTTGTGCTTGAGGCGTTTGGCTCGCAACTGCCGATAAATTTCTTCGTTGCACTCGGAGCAGAAAATTTCACGCGCTTCGGTCTGCTCGAAAGATTTTTTGCAGTGCGGACAAATCATAAACCCAACTCCTTATCCAATTTTTTCATACGGCGAGCCTCGCAATTCAACCCGTGGGCTTCAAGCTGTGGGCTGGCGGGTGTGGCCTTGAGGTAAGTAATCTTCCATCCGCCGACAGTCGAGTTGCGGCAGCATAAATAATTTTTTATTGTGCTAACCGCCAAGAAAACTTTCGGGGACAAAAAGCGTGCGCACTGAGCCAGATTGTCAAAAAATTTTTTCCCACTTTTGCTCTCGGCTGAACACGGGCAGGGTCTGAAACGTCGCTTGATAATTTTGCCGTGAGCCTCCCAGAGCAGGTCGGCGATGGCGCGGCTGATATATTTATGAGCACTCAGCTGAATCGAGACGCATTTACCGTTTGCTTTTGTTTTAAGGACGAATTTGGTCGCGACATTCCGCACGACACCCTGCTTGTTAATTTCGTACTTACAATCGAGTGAGTAAATCGGTTCGAAAGTTGACTTCTCGGCAGCGGCTTTAGCGATTCGACGAAGAAATTTTGGCGAACGGCAAAATAAAGTCTGGTCGAGCCGCCGCAAGCTGTAGTAGAACGATTTGTTTTTATCCAACTGCTTCTTGAGCACGTAGCCGGTCTTTTTGTTGCGACAGATGAGCTCGGAATTGATTTCGTAGTTGGTGCCGGGGATGGTCAGAAAATTATTTCTCATCGTTCTTCCTCATCAAATCAGACAGGTGAGTTAATTTTTGTGTCATCTCGGTGACAAACAAACCGGCTTCCGATTGTTCGGCGAGGGCGTTGGCGGCGTCAATCTCCTTTTGAGCGATAACACCCTTGGCGACCAGCAAATTTGTCAGCGTTTCAAGTTTCAGCTGGGCTTCGATTGCCGTGGTCAGCGCGAGGAGCGGTTGCATTTCGCTCGCCACGTATGATTTCAAGGCGTCGGAAATTTTTTCTTTGTCGCCGAACAAAATGTCGCTCATAAAATCAGTTTCATTCATTTCCGTTGCCCTCCTTATTAGCAGGCAGCTGGGCGATTAAGCTGTCGAGCAAAGCTTCTGCCAACGTGGTAAGATGCCGCTCGATTATTTCGTGCGCGATATTTTCTTCCAAATCTTCATTGAAGTTAAAATCGCACAGGATTGATTGAGCAATATCATCGACAAATTTTCGATATTCTTTTTCGTCGGTGAAGTCGACCCGCAAGATTTCACGGTACTCACCTTTGTCACCAAGCTGACCTATCATAATTAATATCCTCCACAATGACGGGCAATTTCTCTTTGAACACGGCAAGCACTTGATTCATGACTTGGCGCATTTGCGGATGAGCCGCCTTGTCCGTCCTCAACTTCAAAATATGTCTCCACTCCCTTAAATTGCAAGCCATGTACAACTCGGACTTAACACAGTTAGATAAAACGGAGCGAGCATCTTCAGGGCGTGCACCATGTTCAATCATATCCTTATAGGTGTCTTCAACTTCGCACATGTGCGAATACCATTTCCGATAAAGAAAAGTTTGCTCTTGCCAACGCGGCGCAATGACTTCAAGCTCGTCGTATTTGACGTAGCGGGTGCTCTCAACCGTAAAACTTGCGTGCCTGTGACGAACGAGTTCATTTTGGATAGCGCGGTCGCAGATGATGTGGAAGGCAAGCGACACGTGTTCAAGGACGGATTCGTGCCCGCGCTTGATGAGCATACGGACAAAACTTTCGGCGCGTTCTTGTGCTCCGCGAGTGTGCAACGGGCGACCACTGGATTGATGAGAGACGCGCCCGCAAGTCTCCAGCTTGAGCAGAATTTCATCGGGGTTAATTTCGTCGACGAGCGTTGCCGATGGTTCAATTATTTTCATTGGCTTCCTCCTTGCTTTCAATGTTGTCAACCATATTAATAAAAATTTTCATAAATTCCTTAAGTGTGTTGGCGGTGATAGAAAGGTTTTCAATGCCGTCGGGCTCACCGTACCAGCAGGAAAATTTACCATCGGAGCCTTCATACATTTCTTGCACGATGATATAGTGCCCGCGATATTCAATTGTCCTGGTGTTGTTTGTTTTCACGGATGATTCCCTCCTCGATATTAATTGCGGCTTCCAAGTCATTCATTTGAAGCACGAAATTTTTTTCGAACTGCTGAAGGGAACGGGCGGCGACGGGGAATTCCTCCTCGCCATCAATGAGCCCGTGCCAGCAGAAAAATTTGTCGGTGCTTTTGTCGCGGATTTGCCGCGCGATAATTTTTGAGCCGCGATAAGCAAACGTCGCTTGAGTAATTGTCTTCATGGCTCAATCCTTTGCCGCGAGCAGCACACCGAGCACATAGCAGGCATGGTTGCGCGCGTCTTTTTCAGTGTCGAACAGTTTGCCGGTGGTTAAACGTTGCCCGCCACGAGTTCCAATTTCCACGCTCCACAAGGCTACTGTGTCATCGGATTCGTTAATTACCTCGACATAATCCACAGCTTCAGGTCTGACCCAAAAATTTTTCAATACTTCTCTCAGCTCCATAACCAATCACTCCTTAAAAATCAGCGACGCGTCTGCTCCTGCCGAGCTTTGCGGGCGAGCGTGAGGTAGTGCTCAGCCTTGGCGCGCCAAAAATCATAATCGTAGAAGAACTTTTTCCCGGCGTCGGTGATGCCGAAGTGCTTGCGCAAATATTCAGCGTCAACCCATTGCTTCCCGTGCCTGTCGGTGAAGATAAAATTCGCGCTCATGGTTATCCTCCTCTGTCACGAATCAAAACGTTACCTCAAAACAAAGAGCCCTGCGGATTCGTCCATTCCTCCATAATTTTCAAGCTGTCGCCTTGGAAGATATTTTCTTCGGCGATTGCTTGAGCTTCGGCGAGGCGAGTGAACTCCTTGCCGGTAAAGAAGCGGAACGAATCACAGAGCGTAAGAATTAAATGTTCGCGGGCTTGGCGCACGGAAGATTCTTGGATGTCGATGCCGTAGAGAGATTTGAGCGCGCGGAGAGCCAAGTCCTCATCCAAGCGGTCAATGTTGTAAAAAAGTTTGCAGACGAGTTCGGCGCACGGGAATTGCCCCTGCCCGACAGCGGGGTCGAAGGCAGTTTTGTCGACGTCTTGAACGAGTTCGCGCACATACTCGTTAAGAATCATATCGAAGGCAAGACCCGCAGGCGTGAAAACTTCAGCGTGCTTGTGATACGCAGAATTTTTATCCTTGCGCGCTTCGGGCGTCGAGTAACTCATCATTGTAATGTTCCTCCACAAAACGAATCATCGCGGGCGTGAAGTCGAAGAGTTTGTAAAGTTCAGGGTCACTGGTCGGCAAAGGTCGCCGTCGGTTATCACGGAAGCAGCCCCAGCCGAAGGGCGAATTGGACGGGTGAATCGGTTCCCATTGCGCGCAACGTTGCAGGTCGAGCATGAGCCGAAAGAATTTTGTCGACGCATACTTGGCAGCTTGTTCAATGCGTTCGAGTTCGTATGAGGCTTGTGCGTATTTGTTATCTGTCGGCACAGTTCGCGCCCCTCCCACTAAGATGTGAGGCTTTTGAAAATTTTTAAGTTTGTAAGTGCAGGTGTCGCAGTGCACGTTGAACGAGCGGCGGACTTCGGCATCGACGATTTCCACGCCGTCGCGAGTGTAGACAACTGCCTTGCCCGTGGCTTCAAATTTGCGCGCCATTGATTAACCCCTCGCGCCAACGTTTCAACTCAGCGGCTTTGTAATCGTAAAGAGATTTGGCGAGAAAATCTTTCGGGACGCCGGTGACGGCCACAAGCTCATCGATAAGCGCGCGTGTGGCGTCCAATTTTTCTTTTTCGCTGACGGCGGTCGGCATTTCTTTTTCGGTCGGTGTCGTGTCACTTTTAATTTCTGCAACTTCGGGTTTCACGTTTTCGGGCGGCATAACTTTTCCCTCCAGATAATTATTCAAATCGTCGAGGATAATCCGAGCATTGCGGCGTTTCGAATCGGCGGTATTAAATTTAATTGCGCCGGACAAAATATTGGGCAGGAGCACGTCGCGGACGTCGGCGGCCTTGAGGACAATGACAGGGCGTTTGCCGAAATTTTCAACGCCGTCGGTCAGCATCTTGCGCGGCAAATTATGTTCGGTCAAAAATCTGCCGAAGTCGCCCGCAGTCAAAGATTTGGTTCGCGAGAGCCCCAACGCCTGAAGCAGATGGTTACATTGGAGAAAAATTTCGCCCGCGTCGTTCTTGTAGGCGTTGATGGGCACATTGTTCAGCACGCACCAGCCAATCTTCGGCAGATATTCAAGTTGCTCGGATTCTTCGGGCGGCTTAAATTTTTTGAACGGCGCAACAGGTTGATTCATGATTTGGTTCAGCCCTTTGCTCAAAAGTTTGTGGACTTCGCGCGCGGAAACAATTTCGGGCGACTCGTCGAACATTTCGAGGAGGACGGGCAGGATATCCCTGACGAGCAATTGCAGGTCGAGGAGATAGTGCCTGCCGATTCTCCTCCGCGCGAGTGCGTAACGACACATGTCGACGACAGTTTCGCCGAGTTCGGAGCGTTCGCTGAAACCCAAAGCGGCGAACAATCTTTTCTGCAGGAAGAAAAATTTCCCCGTGCCCGTGGCAAAAATTTTAATCGGCGCGCGCGGTGTTTGTATGGTAATCATTTCAGGTGCGCACGGGCGTCGCGATATAAATAAAATTCGCGTTGCCCGGCTCGGTGACTTTCACGGGCGAGTATTGGTCGTTGAATTCGAGGAGCAATTTTTCATCGGTCACGACCTTGAGCACGTCGGAAATGTAATCGACGTTGAAATTGATGATAAGCTCGTCGCCGTCCACGTCGGCTTCGACGGGGCTGGATGCGCCGCCGACTTCGGGCGAGTTCGCCGAGATGTCAATGCCGTCCCGTGTGATGTCAAATTTAATCGTGTTGTACTCGGTTTCCTTGCTCATGCCCGAAACAAATCTTACGGCTTCCTTGAGTTCGGCGGTGTTGACTTTGACGTGGAGCACAGATTCTTTCGGGATGACGCGGTCGTAAGGCGGGAATTGCCCTTCAATAAGGCGCGTGGTCACGAAAACGTTATTGAACAGGAACGCGGCGGATTTGCCGTTGTAATTAATCGTGACAATCTCTTCGGCGTCTTTGGAATCGAGGCGCGCGAGGATATCGCGGAGAGTGTCGCCGCGGATGACGAATTCAAAAATATTTCCGCAGTCTTCAACGAGTTTGTCTTTGGCGAACGCAAGGCGGTGAGTGTTGGATGCAGTGGCCGTAATATCTTCGCCGCGGAGGATAAAGTTGACGCCGGTAAAAACAGGGCGCGAGTCATCCTTTGCGACGGCGTAGACAGTTCGGCGGATTAACTCAGCGAGCACGGGCACCCTGACTTTGAAAGTGTTCGGCATCTCCTCGGCTTTGATTTTGGGAAAGTCGTCGGGGTTCATGGTGAGCAGGTCGACGTGTGCGCCGCCCGATTCGAGCGCGAGAGTATTATCCTCCAGCGTGAGCGTGATTGTGTCGTCGGGCATATTGCGCGCGAAGTCGAGGAAACGTTTTGCGTTGACGACGGTCGCGCCGGGGACTTCGACGTTGACGGGGATTTTCGCGGCAATGGCCGTGGAATTATTGTTGGCTTGGAGTTCGACGCCCGCGCTGCCCTCGGTGCGGATGAAAACGCCGCTGAGGACGGGCGTCATGGGTTTGACGGCGGCGGCACGGCTGACGAAGCTCAACGCCTCCACCAAATCAGATTTATAGCAAGAAAATTTCATGTTGCCCTCCTAAATGAGATTGGGTAAGACTTCGAGCAGATACAAATCGCCGAAGCCCTTTTTAATGTACACGTCCAAAATTTCTGCGAGTTCCGCCACGATTGAGTTAGTGCGGTCGAGAAAATTTTTGTCGCCGCCGATGTTCATGCTGTCGCGCGCCTGCCGAATGGTGAGCCCGCGCTTGGCATATTTTTCTTTGGCGAGATTCACGACGGGGATTCTTGACGCGGCGAAATGTCCTGAGGCGTCGGGCAGATACCACCACGCGTCGCCGTCCACACTTCCGCCTTGAGCGTTCTTTATGGCAGGAATTTTTCTACCAAACGCTTTAAGCCGCCCTGCGATTTTGTCTGCCTTATCGCGGAGCTCGGTCGTGTGCTGCTTGAGGTCTTCGAGTTGCGTCCCGAAAGTTTTGAATATGAGCAATTGAATTTCGGCGTTGAGTTTGCGTTCCGCGCGAAAGGATTCATTTATCTCTTGCATTAAAGACTTGAGCAAATCTTTCAGCCGCAAACACTCTTGGACTTGTTGCTCCGGCGTGAACAGCTCGCCGAACTCGGAAACGTCCACGCCGAGATAATCAGCAACAGCTTTGGCATCGGTGGCGGAGAATACTTTCCGCAACCTAAGGGCTTTGAAATGAAATGGGGCTCTTCTGTTAAACAAATCGCTCGCAGACTTCGACGCGAGTTGGGCAAGGCGTTTGTGGTCAATCAGATATTTGTCTTCGCGCTTCATGGCTTAGAACGGAGTGTCATCGGGCGGTATGGGTTCGCCGTCGAATTCGTCATGGGCTTTGGGTTTGGAGTCACGTTTGTCGCCGCCCGCGAATTCCACGTTGTCGACAACAATATCAAAAGTGTTGAACTTGGTTCCGTCTTTCTCGTAGCTGCCCGTTTGGATTCGCCCTTCGACGAGCACGCGAGAGCCCTTGCCCATGTACTTGTTCATGAATTCGGCGGTTTTATCCCAGACGACGAGGTTGAGGAAGTCAACGGCGTCTTTGTCCTTGGAGAAGGGACGCTTGACTGCGATTCCGATTCGCGCGTAGGATTTGCCGCTCTGAGTCTCTTTGAGCTCGATATCGCGGGTCAGGTTCCCGCTGAGAAATACTTTGTTCATGAAGATTGCCTCCTCAAAAATTCTTTTACTTGCCCTGTATTGTTTCGGTAAGTTTTGAGCCAGCCGTTATCCTTAGGTTCAAAAACACTGACGGCATATTTTCTGCCCAGTTCAGACCATTTAGCTACAATGAATTCAGCTTGACCGGATTGTTCGGTACCTGTATGCTTTTTTTCAAGCTTACCTTCGTTACACCTAAGATACTCAAAAAGGTCGACAGTTCTCACAATAGCCAACTTCAAAAGTGAAGCTCCATCTTTAGTCAAATAAGCTTGAAGTGTCAGCGTTGGATATTCGCCGCCGGCGACAATTGCTTTGCGTCGTTTTTCGTATTCAGTAGCCGAGCCGCTGTCGCGTTTGTTGCGAACGGTGAAAGTGTCATAGCTGAAGCCCGTGCGTTGAATTCTGCTTGCCAAAGAGAACGGCATTCCCCACTCCTTATGAAAAATTACATAATCTTTCCCTGCGTAATCGTCCAAAAGTCGGCGCAATGGGTCTGGATGTTTTTCGTTTGAGTATATTTCACACCCGCTCCACATTGAGCGAAATAAAGGCGCGACATGTTTCCCAAAATCTTGGCGTGTCACACTCATTGCTTCATTAAAGTTAAGCCCCATTAGTGCACCCCCTCTTAAAAGCCAGAGCGGCATTATCGGGATTAATTTCAAAACCGTAAGCTTTGCGCCCAAATTTCGCGGCGGCAAGGAGAAACGTTCCCGTACAAGCGAACGGGTCAAAGACGGTGTCGCCTTTTTGTGTCGAGTGACGGACAAAGCGTTCGGCAATTTCATTGGGTTTTTGCCAAGTGTGGTCACGGTTACCCAATCTGCCATCAGGCGCATTAATATCTTGAACTGCCCATTGCTCATTGGTCACAGGACAATCGAGATTTTGAGCGTCGACACCGCGATAGAACAAACACGCCTGCCAATTAAGTTTGTACCGGTCTTTCGGGTTGTTACCGAGTGTGTTGCGATACGTCCACACGAGCACTTGACACAGATTTAAATGTTCGGGCGGCGTAATGTTCAGGTAAGCGCGAAGCTCGTCGGGATATGCGCCGATGAAAACGTAAGCGAATCCGTCATGGCGCACATAGCGGAGCGCATTCGGCAACCAGCTTTGCGCGAATTCATCAACGTCGTCAACGTCCGTCGAATAGGGCGGGTCGGTCAGCAGAAGCTTGTAGGGTTCATCGGGCACAAAGCCGATTCCGTTGCCGATAAACAATGTAGGCGGTGGCGCGTCTTCTTCGACCTGTGCGACAATTTCTTCTTTAGCTTCAAGCCGCTCTTTGAGTTTTTTCTTCTCTTTGTTAGCCTTATCAAGCTTCTTTTGAAGTTCTTGGTTTTGGCTGTCGAAAGCCTCTTGCGCTTCCTTGCTTTGCCGTTCAAAGTCTTTGGCTTGGTTTTCAATGGCGGCTTGTGCTTTGCCGAGTTCAATCTGCGCGGCGGCGAAGTCTTTCTTTGTCTGCTGATAATCTTCGGGCGGCACGGTCACGGTCGGGCGTTCCTTGAGTTCCTTTTCCGCGTCCTCAAGTTTGTCTTTCTTGTCGGCGAGTTCGCTTTGAACGTCGGCAAGCTCATCGTTCAGGTCGGTGACTTCTTTCTTGTGCGCCTCGTCCAGCTTGAAGAGTGATTCTTGATACGCCTTTTTATTGTCGACGATGGTTTTGTCACGCGCGGCGATTGTCTCATCCTGCTCAGCGATTTTCTTCTTGTGCTTGGCAATTTCTTCGCGGAGCTCTTTAATCGTCATTTCGGCGACGTTTTTCTGCTCAGCGGCTTTCTCGGCGATAAACTTCTCCGTCTCCTCGGCTGACGGCAGTGCTAACATCTCCGTAAGTTGCGAAGGTTTAAAACGCTCGACGTCGAGCATTTTGCCGAATCGTTCAGCACACTCCATAAACTTTCTTGCGGTTTGTTGACTCAGCTGAAAATTTTTCTCCAGCCAGTTCTGCCAGTGTCCGTGTTTGACGAGCTGTTTTGCTTGAATCAGCCGCTTGCCCACTTCAATTATGTTCTGCGCGGTCTGACCGAGATAAAATTTAATTTCGAGTTCAAGTTGCGGCAGAGCAACCGCGTTGTCTTGCGTCGTGATTAACTCATCCATTTGCTTTCTCCACAAAAAATTCCACTCTCAAATCCATGCACTCCCGATAATCGCGCACGTCATATTCGTCCACGCGGTCTTCGGCGGGGCAAAAGCCGCTCGGCTCACGGACGGGACAACGATTCGCGCAATAATCGTCGGCCGCGTCGATGGCGTCTTCAATCAAAGCAAGGAGCCATTCGACAGTTCGCTGAAGTTTTTGCTCGTGCTCAGTCATTTTTACTCGCCTCGCGGTCAATGAATTCAGCCAAGCGCGCGCAAGCTTCGATGGCACTGTCTTTGTCAGCGAGAGTGTACACGTTCTGCCAGTGGTCGCCGTCGGCGGAAATTTCCACATCCCAGAACGGCTTGACAATCACGCGTTTGTAATCGCGCTTTACCACGCGCACACTCGTCGAGCAATGCGGTTGCCGAATATAGAACGTGTCCTCATCGACATAATGTTCAATCCCGTAATCAGCCATTTGCTTTCTCCACATACCACTTGAAAATTTCTTCGCGACATTTGTCCTCGTCAATCTTGTAAGCGTCGTAATCGGAATCGTGATACTCTTCATACACGCACGCGGGGCAACCGTTATTGAACTCGTCACGAAACGGGCAACAACCGTGGCAATAATCGTAAGAATCGTACTCGTAGACATCGTGTTGATAATCCTTCAGCAACGCCATGAATGCCGCCTTATAATCCTTCTCGGTGTCAGTCATTTGAATCACTCCTTCGGTCGGTGTCGACGCGGGGCGCGTCGGTCTTTTCGGGCGCGTTAGCTTCATCCGAATCATAAGTACTCCTTCAAAAATCTGTCGCGGTTTGTTCTCTCAAATAATCTTCCAGCGGAGTCGGCTCGGTTTCTTCCTCGTAAGCGTTCGCATGATGAAACTGTCCGAAGAACGCGTCGAAGTTGATACCGTGTTGTTTGAAGAATTTCGGCAGGAAGTCATGGAACCAGCGGATGAAACTCCAGCCGCGTTGAATGAATTTATTATGCTCGTTCTCGCCGTTCCACAGCTTTGCCAGATAGTTGCGGACAACCGTATCGGTGTAATCGAGTCGGCAATAGAAACGGAAATTGGATTTGTCTTTGAATTCGCCGAGTTCATGAGCCGCCATATCCAATGCAGCTTCGCGGTCGCAATCATCGCCCGCCAGCAAATCGCCAAGCTCGTCCGTCCTGAAGAAGAAACCGTTCTGAACGAAGCCGACGCCTCTGTAGATTTTGAATTCGCCGTCCTCCCATGGCTCGTCATGAAAGAGTTTGCAGTTGAGTTTGACGAAATTAATTTTTTCCGGCGTTGGAGACATGAAAACTTGCTTGGCGAATCGTCTTATCAGTTTGCGTGCTTCCTTCGTGCCGATGTCGGTGAAAATATCGGGCACGGCGTCCAAACCGCAGAAATATCTGCTGTGCCTCCACGTGTAAACTTTGTAATCACGGAGCACGGCTTTGACGAGCGCGGGTGACCAATCACAACTGCCCGTGAGCAAGTAGTTAATGTTGCCGAGGTCAATCAAGTACTCGTCCGCGTTCTCGTAAATCCGAATTTGTTTTTCGGGATTTTTCTCGCCGGTGTCGTAAACCAATGTGGGCGGAGTATTCAAAATTTTGATAGGCGCGGGGAACGGACGCTTGACCGCTTCAAAAATTTCAGTGGGGAAAGTTTTGCTGAGCCTAAGTTCATAAAACATAAGCTCGTCGCAGTTTTCCGAGTGCTCCTTGAGCCGCTCGACGCTCATAAGGAATTTGTTTTTTCCGTTAATTTTTGTCTCGAAGAATCTTCTGATTTGATGCGCGAGAACTTCAGCCGACGTCGTGCCAATCGGTTGTTCGTGATAATCGTCCATCGACACCGCCAGCTGCTCCAAGTCAATATAAAATTGCTTGAGGTCGTCGGTCACCAACAAATCAAACGGTCGCCCGGTGTCCGCGTAAAACGTTGAGGCTCTGATTAATCTTTTAGACATAAGCATTCCTCCAATCTTTCAAGCCCGCCGCCCGTCACTGAGCAGCGGGATTCAAAAATCGAGAGGGTTAAGGGATTATTCGGTCGTGAATTCAAGATTTGCGAGAAATTGAAGCTGCGTCTTAACTTCTTCAAATGAAGCAAAAACTAATTCGCCGACGGGTGCTCTGCGGTCATCAAAAGCTTTAAGACACATAGTTTCAATATTCAGCGCGCCTTGATTCGGCATCATCTGCGTGTAACAATAACGCGTTATGATTGTCCCATTAGAGTGTTCGTGTGCTTTTTTCCGAGTTGGGATGTCATTGGTCACGCCGATTTTGATTTTGCCGTTATTCATGTCAAACGCATAGACGTGCTTGTTGTAATTTTTGAGTTTCATCTGCTCGATACTCGGCAAATCTTTTTTCGACTTTTTCTTGGGCGGTGGAGGAGGCGGCGGTGTGGGTTTAATTTTCGATTTCTTCGCTTCTTTCAGCTTAGCAGCTTTCTTGTAATATCTGTTATGTTCCCGGGTAATTCGAGTGATAATTTCGTCTGCAGACTGCAACAATGCATTTTGGAGCGGTGAATTGAGTTTCATAGCAAGCCAAGCAATGAAGTAGGCGGCATCGTGGGGGTTATAAAAAATATAATAACCAAAGTCGCCGGTGTTGCCTTGACTTTCAGGAGTATGCCAATCTTCAACGACGGTAAATACTTCGCGCTTTCTGTCCTGACATATATACTGATGTGAGGCTCTGCTGACCACATGCTCAACTTTTTTCTGCTCGTGGCGGACAACATAAATTTTTCGTGTGTGGTCTGAGGAATAAATGTCATAATCAATGTCATAGAGCCACATTAAAAATCACCTTCTTCGACAAGCTTAACAAAGTCAGGGAATTTCTCAGTAAATGACATGCAAATCGCCCTTAAATCAATATCGCGGCTGTAGTCAATTAATGAGTTTTTCATCCCAATCATTTCAGTAAGGGTTTCCAATATCCCTAACCAATCAAATCCAGTTGTTTTGCCTGTTTTATTAAATTCGTAAAGAATGTGTTTGATAAACAATGCAACGATGGTTATGTGTTCATGGCAAAGCCAAACAGATTTACGATAAGAGATGCGAAACACGTCTCGGGGATAAGATTTTTTGTAACAAGATTTGTCCATAGAGAAAGGGCACATTATTTCATATGCCATCCAAGAAGCAAAAGCATCGAGTTCCTCGTCGGTAAGGTCAAAAGTTTTTGCCATCTGTTTCTCCTCCTTTCTGCACGTGACGTGCGTTGATGATAGGCGGGCAGTCGGACTCGAACCGACGCCGGGGTTGATGTCGACCACGGCACTAATCTGTTGCTCGCGTGTTGAGCCCCCGTAGGGGCTCGTTGAGCACGGAGGCTCTCTGAAAGGAGATTTATCAAGCAACCGCCCACGAAAGGGCTTGCAGTTTCGGCGAATCGCAATTCATCTTCGGCTGAACTGTCACTCGCGTCCACTGCTTGAGTCTTTTGCAAGACTCACACTCACCGCCGTCATTTGGAGGTCATGGAACAACGGCGGCTGGTGTCAATCTTGCGATTGAGTTCTTTGAAAAATGAATAGAGGGAATGGCTTGAGCCTCGGCTAAAGGCTCACACCTGCCGCCCGCGCCGATTAGCGGCAGGGGTCAACCTTACAGCGTATTAGTTTTGCTCAGCCTGAAATTTGGGGCATATTCGTCGTCCGAGAAAGGTCGGTGCGCAAGTTCGTCCCCTGATTGCGTCGTCTTCGACGGACTCGTAGCCGTGGAGAATATTTTTCCGAACGAAAGATTTTGATTCACACTTTTTCGGCGTGCAGTGGTCAAAGGTCGCGTGCCACTCTTCGGGCGAACCGACGAATGTAATTTCCAAATGAATCACTCCTCATAAATCAACTTTGCCGTTTGCGATGTCTGCGGCGAGTTTGACAAGCAATCGGCTGACGGCTTCGCGCTTGTCCATCACAGGGTCGCCGATGTGCGCCCGCCAATCAACGTGCAACTCCATGAAAGCGTCACGCGCGGCTTCCAATATCTGTGGCAGAGTCGGGTCGCCATCGAAGGTGAGGTCGTGCGGTACGTGTTTTCTTTCATACTCAATCAGCATGTTGAATTGGCAGATACCGAGTTCAAATCTGCGTTCAATTTCTTTTTGCTCTTCAGTCAGGTGAATCACCTCCAAAAGATTTTTAAGACGCGAGCCCCGGCTTTACCGAGCAAAACGAGAAGCGGCGCACTCCAAATCGGGAAGGTCAGTGCGAGTAAAAATTCCATGCTCAATCCTCTTCAATCAGTCGGTAAAAATATTTCAGCACGCGCGGGTTTTGCCGACACATGATTCTGAACGGGCTGTGCTCGTAACACTCTTCGGAGCAATATTTTTCTCCGCGATATCTCGGTTCAAATTTTTTGTGGCAGTGCAAGCAGGTCGCCCGCTTCGGCGGGGCAGGCGGTTTAAGTTTTTGGGCTTCGGCTTTGAGGAGTTTCTTCAAGGCTCTTTTCTTTCTGTAATAGTTGCGGTCACGTTCGCGTTTCACTTCCCATCGACAAACCGCACAATACTTTTGCTTGTAATGTACATCGCCGAGTTCACGCCCACATCTCTGACACTTCATGACGAATGCCTCTCGTCGGCGAAGTATTGAGCAACGATAAAAGGCAGAACCGCTGAGGAGTCTTCGCAGGTCGGCTTATCGAGAAAAATTTTTTCGTCGTCGATAGTGACCATGCGATAAAGCGGTTGCAGTTTGTCCGCCAGCTCAACGATTCGTTTCTTGCTCAAGCCTTCGCAGTTAATCGTAATCGGCTCCATACAATCTCCTTTATGAAAGTGTGGGGCGTCAGCGTTAAGGCGGAGGTTGAATTCACATCCTTTTCCTTGAGCTTTTGCTCTGAAATATTTCCGACGCCCGACACTTAGCAAGCGTAAAAATCAGTCGACGAGCCGTTGCCAAGTTTTCGGCGGAGTCGTCATGTCGAAAGAGAGGCGGAGCACGTCGACTGCGTTTATCTTAAAATTAGCCGTTCAATCTGTTCAGGGCGCATGTAAATTTCTGCGGTGAATTCATTCTCCGGGTCGTCGATGAGTGTGTCGCCCTCGTAGACTTCCTCGCCGTTGCGGTCATAGCCGACAAGCTGTTGAATAGTTTCAGGCTTAACGCGATAAAATTTACGATGACTGCCACCACCACTACCGCCGACGATATAGGTTGTGCCTGTGTGCAAGATTTGCATACAGCCACCGTAATAAACGTCGCCGTTCCGAGTGCGCCCGCGAAATTTAATTAGTCTCATGGTTCCTCATCCTCAAAAATTCAATCCGCGCTTGCTGAAAAATTTTGCGCCGCTCTTCCTTGAGCTTCGGGTCGGTTTCATCTTGCCACGCCTTCCACAGACGCCACGTTTCAAGTCTTAACTGTGCATAACTCATGCGAATTCCTCCCAATAGCGAAGATAAAGAGTGAGAAGCCCAATCCAGCTCGCGCCGTTCAAAAATCCGAATGCGAATCCGAAGAAGGCGGGCGGCTCGAAGAACACGACGGAGCCGACGAGGCGCAGAGTCGCCACGACGGTCGCCACGGTCAGCGCGAAGAGTTTAGCCACAGTCAGATGTTCAAGCATCTAATCATCCTCCCCGTTTTTGTAAACTTCGAAGAGCACGACCCAACTCGCGCCGTTCAAAAAGCCCATGATGTAATTGAGCAAACGACTTGCCGAGCCGTACTCCGCGCTTAAGAGATTAAGCACCGTCGCCACGATTGTGATGATTAAGAGCGTTCTGAAGATTTTTTTGAACATGGTTTTTCACTCCTCTGCGATTGTTCGGGCTTGTCCCGGCGTTTGAAACACGTCGCGGGGCAAAACTTACTCAGATGAGATTGCCCGTCGCAGCGGTCGCACAATCTTTTGCAACGCTTCTTCATGACGTGTCCTTCCTTTTGTGTGGCGCGTCAATCCACTTCGGCTCAAGGTCGAGAGCTATGGCGATTTTGGCAGCGGGTTCTGACATCAACGGCTGACCGAGGAATGCTTTTTGGAGCGTATAACCGCTGACACCTGCTTCCTGCGCCACGGCTCGTATCGATTGACGTCTTGCGAGGAACGCGCGCATGGCTTCATCCTTGTCGAAGACGAACACGCGAATCACCTCACGTTGACGAATGCTCCGTTGCCGATGGCATTGTTGCAACTCTTATTGTTTTTTGCCGGAGTCTCGACGGAGTAAATCTCATGGAATTTGATATTGAGTTTGTCAATGCCGTCTTCATCGGAGAACAACGCGCGAATCATTTTTGCCTGTTCGGGTGTCTTTTCGAATTTGCCGTCGGGCGGGATGATAAGATATTCGACCGTCGTTTCCATAACATACCTCCTCATGAAAAAGGCAACGGGCAGTGCGTGTGTTCAAAAATTTAGAGCGTAAGGTTTAGGGTCTTTCTGTTCACGATTAAATTTTGAATGAACATCAAACGGTACCTTGGAGCACTGCTCGCGCCTCAGTTATAAAAAACGCAAGGCGACGGTTTGGTTTTTGAGTTTAATATGTGCCGACGCAAGGAAGGCTGCCGACACGTAGATTGCGAGGCGGAAGGTTCACCTCACTTAATTAAGATTTTTCCCGTCGCCCGCGTTTATCGCCTGAATCTTTGACTGACCACGGAGATTTTTTCGGCAGAGCCATGACATCGCTGAGCCAAAATTTTCTGCGTTCGGAGTCGACGTAGACGGGAACGAGGAGTCCCACCCGCACGAAGTCGCTGATAGAAGTTTTACTCACGCCGAGGATTTTGGCAGCTTCGCCCGCCTTAACCAAACGGTCAGTCGGAGCCGGGATAATCATTTTGCCTTCGAGGTTTTTAAGAGCTTCGATGAGCGGGATAATTTCTTTCGCGGCGGCTTGGATGCGCTCGGCATATTCGGCAGCCTCCCGCAGTTCGTTAAGATTGTTGAAGTTCATGGCACGCGACCAGCAAGCGTTCGTTGATGTATGACAGCCGCGCATAACTCTCGAACGCGGTTTTGCATGCTTTGTAAGGCTGATGATAATCGACGCCTTTTTGAGCAACGAGCCCTTCGATAACCGTTTGCGCAATGAATTGGAGTTTCTCAACTTCAAAGAGTTGCCACAGTTCGAGCACGTCACGCGATTTCGGGTCGATACCGAGTGTTCGGTTTATGAGCCCTGCGAAATTTTGATAAAATCTTTTTTCGGGGGTTTTACTTCCCGCCGCCACCGCCAGCTGATAAATCATATGCACAGCGTCCGACAAAGTTTTGTAGCCGGTCTTGGTCGCCGCACGAAGTTCCTGCCACTGAGCGTTCTGTTGGTTGAGCAGAATCTCGCGCATCTTATAGAATCGGTCTACGAGTTCATTTTTGAATTCAAGAACGATTTCTGTATTGCGCAGGAGTGTGATGAGAAACGTCGCCTGCGGTTCATTGAGATAAGCAACTTTAGTCGGGCGTCCGCGAAGGTCGTCATTTTTATTTGGCGATTTCAAATCGCTAAAATAAATTTTGCCCCAACGCTCAAAATATTTTTTATGCTCGTTGATGAGGCGGATAACCGACTTGTGCTCGTTGCCCGTGCCCTCAGCGATAATCAAACTCGTGGTCACGGGCTGTTTGTTTTTCAGGAAAACCAAATCGTTCATAAAGCTCACCTCTATTCGGTTCTCAAGGAACGACGGAGTTCAAGCTGTCTGCGGTTCGTCATCTCTGGCGAAAAGATATTCGAGGCTGTAATCGACGCCGAGGAATTTTTTAATCGCGATGGCGGCGGCAAGAGAGAAGTCGCTTTTGTGTTGCATTTTGTCAGAGACGGCTGAAAGACCAATCCCCAAACATTTGGCAATGTCGGCTCGTTTGAAGTTGCGCCGCTTAAGCTCAGCTTCCAAGTTCGGATACATAATTTCACCTCCTCGATTTATGAATATTCATAACCACGCTTATTATATATGAATTTTAATAAATGTCAATGTGCGCCAATGAAAATTCATAAAAAAAGGTTGAAAAATCGTAAGGGGTAATGTATACTCTATAACAAAAGGAGGTGAAAGTCGTGGTTACCGAAGAACAAGCAGGAACAGTTGAGGAGCGGCTGAAGTGCTTAATTTTGGCGCGCTATAAAAGCGTGTCGGCGTTCTCGGAAGTAATAGGGTTGCCAAATCAAACAGTCGTAAGCATTTTAAAGCGCGGTGTACTAAATTCAGGGCTGGGCAACGTGTTCAAAATTTGTGCCGAACTGGGCATAAGTGCGGATGGCCTCGGTCATGGCGAAATAATTTTTTACGAAAAATCGGAAGAACCATTGAACGCTGACGAACAGGAATTAATCAGGCAGTATCGAGCACTGGATGCCGCCGGGCAACGTCGCATTCAACGAACATTAAAAGGCGAGTATGATGACGCGCTGGCGTCTTTTCAAAAAGACTTGCCGACTGCGATTGGAGCTGGGTGAGCAACTTGGTGAAAATCGCGAAATGAATTTGCCTTTTGGCTAAAAAAATATTAAAATCCCAAAGCAGAAATGCCGAGGGATTTTTCTTTTGGAGGGATTGAGATGAATGAATTGGTGGAACTCACGACGGACGAGAAACAGTTGGTTGGCACATATCGCGCGATGAGTGTCGACTGCCGGGAGTTCGCGCTGACCATGTGCCAGACTCTGGCGAGGCACGGAAAATTTTTCGCGCGCATGGAGTTAATGAGCAACAACCAAGCCACTGACAACAGTATAGTGGCGGTCGGCGGTTCAGTTTACATGAACGGTAAAGAGCGGGGCGGCGATGGCGCGGAAGCAAAATGACGGCGGTTGGATAGCGATTTTAATAATCGTCGCGGTGCTGTGGGCTGTCATAAAATTCATCGGCGAGTATTGGCAGATACTCCTCGCACTGTCGGCGGTCGGGCTGTTCGTGTACATAATCTTCAGCGCGGGCGGGAAATCGGGCGGCTCATATCAAGACGCGCGCGACACGATTTATGAAGTCAAAGAAACGCCGGCGCAACTGCCGCCCATGCCATATTCAAATGAAACCGCGGACGCCGCCCGCTTAATAAATATTTTTATCGAGTCAATGAATTTGGTGGAGACTTCGGCGAACATTGAGACGGTCAACGACAGATACGGCGACTGCCTGCGCTTCGGGGCAAAATTGGCGGCGATACCTTCAGCGGATTTTGATGTGTACAGAAAAGAACTTGAACGGTTGCAACGACCGGAGCAAAAGATAAATCTCTTCGACGCGGCAATCGACAGATACCTCGGCAAACAAATCGCTGAGCTTGAAAATCTGCAACGAGCCGCGGCAAAAGAAAAACGCGTGGAAAAAATTTTGGCGACGCTGAATCGGCTGGAGTATATGCCCGAAGCGTCAAAAAATTACGCGCGAAAAATTTTGGCGGCGCGAACTTCATCCGGCAGGGCAGTGGTGCCGAGCGGCGGCGATTTGGAACAAGCACTCAACGCAATTCCGCCCGAAGTTATTCAAATGCTCTGGTTCGGCGACGGACGCAGAAAAAATTATTCGGCGACGCTCCCGACGTTCACGGCAAAATTTTTTTCGATAACTTTTCCGCGCGAGGAAGAGCCAAGTTTGATTCGCACGACAGATTTTCTCGGCGTATCGGTCACGCCCGCGCCCAAGCTGGATTATTATCCGTCATACGCGACGATGACGCCGAACGCGCGCGCGACTTATTTGAACTGGTTGCGCAACGTCGAGGCGGAAATTGAAATCGGTTACGTGTTTATTTTTTATTACGGCTTGGAGCGGCGGTTACTGGCGGGCAACGTGGACGAATTCAACCGCGCGTTTGAAATGATTCGGAGGTTGCGCGCTCATCACGTCAACAATTCTTTTGACGCCTACTCAAGCACGGCGTTGGTGGCGGCGTGCCTCATCCGCAATCGCCCCGACGTTTTGAATCGGCTGCTGCTTGAAGAAATAAATTTGTCGCCGACGTTACTGGCGTGCCTCGCGCATTTCAAATCGTCTTTGAACGCGGGCGCACTCATGAAATTGGCGGGCGCGGTCGGCTTCACGAACAAGCGGTACATAAAAAATTATCCCGACAAATTTCGCGACGCGTTGACCGAATTGCTGACGGAAAAATTTTCGGAGCACGGTTATCCACTCACAGAAAAAATTTTAGCCGAGAGCCCGCAACGTTCAGAAATTTTTTTCGCGAACGTGTCATTGAAGCGCGAAGGCATAATCCCCGACGTGGCACGCAGCGAATCATTCAGGCACGACGTGAGTGAATTACTTTCGGCGGCGCATGAGCGAGTAAAATTTTTGCTCAAGGAAGAACGCAAACAAAAAAAGCCCTCCGCGTGGGAGGGCAAGGGGTGAATCTTATGGCGCAGGTCAGAGTGCGCAAACGCGGCAAAACTTTCAGCTACATTTTCGAAGCGGGGAAAAAATCTGACGGCAAGCGCAAAGTGGTGGAGAAGGGCGGGTTCCCAACAAAGGCGGCCGCGTACAAAGCCGGCGTCGAGGCGTTCAATGATTTTCTCCACGGCAATATCGGAATTACATCGGAGGCAATCACGCTGAAAGATTTTATGACGGCATGGCTGGACAATGTGGTCGCGCTCAATGTCAAACCAACGTCCTTGCAAGTTTATCGCTCGTACTTGGCAAACAGAATCGCGCCGTATTTGGGCGAAGTAAAAGTGCAAGAACTGACACCGGCGTTGCTCGATAAATGGATTCGCGACCTGCAAAAGTTAAGTCTGTCATACAACACAATTTCATGTGTACACGCTTTCCTGAGCAATGCGCTGAATTATGCGGTTTACCCGTCGCAACTGATTAACTCAAATCCTGCGAGCTTCATTAAGGTGCCCAAGAACGCCCCGCGCAATGTCGTCAAGCGGCAAATCATTTCGCCCGAACGATTTGCTAAACTGCTGAGCAAATATCCGTTCGGCACGGCGTATTATATTCCGCTGCTCCTATTGTATCACACGGGCATGAGGATAGGAGAGGTTCTCGGCTTGACATGGGACGACATAGACTTCGCGTCGAAGAAAATAAATTTGTCCCAGCAACTGATTTACTTGAAGAAGCGCGGCTACTTTCTCACGACACTTAAAACCGAATCAAGCAAGCGATACATTTTGGTCGACGATTTTTTACTCGGAGAGTTATCGCGCTGGAAAAATCTTTTGACAGAGAATGAAGCGACACTCGGTGAATATTACACTTGCGTTTACAAAGAAGCGGACGGGCACATCCGTCGTCAGCCGAAAAAATTATCGGCGGTCGGCGAACAAATTTCTCTGGTGTGTGTTAAGACGGACGGGCAATTGGTATTGCGCGGTGCTCTAACGAAATTGCTTTGCGACGAAGGGCTCAATGCGCATTCATTCCGCCACACACACGCCACGCAATTAATTGAGCAGGGCGGAGTGGCAAAGGCGGTTGCATATCGATTGGGTCACTCGAATACACTCATCACACAAAATCTTTACACACACAACACGCTGAAGCTACAAGAAAATTTAGCCGAGCTTTGGACACAAAATTTGCAGACAAATCACTGACGCAGACAAAGCGCAGACAAATTTCTTGAAAGCGGCGGCAGTTATGCAATGAAAGGACTTGAATCTTTATGAGAAGCATGACACACCGAGGTAAATCAAGGTAAATCACTTCCCAAGACGGAGAAAAAAATTAGGTGAGTATCGCGTAATTATGCAGGCGTTTTGCTGTCACGAGCGAAGTCGGATTCGGGAGAAAATTTATCGCCGTGCAGACAAGGCGCAGACAATTATCGGCAGACGATTCGCCCTTGCGCGCGGGATTGTTTCACGTCGATGACGCGCTGGTTTCTTGAGCCGCAAAAGAGTAACTCAAGGTCACGTTCGTCCTCGCGATACTCGCCGTCGACGAGCACGTCAATATAATCAAGCAGGCGGTCAGCTCCCGGCGGCAAGTTCTCGTAAGTAAAGCCGGTGTAGCACCAAACGTTGTATCCGAGCTGCTGAGCGGCTTTGGCGAGTTCGATGGCGGCGTTGAGCTGGAGCAAAGGTTCCCCGCCCGTAAGTGTGATTCCACTCGCCAAAGAATTTTTTGCCATCTCGCGGATAATTTCATACGTGGTCATCTCAATGCCGCCGTTCAAGTCATGTGTCTGCGGATTATGGCAACCTTTGCAATGACGCGTGCACCCTTGGAAAAAAATCGTGAATCGAATTCCGTTGCCGTCGACGAAACTTTCAGGCTCAAAGCCCGCGACTCTAATTTTCATGATACCCACTCCACATCTTAGGCGGCGGCTCAGGCTTAACAAAGCTGCCGAAGAAATATTTCGGATTAGTCTTCTGCCAAGTGAATGCAGATTCTTTCAGGCGAAACTTGCGCCCGCGAACGCCGAGTGTAGCTGTAGCGCGCCAAAAACAATCAGGCACGCTGATACAATCGCCCTCGTAAACGTCCTTCCATGCCGTATCTGTGCCGATAAAAATTGCGGCGTCATCGGGCAACTCAATCGTTCGATAGAGAATCGAGCCGTCGGCAGCACGCCAGCGAAATTTATACTCTTTCATGCCACGACCTCCACGAGCTTGAACCCGCCGATAAATTCTTGCGCTTCGAGTTTCGCCGAGCCAATCTTGCCGTCCTTTCCCATGACCTTATCGCCCTCGTAAACTTCGCGCCCATCGCAATCAGTTCCGATTAACATAGCTACGTTGTCGGGAAGAGTAAATGTTTCGCAAATAGGATTGCCCGCTTTATCGAACCAACGGAACTTAAATTTTTTCACAGCCATTCAAGTAACCTCCTCATGACTTCAATCTTCACACAAAAAAATGGCAGCCCGTATTGGACTGCCTTTAAATTTTTGTTTATTCTTTTTTGTCAGTACCAACGTCGCAAAGGTTATGCACCCAAAAAATTTCGTCGCCTTCCTTGTCGTAGCCGGCAAGAATTCTAAGGTGGGTGAACTCGACATTTCTTTGTTTACAGAGCTTTTTAATGACGGGCGTCAATTCAATGACGACCCCGCGTCCGATGGTTGTTTCCCCGTAAAGTTGTACCTTGCGCATGATCATCCTCCATACATGGTGGCGGTCGCTTTTGTTTTTTTGAAACGTTCCCAACGTTCGCGAAGAAAATCTTTGAGTTCGTCCTCGCAATTTTTGAAATTGGTGTCGTCATGCTCCTCCACAGAAAATTTAATCGAGTGAGGAGCAACGCCTTTAATCGCGAAGAACCGTTCGATGGCGGGCGTGAGGTCGTAACACAAAACTTTGCCGTCAATCGTCCGTCCGACTGCATGAAGCCTTTGCATGATTTATCTCCCGTACAAAATATTTCCGTCGAACTTTTTGCCGCCGATAAGCATTTCGTCCGTGAACTGCCAACAGAATCCTTTGATGTCATCATGCCCGCTCCATGCTGCATTCCACACGGGGCAACCAAGCGATTGCCAGTCAATCCAATCTTCCAGCCACGAGCAAGAGGCATAAACTCCACAGTCGAGCGGCTTAATTGAATCGATGAACGCGCGGCAGATGTTAGTCACATTGCGTCGAGTGAAAGAAAATCCGTGGCGAGATTTGTAACCGTCTGCGTCCTCCATATCGAAGAACACGGGCAGTTCGAGCAAAACCCCGGCTTCGGCGATAATGCGCTTGCAGAAAAGAGCTTCGGTAATGGCGTCAGAGGGCGTCAACGCGTAGGAATAGTGATACGCCCCGCAAATGAGTCCCGCCTTGTGAGCCTCCTCGACGTTGTGTTGGAAGTTTTCGTCGAGCCCGCTCTTGCCGAAGCCCGTCCTGCAGATGGCGAAGTCAATGCCCGCGTCCTTCAGAGCTTGCCAGTCGACATTCTCGTTGAAAACTGAAACGTCAATCCCTTTCATGAAAATCTCCTTTCAGTAAGCCATATTAATCAGTTGGTTTGGTGTTTGTATAGTAATAGCCATCAATGTACTGGTCGAAGCCTTCCAATTCCCACCAAGCACGGGGAGCTTCCACCAATTTTAAGTCATCGATACTGCCTTTAAACCGATAATGGTCATAGTTAAGGTCATACCCGCCGAGATACAGTGTAGCGGAAGTACGCGGGATTGATACATCGGTAAGTTGCATGCCTTGTTTACCGTTAATATAAAGTGTAAGAGTTTGCTCCGCGTGGAGATAAATTGCGCAATGATAAATCCATTCGCCGTACTCATAATTAGTTATGCCGTTCGGGGAACCAAGGGAGCGCGATTTACTTCCGTATTGAAACTGAAACATGTTATAGTTGTTGCTGATTTCAAGCCCGTTCCAATAAAAACTTTTTGCACGCGTACGTTCCGTGACGTCATATTCATATTTTGCCCAGAACTTCAGAACAAAATCTTGCCCGCCAAGGGGGAAATCCGGTTTGTACAAAATAGTTTCCCCGTCGAAAACAACAGTACCGCGCGATGTAAAAGAAGGAGTGCCTGTGTACGTTTGCCAACCGTAATTTACGGTATTATGGTCAGCGGGCGGGTAAAAGACTGAGTCTGTAATTCTACCCACATTCCAAATACGCGCAGCCGTACCGCAGCCCTGTGATGTTTTATGCGTAACCGTTTGCCCTGAGTAATTGCCGCTTGGTGATACAGTCACAATAATGTTAAACTCAACGTTGTAAGCATCACCGGGATAATAAAAAGGCGTAGTGATAATCTTTGTGGAAGAATCGTAAGTCGGCTGGATATTTTCATTATCCGTGGCAACTGAAATCGTTCCGTCCCCTAAATACGAGACAGAATAATGACCGGGATATTCAGGCGTCTCACCATAGTTTAAATGTGTGACAGTCAAATTGGGGCTCACGTTATCCATGGTGACATTGAAGGTCGCGGTTTCGGCGAGGTAGCCGTAGCTTGCGCCGAGTGACACGGTAATCGTCGCGGTGTGCGTGTTGACGTTGTAAGGCACGGTGACGACTTTGGTCGAGGCGTTGTAAGTCGGGGTAACGCCATCGGAGCCGCTGACGGTAATCGTGCCTGTGCCCAAGTAAGAGACGGTCGCGGTAATCGAGCCGTTGCCGGGGACGAGTGTCGCCGCGGGCGTGACGGTCAAGTTCGGAGAAATGCTGACGATTGACGGCGTTAAGCTGAGCGTGTGGTCGCCGTGCTTGAGCTTGACGTATCGAGGGACGCCGCTGTTAAGTTCATACCACATGCCGCCGTTGACTGTGGCGGGGACTGTGTCGAGCACGCCTGAGCCCGAAGCATTTTCGAGTTCGGAGCTGACGGCGTCGGTCACGTCGAGGATTTGCGCGAGGATGTATCGTTTGGTCGCGGTGGCAAGTGATTCAAGGTGCTTGCCTTGCGCCGCGTTGTTTCCATTAGTCATAAAATCGCCTCCTTAAGTTGAAGAACGAGCGGGCGGCGTGAAATTCGCCGTGTGCAACGCCACCCCGTCATAAACTTTGAAATCGTCAATGTAACCTTGAAGTTTACCCTCGCTTAAACTGGGCGAGGTACCGATACGGGCATAAGGATAAGTAGTTCGCGAAAGCGAGATGTTGGATTGAGTGCTTTTCAAAACACCGTCGATATAAATTTTAAATGTAGACTTACTATGTTCGTAGACATGAGCAATGTGATGTAACGCGCCTCCAAAATTACCTACGACATTCGTGTAAGTATTTGAATTAAGGCAAATTCCTGTGTGTATTCCGCTTACGCCGGGGTGCCACAAGTAGCAAAAAATCCTATATGTACCAGCGGATGATTCGGAGGCGGTAAAAGAGAAAATCCCGATTGTGCTTGATGACGAATTGCCCAACACGTAATAAGAAACAGTAAAATCTTTCCCACCGAGAGTAATGCCGCCGCTCTTGGACAGATAGCTTGAGCCGTTCAAATAAAGTTGTTTGTCTGAAATTGACGGCGAGCCGGAAGCAGTCCACGTGCCACCCGCCAAATCTTCGGTAACGGAAGAAGTGAACGGCATGTTGACCACGCACGGGCTGACGTAAGTGACGGTGAAAGTTTTCGTGTCAGGCGCGTAGCCCGAATCAGCCGAAACACTCACGGAGAAAGTAACGTCGGTGTCCTCATCAAAGACGGCGTAGGGAATCGTAATCGTCGTGTCGCTGACAGTGGGTGTGACAGCCGCGTTATCGGATGAAACCGTAATCGCGCCTGAACCGTTGCGCGTGACTGAAGCGGTGGTGCCCGCAAGATTCAATGTGGTCGCCGCGGGAGTGACGGTCAGTTCAGGATTATTTTGGAGCATGGAGACGGTGAAAGATTTTTCTTCGGCAATGTAAGTACCATCGGAGGCAAGACTGACAGTGATTGTAATCGAGCCTGTGACAGCCGCCCAAGGAATTGTAATCGTGCCGTCGGAGTAAGCGGGCGTGACATTGGAATCACTCGCCGAAACGGTAAGCACACCTGAGCCGCGATAAGTAACCGTGGCAGTGGCAGGCGTGCCGTAGGAAATTTCTGAGCCGGTGTTGAGCGTGACGGTTAAGCCGGGGCTGTTATCGAGTGAATAATCGTGGTCGCCGTAATGGATACGCAGTTGCGGTTCGCCGTCGACGAGCTGATACCAAAGCGCGCCGTTGACGGCAGGCTGAACGGTATCAAGAGTCATGCCGTCCAAGTTAACCAGTTCGGAGGACACGGCAGCGGTCACGCTCGAAATTTGAGCCGCAAGAAAACTTTTGGCAACGTTCGCGGTTGATTCAAGGTGTTTGGCGCGGACGGGATTAAATCCGTTGTTCATAAAATCCCTCCTCGGTTAAGAAACAAACTCGGAGCCGAAAACACTCGCGAGCATGACGTTGACGTCGGAATCGCTGACGAAGGGAATGGCGGTCGAAATTTCTTGGAACGCGCCGTTCACGTAAGCGAAAAATTTATTATCAAAAAGCATAATGTAAGCTCGGTAGGTGTCGTAAGTAAAGCCGACGCGGAGGTAAGTGAAGCCGTCGGCGGTCGTGGGCGCGGTGGTCGTGAGGATATCGCTGTGCACGGTGAAGGTTGAGCCGGACAAAGTTCCTTTCAGGTAGACGGGACATTGAGCGGTGAAAGTTCGGGTCGTGTCACCGATAGCGGTTTGAAGATTCACCGAGCCGATAGCGAAGTACAAGCCCGTGGACATGGCAGCGTCGTCGGCAACGGCGGTGGCGTTGTAGTAGACGGGATAAGTTACGTCGAAGGTCGCGCCCGCGGAGAGTTGCTTATAGTTCGTGCCGTCGGTTGAGCCGACGAAGCACACAGCTTGAACCGCGCCCGAAGCAGTGGCAATGGCATTGGCGACGCGGATTCGGTCGTAGTAGTTGACATCGTAATCGGCGAGCGCAAACCAGTAAGTGCCGTTGTAAATGAGCGGAATGTAATAATTTGCGGCGTATTGAGTGGAAAGGCGCGTGGAGCCGTAGCGGTAAACAGCTTTCGCGCCGGTCTTGGTTCCGCCCGCGAGAGTTAAGTTGAGCGTCGCGTTGCCCGACCCCGCGTAAGGAAGTTTGTAGATAATGACTTTGCCTTTGTAAAGCGCGCTGTCTTTGGTGACGCCCGTCCATGCGCCGGTGGAAGCGGTCTGCGTGCCTTCGATGAATTCAACGTCGGCAATGCTGTCGAGTTCGGCTGAAACGGCAGTGGTCACGTCCAAAATCTCAGAGAGGACATAACGCTTGGCGGCGGCGGCGAGTGAATCAAGGTGCTTGCTTTGTGCTGCATGCGTGCCGTTAGTCATGGTCTCGCCTCCTCATCAGCTTGCGCTCAATGCAGTATAAGTCGGCGTGAAATTATCCGCGTGAAGTGCAATGCCGTTATAAATTTTAAATTCGGCAATGGAAATGCCGGACGTGCTGTCGCCCGAATCATCGGACGGGATTCCGAGCACCAACGGATTAAAAGTTGTCAGCGGCACGGCGTGGGAGATTGTATAATTCAGTTCGCCGTTAATGAAAAGTTTCAGAGAATTTGTTTCGTGAACGTAATCCAATTCGAAGTGAGCGTTTTCGACGGCAGTGGTTACGGTATCGCTTAAATAGGTCGAGCCGAAAAGTTTCACGCCCGGCTGTAAACTTGACCGAGTGGAATCGACGGAGAAGTAAATAACAAAATCGGCAGAGCTTGAACCGCTGTACATGGTAAAGAATTTTCTTTCGCCGTTCGCCATGGCTCCAAGTTTATACCAGAAAGAAATCGTGAAGTCTTGCCCGCCGAGATTAAAATCCTCATTCTGCGTCAATGTATACCCTTTGTACGATAAATCAATGCCCAAAAAAAGAGTGCCGTTGGGTGCCGTGAAAACATCCATGCCGCCGCCACTCCAAGATTGCGTCCAAGTACCGCCGCACAAATCACTGCATTGACCGCCGCTCGGAACAAGTTCGCCTGTGTCCTCGTCAATCACATAGCGGCGTCTGAAATTCAAATCGGTCACAAGGTAAGCGTCGTTGTTGATAAGGAGATTGACAACATAATCGCGATTGCCGTAGTGCATTTTCAAAGTAGGGATGTTGCCGTTGACTTCGTACCACATGCCGCCATCGACGGTCGAAGCAACGTTATCAATTACGCTCTCGTGCCCGGCAGGGATGTAAGCAGTGGGAGCATACCCTGCCGAGAGGCAACGCTGAATCGCGGAAGCCAGAGAATCAAAGTGTTTGGAGAGAACAACATTATCGGACATAATTTTTTCCTCCTAAAAAAATTCGGCGGACGAGTTATCAGCCCGCCCGCCTTCAAAGTGTATGGATAGAAAAGTTTTCAAGCAACGATTAAGCCGTGGGGAAATATTCCTCCAGCATGGCGTTGACGTCGGTATCGCTGGCGAACTTCACGCCGCTGTCGACGAGCGCGCCGCCCGCACCGAAGACCACGATATTGCCGGTGGTCGCGGTCGTGACCTTATCAACTTTGCCGCTGAGCACGATGTTGACGGATTTGCCCGTACCGACAGTCAGCGCGGTGCCGTCGACCTGCACAGCCTCAATGACATTGACTTGCGCGCCTTCAGCGATGTCCGCGAGTTTATTTTTCTCTGCGGTCGTGTAATCGTTGGTGCTCAAGCCTTTGCCCGTAACCTTGTCGACCTTGCCGCTCAAATCGATGTTGACAGCTTTGTTGGCGTCGACAGTGAGGGCAGTGCCGTCGACCTTGACGGATTCAATAATGTTGACGTCGGCGTCGGCTTCAATGCCTTCGAGTTTGGTTTTGAGCGCGGTGGTGAAGTCCTCGGTGCTGAGTTGCTTCGCGCCGTCTTTCTGAACGTAATTGCTCAGGTCAACAGTGCCACCGAAGTTATCCCAGCCCGTTTCCGTCTTGACGACGTTATCACCGGCTTTGATAGCGACGCCGTTTTCGTCAGTGCCGCCCGCCGCCGTGACGTTGTACATGTCGCCGACAGTTGCGTCTGCGGGCAGAGCCGCGAAGTTAGCGACGGAACCTTTGACGCGGAGGCCGCTGGCGATGTCGGACTTGAGAGCGTAATCGGTCAGGTCGATGTTGACAGTCTTAGCCGTGACAGCCAGAGCAGTGCCGTTGACCTTGACGGTTTCGATAACGTTCTCTTGCACGCCGTCATACTTGGCGTCGAGTGCGTCGATAGCCGCTTTGGTTTTGCTCGCGAGGGACGCAAGGTGACCGAGTTTTGCAATGTCGTTAGCGTTGTAAGCCATAAAAAAATTCCTCCTAAAAAAATAAGTTAACAACTTCTATCAGACTCCACGCTGCTGCAGTCAACGAGAGAATGAATCAAATTAATCTTTGCTTGAATTGTTCGAATGGCAGTGAGCATCAACTTTGAAAGTAAGGTCGCGCACTTTTTCTTCGAGCCGCTCAAGCTTGGTCGCGTGCTCATAATCGCGCCGCTCAATTTCTTTGGTAAAAATATCCATGACTTTAGTGAGCTCCTTGAAAGTTTTATCCTGTTCTTTCAAGGTGTTGTTTACGCCGTAAAGTGTGTAAAAACAAATGCCGACAGGCGCACCGACATTCATCAATAATTTGAGTAGAAATTCCCCTTCCATACTCGCCACCTCCTATAAAATCGGTGTCAGCCTCGGCAATGTTTTGTGCTAATTCATTTCATAAGCCGTAAATGCCATCGATAACTTTGTCAAATTCATCGTCATAAGGCTCGTCAGTCGGGTTGTCCCACATTTCTTGAGTGGGGTCGCCCGAATCATTCCACATGTCCTCCACGTCGCCGGTGTAATCGGGCGTGCTTGGACTTGAGGACGTGCCGCCCGCGCCCAAAACGAAGGGCACGACGCGGACGACAGCTTTAGCCCCTTCACAGCGCGCAAAGAGATTCGCATTGCTGAAAGAAAAAGTTTCTCCCGGCTTAATCACGACGCCCGTCCCGAAGACTTCTTGATTGGAAACTTCAATCGAGTGCTGGCTGGAATTTTGAATCGTGCCCGTGGTTTCACTCAAGCGCGTAAAAGAACTCGTAAGTGTGTAAAGCATTGAATCACCCCTTCCAAATAAAAAAGCCCTAATCGGGCAGGTCGTCTTTTAGTTCAGCGAGTTCAACGTTGTCGAAGATAATCACGCTGCCAATCATGCCGCTGTATCGTTCGAAAGTTTTGCTCAGCGATTCATGCGGGCATTTCGATTCGCGAAAGATATCTTCGATTTTTTTCTGGTCTTCCGCGCTGACGGGTTCTCTGCTCAAAATCGTCACGCCAATCACCTCTTAACTGTTCGGGAAAACATTATTGAGCATTGTGTTGACGTCGGAATCTTCGACGAACTGCACGCCCATAATCGTGCCCGCCTCAATGCTCGCGGGGAAGTATCGTTCGATAATCTCAGAAATTTCTGCGTCGTCGGCAATCTTCACGCCTCCGAGTGAATCAGTGGTTGCGGCAGGCAAAGTATAATTGTCCGCGTTCGCCGAAAGAACTTCGCCCGTCATTGTCAAGCCCTTGCCGATTTTCACGCCGCCCTTAGTCGACGCGGAAGCCGTGGGCAAGGTGTAAGACTGCACATTCGCGGAGAGGACGCCCGAATTTGAAATCGTCAAGCGGTCGCCGACGATAATCCCGCCGAGTGAAGTCCTCGTGGCGGCGGGCAATGTAAACGGCTCAGGCGTCAGCGATTCGGGAAAATGTTCTTCAATCATGGAAGAAATTTCTTCGTCGCTGGCGGCGGGCAGTGTGTAGGGCGCAACCGAATCGGCGGATAAAATTCCGTCTGCGGTGATTGAAAGCCGCGCGCCGATTTTTACTCCGCCGAGTTGACTTGTGGTCGCGGGCTTGAGCGTAAAATCTTGTGCGTCGGCTGAAAGTAATCCGTCCGTTATCGTGAGCCCGCGCCCGATTTTCACGCCACCGAGCTGAGTTGAACTTGCCGTGGGCAGATAGTAATCGAGCACGCCGTCTTTGATGGACATGGTGACACCGGGAATAATCCCTCCAAGCGAATCATAAGTTGCGGCAGGAATCGAATACAGCGGAGCAATCGTTTCGCCGCTGACCGTCGGGAAATATTCTTCAATCATGGCGGCAATTTCTGCGTCGCCGGCAATCTTCACTCCTCCGAGTGAATCAGTGGTCGCCGCAGTCAACGTGAAGTCTTGCGCATCGGCTGAAAGAATTTCGCCCGTCATCGTGAGCCCGCGTCCGATTTTAATTCCGCCACGTGTGGTCGAAGAGGCGACAGGCAAATTGTAATCGAGCACGCTGTTGACGAAAGTCAAGCTCGTACCGATTTTTACTCCGCCCAAAGAGTCAGCGGACGCGGCGGGCAAAGTGTAAGGCGCAACCGAATCAACCGTAAGCAAACCGCCGTCCGTGATTGATAAGCCGTCGCCGACGATAACCCCGCCGAGTGATTCATGTGTTGCGGGCGGAATCGACGTCAACGCCGGGACAAATTCCCAATCACTTGGGAAATAATTTTCAATCATGGTGGCGACGTTCTCATCCGATTCAATCTTCACTCCGCCGAGAGAACTTGTGGTCGCTGCGGTCAATGTAAAATCTTGCGCAAGAGCCGTGAGGACACCGCCGCCCGTAATTGACAAGCCGTCGCCAACTTTTATCCCGCCAAGCGAGTCATGAGTTGCGGGCGTGAGCGTGAACGTTTGAGCTTCGGCTGATAAAATTCCGTTCTCCGAAATCGTCAAGCCGTCGCCGATGATAACTCCGCCGAGAGATTCGTTTGTGGCAACAGGAATCGACGTGAGCACAGGAATAATTTCATCCGCGCTGACCGTCGGGAAATATTTTTGAATCGTGCGCGAAATATTTTCGTCAGACTCAACGAAGACGCCGCCCAATGAATCAGAGGTTGCGGCAGTCAATGTGTAAGTTTGAACCGTGTCCGCCGAAAGGACGCCGAGTGAATCAATCGAGAGGCGCGCGCCGATTTTCACACCGCCCAACGAATCACGCGTGGCAGGAGTGAGCGTAAAATTTTGAGCGTCCGCCGAAAGTAATCCGTCCTCGGTAATCGATAAGCCGTTGCCGATTTTTACTCCGCCGAGTGATTCAGCCGTGGCAACGGGAATCGAAGTCAACGCCGGGATAATTTCTGTGTCAGCCGTAACCGACGGGAAATATCTTTCGATTGTGTTTGCGATATCATTGTCCGCCGCGTAAACAACGCCGCCCTTGGTTACGGTGCTCGCGTTCGGCAGATTATAATTCAAAACGCCGTTCGTGATTGTCAGTGAGTTGCCGACCTTAATCCCGCCTAGAGATTCGGCCGTGGCCGCAGTCAACGTAAAATTTTGAGCGTCAGCTGAAAGTAATCCGTCCTCAGTAATCGAAAGCCCGTTGCCGATAATCACTCCGCCGATTGATTCACGAGTTGCAGCAGGGATTGAGGAGAGCACGGGCAAAATTTCTGAATCAGCCGTGACCGACGGGAAATAACGCTCAATCGTTCGGGCAATGTTCGCGTCGGATTCGACGACAACTCCACCAAGCCGCGAAGTGCTTGCGCTTTGCAACGCGTCCGCGGACAAAACTCCGTTCGAGTCAATCGAGAGACGTGAACCAACTTTGACACCGCCCAATGAATCAGCCGTGGCTGCAGTCAACGTAAAATCTTGAGCGTCAGCGGACAAAACTCCGTTCGCGTCGATTGACAAGCCGCTGCCAATTTTTACTCCGCCGAGCGAATCAGCCGACGCCGGGGTAAGTGTAAAATCTTGAGCGTCAGCCGTGAGTAAACCTTCTTCGGTGATTGAAAGACCGTCGCCGATTTTTACAACGCCGAGAGAATTACGCGTGGCGATTGCCTGAGTGTGAACGGGCAAAGTTTCCCCGCTCGCGGGAAAATATCTTTCAATCGTTCGAGCAATATTTGCGTCCGATTCGACGACCACGCCGCCGAGCCGAATGTTGGTTGCCGTGGGTATTGTGTCCGCGGAAAGTACACCCTCATCCGTAATTGACAAACGACTGCCGACCATGATTCCGCCAAGTGAGTCGCGCGTGGCAGGAGTAATGGCAGAAATTTCTTCGTCGACAGAAAGAACGTCGTCGCTGACATTCAGCCCGCGCCCGACACGAATTCCGCCGCGCGTTTCAGCGGAAGCGGCAGGCAAAACAAAACTTGAATGCAGGTCGCTGCTCTCCAAATGCGCTTTAATTTCGTTCATGTCATTGGCGGTGATAATCGTGCCGACCTGCTGATATTTGACGCGGACAGTTTCGCCGTTATGCAGCTCGTTGAATCGAACAATGCAATTTGCCTCGCGATAATAATATTCGGAGCCGTAAGCGCAATAAAATTGATTCGCGACGAGAACGGCCGAATTGGTTTGCCTGAATCCTTCAATTTCAATCGAGTCAGCCAACGGAATATGATTCAGGAGGATTTGCCCGTTCTCAATGACGTGCTCTTCGCCGTAAATCGGTGTCGGCGCGTTCGGCGCGTAAGGATAATAATGCTTCATGGCTGCTTCGCCTCCAGCTCGGCAACTTTATTCAGCAAGTACATGAACAATTGGTCTTGAGCCTGTTGCACGTCCTCAGCGGACGGCTTTTCTTTTTTTCTGAGGATTTCCTTTTGCTCCTCGGTGAGTGGTTTACGGATAACCGGCATTGTGTTCGCCTCCTTAAGCAATACTCCAGCCGCACGCGACCGAATAAATATTAAATTCTTCGCCCTGCCAGCTGTAGCTGACGATAATGGTTTTGCCCTTGTCCGCCCACACAGAGAGAGTCTTCAAATTTTCGTCATAGCTCCAGCGATTTGAAGAATCTTCATTGTCGGTGAGCTCGTTGACGAATTTAATCGTGCTGACATCGGGGACGTGGTCGAGCAAGAAAACTTGACGGTGAGTGTTGCCCGTGCCCAAAGTTTTTTTCGTGACGGTGCCCGTTTTGCGCTTCAAGCGGATGAGCACACTCGATTTGGTTTTGCCTTGAGCTTGAGCGTCAGGCAAAGCATAAGTGAATCGAGTGGAATAACGCCCGTCCGCGTCATTGAGCGGCTGAGTGGTTTCTTTAGTCATCGGCAACCAATCTTCTGCGTCATGGTCGTAATCATAGCTGGCATAAATGGGCACGTTCTTTGATATGGTAGTGGTAACGACGCCGGTGTCGCTGCTGAAAGAATATTGGTCGTCGCGCAAAAGAATCGGGTCGTCGGTTCTGGCGCGCGTCGCGTAAAGCCGCAAGGAGGAAGCGACAATATTCGGGTCGGCAACTTTGTTTTTGCCAAGGATAATTTCTTGCGGCTCGCCCGTGCCCGAACCCACATTTAGCATTTCTCTGCGTTTAGTCGGGCGCATAAAGTTCACGTAAGCTTCAATCTCCGAATCTTCATTAATGCGGTCGTGGCGAACAACCACATAACACATTTGCAACGGGACTTCATAATCATTGGCGACGGTGTACAGGTCAGACGTCATGCCCTTGACAAGAATTTCGCCGTAAGTGTGTTTGACGCAAATCGAATTGAGCTTGGCAATGTTGTCGCCGTTAATGGCAGTCACGTTGTAGGTAATTTGGAATTGAATTGAATAAGCTTCAGAGTTAATGATACTGTCAATGGACTTCCAACCTGAGCCGTTACCTTCCAAATCAAAAGTTTGTGCGAGCACGGTAACGGAGGCATTGTTTTCGCTGACATCATCTATAATGACGTCAGTGACAATGGGCGCAGTACCGCTCACAGCCAGCGGATAAATTTCGGTCTCGACAACTTTGACGTTGTTGTTGGTCGCCACTTCGGTTTTTAAATCGAGTCGAATGGACGGAACGACGACCGAATTAGATGGAGCCTGCAACGCGTAAAACGGTGAGATATTATATCCGACGAATTCGGGGATACTTTCAATGGTATAAATATCGCCGACGTGATTGCCGTGCTCCAAAATACTTTTGAGGCGGTCGGTGTCATTGCCCATCGGATAATTGAACTCACAAAGCTTACCTTCAATTTTCCCTGTGTCGGGGTTTTGCTCAGCGCGAAGAGTATAATATTTGCTGCTGTCACCGCTGTGCCTGAAAACAAATCGGCATTTAATTTCATCGCTGTTGTAATTATAATTTTGCCCTTTGATGTCAAAGCCCAAAACAGCGGATTTATTTTTGCAGAGCCAGACATGTGTCCCTTTAAGCAAAGCAGTTTTCAAAAAAGTCGCGGTCACTGCCGAGCCGTTTGAGCTGGTCGTGCCGTCGGTTTCGTCAATCATGTCGCCATCATCGTCGACTGTGGGCAAAACAACATAAATGGCAACATTTCTGCCGCCCGCGCCTTGGACTAAAATATTTTTCCCGGCAGAGTCTTGAATGGATTGATAATCGGTGTTGCCGCCCGAAGCCTCAATCGTTTCAGAACCGCCGCCCGATATTGTCACGGTTCCACTGCCGTTATCCGTCACGGTAATGCTGCCGCCGCCGCCCGTGCTCAAGGTAAACGTCGAGCTGTCGGCAATGGTAGTTGTGCCGTTATCGGATGTAATTGTGCTTTTCGAGCCGCCGCCCGTGATAGTTGAATTTCCAATAGCTCCTGTAGAGGCATCCGTTTTCCAGCCGAAATTATCTGTGCCGAAACGCATTGAATGAGAAGCGAGCATTTTAGCCATAAAATCATTCCTTTCCTTTTCATAAGAGGAGGCACGGGGGAAAAAGTTTAGTCGGTCAAGTCAAGGTAACGAGTGGTGGTCGCAACCTTCTTTGCCGACTTGAAACGCGTGAACCCCGCCGAAGCCTTATCGCCGACAATCAGGTTGTTAGCCTTGGCGTAAGCGGAAGCGGAATTAATTGCGGACGCGGTGAGTGAAGTCTTGGGGTTGTCCAAAGTAATTGTGCGGTCGTCGCCGTCCGTGAACTCGGCAACCAACTGGAGCACGCCGCGAGTTTTGATAACGTCAGCCATGATTCATACCTCCTTAGGAATCGGGGTTAATCGTGATAATGAATTCGCCCGCGTAGTAGTTATCGGTTTCAGTGGTACGAATCACGATATCATGAGGAGCCGTGGCATTGGCTACTGTAGCCTCATTGATAACGCCGATATAGAGACGATATCTGCCGGTATCTGCACCGAGGCGCAATGTCGTGCACCAAGTCGTATTGTCGTTGTTGACAATGGAAAGTTCGCCGTCGGTGGTAATGTTGATTAGCGGGCTGGCACCTACAAGGCAAGCGGAGCGAGTGAGCGCAGCGGCGGCGGGGTCGAGCGCGACGTTCGGTGTGAGTTTCGTTTCGTAGGTGTCGCAGTTGGTTTTGTCAATGCGGTCGGTTTTGACGTAAGTGTTGGTCGTGAGCCCGTTGAGCATTTGCCCCCAAACTTTGAGCGCGCCGTTGTCCGCCGTGGGGTTGATGTCGGTCAAAGTCTTTTGAATTTGTTTGCCATCATTGACCGCGTTGATGACGAGTGAAGTTTTCGTAGCCATTATTCACCCTCCTCGTCCAGATTAATGTGCGTGGTTTCGGTCGTGACGATTGTCGCGGCGGTGATACCCGAAAAGGTACCAATGCCCTCGGTCTCGTCGTAATCGTCGGCGCGGAAGAAAGTAGAAAGCCCGCCGTCGGTGCCGCCCACAATGGACGCATTCAGGGCTTTGATGTTAGCTTTCACGCCGCTGACGACAGAATCAGCCACGCCGCCGATAGTGAGGTTGCGCGTGAAGTCCGTGCCCTCGTAGCCGAGCGTGAGTTTGATAGAATTATTCGCCATCGCCAATGACCTCCTCCGTCTGCACGCGGGTCATGGTTCTGTCCGCGAGGATAGTTTTGCCGCCAATGGCAAGAATTTTGTTGGCTTGCTCGGCGGCTTGCTGAGGCGTGATGTTCGCGGTGGTCACGCCGGGAAGAGTAAGCGATTCGCCGTAAGCGGACTTACCTTTGAGCGTGGCGCACTGCTTGATGTTAAAAACGTAAGCCATAATGTAATCTCCTTTCGGAAGAGCCCCCGTGCCTCCTCTTATGAAAAGGAAAATTAAAAGGGACGGTCGCCCGCCCCTCCGATTATCGCTCAAGAGAAATGCCGTTTGTATTTTGTTTGGAAATTTCATTGCAGTAGACGAACGCGAAGCCGCCCGCGCCTCCGCCTGCACTGTAATCCATATCGGTGCCGCAGCCCGCGCCGCCGCCGATGAAACCGCCGTTGCCGCCTCGGAAACTTAGATAACTTGCGCCTGCTCCACCGTAACTTGCACCGCCGCAGCCTGCCGAGCCTTGATTGCCAACAGATGTAGCCAACTTATAAGTATAAGTATTGCCGCCTGAACCGCCTGTCGAAATTGCGTCAATGCAAAAGCCCGTGATTTTGTCGGCAATGATGAGGACGTGCGCGCCTTGATAACCGACGTCAGTTTTGGCGGTCGAAGCAGCGGAATTGGAGCCGTAACCTCCTGCGCCTGTGGTGTAACCATAGATTTTGCCGCCGCGGTCGCCGCCGCCTGCCTCGCCGAAGCCGAAGTAGCTTTTACTGCGGCTCGTTATATACTCATCAAAAATTGTTCCTGCCGACCACGGTTGCCCTGCAGTTACCTCAGTGCCGTCCATATTACTCTGACGGAAATTCAACCCGTTAAGATTGTTGCCCGTAAAACTTGAGCCGATTCGAGTGTCCGTGTTCATTGTTAAATTTTTTGCGAGAATGAGCACGGAACCATGCCCTTGACCGAGCGGGAGGCGTTTAGACATTTGCGCATTGCCGACGTAGTTTAATCCGCTGGAGCCGTAAGCTTTCGCTGAAATGCCGCACTTCTCAACAAGGATTTTGCCGCCCGATAAATTGCAGTTGCCGCTGACCGCGATAGCCGCAATGCCCCCGCAACCATTACTGAACGCAGGTGCCGGATAAGTTACTGTTGCCAGAGTAAAATTATTGAACTGCGGCACGGCGATTATTTGAATGTAATAATGTTTTGTTTCGAGTGACGCGCCGTCAATGCCTAAAAATTCGTCCTCAATGGTAATGACACCGTTCGCGTAGTTCGTGATTTTGGAGAACATGCACCGCCCCGTCTCTTTGTACCAAGTTGACTTCGGCGACGCATGAATAAGCACAAGAGCCCCGACTTCAAGCGTTGCGAGCCCACCGTTTTTTATATTGTTCACGTCAATATCAAATTGGTTATTGCTTTTTACATTTGTCACCGCCGCGTAACTGTTGAGCTGGTCAGTGTAATTCGTTCGGTCGCCGTCTTTGCCGCTGCCGAATTGAATATCACTGAGGTTAAAAGTTTCCGCCATGCGCGTGGTATCCGAAATGCAATCGAGCGCGTAAAGCCCTTCATCCGTCGGCAAAGTGGTTTCAGTCGCGACGTAACAACGATTGAGCCCGCGATAATTACTGTTTTTGGACGTAGGATATTTGGCGAGCATGGCAGGTGCCCAGCCCGAAATATTTTCCGCGGCGAGCAAGATAGAGGAGCCGCCCGCCAAATTATTATTGGCACCGCGTTCACGTGCGACACCCGTTTGGCTCGGATTGCCGATTCGACTGTCGGCGTGACACACCATATTTTTCGCCAGAGCAAAGACGACACCGCCGGGATAATTAAGCGGCAGATGATAAACCGCGCGATAATTTTCCCAGCCGACGTATCTGTAAACAATATCGTTGGTGCAGTCCTCTGTGGGCACGCGTGAGTTGCTCCACAAAGCTGTCGCGTCCGAACTTTGTATGCCTTTCTCCGCCACGTCGATATGCCCGCCGTTAAATGTCAAAGTGCCTGAGCTTTTGAACGCCACGACTCCGCCGTAACCGTTGCCCGCAGAAAATACAGGGCAAGTAATTGAACAACCGCTGTCGAGAATGACGTCCTTGAAATTTGGGATGGACACCAGCTGAATGTACAAACCTTCGAATCCGTTGCCGCTGTCGAGAAAAACTTTTTTGAGATTTTTATTGAGCGTGAGCACCAAGCCGTTGCTTGTAGTGGTCGAACTTCGCTCGGTTATTCTGCACACCTGCCAGCGTCCGCGGCGAACATCTTCAGCAACGCCCGATTTATTAATGGCCGCGACGTGAACCAAAACTTCAGTGTTCGCGGCAAAAGGAGCAGGCCATTTTTCATTTGTAGTTAAGTACGTGGCTCCGATTGTGACTTTATTAAAATTATCGGGCGTGCTTGCGGTAATGTTCGTTATTTGCGCATAGCTGTTAATAATTCGTCCGCTCCCCTGAGGGTGCAAGCCGCCGTAATCGCCCAAGCCGTAACCGCCGTTGCCCGAAAACGGATTTGCTTTCCCGATATTAAATGCCATGTTCTCACTCCTTACCTTACGCACTCATCAAACTCGACATGGTCAAAGTAAATTCGCCGTCCAAAGTGAAGTCAGCGTATTTGCCGTTCTTGCCCGCGCCTTTGGAATAATTTTGACTGGTTTCGGTTATGGCAGTCGTTAAAGTTTGAGGAACGCCTGCCGCCTCGCCTGTCCATTCGTCAGTCGAAAAATCATAGCGGCGAGTTTTTTCTCCGCCCGAACTCGTAATTTGCCCCGCGGACATTGAGCACGTCGTGCGATAAAGTTTCGTCTTACTTAAATCAAAATTGGTCAGCAAATTTTCTGTGAAGATAACGGCTTTGTTGTCACCGTTGCTCGCCAAAGCTTTGACTTGGAGCGTTTGGCTGTGCAAGCCGTCGCTGACCGTGTACCAGCTGCCCTCTTGAATGCCCGCGAATGATGAGACGTACAAATTTTGAACGTCACGCACTTGAATCGGGACATCCGCGGTGAATGTATCAATGCAACTGTAATCCGTGAAGTCTTCAAAGAGTAAAAGATTTGCGGCAAGCCCAATCTCCGATTCGGCTTTGAGTTGGGCGTAGAGATTTGCAAGATTCATTTCGGTCTGCCCGATTCGCGAGCTTAAATTCGGCAATTCATAAACGCTGTCACCGAGAATATCAAGTTGCAAATTCGATTTGCTTATCGGGTGCAAGTGATTGTCGTCGCCCGCCGCCCAATAAAAACTTGAGGCCGTGAGCTCACCGCGCTTTTGTAAAAATTCGGGATGAGGATTCGTGGAAACTTCATGCGCGTTGAACTCCTCCGCATTGACGTAAAGATATTTCGCGTCGATAATCGCGGTGACATTGCTTGCTTGGTCGACGACGGTCACGAGTGAGATAACCAATTTTTTTGCAACGGCTCCATCATTGGGTGGAATGTACGTCGCAAGCTTGCCGTCATTTTTGTAGCAGTAAAGTTTATCAACACCCGTGGCAGGGTCGGTCGCGAAGAGCCCGATTTCTCTCAGCCAAAAACCCTGCTCATAAGTTGAGTTGTCGACGATAAATTTAATCGTAAAAGTTCCGCCGCCGGTGTGCACGGCTCCCGCCATGTTCGCTTTCAAAATCGGGTGAACCAAATTTGTCATGGACAAAATTTCTTCGTCACTCGGCGTGACAATTTCCCCGTTCTTAACGGCGTCACCAATCCAAACAGATTTATATTTGATTTGAGCCCCGGCGTTGCCTTGCGCGATGATGTCCAAGCCCGCGCTCGTGATTCGGGCTCCCGCTTTGGCGCGGGCGACGTCGCTGTCGAGTGCCAGCAAAGTATTGACTTTGAGAGCCGCCAAATTTTCTTCGAGCTGTGCAAGTTGCGCCGCATTCAAGCCCAAACCTTCAGCCAAAGTTAAAACGTCACTCATCGGATTCACCTCGAATCACGGCGTGCTTGTGCAGACTGACGAGCACGAATTTTATAATTTCCTTCGCCGAATAAATTGTTTGCCCGACGAGCTGTTCAAAAACTTTCTCGGCAATCTGCTGTTGCTCTTCATTAAGTTCAATTTTCATGTTCGTCCTCCTCAGAAAATTTGAGTAACCTCACGGGTTTTAAGCGCGGCTTTCGTCACACTCGAAGCCAATTCGCCCGCAGTGTTCGTGATTAATTTGTTATCCACGGCGTATTGCCCGACCGCTTGAATTTCTTTTTCGGTCAAATCGTTTCGCGCGTTCTGCATGG
>Ga0310694_10000181_pt1 | contig 93827 bp, 82 predicted proteins | sample 174DNAGHGhighgp2_FD_203884 | JGI IMG/M metagenome (GOLD analysis project Ga0310694, IMG submission 203884) | Sheep rumen microbial communities from Palmerston North, Manawatu-Wanganui, New Zealand - 1742 DNA GHGhigh gp2 (v2) (version 2) | ecosystem: Host-associated > Mammals > Digestive system...
GCCGCTACCATCATGGTGTTCGAAATTTGTAAAGACACCATTCAAATCCTTCACTAAACTCAATTCATATTCACTCACTTCTCCATCACCACTGATATCCCAATTATCAACGCAGATTTGCTTTATCTTTTTATCTTCGAACACAACGATATTATCACTCTCTGCGTTATTCGAGATATTTCTCTTAACTTTTGCTTTTTCAAGATGTCCCTGGGTAGAGTAATCTAAGACAGTAGACGCTCGCTCATCGCCAAACGCAACTACACATCCATCGTCATTGTTTATATAAGGGGCGCTCTCCATCTTGTTTTTAGCTGACATTGGTGCTTGACGCAATGTCCTTTGTTTCATGTCAATGCCTTTCTGTTGAAGAAACTCTTGGGCATTTTGCTGAGCTTTTTGTCGAGATATGGGAGCGGAAAGAACGGTTTGGGAAAATAGAAATCCCATCAATAAGAAAAAAAAGGGTTTAAAAGTACAGTTAGGTTTCATAAATCTAATAGTTTAAAATATCTGTATGCATAATTACTTCTTTTTTGAATACTTTCCAACTTTTTTATACGTTTTTTTAATAATGTCTTTCAACTTGCAAATTCTTCATATTGTTTATTTCGCCAGGACCTCCCGTCATTTTTACTAAAGCAGTAATTATCAAGTACTTAAGAAACAGAAGACCATGCAAGACCTCCCATAGACCTCACCTAAGACCTCCCGTCTTGATGTTAAATTTTCGGTTATTTTTACTCATCCTCGTTCATTTCATGTGCTTCAGATAATTGCTTCATTGAAGTTTTTCGCAAACAAAATCATGCAACGACGGGAGGTCTTAGGTGAGGTCTATGGGAGGTCTTACGGGAGGTCTTACGGGAGGTCTTACGGGAGGTCTTACGGGAGGTGTTTAAAAGTTTAACTCATTGATAACAAAAGAATTAGATAAAAATAGAGGAGGTCTTGGCGAAAACAATAAATTTCATAGTTTTCTCGTCATAATTAGGTTCCTATTAGGTAAAAAAGGCTGGATTTCATAACTACTATTTATAAGAGTCATAAATTAGACGCGTAACTATTATGTTTATGGTCATAAAGTAATGCTTTACGAGAAGTATTGAATAACATGAGACAAAACACAATGTATATTTATGCAATTCATAGTATCATCATTGCAAAAAAACGAAAATAGTCTTTGCTTTTACTTGGAATTTGTGTATTTTTGCCGAAAATTAAATGCATCATCCCATGCCCATTATTGAAATATCATCTTTGTCGCACCCTGGTGTAGAAATGTTTTCCAATCTTACCGAAGCACAATTGCGCAACCGATTGGAACCAGAGAAAGGTATATTCATTGCTGAAAGTCCAAAGGTGATTCATGTGGCATTAAATGCAGGATATGAGCCGATTGCCCTACTTTGCGAACAAAAGCATATCACGGGCGATGCAGCCGACATTATCAGCAGATGTGGCGACATTCCCATTTATACGGGACCACGAGAACTGTTGGCTTCATTGACAGGTTACACGCTAACCCGTGGGGTGCTCTGTGCCATGAAACGCCCTGTGCTGCCTGATGTGGAAACACTCTGTCGTAACAGCAGGCGAATCGTGGTAATAGACGGAGTGGTAGATACCACCAACATCGGAGCCATCTTCCGCTCAGCTGCTGCCTTGGGTATTGATGCCGTGCTGCTCACCCGCAACTCCTGTGACCCATTAAACCGCCGCGCCATCAGAGTATCAATGGGTTCCGTCTTTCTCGTACCTTGGACATGGTTGGATGATTCACCCAACACCTTGCACCAATTCGGGTTCAAGACAGCAGCTATGGCTCTGTCGGATGATTCCATTCCCATCGACCATCCCATCTTGGCAGAAGAGCCACGATTAGCCATCGTGATGGGAACAGAAGGAGACGGATTGCCCAAGGAAACCATTGCCGAATCCGACTACGTGGTACGCATTCCCATGTGGCACGGAGTTGACTCTCTCAACGTGGCTGCCGCAGCCGCAATTGCCTTCTGGCAACTACGAGTGAGGTGAGGTTTATCATGAAATGACAAAGAATTTCAAATTGAGCAAGGAATAATTGCCCGAATTGAAAGAAATTTTGTACTTTTGCACGGATTATGTACAAAATGTTATTAAATTCATGAAATCTTGTGCCATTTTACTACTGCATTGTCCTGACAAACCAGGTATCATCTCTGAGGTGACCAAGTTTGTAACCGACAATAAAGGAAATATCGTTTACCTCGACCAATATGTAGATAGAGAAGACGGTATGTTTTTCATGCGCATACAATGGGAATTGGAGAAATTTCTCATCCCAAGGGAAAAGTTATACGACTACATAGACACACTATATGCCTTGCGCTATAAGATGACGTTCAACTTGTATTTCACCGACGAACGACCGCGAATGGCGATCTTCGTGAGCAAGATGAGCCATTGCCTATACGACTTGTTGGCAAGATACAAGGCTGGTGAATGGAACGTTGACATTCCCTGCATTGTTAGCAACCATGAAGACCTCAGATATATTGCCGACCAATTCGACATCCCCTATTACGTTTGGGCAATCAATAAGGATCATTCCAACAAAGATGAGGTTGAGCAGGCACAAATGGCATTATTGAAGGAGAAAAAGATTACGTTTGTGGTACTTGCCCGATACATGCAAATCATCGGTGACAATATGATTCAGGCTTATCCCCACCACATTATTAATATTCACCACTCTTTCCTGCCAGCTTTTGTCGGTGCCAAGCCCTACCACCAAGCATGGGAACGTGGCGTGAAGATTATCGGTGCTACCAGTCACTACGTCACCTCTGAGCTGGATGCAGGACCCATCATCGAACAAGATATCGCCCGCATCTCTCACAAGGACACACCTGAAAGTTTGGTACTGAAGGGCAAAGACTTGGAGAAAATCGTTCTCTCACGCGCCGTGACCAAGCACATTGAGCGTAAGATATTGACATTTCACAACAAGACGATTATATTCAGCTGATGAAAATAGCCATCGTAAAATACAATGCAGGTAACATCTATTCGGTGGTGAATGCCTTGAATAGATTGGGAGTAAATCCCGTGATTACCGACAAGGCGGAGGAACTGATGTCGGCAGACAAGGTGCTGTTTCCCGGTCAAGGAGAAGCGGGCACTACCATGAGATATTTGCGAGAGCACCAATTAGATGCGCTCATCAAGGAATTGAAACAACCTGTATTGGGCATTTGCGTAGGGCAACAGTTGTTATGCAGCCATTCCGAAGAAGGCGATACCGATTGCATCGGAATTTTTACCGTTGACGTGAAGCGCTTCCAACCTCAAAGACACGAAGAAAAAGTGCCAGCTATGGGATGGAACGACCTGACCATCACGCCATCGGCAAGCCTTGACGGAAACATCTTTCAAGGATTGGACGAGCATCCATACGTTTACTTCGTACATAGTTACTATGTACCCGTTTGCGAATGGACCATTGCCACAGCCGATTACATACACCCCTACTCTGCCGCCTTGCGGAAAGGCAATTTCTGGGCTACCCAGTTTCATCCCGAGAAGAGCGGAAACGTAGGCGAAACGATTCTCAAGAACTTTTTAGAACTATGATAGAACTCATTCCAGCCATAGACCTGATTGACGGCAAGTGTGTCAGACTGACCAAAGGCGACTACAATCAGAAGAAGATATACAATGAGAATCCCGTGGAAATAGCCAAGGGATTTGAGGAGATGGGGGTCCAGCGATTGCATGTGGTTGACCTCGACGGAGCTCGCTCAAAGCACATCGTCAACGTTGACGTGCTGAGAGCCATCACCACGGAGACCCATCTGACGGTGGACTTCGGTGGAGGCATCAAGTCGGAAGACGACATAGAGAAGGCATTTGCCAACGGAGCATCGATGGTGACGATCGGCAGCATAGCCGTTACACAACCGGAATTGTTTCTGAAATGGCTCGACCAATATGGCGCAGACAAATTGATATTGGGTGCAGACGTGAAGAACGGCATGATTTCCATCAACGGATGGAAAGAAGACTCAGCAGAGCAACTGCTCCCATTCTTGAAGAAATACACCGACCACGGCGTGAAGAACGTCTTGTGTACGGAGATTTCAAAAGACGGAACGTTACAGGGACCAGCCCTCTCTCTCTATCGTGAGATCATGGCTGCCTATCCACAATTACACCTCATTGCCAGTGGCGGTGTCTCATCCAATGAAGACATCATCGCCTTAGAACAAGCAGGCATCCCAGCCGTTGTCTTCGGCAAGGCTTTTTATGAGGGAAGAATCAACATACCAGAGTTATTGACAATCAAATAAGCATCATATATTGAGAGGATTAGCAAAACGCATCATTCCCTGTCTTGACGTAAAAGACGGAGAGACAGTAAAAGGAACCAATTTCGTCAACCTGCGCAAAGCGGGCGACCCCGTGGAACTGGGAAAGGCTTATAGCGAGGCTGGAGCCGACGAGTTGGTGTATCTTGACATCACGGCAAGCTTTGAAGGACGCAAGACCTTTACCGAGATGGTGACTCGCGTGGCACGAGAAATCAACATCCCGTTTACCGTAGGCGGAGGCATCAATGCCTTGGAAGACGTGGAGAGACTCTTGTATGCGGGTGCCGATAAGGTAAGTGTCAATTCGGCTGCCATTCGCCGACCACAACTCATCAACGATATAACCAACAAGTTTGGTTCTCAGGTTTGTGTGTGTGCCATCGACGCACGCCTTGACGAAGACGGTTGGCATTGCTACGTGAAGGGCGGTCGTGAGAGAGTGGAGTTAGGTCTTTTCGACTGGGCAAAGGAAGTGGAACAACGGGGAGCAGGAGAAATCCTCTTTACCAGCATGAACCACGACGGAGTGAAAAACGGTTACGCCAACGAAGCATTGGCAAAACTGGCAGAAGACTTGTCAATCCCCATCATTGCCAGCGGCGGTGCGGGATGCAAGGCACATTTCCGTGATGCGTTTACCATTGGCAAGGCTGATGCTGCGTTGGCAGCCAGCGTATTCCATTTCGGTGAGATTCCCATTCACGAACTAAAAGAATATCTTCGCCAAGAGGGTATCAATGTGAGATTGTAAAATGTTTAAGGAAAGAACATGATGAACATGAAGATTGATTTTGACAAATTAGGAGGTCTTGTTCCTGCCATCATTCAAGACGCAAAGACAAAGAACGTGCTGATGTTGGGATTCATGAACAAGGAAGCATATCATAAGACCATCGAGACGGGCAAGGTGACCTTCTGGAGCCGTACCAGAAATTGTCTGTGGACGAAGGGTGAGACATCGGGCAACTACCTGAACCTCGTCAGCATTCAAAACGATTGCGACAACGACACCTTGTTGGTGAAGGTAAATCCCATCGGTCCTACCTGCCATACGGGAACAGACACCTGCTGGGGAGAGACGAATGATGCTCATCCCCTACTCTTTCTCTCTGAATTGCAAGACTTCATCGAGAAGAGGCACGAGGAAATGCCTGAAGGGTCATATACCACCAAGCTGTTCAAGGACGGTGTGAACAAAATGGCACAGAAGGTGGGAGAAGAGGCATTGGAAGCCGTCATTGAGGCAACCAACGGCACCAACGACAAGTTGGTTTACGAAGCCTCTGACATGATGTACCACCTCATCGTATTGCTCACCAGTAAGGGACTGAGAATAGAAGACATTGCACAAGAACTACACAAGCGCCACGACCCTACCTGGGACCAAGCACGCAGACTGAAAAAGGCATCAGAAAAATAAATCATCAACGGAAAAGGGCAAAACCATTCCGCCAAAATAAAACATAGAATCCATTATGTCATTATTGATAGATTACAAGAAAGCCAATGTTTACCAAGGCGACGCCTTAATCTTGAAAGACGTAGATTTCAAGGCTGAGGAAGGTGAGTTTATATATATAATAGGTAAGGTGGGCTCTGGCAAGAGCTCATTGCTGAAGACCATGTATTGCGAACTTGACCTTGACGAAGATGATACGGAGAAGGCTGAAGTATTGGGGCGCAATCTCCTGACGCTAAGAAGGAAAGAGATTCCCGCCCTGAGAAGAGAGATGGGCATTATCTTCCAAGATTTCCAATTGCTCCACGACCGTAGTGTCTATCGTAACCTCAAATTCGTGCTTCGCGCTACGGGATGGAAGAAGAAAGCCGACATCAACACACGTATTGACGAGGTGCTCACCGCCGTAGGTATGCAAGACAAGAAAGACAAGATGCCTAACGAACTGTCTGGCGGTGAGCAGCAACGCATTGCCATTGCACGCGCCTTGCTGAATGACCCCAAGATGATTGTAGCCGACGAGCCAACGGGAAACCTTGACCCGGAAACGGCAAGCAACATCGTGAAATTGCTGAAAGACATCTCGCAGAAAGGTACTACCGTGGTGATGTCAACGCACAACATACCCATCATCGACCAATATCCTGGTACCGTCTATCGCTGCAAGGAGAACGAGATAGCCGACATTACCAAGGAATACAACAAAATGGATAAAAAAGAACTGGAAGAAGAAGAGGAACAACAAAAATAAATACATAGCCTATGAAAGTAATGAAATTTGGAGGCACTTCTGTCGGTAGCCCCGAAAGAATGAAAAACGTAGCCTCATTGGTAACTGAATCTGGCGAACCTACATTTGTAGTGCTTTCTGCCATGAGTGGTACAACCAATTCTCTTGTGGAGATTTCGGACTATTTGTACAAGAAGAACCCCGAGGGTGCTAACGAGATCATCAACACCTTGGAGAAGAAATACATGGGACATGTGGAAGAACTCTATTCTACGGAGGAATACAAGCAGAAGACACGCGACTTCCTTCATGAGGAGTTCGACTACCTTCGTTCTTTCACCAAAGACATCTTTACCAGCTTCGAGGAAAAGAGCATCGTGGCACAGGGCGAGGTGATAAGCACGAACATGATGACCAACTACTTGCAGGAGTGTGGTGTTCAGACTTGCTTGATTTCTGCTCTCGACTTCATGAGAACCGACAAGAACTCTGAGCCTGACCCACAATACATCAAAGAGAAGCTGAATGCCATCCTGAACGACAAGAATGATTTCCAAATCTACATCACTCAGGGATTTATCTGCAGAAACGCTTACGGCGAGATAGACAATCTCCAGCGCGGTGGTTCTGACTATACCGCCTCCTTGGTGGGTGCTGCCATCAATGCGGAGGAAATACAGATATGGACAGACATCGACGGAATGCACAACAACGACCCACGTGTGGTTGACAAGACGGAAGCCGTGCGCCAACTCAACTTTGAAGAGGCTGCCGAGCTGGCTTACTTCGGTGCGAAAATTCTCCACCCCACTTGCATCCAACCAGCCAAATACGCTGGCATTCCCGTGAGGATGAAAAACACGATGGATCCCAAGGCAGAGGGTACAATCGTTGACAACGTCATCGTGAGGGGAAAAATCAAGGCCGTTGCCGCCAAAGACAACATCACCGCCATCAAGATCAAGTCTTCACGTATGTTGCTCGCTACGGGTTTCTTGCGTAAGGTCTTTGAGATTTTCGAGAGTTACCAAACGCCCATCGACATGATTGCCACCTCTGAGGTTGGTGTCTCTATGAGTATTGACAACGACGCTCACCTCAACGAGATTGTTGACGAACTGAAGAAATATGGTACCGTTACCGTAGATAGCGACATGACCATCATCTGCGTGGTGGGCGACCTTGACTGGAGCAACCTCGGCTTCGAGACATTGGCAACAGAAGCGATGAAGAACATTCCCGTGAGAATGATTTCATACGGCGGAAGCAATTACAACATCTCATTCCTCATCAAGGGCTCTGACAAGAAACGTGCCTTGCAGAACTTGAGCGATATGTTATTCAATAAGGACAAATAACACAAACACAACACGACACAAATGATTAAGGGTTCATTTCCAACAGAACGGTTCCAGAAGATGAAGACGCCCTTCTACTATTACGACACAGACTTGCTCCGCAAGACGCTGAAGGCCATCAATGACGAAACCCGAAAGCACAAGGGATATGTGGTTCACTATGCCGTGAAAGCCAATGCCAACCCCAAAGTGCTGAACGTGATTTGTCAGGCTGGATTGGGAGCTGATTGCGTGAGTGGCGGAGAGATAGAGGCTGCCATCAAGGCTGGCTTCCCTGCCAACAAGATTGTGTACGCTGGCGTTGGCAAGAGCGATTGGGAAATCAACCTGGGACTCCAAAATAACATTTTCTGCTTCAACGTGGAAAGCATTCCTGAACTGGAAGTCATCAACCTCCTGGCAGGAAAGAAGAAAAAAGTGGCAAGGGTCTGTTTCCGCATCAATCCCAACGTAGGTGCCCACACCCATGCCAACATCACCACCGGATTGGCAGAAAACAAGTTTGGCATTGCCATGGGAGACATGGAAAAGGTGATCAACGAAGCGAAACGAATGAAAAACGTGAAGTTCATTGGTCTGCATTTCCATATCGGTTCCCAAATACTCGACATGGGCGACTTCGAGGCATTGTGCAACCGTATCAATGACTTGCAAAACCAATTGGAGAAGCATCGGATAGTCGTTGAAAACATCAACGTAGGTGGCGGACTGGGCATCAGCTATGACCATCCCAACCATTTGCAGATTCCTGATTTCAAGGCTTACTTTGATACCTATGCCAAGAAGCTCAAGCTACGCAACGGCCAGAAACTACACTTCGAGCTGGGACGTGCCGTGGTTGGCCAATGTGGTTCACTCATCACACGTGTGCTATACGTGAAAGAAGGAGTATGCAAGCAATTTGCCATCGTCGATGCTGGAATGACCGACCTCATCCGTCCTGCCCTTTACAACGCTTACCATCGCATAGAGAACATCAGCAGTGATGAGCCCGTAGAGGCATACGATGTGGTGGGACCCATTTGTGAATCAAGTGATGTGTTTGGTAAGGCTATAGACATCAACAAATGTCACCGTGGCGACCTGATTGCATTGCGTAGCGCAGGTGCTTACGGTGAAATCATGGCAAGCCAATACAACTGTAGGAAGCTGCCAAAAGGATATATAAAAGAAGAATTATAAAATGCTTATCGACCTGACATCGATTTTAGCAAGTGTCATTCTCATTGTACTTGCAGTAATGAGTTGGTTTTCTAACCCTTTCTTCAGGGCGAGAAATCTTTTCGCACCCAATCTTTCCCTCGACGAAGAATCTAATGAGGGGGATGATTCCGCCGGAGAGACTCGTCTTCCTGCCCAGGAACCGTCGTTCAAGAAATGGCCGCGAATATCCATACTCATTACCGCTCACGACAATGCCCTGGAACTTGACAACCATCTTCCCACCTTGCTCTCACAAGACTACCCTGGTATCTTTGAAGTGATTGTTGTGGCGGAAAAGGGAGATGGCTCAACCGAAGATGTATTGAAAAGATACTTGAACAATCGCCGGTTGTATTACACGTTCATCCCCGACTCCTCTCGTTACATGAGCAGAAAGAAGCTGATGATCACTTTGGGCGTGAAAGCTGCCCGCTACGAATGGATATTGCTGACTGAAGCCAGCAGCACACCATTGTCGGACACGTGGTTGAAGACCATTGCCAAGAACATGACTCAAGACAATAATTTGGTGCTCGGCTATAGCAATTACGTCCAGGAGGCACCTGCCTACTATCGCTTCGAGCAACTGAGAACATCATGTTATTGCCTGAACAAGGCGAAGAATGGCATTGCTTATCGCACCAATTCCAATAATGTTGCATTCAGGAAAGAAGACTTCATCGGCAAAGACGGATATAGGGGAAACTTGCAATTCCTTCGTGGAGAATACGATTTCTTGGTCAACAAATATGCGAAGAGGGAAAAGACGGCGGTGGAGACCGACATCAATGCGTGGGTAGTAGATGCCAAGCCGTCTAAAAAGTTATGGAGGCAGCAACACGCCAACTATCTTTGTGTGCGCCAGCATCTGAGAAGGAGCAAGCGGTTCCGATTGGTTTACAACTTTGACCATTGCCTGTTCCACCTCAATTACTTGGCTATTTTGTTGGCATTGGTTTTCTCCATCTTCACCTCACGCTGGATTATCACGGGCATAGCTGCGCTCATGCTTGTCCTCACCGTGCTCGTTCGCACGAGGATGGCTCGCCAGGTGCTGAAACGAGCCAAGACACAGATTCCCGTCTGGAAGATTGTACCTTACGAGATTTCCATCCTCTGGCGCACCATCAAGTATTTCATTTGGTACATACGTACCGACAAGACAGAGTTTTCAAGTCATAAGGTATGAGAATCCAGATATACGCATCAGACAAGACACGGAATGATGAGACCAGCGGTCCGTTGATTTCTTCATTGGAGCACGCTTACCGCGAGCAGTCGGGTGTGATTCTCACCGACGAGAATCCCGACATCGTACACATCTTCGGGGCTTGGGAGCATGATACTGCCAAGTATGCAGCTCTCCTCCATAAGAAGACCATCCCTTACGTGTATTCTCCATTGGGAGGCTTGATGCCCTGGAAACTGAAAAGAACCTCTTTGGAAGAAAGCCAACTTGTGTTGTACGACTCGCAAAAGAGGATGACCATGCAAGCATCCATGATTCATGTCTGCGGACAACTGGAAAGGCAGTCGGTAGAGAATACCACCTGGAACAAGAACATCATTCTCCTCAAGAACCCGGTCGTCACCAACGACATCTCCGTGGAGACAATGACAGAGGAGATGCTGAAGACCTACGGGGAAATCATTGCCAGCTACCATTTCAAGGTACACGAGGAGATACAAAACAAAGTAAGCAACTTAGAGGAAGAGGATGAAAACATCCGACTCATATTCGGGAAAATTCTGGCGGCACAACACCAGTTTCATCGCGGCTATATCATGCAGGAAACGTTAGACGACCTGTCACACGTGATGACTGCCGCCGACTACGACGAGGATGCGATGGAAAACCTGTTGCGCAAGCATCGGCTCGATGGGTTTGCTGCCCGACTGGAACAAGTGTTGTTAGACAACTCCACCCTCACCGAAGGGTTTACCACCCTACCACCAATACAAGACAAAGGAACAGAACAGATAAAAGAATCCATTACACATTACCAACAATAAATCGATTCACTATGGCAAAATACGATATCAAGAACGACATGCGTTACCTGCAACTTCTCTCACGGTCATTCCCCACGATTGCAGAGGCAAGTGCAGAGGTCATCAACCTGCAATCTATCATGTACCTACCAAAGGGAACTGAGCATTTCCTGGCCGACTTACATGGAGAGTACGAGGCTTTCCAGCACGTGCTGAAGAATGCCTCTGGTAACATCAAGCGCAAGGTGAACGAACGTTTTGGTGACACCCTGCGCGAGATAGAGAAAAGGGAGCTATGCACCCTCATCTATTACCCTGAGCAGAAACTGGAACTCGTCAAGTCTAAGGAGGAAGACATCAACGACTGGTACCACATCACTATCCACCAACTGGTGAATGTCTGTAGAGACGTGTCAAGCAAATATACTCGTTCCAAGGTGAGGAAATCGCTGCCAAGCGACTTCAGTTACATCATCGAGGAACTGTTGCACGAAAGAACAGACGATGCCAACAAGGCGGCATACGTGAACGTCATCATCGAAACCATCATCTCTACGGGACGTGCTGACGATTTCATCATCGCCATCTGCAATGTCATCCAACGACTGTCCATCGACCAACTCCATATCTTAGGCGACATCTATGACCGTGGACCTGGCGCTCACCTGATCATGGACATGATGAAACGTTATGACAGATGGGATATTACATGGGGTAATCACGACATCCTATGGATGGGGGCTTGCGCCGGCAACAAGGCGTGCATCTGCAACGTGATTCGCCTTTCATTGCGCTACACCAATTTAGGGACGCTGGAGGATGGCTATGGTATCAATCTCGTGCCATTGGCAACCTTCGCCATGGAGACATACGGTGATGACCCCTGCAACGAGTTCCAACCCAGTTTGAGCGGCGGAGCCTCTAACATCGACGAAAAGACCATTCGCCTGACGGCTTTGATGCACAAGGCGATCTCCATCATCCAGTTTAAGGAAGAGGCAAAAATATACGAGCGTCACCCTGAATGGAACATGAAAGACAGGGAACTGCTGAAGTTTGTCGATTACCAAAAGGGCACCATTCGCTTGAATGGCAAGGAATATGAGTTGTTGAGCAGTTGTTTCCCCACCATCAACCCTGATAATCCCAATGCACTTACACCAGAGGAAGAGGCACTGATGGACAAGTTGTCCCACTCGTTCCTGGTAAGCGAGAAACTACATAAGCACGTCAAACTGCTGCTTCAGCATGGGTGTATGTATTCCGTGTTCAACAACAACCTGCTCTTCCACGCCTCCGTACCCATCAACGAGGATGGCAGCCTGAAAGAAGTAGAAATTTACCCTGGCAAAAAATACACGGGCAAAGACCTCATGCACTCCATCGGCATGATGATTCGCTCCGCCTTCCAAAACGATACGGATGTGAACGAACGCAAGTACGCCATCGACTATTTCCTCTACCTATGGTGCGGAAAAGACAGTCCTCTCTTCGACAAATCGAAGATGGCAACCTTTGAACGTTATTTCCTTAAAGAAAAGGAAACGCACGTAGAGGAGAAAGGCAATTACTTCAAATATCGTGACGACTCAAAGATTGTAGATCGTATCTTAGACGCATTTGGACTGACGGGCGAAAACCGCCACATCATCAACGGACACGTACCCGTACACGTGATGAGCGGCGAAAACCCCATCAAAGCTGACGGTAGATTGATGGTGATTGACGGTGGCTTCTCTCAAGCCTACCACAAGGAGACGGGCATTGCCGGCTACACCCTTGTTTATCATAGTCGTGGTTTTGAATTGGTTCAGCACGAACCATTTGCCAGCGCTTCTGATGCCATCCTTCGTGGCACAGACATCAAGAGCACCATTCAGATTGTGGAAATGGCTAACAGGAGAATGCTTGTGGCTGACACCGATAAGGGCGAGGAATTGCAAAAGCAAATCGAAGACCTCAAAGAACTCTTATATGCCTACCGACACGGCTTCATCAAAGAGAGGGAAAGGAAGAAATAAAGAGTATATGCACAAAGAATCCCTTCATTTTTTTGAGGGGATTCTTTATTTGATTTGATCAGGAAAAGACAATATTTGTCACTTGTCACATTGTCACATGTGACAAACACACCTTCACATCATTTATCGATAAGAAAATAAGGAATTATTTTTTATATTAATATATTATTATAATAATATATTAATATAATATATCAATTTCTCTCATTTATAAATGTTGAAGGTACTAATGTCACATGTGACATGTGACATGTGACATTTTAAATGTGTGTCTTTTCCTGCACTATCTTTCCATACTGTATAAACTATGTATATGCAGTGCATAAATATTCTTTGCGCATCGTAAACACTGCGTTTTGCTTTTTTAACACGAAAGTGGTATTTTCTTAACAGATTTTCACACCTTCTAAAAGCCCGATTTTTGGTGATTGGGGATTTTAGAAGTAACTTTGCATCATGATTAGAGAAAAAGTGGTGAGTGGTGAGAGGTGAGAGAATAGCTAAGGCTGATGGGATCTTTGACATGTGAATCTTTACGCCCCTGCGGGATTACTTAATAAAATAGGATGCCAACAAGCATATCACTCAAAAAAAAATCCCTTCGGGATGAAGGGATTTTGGATGTGTGAGTCGGTTGTTAGAAAGGCAGGTCGTCTGCGCTCTCCCCTTCTGTGGAAGAAGGTGGGAAGGGAGCTTGTCCGCCATCCTGTGCGGGAGCCACGGGGGCAGCAGGAGCAGCAGAAGCAGCGGGCATGCCCTGTGCGCCCAGCGAAGCAGGATCAACCAAACGAACATCAAATGCGCGAATGCTGTTGAACCATCTGCCTTGATACTCATGGGCATCTATATCAAATGACACTAACACCTCTTGTCCTACCTGGATATTAAAACGTTGCAGACGGTCAGCACCAAAAACAGAGAATACCATCTTGTGAGGATATGACTCATGAGTCTCTATCACAAAATCCTGCGCTTTCCATTCTCCACGTGCCGAGACACCTGAACGAGGTTCAAGTGCCTGAATAATTTTACCTTGTAATTCCATTCTTTTATTGATTTAAGCTGTTTTTCGTTGCGAAATTAATAAAATAGTTCTAAAAAAAGAAACTTTTCATATTATTTTTTTGTTTTGCCCATTGCTTTTTTGTATTTTTGTGCCTAAAAAGAAATAATTTAAAAATACAGAAAAATGAGATTTACCATATCCAGTAGCTTGCTCAGCAACCGTCTGCAGACGTTGTCGAAAGTAATCAATAGCAAGAATGCACTGCCTATACTTGACAGTTTTCTTTTCGAAGTATATAATAATCAAATCGTTATCACGGCAAGTGATAGCGAGACGGTGATGAAATCCACCCTGACGCTTGACGAATGTGACGGTGAAGGAACATTTGCCGTACCCAACCGCACCATATTGGATGCCGTGAAAGAATTGGCAGAGCAGCCGCTCACCTTCGACGTAGATACAGAAAAGTGTATCATACAGATTTCCTACCAGAACGGTATCTATAAGTTCACCACTCAGAATGCTGACGAGTATCCACGCTCTCAGAGCATCCCCGACGGAGCCACGGTAATCTCGGTAGATGCTGCCATCCTGAGCGACAACATCACCCGCTCTATCTTTGCCACGGCACAAGACGAACTGCGCCCCGTGATGAACGGAATCTACTTCGACCTGACACCAGAAGGGTTAGCAATTGTTGCCAGCGACGGTCATAAGTTGGTACGCAACAAGAATTTCAGCATCAAGAGCGACATCCCTGCCTCATTTATCATGCCAAAGAAGCCTGCCAACCTCTTGAAGAACGTATTGGCAAAGGACAGTGGCGATGTGGTCATCAAATTTGACGACAGGAGCGCAGAAATCAGTTTCTCAGACGGTATGCTGGCTTGCAGACTGATTGAGGGCCGTTACCCCAACTACAACTCGGTAATTCCCCAAAACAACCCGAACCAACTCACCATAGACCGCAAATCGCTCATCGGCACCCTGCGCCGTGTGTTACCTTTCGCCAGCGAGAGCAGCCAGCTCATCCGCTTCCATTTAGAAACAGGCAAGTTGGTTCTTTCATCCGAAGACATCGACTTCGCTACAAGCGCCAAGGAAGAAATAGCATGTGAATATACGGGACAGAACATGAACATCGGTTTCAAGGGCAGTTCGCTGACCGAGATTCTGAACAACCTCGACAGCGATGAAGTAATCATCCAACTGGCAGACCCCAGTCGTGCTGGTATCATCATCCCTGCCGAGCAACCAGAGAACGAGGATGTGCTGATGCTCATCATGCCTATGCTTCTTAATGAATAACGACCATCAAACGACACATCAGTTCACATGAAACTACGTCTCACAAAGCCCCTGATAGTCTTCGATTTAGAGACTACGGGGCTTGATTTGGTTAATGATAGGATTATCCAAATATCATATATCAAGGTATTCGTTGACGGTAAGGAGGAGAGGAAAAACATCTTCATCAACCCAGGAAAACCCATTCCTCCCGAAGTAACGACCCTGACGGGCATATCCAACGAAGACATCGAACACGCTCCCACCTTCAAGGAACTGGCACCAACGCTGAACGAAACCTTCAAGGGATGCGACTTTGCGGGATTCAACTCCAACCATTTCGACATTCCCCTCTTGGCAGAGGAGTTCTTGCGTGCAGGTATAGACTTCGACTTCTCTCACGCCCGCCTCATCGACGCACAAACCATCTTCCACAAGATGGAAAGGCGCAACCTGGCGGCTGCATATAAGTTTTATTGCGGAAGGAAGATGGAAGAAGACTTCGAGGCTCACCGAGCCGACCAAGACACGGAGGCTACCTACCGAGTGCTACAAGGAGAGCTGGACATGTACAACCCAGAAACACAGGTGGAACCCGACAAGCACCTGCCCAACGACATGGACACGCTGGCTGAATTTTCAAAGACCAACAACAACGTTGACTTTGCAGGGCGCATCGTATGGAAAGACGTTATCGACGAAAAGGGAAAGCCTGTGATTGACGAGCAAGGGAAGCCCGTGCGACAAGAAGTATTCAACTTCGGCAAGTACAAGGGAAGAAGCGTGAGCGAGGTATTGCGCTTTGACCAAGGATATTTCAGTTGGATCATGAACGGTGATTTTACCAACAACACCAAGCAAGTGCTTACGCGCATTCGCTTGCGTGAGTTTAACAAACGATAGCAGATGATGATGAAGAGAATTGTATATTTACTGACTTTCATGGCTTTGCCCTTCATGGCAAACGCCCAGGAGCTACAGGCAAAGGTAACCATCAACCACAACCAGATACAGGGTACCGAGGCGGGAGTGTTCGAGAATCTTCAGCAGACGCTCGAACAATTCATCAACGACCGCCAGTGGACAAATCTACAATTCCAGAAGAACGAGCGCATCGTGTGCAACTTCAACATCACAGTAACCAAGTACGACCCATCATCCAACCTGTTTACATGTACGGCTCTCATACAAGCCAACCGACCCGTATATAATTCGGCATATACCACTACATTATATAATAATAAAGATGCCAACTTCAATTTCCATTTCGCCCAGTTTGACCAGCTCAACTACAACGACGAGACGGTGGACAACCAACTGACGGCTCTCTTAGCCTACTATGCCTACCTGATCATTGGGCTCGACCTGGACTCGTTTGCGCCAATGGGAGGTGAAGACGTGCTTCAGCTCTGCATGAACCTTGCCAACAATGCCCAAAACCTGGACTATCCCGGATGGAAGGCATTCGAAAACGACAGGAACCGCTTTGCCATCATCAACGACTACCTGGACGGAGCCATGCAACCCTTCCGCCAACTGCAATACGACTATTACCGTACAGGACTTGACGAGATGGCGAACAACGTAGAGCGCGGACGTACCAACATCTCTACCGCATTGGAAAACAACTTGAAGAAATGCCACGAAGACAAGCCGCTGAGTATGCTCCCACAGATTTGGACAGACTACAAACGCGACGAACTGGCAAGCATCTACCAAGGCAAAGGTACGCAAAAGGAAAAGGAGACCGTTTACGACATTCTCTTCTCTATCAATGCCAGCCAAAACACGGCATGGGAAAAAATTAAGCAATAATGTTAAGACAACTCCATATCAGGAACTACGCACTCATCGAAGAACTGGACATCCCCTTTCACCCAGGATTCTCAGTCATTACCGGTGAAACGGGCGCAGGAAAGAGTATCATCCTCGGAGCCATCGGATTACTCCTGGGGCAACGTGCCAACCATTCACCATCCCTGTCAACGGGAAAGAAGTGTACCGTAGAGGCACATTTCGACATCAGCAATTATGACCTGCATTCTTTCTTCGAGGACAACGACATCGACTACGATCCCGAAGACACCATCTTGCGTAGGGAAATCAGCAGTACGGGCAAAAGCAGGATGTTTATCAACGATACACCCGTGACTCTCTCCGTGATTCGCGAATTGGGCGAACAACTCATAGACATTCACAGCCAGCATCAGAACCTACTGCTCAACAAAGAGGATTTCCAACTGAACGTCATCGACATCCTCGCCTCCAACCAAGCAGCACTATCCGAATACAAGCAAACATTCGTTGCCTATAGCCAAGCCAACAAGCATCTGGATGAGCTCATGGAGGAAATAGAGCGAAACAAGGAAAACGAAGACTTCCTCAGATTTCAATTCAATGAACTGGAAGAGGCGAAACTAACAGATGGAGAACAAGAGGAGCTGGAACAGATGAGCGAGACCATGAGCCACGCCGAGGAAATCAAAGGGGCGCTCTATGACATCAGCAACATCCTCAATGGCGAGAAAAATGGCATCGTCAGCCAATTAAAGACATCTGCGCAACAGTTACGACACATCGAAAGGGTGTTTCCCGTAGCCGAAGAATTAGCCTCACGATTGGAAAGTGCCCATATCGAACTGAAAGACGTAGCGCAGGAGATAGAAAGCAAGTTGGAGGATATCGACTTCAATCCCCAGCAATTAGAGATGCTTAACGAAAGGCTCGACAAGATATATTCGTTGCAACAGCGTTTCCACGTAAGCACCATTGCAGAACTGCTACAGATACACCAAGACATCAAGGAGCAACTGTCGCACCTGAACAATAGCGAGGAAGAACTGGACGAATTGCGCCAACAGGTGAAAGACCTCATGGCACAATGCACCAAGAAAGCCCAGTTGCTGACAAACATCCGTACACAGGCAGCCAAAAAGGTGGAAACGGAACTGAAACAACGCTTGGTTCCACTTGGAATCCAGAACGTCAGGTTCCAGATACAATTCTCCCCCAAGCCACTATCCTCAGACGGAGCCGACAAGGTGGCATTCCTCTTCAGTGCCAACAAAAGCGGAGAGATGCAACCCATCAGTCAGATTGCTTCTGGCGGTGAGATTGCCCGTGTGATGCTGTCGCTCAAGGCAATGATCAGCGGAGCCGTCAAACTACCCACCATCATCTTCGACGAGATTGACACGGGTGTGAGTGGCAGAGTGGCAGAGCAGATGGCACAGATCATGCACGAGATGGGCGAAAACAAACGCCAGGTAATCAGCATCACTCACCTACCCCAGATAGCAGCAATGGGCATCAACCATTACAAGGTGCTCAAGGAAGACACCTCTACAGCCACCGTCAGCAAGATGTCGCTATTGTCATACGATGAGCGTGTGGCAGAGATTGCCCAGATGCTCAGTGGCAGCGACATTTCGCAAGCAGCAATGGATAACGCCAAGGCTTTACTCAAGACAAATAAATCATTATAATCATCAAAACCAATTATGAAGAATATATCCCGATTATTCATCGCAATTATATGTTTGTTGTTCACCACTCATGCCACCAACACCTTGGCTCAGCCATCGTCGGTGATACAAGTGGGACAATCCATCTTCTCACTCACCACGTTTAAGGCAGACGGTACCATCATCGCCTCTACCCACGGTTTCTTCATTGGCAACAATGGTGAGGCAATCAGCCTATGGACACCCTTCATCGGAGCAGCCAGTGCCGTGGTGGTAGATGCCAATGGCAAGAAGATGGACGTGGACGTACTCGTAGGAGCCAACGAACTGTATGATGTCTGCAAATTCCGCGTGAAAGAGAAATCACATTCGGTTAAGTTTGCCAAGAATCCCGCCAAATCTGGCAATAAGGTTTGGGTGGTGGGCTATTCCGTCAAGAAGCCCAAATGCAAGGACTTCTCCGTTGACAAGGTGGAGCAGTTCATGGAGAAATACAACTATTACATCTTCCAGGGAAAGGCATTGGAAAACACGGAAGGTTGCCCGTTTGTCAACTCCAACGGCGAGGTGATCGGCATCATGCAACCGTCTAAGTCGGGCTCTGAGATTCACGCTACCGATGCGTCATTTGTCAACACGTTCACCGTAAACGCCCTGACCATCAACGAGCGCGTATTGCAGCAATCGGGTATTCGCGTAGCCCTTCCTGAGAAGGAAGACGACGCATTGCTGACGTTGATGATGGCTGGCAACAAGAACGACTCTCTCACCTACGAACGATACATCGACGATTTCATCGCAGCCTTCCCCCATTCAGCAGAGGGCTATTTCTCTCGTGCCAAGAACTTAGTGAACAACAACGACTTTGAGACCGCCGATAACCTCATGTTAACGGCTATCGACAAGGCAACGAAGAAAGACGAGGCACACTCTGATTATGCCACCTTGATTTACCTGAAAGAAATCTACAAGGCGAATATGCCCTACGAGAAATGGTCTTTGCAAAAGGCTTTGGACGAGGCTGACAAGGCTTATTCCATCAATCCATTAGCAGCTTACCAACACCAGAAAGCGCAAATCATCTACTCGATGGGTGACTACCAGAAAGCATACGACTCATTCATGCAACTCACCCAGTCAGACATGCGCAACGGAGAGCTGTTCTATGAGGCGGCACAATGCAAGACCCTACTCAAAGCCGAGAAAAGCGAAATCATTCAATTGCTCGATAGTGCCATCAGCGTTGCACAAAGCACGGGCAGAAACAATGCTGCTCCTTATTACCTGGCACGAGGAAGACAATTTGACGAGATGGGAGAATACAGGAAAGCGGTGATGGATTACAATCAATACGACACGCTGATGTTTGGTCGTGCCAGCCACGATTTCTATTACATCAAATACAAGTGCGAGTCGAAAATCAGACAATACCAACAAGCACTCAACGACATCGCTCACGCCATCGTCATCAACCGACGTGAACCGCTCTACTATGCAGAAATGGCATCTTTACAACTGAAAGTCAACCAATTGGAAGAAGCCATCACCACGTGCGACATGTGTATTCAAGTGGATTCCACCTATGCCGACCCGTATATCATCAAGGGTATTGCCTTGGGAGAACTCAAACGAAAGGATGAGGCAAAAGAGGTATTCCTCAAAGCCAAGGAATTAGGCGACGAACGTGCCGACGGATTGTTGGAGAAATACAAGTAAGTTTATCCAGTAAACATATAAAATATCAAACGGTCGTATCAATGAAATACGACCGTTTTTCGTATAGATTATCCTAATCATTTCGTAATCACTTTCTTAATTGTACCATCACTCATCCTAACGATGTTTATTCCACGTTGGAGTGAATTAACATGAAGACCATTCATGTCATGGATAGTTTCAATCCGTACATTTTGAGCGTTATTTGTCTTATCAATACCTGATGATTCAATAGGAATTATAGTTTTAAATTTGTCCCAAGGAGAAGTTGTTTTGTATGCTTCCAATGACACTGATGGAACATATAGTATAGCATCCTCATAAACATTTCTTGTCTCTGGAGCAAGCATTATGTTTGTGTTTCGTGTAACATAGTATGGTTCATTCCCTATAAGATTACCACTAACATAAGGTACGTCCTTAGCAAAGCAATATAGTTCTCTCAATTCATTACAACCACGAAATACGTTTGATCCGATTGAAGTCACTGTTGATGGGATTATGGCAGAAACTAAACTACTACAATCCTCGAATGCAAACTCGCCAATAGTAATAACACCTTCAGGTATATTAATTGATTTCAATTTACCCATTCCATGAAAAGCATGGTAACTGATTTCTGTAATTCCAGATGGTATATTGATGTAAGAAATGTTACAGCCATTAAAAACACCTCTCTGAATGTAAGTTATACTATTGGGCAAGGTTATTGAGTCTAAACTTGTGCAACCCATAAACGCCTCGGTCCCGATTGTTGTTACATCACTGGGAACAATCATATCTTTCACCTCTTCACCATTCAAAAATAGATGATGGGCATAATACAAAGGGTTTGAAGTTTCATACGTAAAATCTATATTACACCATGCTGCCAAATCCGAGATATTCACTGAGGTAAGTCCCGTACAATCTTCAAACGCTTGATATTCTATTGATGTTACACTGCTGGGGATAGAAACTGAGGTTATACCCGAACAACCACTAAACGCTTCACGTCCAATTACAGTTACACTATTGGGGATAGAAACGGAGGTTATACCCGAACAACCACTAAACGCTTGATATTCTATTGATGTTACACTGCTGGGGATGGAAACGGAGGTCAAGCCCGTGCTCCCCATGAACGCATAAGATCTAATCGTTGTCACGCTATTAGGAATGACCAGATCATTCACCTCTTCTCCATTCAAAAATAGATGATGGGCATAATACAAAGGGTTTGAATTCTCACCAAATCCTATGTTACACCATGCTGCCAAATCCGAGATATTCACTGAGGTAAGGCTATTACAGGCATTGAAAGCACCTAATGAAATATTCGTAACGCTGTTGCCGATGGTAAGAGTGGTTAGCTCAGAACAGCCTGAGAATGCATAGTCTCCAATGGATGTAACACCATTGCCGATGCCAATGGTAGCCGAGGTCAAACTTGTGCATTCTGTAAACGCTTTTTTTCCAATGGATGTTACACTGCTGGGAATGGTAATTGAGGTCAAACTTTCGCAATCTCCAAACGCCCTGTCTCCGATAGATGTTACACCATTGCCGATGTTAACCGTAGTCAAACTTGTGCAACTTTCAAACGCACCGAATCCAATAGATATAACACTGTTGGGGATGTTAACCGTAGTCAAACTTATGCAACCTTCAAACGCTCCTTCCTCTATACTACCTACATTATTTAAAATATTTACTGTTTTTAAACTATGACAATGGGCAAACAAGTAATCCATTATTTTCGAACTATAGATTGTGGCAGAGGTCAAGGCTGTGCAACCTTCAAACGGAGATACTCCAATGGATATTACGCTGCTGGGGATGGTAATTGAGGTCAAACTTTCACAATATGCAAACGCTTCACCTCCGATGGATGTTACACTGTTGGGGATGGTAATTGAGGTCAAACTTTTGCAATCACTAAACGCTTTGTATTCTATTGATGTTACACTGCTGGGGATGTTAACCGAGGTCAAACTTTCGCAATGAAGACTTATAGATGTTACACTGTTTGGGATAGTAATCGAGGCCACGTCATGATTATGAATGTGAACACCAACTACTTTATATGTTTCATTACATGTTTTTCCATTTTTTTTGTACGTACGGGTAGCAGTAGAGGGTATATATAAAATCTTAGATGAGCCATCATAACCAACGGCTTCGACTTCGTCTGAACTTATAGTACAATTTTCTACATCATCATCAGTAAAATAAAAATAATCATATGCCATGACTTTAGTACCAACCAAAGCAAATAGGCTGAGAAAAAATGCTTTTAGATAAATTTGTTTCATTGTTTGTTGTAAAAAAGGCGGAACTGCTCTTTGCTTTTCCTCCTTGATGGCACCGCCAAGTAGCCTTTGCATAGAAAAGTATAAGCAATTCACGCCTTACGACGTGAACTCTCATCACTTGTTCTCATGCTATTATCTTGGCGGATTTATCAAGGAGAGAACAAGGACGTAAAGTCCAAGTATATCAATAAGTTTTTGAGCAGAAACGCCGAGTTAATAAAGTTTTATTGTCACTCTATAAGGGGGAATGTGAGCCTTGCTCCACTTCTTCCCAAATGCGTTTCGATACTTCTTTGTTCTGTCTGTTTCTTGAAAATGGATTTAAAGGATTTAACTATAGGATATCATTCTCGTTGCAAAAATAGAAAAAATATTTGTAATTGTAAACTCCATAAACAAAAAACTATCAACATAAGCCAGTTTTTACATCGTATTTAATATCTTGCCACTATAACTTACCCGACTTTTCATACCTCTTTTTCAGAAATATCCATCATTGAATATCTATAAAGTGTGATTATCCATCAAACATCCATTTTCATCACTATTATACATTAATATATTAGGTTTATATCATTTAAAAAGATTCAAATTCTTTTCAAAATATTCTGACAAAAATTATTTGCGTAAAATTTCAAATTAGGAGTTAGGGGAAGCAAAATAATGGATTTTGAGGACAAAATCATATATTATTTCCCGTAACTATACGAGTTATGGTCATAACTATATATGTTACGGTCGTAATTCGCATAGTTAGCGAGCTTGCTATATATGTTATTTCTGCTCAAAACCAATGTTTTTACGCATAAATATACCATATAGAAATGTATAAATATACGAGTGGTTTTACAACAACCTAACTGTCAGCCCATTACAAAAATGGCACGAAAAGCACATTTTTTGAAGTGGCGGAGGAGTTGATGGAAAAAATCGCAAAATAGACAGCCATTTTCAGCAGTTTTTATTGACAAAATGAGGGGGTGGTTTAGAGAAAAAGGGGTGAGGGGTGAGAGGTGAGAGATATGATTGAGAGAATAAGAAGCAAGAAGTAAGAAATAAGATGCAAGAAGCAAGAAGCAAGAGATTAGTCTTCATGGTCAATGCTCAATGGTCAATCGTCAATCGTCAATGGTCAATCGTCAACCTTCTCGTTTCAGCTTTTGCCTCTTTCCATCTTGGAAAATACTTGTCCATGACAGCATAGAATTCCTTACCGTGATTAGGTACGATGAGATGAGCCAACTCATGCACCACCACATGTTCCACACACCACTCCGGCAACAACAAGAGGTAAGCACTGAAACAAATGTCGTGCGTCTTTACGTCGCAACTACCCCAACGAGAAATGGTAGAACGGTAATACACATGACGGGGCGATACGTTCATGAGACGAGCATATTTCTCCACTATCGGCAGAATCAGTTTCTTCAATCGTTCCAATGCCTCATCACACTCCTCTCTCGTATTCAAAGGCATTTGGCTAAAGAAATCGTATCGTTGTTTCTGTCGCTTGTAAGTACTTTCCCTCGCCTTCCCTATCCACTCCTTGTTTTCCTCAATGAATTTCTCAACCACGGAACGAGGTGTTCCGATGGGAGCAGACACGTGAACGTCACCATTTTTTACCACGCTCATGCGCAGAGCCTTTGTCTTCCGATAAGTAACTATGATTGCCATACGATTAATTTATACTCTGCAAAATTACAAAAAACAAACAATTGGGCAAATAAACACCATATAATTTGTTTTTTTTAGAGGATAAGGCAGTCGTTTCAGATATTTTTAGTAATTTTGCATATTCATTTCAAAAAAATTATTTATAACGTTATAATTTTTATGAACTACACTTTATTAATTACCGTTTTCTTGACGGCTGTTACCTTGGTGTTGGCTGCATACGTCATCGCCAAGCTAATCGGTCCGCGCTCGTACAATACGGTAAAAGGAGAACCCTATGAAAGTGGTATTCCTACCCGTGGTAGCTCGTGGCTACCCGTGTCGATAGGCTTTTACCTCTTTGCCATCCTTTTCCTGATGTTCGACATAGAGACCGTGTTCCTCTATCCCTGGGCAGTCGTCGTTAAGCAGTTTGGTCCGATGGCACTCGTCAGCATCGGTTTCTTCCTGTTAGTACTGGTATTTGGCCTTGCATACGCTTGGCGGAAAGGAGCACTGGAATGGAAGTAAGAAAACCGCACATCAAGAGTATTCCTTATGACGAGTTTAAGGATAACGCCTCATTGGAGAAGCTTGTTGACGAACTTCATGAGGGAGGCGTAAACGTAGTGGTAGGTTCACTCGACCAAGTCATCAACTGGGGACGTTCCAATTCACTTTGGTCACTAACCTTTGCCACCTCATGCTGCGGCATCGAGTTTATGGCAGTGGGATGCGCCCGTTACGACTTTGCCCGTTTTGGTTTCGAGGTTACCCGTAACTCGCCTCGCCAAGCCGACTTAATCATGTGTGCCGGTACCATCACGCATAAGATGGCTCCCGCCCTGAAACGTCTGTACGACGAGATGGCTGAGCCCAAGTACGTGATTGCCGTAGGCGGATGCGCCATCTCCGGCGGACCATTCAAGTCGAGCTATCATGTGGTGAAAGGCATTGAGGAGATTGTTCCCGTGGATGTTTTCATCCCTGGTTGCCCTCCCCGTCCTGAAGCTATCATGTACGGCATGATGCAGTTGCAACGCAAGGTGAAGATCGAGAAATTCTTCGGTGGCGTGAACCACAAGCAGACGAAGGAAGAGCGCGAGCTTGGCGTTTCCAACGAGGAACTGATCTATGGCAAGAAGCCTATGGTCATCAACCAAGTGCCAGAAGACTTCGTAAAAGAATTAAAATCAGAAAAGACGGTAGCACTGGCTAAAAAAGAGGAGGCAGCAAAATGAAACTGAACAATCTCGTATTTGATTTCGATAAGTTTGCCTCCGAGATGGCTAACTTGAAGGAGAAGAAACACTTCGACTATTTGGTGACACTGGTTGGCGAAGACTTTGGAGAGGAAGGCTTGGGATGTATCTACATCTTGGAAAACACCGAAACCAACGAGCGTACATCCGTGAAGATGATTGCCAAGCAAATAGGTGACAACTACGTTATTCCATCAGTCATCAACTTATGGAAGGTTGCAGACCTACTTGAACGAGAGGTGTATGATTTCTTGGGTATCAAGTTCTTAGGACATCCAGACATGCGACGTCTGTACTTACGTAACGATTTCAAGGGATACCCATTGCGTAAAAACTTCAAGGCTGATGGCAATTATACCCTTGAAGATGACGTGGAACCCAACTATGGTTATGAATACTCTATCGACCAGAACGGCGAATTGGTAGAAAAGAAAAATACACTCTTCGACGAAGACGAGTATGTAATCAACATTGGTCCTCAGCATCCAGCTACCCACGGTGTGCTTCGTTTGCAAACCGTACTTGACGGTGAGACCGTGAAACGCATCTATCCCCACTTAGGATATATCCACCGTGGTATTGAGAAGATGTGTGAATCGATGACCTATCCCCAAACATTGGCATTGACAGACCGTCTGAACTACCTTGCTGCCATGATGCACCGCCATGCTTTGGTAGGCGTGATAGAGGAAGCGATGGACATAGAGCTGACAGACCGCATCAAGACCATTCGCACCATCATGGACGAGTTGCAACGTATAGACTCTCACCTATTGTTCTTAGGCTGTTGTGCTCAAGACCTTGGTGCATTGACCGCATTCCTCTATTGTATGCGCGACCGCGAACACGTGCTCAACGTGATGGAAGAGACAACGGGTGGACGACTCATACAAAACTACTATCGCATAGGTGGATTACAAGATGACATCGACCCCAACTTCGTGAAAAACGTGAAGGATTTGTGTAAATACTTGCGCCCCATGATACAAGAATACATGGACGTATTTGGCGACAACGTGATTACGCACAACCGATTGGAAAAGGTTGGACCGATGAGTCTGGAAGATTGCATCAACTACGCCGTTACCGGTCCTGCCGGACGTGCTTCCGGATGGAAGAACGACGTGCGCAAGAACCACCCATACGACATGTACGACAAGGTGGAATGGAAACAAATCACCTTGACAGGATGCGACTCTATGGACCGTTACTTGGTACATATCCAAGAGCTCTATCAGAGCCTCGACATCATCGAGCAATTGATTGACAACATCCCAGAAGGCGACTTCTACGTGAAGCAGAAAGCCATCATCAAGGTGCCAGAGGGACAATGGTACTTCTCGGTGGAAGGCTCTGCCGGCGAATTTGGCGTTTACCTCGACTCTCGCGGAGACAAGAGTCCTTACCGCGTGAAATTACGTCCAATGGGCTTGAGCCTTGTAGGAGCACTCGACGCGATGCTACGTGGACAGAAGATTGCCGACCTCGTGACCACGGGTGCCGCCATAGACATCGTGATTCCCGACATCGATCGCTAATCGGAATAAATAACTATCAATGAAAAATTAAAAACTATGTTCGATTTTTCAATCATAACACAATGGTTCGACAGTCTTCTCCGAAACACGTTAGGTCTCGGCGATTTCTGGACGATTCTCATAGAGTGCGTGCTGGTGGGCGTCATCATCTTGACCGCTTACGCCCTGCTTGCCATTGCACTGATATTCATGGAGCGTAAGGTCTGCGCCTATTTCCAGTGCCGTCTGGGCCCGATGCGTGTAGGACCTTGGGGAATATTCCAAGTGTTTGCCGACGTGTTGAAGATGCTCATCAAGGAAATCTTCTTCGTTGACAAGGCAGACAAGTTCCTGTATGCGCTTGCTCCGTTTCTTGTCATCATCGGCTCGGTAGGTACATTCTCCTTCCTGCCCTGGAACAAGGGAGCCAACGTGCTCGACTTCAACGTAGGCGTATTCCTCATCACCGCCATCTCGTCGATTGGCGTATTGGGTGTATTCCTCGCAGGTTGGAGTAGTAACAACAAGTACTCTGTAGTGTCAGCCATGCGTGCCGCCGTACAGATGATTTCTTACGAGATGTCACTTTGTCTTTGCTTGATTACCGCCGTCGTCATGATTGGTTCCATGCAAGTGAGCGAGATTGTTGACTATCAGACAGGTCCCTGGAACTGGCTCATCGTTCGTGGACACATCCCAGCCATCATCGCATTCATCGTATTCCTCATTGCAGGAAACGCAGAGGCCAACCGTGGCCCATTCGACATGGCTGAGGCAGAAAGCGAGCTGACCGCCGGTCACCACACCGAGTATTCTGGTATGGGTTTCGGTTTCTTCTATTTGGCAGAGTTCCTGAACCTCTTTATCATTGCCGGTATTGCCACCACCGTATTCTTGGGTGGATGGGCTCCCGTAAACATTGGCATAGAGGTGTTTGACAACGTGATGAACTATATCCCAGGTATCGTTTGGTTCTTGGGTAAGGCTTTTGCCGTAGTGTGGCTGCTCATGTGGGTGAAGTGGACGTTCCCCCGTCTGCGTATCGACCAGATATTGAAACTGGAATGGAAATATCTTATGCCGCTGTCGCTTATCAACCTCGTGCTGATGACCGTCGTGGTAGCACTTGGCATCTATTTTAAATAATGTGTTAGAAAAACTAGAAAATCTAGCATAACTAGAATTACTAGAATAAAAAACAATGGAACAGAATAAATCATATTTCGGCGAACTCGTGGATGGTGTGAAGACACTGGCTACCGGAATGAAAGTAACTCTGAAAGAGTACTTCACCGCGAAGTCAACCGAGCAATATCCCGAGAACCGCAAGACAACGCTGCATGTGGCAAGTCGCCATCGTGGTCGCCTGATATTCAAGCGCAACGAAGACGGCAGCTACAAATGCACGGCTTGTACATTGTGTGAGAAAGCTTGCCCCAACGGAACCATCAAGATTACCGCTCACATGGCAGAAGATCCTGAGACGGGCAAGAAGAAGAAGGTGCTTGACGACTATCGGTACGACCTTGGCGACTGTATGTTTTGCCAGTTGTGTACGAACGCCTGCAACTTCGACGCTATTGAGTTTACAAACGATTTCGAGAATGCCACGTTCGACCGCGACGCCCTTGTGCTTCACCTTGACAAAGAGGTTTATCAAGGCGGTTCGTTGCCAGGTCTCATCAACGGAGGCGCACCTCTCACCATCGGTAAGTTTAACACCAAAACCAAGTAAGGAACTATGGCAAGATTAGTAATGTTTTGCATTTTGGCGATCATCATTTTAGGATCAGCCATCATGTGCGTAACAACCAAGAGGATTATGAGAGCCGCAACGTTCCTGCTCTTCGTTCTCTTCGGTGTGGCAGGTATCTACTTCCTGCTCGACTACACGTTCCTCGGTGCCGCCCAGATCAGCATCTATGCAGGAGGTATCACGATGATGTATATCTTCGCTATCCAGTTGGTGTCTAAGCGCACGCTTCAAGGCTTGCAAGAGCACATCAAGGGCAGTCGTGTCATCACGGGTGCGCTGGCTGCGCTGATTGGCTTCGGAACGGTAATGATTGTATTTTTCAAGAACAAATTATTCGACCTCATGACTCCGATGTCAGAATGTACGGAACTGCCTATGGCAAAGATAGGAGCCGACTTAGTGGGTGCCGACAAGTACGGATGGGTGCTCCCCTTCGAGTTTATCTCCATCTTCCTGCTTGCCTGCATCGTAGGTGGAATCATGATAGCAAGAAAGGAGGATAAGCAATGATACCCGTTGAATGTTATTTCGCACTGAGTGCCATGTTGTTTTTCATTGGCTTCTTTGGTTTCGTTACACGTCGCAACCTGATTGCGATGCTTATCTCCGTAGAACTCGTATTGAACGCAGTTGACATCAACTTCGCCGTGTTCAATCGCATCCTCTTCCCAGGACAACTCGAAGGTTTCTTCTTCACACTCTTCTCAATAGGTGTGAGTGCAGCCGAGAGCGCTGTCGCTATCGCTATTATCATCAACGTTTACCATAACTTCAAGAGTGACCAGGTGAACAGTATTGAAAACATGAAATGGTAATGACTATGTACGAATATTCATTTTTGATACTTCTTCTACCGCTTTTGTCATTCATTGTGTTAGGACTTGCGGGAATGAAGATGTCGCACAAGACGGCAGGCCTTATCGGTACCTGTACGCTTGGTGTGGTTACTGCGCTCAGCTATTTTGCTGCATTCCAATATTTTACGGCAGCTCGTACGGCTGAAGGCATTTACCAAACCATTGTGCCTTATAATTTCACATGGTTGCCATTAGGCAACTTGCATTTCGACATGGGTATCTTGCTCGACCCGATTTCGGTGATGATGCTGATTGTCATCTCCACGGTGTCGTTCATGGTACACATCTATTCTTTCGGATACATGCATGGTGAGAAAGGTTTCCAGCGTTACTACGCTTTCCTGAGCCTTTTCACGATGTCTATGCTTGGACTGGTACTTGCCACCAACATTTTCCAGATGTATATGTTCTGGGAATTGGTGGGTGTGAGTTCATATCTGCTCATCGGATTCTATTATCCCCTTCACGCTGCCGTGGCTGCTTCCAAGAAAGCATTCATCGTGACACGTTTTGCGGATATGTTCTTCCTCATCGGTATATTGATATTCGGCTATTACACCGAGTCGTTCAACTTCTCGTTTGCCGGCGATATCGTGATGGGTGCAGGAACCACGCCATTCGTAACTGGCAGTGCAGCCAAAGCTGTTGCAGCAGGAGCCTTCATCCTTCCTACGGCACTCGTGCTGATGTTTATCGGTGGTGCAGGTAAGAGTGCGATGTTCCCATTGCACATCTGGTTGCCAGACGCAATGGAAGGTCCTACTCCTGTCAGCGCACTTATCCATGCTGCTACGATGGTGGTAGCCGGTGTGTTCCAAGTAGCACGTATGTTCCCATTGTGGATTGAGTATGCTCCACAAACCATGTCGGTGATAGTATGGATTGGTGTCTTCACCGCCTTCTATGCAGCGGCTGTGGCTTGTGCCCAGACAGATATCAAGCGTGTACTCGCCTTCTCTACCATTTCTCAGATTGCATTTATGATGGTGGCACTGGGTGTTTGTCTGCCAGGACACGAGGCAGTGCTTGACAATCACACGCAACTGGGATACATGGCTGGTATGTTCCACCTGTTCACTCACGCCATGTTCAAGGCTTGTCTGTTCCTTGGCGCAGGATGTATCATTCATGCGGTTCACTCTAACGAGATGGCTTTGATGGGAGGTTTGCGCAAATATATGCCTATCACCCACATCACATTCCTGATTTCATGTTTGGCCATTGCGGGAATCCCCTTCTTCTCTGGATTCAGTTCTAAGGACGAGATTATCACCGCATGTTTTGCCTACAGTCCTGTAGTGGGATGGATTATGACAGGTATTGCTGCCATGACCGCCTTCTATATGTTCCGTCTGTACTACGGTATTTTCTGGGGTACAGAGAACAAGGAAGCTCATGAGCATCATACACCACACGAGGCTCCATTGACAATGACCGTTCCATTGATTATCCTCTGCTGCATCACGGTGGGTGTAGGTATTTACACCACGCTTGGCGGATTCCTTGGATGGGGTGGTTCGTTTGGTAGTTTCGTAAGTGCCAGCGGTCAGGAATACACCATTCACTTCGACACTCAGATTGCTTTGACCTCTACAATTATCGCCATCTTGAGTATCTGCTTGGCAACCTATATATATAAAGGTGAACAGCAACCCATCGCCGACCGTCTATACAAGACGTTCCCCAACCTTTGGCGTGCTGCATACAAGCGTTTCTACCAAGATGAGATTTGGCAATTCGTTACCCATAAGATTATCTTCCGTTGCGTTTCTATGCCTATTGCATGGTTTGACCGTCGAGTGATTGACGGAACATTCAACTTCATGGCATGGGGAACCAACGAAGCAGGCGAGTCGCTCCGTCCTTGGCAGAGTGGCGATGTACGCCAATACGTAGTATGGTTCTTAACGGGTGCCGTAGCATTAACATTAATCCTGCTTTGCATTTAATCCATAAGAAAAATGAACACATTAAGTTTATTCGTAGTTATTCCCGTACTGATGTTGCTTGGCTTGTGGTTAGCCAAGAACTTAAATCAGGTACGTGGCGTGATGGTGGTTGGAGCTTCTTGTTTGTTGGCTCTTTCCATCTGGCTGACTGTGTATTTTGTTCAGCAACGTGCGGCAGGAAATACCGACGTGATGTTGCTTACCTATAGTGTACCCTGGTTTAAACCATTAAACATAGCATACGCGACAGGTGTAGATGGCATTTCGGTGGTGATGTTGCTGCTTTCAAGTATCATCGTATTCACGGGTACGTTTGCCTCATGGCAACTCAAGCCACTCACCAAGGAATATTTCCTTTGGTTTACCCTTTTGTCAACGGGTGTTTACGGTTTCTTCATCTCCATCGACCTCTTCACCATGTTTATGTTCTATGAGGTTGCCCTTATCCCGATGTATTTGCTCATCGGTGTTTGGGGAAGTGGAGCGAAAGAGTATTCAGCCATGAAGCTGACACTGATGTTGATGGGAGGTTCTGCCTTGCTCATCATCGGTATCTTGGGTATCTATTTCTTCTCTGGAGCAAGTACGATGAACATCATCGAGATAGCGGAAATGCACAATATCCCCGTAGCTATCCAGAAGGTATTCTTCCCATTCATCTTCATCGGTTTCGGAGTACTTGGAGCCATGTTCCCATTCCACACATGGTCTCCCGACGGTCACGCATCAGCGCCAACAGCCGTGTCTATGCTTCACGCTGGCGTATTGATGAAGTTGGGAGGATACGGATGTTTCCGTGTTGCCATGTATCTGTTGCCGGAAGCAGCACAAGAACTGGCTTGGATATTCCTCATCCTGACCACCATCTCCGTGGTTTACGGTGCACTCTCCGCATGTGTACAGACTGACTTGAAGTACATCAATGCTTATTCATCAGTTTCTCACTGTGGTTTGGTACTGTTTGCATTATTGATGACCACTCAGAACGCTTGTTCTGGTGCCATTCTCCAAATGCTCTCTCATGGTTTGATGACAGCCTTGTTCTTTGCCTTGATTGGTATGATTTACGGAAGAACGCACACCCGTGACGTTCGCAAGTTGGGTGGTTTGATGAAGATTATGCCATTCCTCGCCGTAGGTTACCTCATTGCAGGTCTTGCTAACCTTGGTTTGCCAGGCTTCTCAGGATTTACCGCAGAAATGACCATCTTCGTGGGATCGTTTGAGAACAACGACACATTCCATCGCGTATGTACTATCATTGCATGTACGTCAATCGTGGTTACCGCAGTTTACATCTTACGTGTAGCGGGCAAGATATTGATGGGTAAGGTAGCAGATCCCCATTACGAGCAGTTGACAGACGCCACATGGGACGAGCGTGTTGCCGTAGCCTGTCTGATATTCTGCGTGGCAGGTCTCGGTCTTACACCATTCTTCTTCAAGCCCATCATCGATGACGCACTTATTCCAATTCTCTCAGTTATTAATCCCATGTAAAATCAGAAAGATATGAACTACGGACAATTTCTAAATATGATTCCAGAAGCAACGCTTGTTGCTATCTTGATAATAGTGTTCATCGCCGATTTTGCGCTGAGCAATAGCGAGAAGAAACATAGTGTATTGCGCACGATGACCTTGATTCTCATGGGATTGCAAATCATCCCTTGTATAGTAACGGAGTCATCTACGGCATTTGGTGGTTTGTATTTCACCACTCCAGCCGTAAGTGCCATGAAGGTAATTCTCACTGGTGGAACATTTGTGGTATTGCTGATGGCACAGTCATGGTTGCAAAACCATGAAATCAGCAAACGATACGAGGGCGAGTTTTATATGCTTGTCATCTCTACCCTTCTCGGTATGTACATGATGATGTCGAGTGGACACTTCATGATGTTCTTCCTCGGTCTTGAAATGGCTTCTGTTCCCATGTCATGTTTGGTGGCAATGGACAAATGGAAAAAGATTTCAGCAGAGGCAGCCGCTAAATATATTTTGACGGCGACATTCTCAAGTGCCATCATGCTCTATGGAATTTCATTTATCTATGGAGCAGTGGGAACACTCTATTTCGATGACGTAGCAACCCGCCTGACATCCACTCCATTCACGATTGCAGGTTTGGTATTCACGTTCAGTGGTCTTGGTTTCAAACTTTCATTGGTACCATTCCATTTCTGGACTGCTGATACTTACCAAGGTGCGCCAACATCCGTTACTGGATATTTGAGCGTTATCTCTAAGGGTGCAGCCGCTTTTGCGTTGTACGCAATCCTCATCAAGGTGTTTGCTCCTATGGTACAATATTGGGAGTACTTGCTCTTTGTTGTGATTGTACTCTCTATCACTATTGCCAACTTATTTGCCATTCGCCAGAAAGAACTCAAACGATTCATGGCTTTCAGTTCTATCTCACAGGCAGGATACATCATGTTGGCAGTTGTTGGCAATTCGGCTATGGGCGTTACGGCACTGATGTTCTACACATTGGTTTACGTAGCAGCCAACCTCGCTGTATTTGCTGTTATCAACGTGGTAGAACAAAACAATGGCGGTGCAACCAATATGGATGCTTATAACGGTTTCTACCAGACCAATCCCAAATTGTCATTCCTTATGACACTGGCTTTGTTCTCCTTGGCAGGAATCCCACCATTTGCAGGTATGTTCAGCAAGTTCTTCGTGTTTATGGCAGCAGTCAATGGTCACACTCTTGACAACCCGATAGGAATCTTAGCTTATGTAGTGGTATTTATTGCCTTGATTAACACCGTGATTTCACTTTACTATTATTTGCTTATCGTGAAAGCGATGTATATCAAGAAGAGCGAGACACCACTTCCTACCTTCGAAAGTGATGACAGTACCAAGTTTGCCCTTGCCATTTGCACTGCAGGTGTCGCACTGTTCGGTGTTTGCTCGTATGTTTACGATTGGCTTAGTGGCGTAAGTATTGGAGCTTTGCTATAAAGTTTAAATCATAATAGAAAAAAGATGAGAGGTAATTATTTATCTCTCATCTTTTTTGATTAAATCTTTCACCACTTCCCCGCCGATTATCAAACCTGCTGTTGCTGGAACGAAGGCATTGGATGCGGGTATTGCTCTTCGGGAATTGGAGGTATTCATCTCCTCGTCAATAGGTTGTTCTACGGGAGTCATAGGTTGTTCCTCACTATACACAACCTTTAGATGTTCTATTCCTTCTTTTCTCAAGGTTTTTCGTAATATTCTTGCCAAGGGATCCATATTTGTCTCAGATAAGTCAGCCACTCGAAAAGCAGTCGCATCAATTTTATTGGCAGCACCCATGGAAGAAATAAGTGGGACATTCATACGATGACAGCGCCTTATCAATTCCAATTTCGCTTTCACCGTATCAATACAGTCTATCACATAATCAAACATTCTCAGATTGATTGCATCCGCATTCTCTGGCAAATAAAACATAGGTAAACCATGAACTACACATGCTGGGTTTATATCCAAGATACGTGATTTTGCCACATCTACCTTATATTGTCCCACGGTTGATGTCAGAGCGTATATTTGTCGATTGATGTTACTCCAACTCACTCGGTCATTATCAATAAGGGTTAGTTGCCCTACTCCACTTCTTGCAAGTACCTCAACAGCATATCCGCCAACACCTCCGACACCAAACACGGCAACATGCGATTTCTTCAATGTATCTATCGCTTCTTTACCAAAAAGCATTTGCGTACGAGAAAAACGATTTTGCATTTTATTCCCAATAAAAATTAAATCAATGTGAAAATGAGACCTAATCTTAGCTATTCATTTGCAAAGATAATGTTTTTTCAGTACTTTTGCATGACAATATGAATAAAATTATACAATTAATCGCCATTTTACTTTTGTTAGCCTCATGCAATGGCAACAAAACTGGTCATACATTAAAAGATGGTGACACCATTCATTTCCAATATGCAGAGAATATAGAAATGGTGAAATATCCCTCTTGTATTGTAGTAAGACTGAAAAATCCGTGGCGTACTGGAACATATCTTCACACATATATATTAACGGAATCCGATCATTTCGATTCTCCCCAAATCAACGGAACAACGATAAAGATACCTCTCCAACGGAGTGTTGTCTTCAATACCGCACATGCCTCTTTAATCGGGATGTTAAATAAAACGGGGCAAATCAAAGGAGTTTGTGATTTAAAATACATGAATCTACCCGATATTCATCATTTCGTAAAACAAAAGACCATCGTGGATTGCGGAAACTCCATGTCACCCGATATTGAGAAGATTATTGATTTAAAGGCTGATGGCATTTTACTGTCTCCTTTCGAAAACAGTGGGGGATATGGGAAATTGGAGAAAATAGACATTCCCATCATTGAATGTGCAGACTACATGGAAACTTCTGCATTAGGGCGCGCCGAATGGATGAAGTTTTATGGCTTACTTTTTGGTTGCGAACAACAAGCAGACTCTCTCTTCGATGTGGTTGAAAGAAACTACATGCAACTCAAGCAAAAAGCAAAAACTTCAACCATTCAACGGTCTATCATCACCGAAAGGATGACTGGTAACACCTGGTATGTTGCAGGAGGAAGAAGCTCTGTAGGAAAACTTATTGCTGATGCTAAAGGCATATATGCTTGGAGTGAGGATCAACATAGTGGAAGTTTGGCATTGCCGTTCGAGGCAGTATTAGACAAGGCTGGTCATGCAGACGTATGGATTTTTAATGATAGCAATAATCCCACCCTTACCTACCCACGTCTTTTGTCCGAATATCACGGATATTCATCCATGAAAGCCTTTCAAGACAGACAAATCTATGTGGTTAATTCCATGCAAGTTCCATATTTCGAACAAGTGTCATTTCGTCCCGACTGGTTGTTGAGAGATTATATCATTCTCTTACATCCTGATTTAGACTTGGGAGAACTCAAATACTTCAAGCCTTTGCAATGATGAACGCAAAAAGTACACGCTGTTATATCATATTGATATTGGCTGTCATCATTCTGTTGATGGCTAATTTGATGATAGGATCCATCAAAATCCCCGTTAGGGATATTATAGACATTCTCTTTTCCCACTATGAAGGCAAGGAATCATGGCGTTTCATCATTTTGGAATCTCGATTGCCACAAGCCATTACAGCGTTTTTTTGTGGCGGCGCTTTATCAGCCAGTGGATTGATGTTACAAACAGCATTTAAGAATCCATTGGCAGGACCTTCTATCTTTGGCATTTCAGGAGGTGCAGGATTGGGAGTTGCATTAGTCATGTTGCTCTTTGGTGGTTCTGTCAGCACATTGTCATTTTCTGCCACAGGGTTTATGGCCATCTTTCTTGCTGCTTTTATCGGTGCGATGATTGTAACTGGAATTATTTTTCTATTTTCTTCCATCGTAAGAAGTAATGTCATGCTTCTCATTATTGGCATCATGATAGGTTATCTGTCTTCCTCTGCCATATCCCTTCTTAATTTCTTTGCTACCGAAGAAGGTGTTCGTTCATATATGGTTTGGGGAATGGGTTCTTTTGGGGGTGTTTCTCTGTCACAACTTCCTTTTTTTGCGACCATCACCATTTTAGGACTCATTGGCTCATGTCTTTTGATTAAACCATTAAATGCCTTACTGTTAGGCGAGAGATATGCGGAGAATTTAGGAATCAACACCATCCGAGTGCGCAATTTGTTGCTATTGGTTACTGGGATATTGACTGCTATCACCACGGCATTTTGCGGTCCTATAGCCTTCATCGGTTTGGCTGTACCACATATTGCACGTCTTATGCTGCAAACAGACAATCACATACAACTTCTCCCTATCACCATCCTTACAGGTTCTGCCATTGCTCTCCTATGTAATGTTATTTGTTACCTTCCTGGCAGTAATGGCATTATTCCCCTAAATGCGATAACCCCATTAATAGGCGCTCCCGTGATTATTTATGTGATAGCAAGGAATCGATAGAAGTAACAAGGTTATTTTAACCCGAAAAGCAACTGTGTAAATTTATATTTCTTTATGATATAATGATAAAAGAACATAGGGAGGAGCACCCCAAGACCTATTCCAAACATCGTTATCAAACAAAAGGAAACAGAATTGCTCATGGTCTCCTGATTGAATAGAGACATCTTTACTAATATCGCTTTTGCTAATCCTTCAAACGAAGTGTGAAAAAGATAGATAAAATAAGACGAAGATGAAAGTAGATAAAAGGCCTTATTTATCACTGTATTTTTCACTTTTTGCAATTCTAATGACATAGACACTATGAATGCGATACCAATAAATGCAAGAATGAATCCTAACCACGGATTCCCAATACTGAACTTAAAATACAGCCATTCTAATATGCAAAAGACCATCAAGTAAACAAACAAAGGTACTTTCTTACAAATACTAAAATAGCGTTTGTTGTCATATACAATTACTCCAACCATAAAGAAGATTAGCATCCTTTGAGTTTCTATCAAGCAAAAATTTGATGTCAAATGAAAGGGATAAAAATGGACTATCATTGCAATCCCCAAAAGAAACAACCTCTGCAACTTTGTTTTAAAAAAAGGAATCAACATGAAAATCCACCACAATGCCCATACAAACCATAAGAAATAACCAGCCTTTGGTATGTAAAACATTTCCAAGAAAGCAAAATAAGATCTTGGATGCTGAACATATACAAAATCTTGACTCAGCAATTTAGTTGTTATAATAATCAAAGAACAAATGAAATAGGGAATTACAAGACGGCGCACTTTCTTCAACAGGAACTGACCATAATTCTGTTCCCTATATGTTAAAGAGTAAAGATATCCACTTGCAAACATGAACAACGGCATGTGAAAAGTATAAATGACCTTGATCAACATCACATACCATTCTGGCGAGTAAGGTGGATGGAAATGTCCAATAACAACAAGAACGATGCAAATTGCTTTGGAAATATCAATAAAGACGGAACGACTCATACTCTTTATTTTTTGATTTCCCTTCGTACAAAACTAGAGCCAACAAGAACATGACCATCAAGCCCTGTGATTGCACAAAGGTAGTTGCCGCTATTGATTCTATCATTAAAAAGCCAATAATTAACAATCCTATTTTAAATAGCTTAAGATTTCCATTCTTTTGATAATTTCTTTTCAGTAACACAAAAATCCAATACCAGAAATAAAAGAAAAGAGCAATACCGACTACACCAAACTGAGCTAAATCAGGAAAGAATGTATCACATAGGTACATGCCTTGAATAGGAGACAAGCCAAACACCGTGTCCAACTGATATTTATAATATAGTGGTGAGTAATAGGTGGCAGCACCAATATCAGCATACGTACCAAATCCAGGACCCAATGGCAAATAATCATTCAACACGTTAAGAGAGGTGATATACATAGATGCCCTACCAGCACTTTCCAAATTCTCTTCGTTATATGGATTTATAAAATAGAAATAAATTTTATCTTTAGCATAATAGAATATGACCAACAAAGCAGACAATAGTAAAAGGATATTTTTTAGACTAAATCTAAACTTAACCTTTTCTGTATAGAAAATGACAACTATCACAAATAAAATAAAGAAACCGACAGCTTTCATTCTAAATGACAACAAGGCTATTGCCATAATACCAATAGAAATAATTGAATTTGTCAATGAGTCTCGAGAAGTATAATAATAAAAAAGAGCAAGACAAGAAACTGTCATGGCAAAATACGCAGGGTGCCGATAAAAAAGAAGCATTCTGTCAGTAAGAGCTATAGCCAAACAACCAATTGACAGTAATAGAATCAATTTAGACAAATATTTCTTGAAACTATCATCCAACGTAAAACCTATCATATAAACAGAAAAAAATGTCAGGAAAGGCTTTACATGAACGACAAAACTCATATTTATTGCATCGGGATTAATGGATAACAACCAAGAATAAACATAATAAAAGAAAAAGACACCTGCAAAGACATAAAATGCCTTTAAGAAATATGCATCAAAATATTGCTGTCTTAACATCGACAAGAACAAATAACTTGCCAACGAAAGCGCAATCAATTCATCAACATAAGAATATCCAATAGATTTAAGTGCCTCACAAAGAAATAAGCCGAATACGAGGCACAAAGTCATGAATATTTTGACAGATATGGAAGTTCTATTATTGATAGGCATTATTACATTTTCGGTTGAATGTCATTAGACATTTGTACTTGCATTAGTTGAAAACTATTGTCATATACTAAACTAACTTGCAAAGTTCATGAAAATTTTCGAGATATGCAAGAAATTATTTGAAAAACTTGGATTACCATGTAACAAAACCTATCAAAAGAAAAACCTGCAAAAACTGTATTTCTGAAATCTTATTTATAAAATTGCACACAAACGGGCTTATCAACACGTATGCGTTTTCGGGTTTTCTTGAGCAATCCCGTTTTCAAATCTCTTTCATATACTTGAATGACATTATCGTCCCTACATGCACAAAGTAAGAATTTACCATTGGGCGTGATATTAAACTGTCGTGGATGAACACCCGTTTCCTGGTAACCTATCTTTTTTATCTTTCCCGTTTTCTTGTCAACAGAAAAAATAGCAATGCCATCATGTTTCAGCCTGTTGCTCGCATAAAGGAATTTTCCGTCTGGCGAGAGATGAATGTCTGCCCCACCCCTCGCATTGATGGTATCTGTAGATATTTCCTGAATAATCTCCAGTTCTCCCTCATGGTATTTAAGTACGGTCACCTTACTTGACAATTCTCCCATCAAGTACATATATTGATTGTCTTTGCTGAAGACAAAATGCCGCGGACCTGTACCAAGACTTACGTTGAAAGGTTTGAACACCCTAACAGAGTCTGTTCTCTGGTTATCGAGACGCAGAAGTTGGTCTCCACTGAAATCGGTCATAAAGATATACTTCCCGTCTGAGGTGAAACGAGCACAATGAATGTGAGGTTCACTCTGTCGAATAGTATCAGGTCCTCCCCAACTACCAGTGGCTAATGTGAAAACACTATCCAAAGCATTCTTTTTCAATAAGAATTCACTCATAGAGCCGCCAGAATAGTTGGCTGTCAACACTTTTTCTCCATTTGTTTCCACATAGCAAGGATCAGTGCCATGCGTATTCATGGAGTTGATGACCTTCATTTCACCCGTTTGCTTATTATACGAAATAGCATAAACACAAGCATTCTCATTATTCAGTTCACTAACCGCATAAATCACGTTTCCTTGTTGATTAAATGTCAAGTAAGAAGGGTTCGCTATCTCTAAAGAAGACAAGGAATTCGATTCTCCCGACTCTTGGTCGAACTTATACGAATAGATGCCTTCGCTACTTCCATCCGTATATGTGCCAACAATCATCTGAACAGCATCTTCCGGCTTGACTTCCTTCTTACAGGAAATCATCACAAGTAACAACAATAACCAACTAAGTTTTTTATATATCATATCAAAGCAGCCTGTTTAAGCCCTCAAAATTAAGAAAAAAAAGTTGTTCACCGAATTATTTTTGGGATTTTATCAATTTCTACATAATATTTTCTACTTTTGCAGAATAATTTAACTATATGGAAAAAGATTTTGAAACACTTTGGCGTGAAAACAAGAAACGGATTTTAGAAGCTGACCCAGAATATCGAAAGATTATCGAAAGCTATAAGATGAACAGTGGAGCCGACTGGTTGCTCTTTGCCCTGCCTGCTGTAGTTGCCATTGTCATATTGGATTGGGCTCCATTAGAAAAAGAATTACTCAATTGGCTTATTGGAGCCATTGCTGCCATCATCGTATTCGTACTATGTGTTTGGGTCAAGTCATTTCTCTCAGGCAATCGTTCCCTTGATGAAGTGGAACAAGAAGTGAAAAGACGCTGTCACGAATGTTATGAGAAAACGGGTAAGTTGGAATAGAACATCATATTAGAAAACTCAGACAAACATCAAGTCGCTCATCACTGAGTCGCTCACAAACAATCCTTTCTTCGTCAAGGCTATAGAATCATCTTTGAAGGTTAGCAAACCGTATTTCAGATGATTCTTTGCCTGTTTCAAGAGATAGTCTTGATATTTCTCTTGAAGATGATTCAAGGCTATACCCTCCCGCGTCCGCAACGCCGTGGTCACCATATCGTTATATCTCATATCATCAGTTAGCAGTTCTCGTTCAGCGGGTAATTCTCCCCGACAAATAGCCTGTATATATTGTTGAATATCAGCTACGTTCCATTGTCTTGAATCGATGTCATACGAATGGGCGGCTGCCCCAATCCCCAGATAAGGAACACCCTGCCAATAACTGCTATTATGGCGTGAGCGATAACTACCACTCGCATGTTTCCGTGCGAAGTTGCTGATTTCATAATGTTCAAAGTCGGCTTTTTCCAATCTTTCCATTAACACCTCATACATCCTCACACTCAGTTCGTCCTCTTCGTCCTGTCTTACAAGACCATTCTCTATCTGTTTTCTCCTTATATTATATAAAGGTGTACCTTCTTCGTACATCAAGCTATAGGCAGAGATATGTTCCACACGCAGAGCCACCGCCTTATCAATATCACTCATCCATTCTTCCAATGTCTCACCAGGAAAGCCAAACATCAGGTCGATACTGATATTCGCTATCCCCGCTTGTCTTAATCTCTCAATGGCTTGAGTCACCTGCAAGGCAGTGTGTCTTCTTCTCAAAAACCGTAACCTTCCATCATCGAAAGTCTGAACGCCCACACTCACTCTATTCACGGGTAAATCTCTTATAGCCGTGGCAAAAGCAGGTGTCACGTCGTCAGGATTGCATTCTATTGTCACTTCCGCATCATCAACCACACGAAAATGTTTGAAGATACAATCAAATATTCTTTTCAATTGATTAATTGTCAGTTGCGAGGGAGTACCACCTCCTAAATAAATAGTTGACAACTGTTGAAACAGCACGTTTCCACATCTCATCTCCATCTCACGACAAAGCGCATCCACATACGAATCTCGTTTCTCCAACGATGTGGTAGAGAAAAAACCGCAGTAGATACACCTACTCTTACAAAATGGGATATGAATATATAGACCAGCCATCTAATAGCGACATTTTACATCTGTTTTGATGCAAAAATACTAATAAGTTATAAAAGGGAAACATTTTTTTAAGATTTCTTTTGCCATTCGTCAAAAAATGTGTACTTTTAACGGCGATATGCAAATATGTCGCTTTAAAAGTTGACTTTTTACTAATAACATAAATCTATTGATATGCGTATTTATCAAACCAATGAAATTAAAAACATTGCCCTGATTGGCAGTGCGGGTTCCGGCAAGACCACTCTTGCCGAGTCTATGCTTTTTGAGAGTGGTATTATCAAACGCCGTGGTTCCGTTGAAGCAAAAAACACGGTGAGTGATTATTTCCCAGTTGAGCAGGAATATGGTTATTCCGTGTTTCCAACCGTATTCCATGTAGAATGGAACAACAAAAAGCTGAACATCATTGATTGTCCGGGTTCTGACGACTTTGTTGGTGGTGCTATCACAGCCCTCAACGTTACCGACCAAGCTGTCATTCTCGTCAATGGTTTGTATGGTCCAGAAGTAGGTACGATGAATGCTTTCCGCAACACCGAAAAGCTTCAAAAGCCTGTGATCTTCCTCGTTAACCAACTCGACCGTGAAAATTGCGACTTCGACGTGGTAATGTCTAACATGAAAGAGATCTACGGTCCTAAGTGTGTTATCGTACAATATCCTATCGTTACAGGTCCAGGTTTCAATGCCGTTATCGACGTGCTCTTGATGAAGAAATACAGTTGGAAACCTGAAGGTGGTGCTCCTATCATCGAAGATATCCCCGCAGAAGAGATGGATAAGGCGCAAGAACTTCACGCCGCATTGGTAGAAGCTGCCGCAGGTAATGACGACTCTTTGATGGAGAAATTCTTCGAGGAAGAAACGCTTACCGAAGACGAGATGCGCGAGGGTATCCGCAAGGGTCTTGTTACTCGTTCCATCTTCCCCGTCTTCTGCGTATGCGCAGGCAAGGACATGGGCGTTCGCCGTTTGATGGAGTTCTTGGGTAACGTGGTTCCTTTCGTTGACGATATGCCTACCGTTGCCAACACCAATGGCGACAACATCAAGCCAGACTCTAATGGTCCTGAGTCTATCTTCTTCTTCAAGACTGGTATGGAGCCACACATCGGTGAGGTTTCTTACTTCAAGGTGATGAGCGGAACCGTTAAGCCAGGCGACGACCTGACCAATGCTGACCGTGGTTCTAAGGAGCGCATGGGACAAATATATGCATGTGCTGGTGCCAACCGTATCGCAGTAGATGAGATGAAGGCTGGCGACATCGGCTGTACCGTTAAGTTGAAGGACGTGAAGACGGGTAACACCTTGAACGGCAAAGATTGCGACTGGAGCTTCAACTACATCAAATATCCTAACTCTAAATATTCTCGCGCCATCAAGTCAGTCAACGCTTCTGATATGGAGAAGATGATGGCTGCTTTGCAGAAGATGCGTCAGGAAGACCCCACATGGGTAGTAGAGCAATCCAAGGAATTGAAACAAACCATCGTTCACGGTCAAGGCGAGTTCCACCTCCGTACCTTGAAATGGCGTTTGGAAAACAACGAGAAGTTGCAGGTGAAGTATGAGGAGCCAAAGATTCCTTATCGCGAAACCATTACCAAGACAGCACGTGCAGACTATCGTCACAAGAAACAGTCTGGTGGTGCTGGACAGTTTGGTGAGGTTCACTTGATTGTAGAGCCATACACAGAGGGAATGCCAGACCCAGTAACCTATAAGTTCAACGGTCAGGAGTTTAAGATGAACATCAAGGGCAAGGAAGAAATCGACCTCGAATGGGGTGGCAAACTTGTATTCATCAACTCTGTTGTAGGTGGTGCTATTGATGCTCGTTTCATGCCTGCCATCTTGAAAGGTGTGATGGAACGCATGGAGCAAGGTCCTCTTACTGGTTCTTACGCTCGCGACGTGCGCGTTATCGTTTACGATGGAAAGATGCACCCAGTAGATTCTAACGAGCTTTCATTTATGTTGGCAGCCCGTCAGGCATTCTCAGCAGCATTCAAGGAAGCTGGTCCAAAGATTCTTGAGCCTATCTACGACTTGGAAGTATTGGTACCAGCCGACTACATGGGTGATGTAATGAGCGACTTACAGGGTCGTCGTGCTATCATCATGGGTATGGACAGTGAGGCTGGTTATCAGAAGCTGACAGCCAAGATTCCTCTCAAGGAGCTCTCCAGCTACTCTATCGCCTTGAGTTCTCTCACAGGTGGACGTGCTTCATTCACCACCTCCTTCTCCAGCTACGAGCTTGTACCCAACGACATCCAGCAAGCTCTTATCGCTCAGCACGAGGCAGAAGAGAAAGAAGCAGAATAAGGATTTACATATATCTATATTAAAAGAACATCCAATCATTCTTCATTGGATGTTCTTTTTCTTTTCCCACGAAAAATGTCTTGAAAATTCTGAATTTAGGTGCCAAAATACGGGCATATTTTCAAACGAGTTGAAACTTGGTAGGAAAAATGCCCATTTTTCGCCAACAACGTATATCACTAATAATAAGCAACTTACAAAAACGAAGAACAGAAAGTCAAGTCAAAAACTGCATTTTTTCATCAAAAAAGACACTTTTCAGACATTCATAACATATATAATTAGCACTCGTAACATATATAGTTATGCCCGTAACATATATAGTTACAGTCATAACATACATAATTACGCTCATAATCATAAATTTTACATGGAAAAACACATATTTTTGACCATTACAACCCAATTTTCCACACTTCCATTTCTAGATTGCAAGAAAATCCAAACAAGTTTTTGTCATGAAAATGGATAAAAAATGTTTAGTGTTGAGTGTTTAGTGTTTAGTGATAATTAGATTCTCTCGCTTGGCTATCAATCTCCAAATCATTTCTCTCACTCCTCACCCCTCACCTCTCACCCCTCCTTCTCTAAATCATCCTCTTCCATCTCAACATTTTTTTACGTTTTCTTATTTTTTTATTTGATTTTATTTGGCAGTAACAAATAAATTGATTACTTTTGCACAGTTATTACAATAAAATTGTATAACCATGAGAGTGGTCAGTGTACCATTTTCCACAAAAATTATTCCAAAGACAGGCTCAACCTGTTATTATAACAAATTGCTAATCAACAAGAAAGTAACAATAAAATATATTCACGACATGAAAAAATACGTAAAACCCTTTGTGAAGGAATCAGAAATTGAGACCGACGAAATTTTGGCAGGATCAGAGTATCAAGGCGAAGTAATCAACAATGAGCCCATTGAAGGTGAGGAGACTACTGGTGGCGTTCCTGCCAAGCAATTCAATGTTTGGGAATAATCTCACATTAGGGATCTTAAATAAGGCATGCATTGCAATCAATAAATTATTAACACTTTAATTAAAGGATTATGAAAAAGTACGAAAGACCCGAAATCAAAGAAGTAGAAGTTGAATTCCAACCTCTTCTCGAAGGTTCCGATGTTGATCCACAAGGACCAATCGGTGAAGACTGGTAGAATCATTTTTCTTTGATTCAAAGAAGTACGAAGTCGCAAGAATGAACTTGCGACTTCTTTATTTTGTTAATAATCAAAAATTATTCACACATTTTCATCGTTAAGTCAATTATTCTTTGTAATTTTGCGCCCGCAATGCGAAATCAAAAAAAATATTGATTAAAAACTTTAATTAAAGAGACATGAAAAAGTACGTAAAGCCATCCATCAAGGAGATGGAATTGGAGCTCCAAACTATCCTTGCAGGATCAAGCATTGAACCTTCAGGACCCATCAGTGAAGGATGGTAGAGTTTAGATGAATACGTCAAAGAATGGAGTCGTGGGATAAGCCTACGGCTTTTTTCATTATACACCTTTCCACTCAATCATACCAAACTCCCACAAATCAATATTTACTATGTAAATTTTGATAAACCAATTATTATTTGTACCTTTGCACGATAAATGGCATTTGTGTCATTTGGACTGCGAGACAAGTTCTTACATGCGGTTTCCCGAAGATACAAAAACAAACCTTTCTACTGCCAACACCCAGTGTTGACGGAGATGTTATATTGTATAAAAACGGGAAACTTCATGATATAGAAACAAATGAAAGTAACAAAAACAAAAAAACAAATAACCGTACTTTACGCAAGTTCTCTTATAGGGATTTGTGTAGGAGTTTTGGTGTCTATACTCAACACACGCAATTTAGCACCAGCTGAATATGGTGATGTAAGATATGTTAACAATATTATCGGTTTTTTCTCTGGCTTATTGCTATTAGGCTATTTTACATCAGGTAGCAGATTGTTGGCATTGGCAAAGACAAAACAAGAAGCACGTGAAATTAAAGGGGTATTAGTAACCATATTAGGCATTACCAATATCATCTTGATGATTATTGTATTTATCTGCGGGTTATTCCATCACTTTGCTTTACACAAGGATTTTTACTATTTGTTTTATGTAACTCTGCCCATTTGTGGTGGAGTTTCTTTGTTATTAAATTATGTCAACACTTCATCCCAAGGAGACAATAGTATTTACACCATAGCATGTGCCAGACTATTTCCGTCTTTGGCTTATCTTATCATCGCTGCTGCTATTTTTTATCTTTTCGGTGCAACCAGTGAACGAATGTTGCTATTGCACAACGGAATAGCATTCGTCATTTTAGCATTCATCATCTATTTAAACAAGCCTTCATTCAAAAACCTCAAACAAACATTCAAAAAACTGAATGAAGAGAACAAACAATATGGCCTACAAGTTTATTATGGTTCTTTAGCCAATGTATCTGTCGCATACGTAGCAGGTATGACATTAGGTATGTTGAATAAAGATAATACCAACGTAGGTTTCTATACATTAGCCCTGACCATTTCTGCTCCATTACATACATTACCCCAAGTGATTGGAACAACATACTTTAAACAGTTTGCCGTTCAAGACCGTATTCCGAATAAAGTGTTGAAATTTTCATTTCTTCTTGCAGCACTCAGTCTTATTGCATACATTATTTTTATATTTCCAGTTGTTGGCTTCCTTTATGACGAGTCATATAGCATAGTAGCTCTTTATGCCTCTTTCTTGGCAGTGTCCTCAACGTTGAATGGATTAGGCGATATGTTCAACCGTTTTTTAGGAGCACACGGACAGGGCAAAAGCCTTCGTAACACAGCTTTTATTTGTGGCGCTTTCCAACTAACAGGTTTCACGTTGGGCATATATTTATTTAATATCAATGGAGCCATTGCCACACGCATAATCGGATTTTTAGCATATTTTGCCATATTATTGGCATACTATATAAATTTTACAAGAAAAGCAAATCAAATTAACAAATAATGGTTTCCCTATTTAAACAAGATAAAATAAGGACTTTCGAATATTTTTACTTCGTGGTCATGGTAATATACATGGCACAAGTCGACCATTACACTTCTCGCATGGTCGGTACACTATCCAGTCCCTATTTCCCTTTCTTTTTCCCGATTATCCTCACATTCATATTATTAGACAGGAACAAAGTCAAGTTTGACGACAAACGATTAATTAGGATATGCCTAACTATGATCATTTGGACGGTTTTGCTTTTTTCCCACAAACAAACATACGGGAGCGACCAATATTCTTGGTATTTCTTCTTATTCTATAGCATCATCATTGCATATATACATGTTCAAGTATTTGGAAAGACTTTGGTTCCTCTATACGAAAATATCATGATGAAATTTAGCCTAATTTCATTGGTATTATGGGGTGTTTCCGTTATTTATCCAGGCAGTGCTTCATTTTTCAGTCAATTTCCAGAAGTAGGAAACTATGGAAATAACATGCTTTACATTTTCACTTGGACAGACCCCACACGAATAGAAACAACGACATATAACGGTATAGCTCGTAATTGTGGTTTTACATGGGAACCAGGACGTTTTGCCATCATGTTGCTATTAGCATTATATTGCAATTTAGCAAGAAATGGCATTAAATTCAAAGGAAATTGGAGTGGAAATATTTTGTTATTAGCATTACTATCCACACAATCTACCACTGGTTTTTTAGGTGCAATATTTCTGTATAGCATTTTTACCTTCAAGAAATTTGACCTTCAATATATCCTCGCTTTTTTGATTATCATAGTTCCTGTCACTTACCAATTGACTAAATTGGAATTTATGAGTGAAAAAATCGAAGAACAATTAGATTTGGATTCAGAATTAAAGAGGCTTAATACTTCCTTTGATTACACGAATAAAGTTAAGGAATCGAATGAATACACTGGTTCTTTAGCTCGTTTTCCTTCCATGTATTTTGAAATCATCAATATAGAACACGACCCTTTATTGGGATATGGAAGAAATGTTGGAAAGAGCTATTTTGCTCAAAGAATCTCTGGTAACTATTTATTAACTGGTGGTTTGTTAAAAATGTTTGGCCAATATGGAATACCTTTGGGAATTATTCTTTATTTGATTCTATTTCGTTCTTCATCCGCATTAGGGCGAGATTTTAAAATTCGTAAAACAACTCTATTTGTTCTTTTCCTAATAATCTTAGTATCATATCCGTTATTTATCACCCCCGTGTTCATGGCTTTCTGGTTTTATGGTTTATTTAGAAAAGAAGAAAACTTATTAGTTTCTGTCACAGAGGAAGATGAAGAAGCTGTTGAAGAAGAGAATGAAGAAAACACTGATAGCCAATCCACGGAATGAAAATCTATTTCATTCTTAAAAACACCTATCCAATTGGTATGGCAAGTACTGCCAGAGTACATGCGTATGGGATGGGGCTTAAGAACCAAGGTCAAGAAGTCCATGTTCTTCTCCCTATTTCTTTAGAGCCACATGGCTGTAAACAAAAGAACATTCATAAAGAAGGATTTGACGAGAATGGCGTACATTATAAATATATGTCAGGTTCTTCCCTACGTGGGAACAACATCATCAAGCGACAAATCAACGACCAATATGGTTATTTTCATACCCTACTCTATCTTCTTAAACATCTCAGAAAAGATGACCAGATAATAATATACGAGGGAGGATGGTTTTGGCAATTGATGTGTATCATTGCCGTACACCTCAAAGGAGCAAAAGTTGCGATGGAATTGAATGAATTGCCATACGTATTTGGGCAACAAACCAATAAAACAATTGCAAAACGTCAACGAATGTTGAAGCATGTATTTCCACGATATGACCAATTTATAGTGATTTCCAACACCCTCCAACAATTAGCACATCAATATGCTCCGAAATCCAAGGTTATTAAAGTGCCTATCATTGTAGAAGACATAACTGATATAGTCGCAAAAGACAAAAGTCCCTTTGACAAGCCATACATCCTACATACAGGAACACTGAATCAAAGCAAAGACGGAATATTAGGACTTATAGAGGCATTCGGAAAGGCATGCCAACAAACAAATATTCCCTTACATTATTTATTTACGGGATATTTGGAGAAATCTCCCCAGCGAGATTACATCAAAAAACTACTGGTTAAGTATCATATTGAAGACAGGGTGAAGTTTTTAGGGTATTTGGATGAATCAGAATTGAGACAATATCAACAACATTGTTCACTCTGTATTATCAACAAATACAAGACCTTGCAAAACAAATATTGCTTTTCCACAAAATTAGGCGAATATTTGGCATTTGCCCGTCCCGTTATCATGACCAGTGTAGGTGAAGCCATGAACTATCTGAAAAATGGGGAGTATGCCTACTTAGTGGAACCCAATGATACGGATAGCATGGCAAACAAGATATTGCATATTTTGAACCATCCCGATGAGGCTGCAAGGATAGGAAATGCAGGACGGGAATTGGCCATGAATGTATTTTATTGCGACATTCAAGCTAAGCGACTTGTTTCTTTTTTTTCCGAATGAAGATTCTTCACGTCATACCAACTCTTTCCTCTGGCGGTGCGGAACGTTTTGTAACCGACTTAACGAATGAATTAGCTAAATATGACGATTGCCAAATAACATTACTTACATTAAAAGAAGAATCTGAAGAAAACGATTTCTACAAGCAAGAATTGTCAGAAAAAATAACCTATATAAATTTAGGGATAGAAAAAGTCGTATTTAAGGATTTATTCAAGATTTATCGAACTATCAAGAAAGAAAAGCCTGATATCGTACACTATCATTTGGCAGGGATGCTCAACCTACTTTTACTTACCATCTTATTATACAGAAAGCCTGTCTATGTGGAAACCATCCATAGTGACATTAAAGCGATTGTTGGAACGACAAAAAGAGACAGATGGATAAAATCGTTTTGCTATAGAAATGGACTTGTCAAGGTATGTACAATTACGCCATCCAATGGAGCATCCTTCAAAAAATACTATCACCGAGATTGTGCTGCCGTTATTGTCAATGGACGAAAACCTATCCATTCCAGTCCTCTATTCGAAACAAGAAGAAAGGAAATTGAAAATTATAAGGCGACAAGCAACACTTTGGTATTCACACATATAGGAAGATTTACAAAAGCAAAGAATCATAAACTTCTTATCACGGCATTCAACAATTTCGTTAAACGAGGACATGATGCCGTTTTACTCATTATTGGAAATGGTTATGACTCATCAACAGGAAAAATCTATCAAGCTCATGCATGTGAAAACATACATTTCTTGGGTGAACGACATGACGTACAAGACTATCTGCTCAACAGTGATGCATTTTGCCTTTCTTCTATTTTTGAGGGTATGCCTATCACTTTAATAGAATCATTTGCTTGCGGATGTATTCCTATCTCTACCCCCGTGTGCGGAGCAGTTGACTTTATACAAAACGGAAAAACAGGATTTCTTTCCAAAGACTATAGTAAAGAATCGTATTTAGAGGTATTGGAAGATTTTGCCCATCACCATCAATTGATTAACAAGAATGATTTGACAAAATTATTTCACTATCATTTTTCTATTGAGTCGTGTGCAAGTCAATATCATACTCTATACTCCAAAATTCTCAATAATTACTAAGCCATAGGTGATTAATAACTTCTCAACATCTTATCACTCAATGGGTTACAGAGCAATCACAACGAGAAAACTATTTCATTGGACACTCTTCCTATATGAAAAAAGTTCTACATTTATTGCTCAAATAAAATTCATATTATGGGGTGTTACTTATGGGAAAGGAGTTCGCATCATCGGAAGAATCATTGTTTTTAGAACCCCTGAAAGTACCATACAAATAGGTAATCATTGTATTTTCAACTCCAGTTCTAAACTGAATTTCCGTGGCATTAATCATCCATGTATTTTGCAAACAGGAGCTCCACATGCTATGATTATGATTGGCAATCATGTAGAAATGTCTGGTACGAGCATTGTGTCGAATCATTCTGTAACTATAGGGAATAACGTCTTAATTGGTGCAAATTGTCAAATAGGCGATAGAGACGGTCATTCAAATAGATACAAATCTTCACCTAAACCGATTATTATCGAAAATGACGTATGGTTGGGAATGAATGTGACTGTTTTAAAAGGTGTTACGATTGGAGAACATTCCATCATTGGTGCCAATAGTGTTGTTACGAAAGATATTCCTGCTAATAGTATAGCAGCAGGAAATCCATGTAGTGTTATAAGAACAATAAACTCAATTATATAATGTCAATATTTAAAGACAAAACCCTTCTGATTACAGGAGGTACAGGTAGTTTTGGAAATGCCGTATTACGCAGGTTTCTCGATTCTGACATCAAAGAAATTCGTATTTTCTCAAGAGATGAGAAGAAACAAGATGATATGCGTCATTTCTTACAGGCACAACGCCAAGATGTATTTCACAAAGTAAAGTTTTACATAGGCAACGTGCGTCAACGTGAAGCTGTAGATTTTGCGATGAATGGTGTTGACTATGTATTCAGTGCTGCAGCATTGAAACAAGTTCCCAGTTGTGAATTTTTCCCAATGGAGGCAGTACGAACAAATGTTGATGGTACGAACAATGTTCTTTTATCTGCAATTGCACATAAGGTAAAGAAAGTAGTTGTATTAAGTACAGACAAAGCAGCTTATCCCATTAATGCCATGGGTATTTCTAAAGCTATGATGGAGAAGGTTGCCATTGCCCAAGGACGTGCTTTAGGCGAAGATGCAGAGACAACTATCTGTTGCACCCGATACGGAAACGTGATGGCAAGTCGTGGAAGCGTAATACCTTTATGGGTAGAACAAATGATGGAAGGAAAGCCCATCACCATCACCGACCCTAACATGACACGTTACATGATGACGTTAGATGACGCTGTAGATTTGGTGGTATATGCCTTCGAACATGGTCATAATGGAGACCTGTTCGTCCAAAAGGCCCCTGCTGCCACTTTAGAGACATTGGCTATCGCCTTAAAGGAGATTTATGCTCAGATAAATCCCAAATACGGTGAAACGGAAGTGAAAGTCATTGGAACCCGTCATGGAGAAAAACTTTATGAAACATTGGTTACCCGTGAAGAAATGCTTCGTTCGGAAGATTGTGGTAACTATTACCGCATTCCTTGCGACACCCGCGACTTAAATTATGATAAGTATTTCACAGAGGGAAATGATGAGATTTCACACATGGAAGACTATCATAGCCATAACACAAAACGTTTGGATGTACAAGGGATGAAAGAGCTATTATTAAAACTTCGTTTCATTCAAGAAGACCTTGGCTTGATTGAGAGAACAAAAGCAAGGGATATTCGCTCTGAATAATAATCTAATTTATCATTTTTTATGAGAATTCTTGTTACAGGTGCAAAAGGCTTTGTTGGTAAAAATCTTTGTGCTGTACTCAACAACATCAAAGATGGGAAAGATAAAACTCGTCCCAATCTCCATATAGATGAAGTTTTTGAATATGATATTGACTCAACTTTTGAACAACTTCAAGAGTATTGCCAAAAAGCAGACTTTGTCTTTAACCTTGCTGGTGTCAATCGTCCCAAGGAGCAAAGTGAATTCATGGAAGGAAACTTCGGTTTCGCTTCCATTTTATTGGATAATCTAAAGAAATGTGACAACAAATGTCCAGTAATGCTTAGTTCATCCCAACAAGCATCACTGACGGGGAGGTTTGGCAATTCCGAATACGGAAGAAGTAAAAAAGCGGGTGAAGACTTATTCCTCAAATATCAAGAAGAAACGGGAAGCAAGGTATTAATCTATAGATTTCCCAATCTCTTCGGTAAATGGTGTAGGCCTAATTACAATAGCGCTGTGGCAACCTTTTGCCACAATATAGCACATGATTTGCCTATTCAGGTGAATGACCCGAAGGTTGAATTAGAACTGTTATATATTGACGACCTTATCCGGGAAATGCTTGATGCTCTTGAAGGCAAGGAACATCGATGTGAATTTAATGGCTTAGAAGTGGTGGTTGCCCCCCAAATATCCCAAGGACGTTATTGTTATTGTCCCACGACGCACAAGGTGACATTAGGGAAAATAGTGGATTTGCTACATGAGTTTGCTGAGCAACCTAAGACATTGATGATTCCTGAGATTCCTAACAATTCATTTGAGAAAAAACTTTATAGTACCTATTTAAGTTATCTTCCCAAAGAAAAAATAGCTTTTCCGCTAAAGATGAATGTGGACAATCGCGGATCTTTCACTGAACTGCTTCACACATTGAATAATGGACAGGTAAGCATCAACATTTCCAAACCAGGCATTACAAAAGGTCAGCATTGGCATCATACAAAATGGGAGTTTTTCATTGTGGTAGCTGGTCATGGTCTCATCCAAGAAAGAAAAATTGGAAGCGATGAGATTATCGAGTTTGAAGTTGATGGAAACAACATCCAATGTATTCACATGCTCCCAGGATATACACATAACATCATAAACCTTTCAGATACGGAAAACCTCGTTACAGTGATGTACTGCAACGAGATATTTAATCCAAATAATCCCGATACATTCTATGAAACAGTTTAAGGACAATGGTAAACTGAAGCTGCTGATTATCGTAGGGACACGTCCAGAGATTATCCGATTGGCAGCAGTTATCAATAAGTGTCGCAAGTATTTTGACTGCTTGTTGGCTCATACAGGTCAAAACTATGACTACAATCTGAACGGGGTGTTTTTTAAAGACCTTAAATTAGATGCACCAGATATTTACATGGAAGCTGTGGGAGATGACCTTGGGGCTACCATGGGTAACATCATTGACAAGAGTTATAAAGTAATGGTGGAGACCAAGCCCGATGCCGTTTTGGTATTAGGTGACACCAATAGCTGTCTTTCGGTAATAGGTGCCAAACGCTTGCATATCCCTATTTTCCACATGGAGGCAGGTAACCGTTGTAAAGATGAATGTCTGCCAGAAGAGACGAATCGCAGGATTGTGGATATCATATCAGATGTAAACATGGCATATTCAGAACATGCGAGACGATATTTGGCAGAATGTGGATTACCCAAGGAACGTACGTATGTGACGGGAAGTCCCATGGCAGAAGTACTGCATCAGAATCTTACCGAAATAGAAAACTCGGATATTCACCAACGTTTAGGTTTGGAGAAAGGCAAGTATATTCTTCTATCAGCACACAGAGAAGAAAATATCGACACGGAAAAGAATTTTATGTCGTTGTTCTCTGCCATCAATAAAGTTGCGCAAAAGTATGACATGCCTATCCTTTATAGTTGTCACCCACGTAGTCGTAAACGCCTCGAACAAAGTGGTTTTCAATTGGACAAACGGGTTATCCAGCATGAGCCACTTGGATTCCACGACTACAATTGCTTACAAATGAATGCTTTCGCAGTTGTATCAGACTCAGGAACCTTGCCAGAAGAGAGTTCATTCTTCACCTCTGTAGGACATCCTTTCCCTGCCATTTGCATTCGTACCAGTACTGAACGTCCTGAGGCTCTCGACAAAGCATGTTTTATCATTGCTGGTATCGATGAGGCCTCACTCCTACAAGCAATAGATACAGCTGTGAGTTTGAACCAAGATGGGAACTACGGTATTCCAGTACCCGACTATATTGAGGAAAATGTTTCTACCAAGGTAGTTAAAATTATTCAATCATACACCAATATCGTCAATAAGATGGTGTGGAGAAAATAATAGACTCTAACTATTAATCTTAGAGAATCATAACAATATAGAAGTATAAAAAATGTTCTATTTTGTAAAATTTTCATATCAACCTAATACGGCTCCAACAAATCGGTCAATTGGCATTTGGAAAGCATTGTCTGAAATGGGTGTTCAAACTCGAGTGGTATTTTTCGCTCCAGATAAGCAGTTAAGTAGATTTAATGAAAAACTCCCTCATGTAGATTTTGAGTATCTATGGGACAGAAATTTTATTAATCTACCTAAACTTAAATTATTATCGCTAAGATTATATCTTCACCAGTTTGTCAGAAGACTAAAAACAGGTGATAAGGTTTATGTTTATGGTTTCCCAGAATTGGTGGTCGCATTATCTAAGCGCAACGACATTGGGGTGTATGAAGAACGTACAGAACATAATGAAGCATCGTTTATCAGCATTATAAAGAAGACTACCATTCCAGAATTCTTAGAAGCTTGTCGCCGTATAAGTGGAATGTTCGTTATTTCACAAGGCCTCAAACAGTATTATATTGAGAATGGATGTCATCCTGATAGAGTGCATATTCTTAATATGTTTGTGGATACTACTCGATTTCAGGGTTTAAAGAAACAACCATCAGGACCTTATATTGCGTATTGTGGAACAGCATCCAACAACAAAGATGGTGTAGATCAGCTTATCAAAGCCTTTGCCATTGTAGTCAAAAAGTACCCAAAGTATAAACTTTATATTATAGGTAAGACACCATCAAAACAACAACGTTTTGATAATTTTGAATTAGTAAAGGATCTTGGCATTGAGAACAATGTTGTATTCACTGGAGTTGTATCCTCATCAGAAATACCTCAAATGCTAACGAATGCCACCATTCTTGCCCTTGATCGTCCCAATAATCTTCAAGCGAAATATGGATTCCCGACAAAATTGGGGGAATATTTACAAACAGGAAATCCCGTTGTAATTACCCGAGTGGGTGATATTCCATTATTCTTGAAAGATGGGGAGAGTGCATTGATAGCTGAGCCAGGGAATCCAGATAGTTTTGCCGAGAAACTATGTTGGGCAATCGAACATCCTGATGAAGCAAGAGAAATTGGAATTAAAGGAAAGCATGTCGCCGATATTCATTTCAATTCAATATTTGAAACTAAAAAAATAATTAGTGTCATAAACAACGAATAATCATGCCTATTTTTAAACGTATTTTTAATATATATTGGAAACATATTGCTTCGTGTGAGGTTTACGCCAGACATCTTGGGGTAAGTATTGGTAGGAATTGCTTCATTGCCACACGTAATTGGCCATTGGAAGGCTATCTTGTGAAAATTGGTAATAATGTTGGAATCACAAAAGATGTTGCCATTCATACCCATGGAGGTGCTCGATGTATGAGGAAATTACATCCTGATTTTGATGTGTTTGGAAAAGTGGTGATTGAGGATTGGGCTTACATTGGTATGCATTCTCAAATTATGCCAGGTGTAACGATTGGAGAGGGAGCATTAGTGGCTGCAGGAAGTATTGTTACCAAATCTGTTGCCCCACATACTGTGGTAGGAGGAAATCCAGCTAAGTTCATTTGTACTACTGAGGAATATTACGAAAAGAATAAAAAATTCGACATAGGTAGCAAAGGACTTGATAGACTTCAAAAAAAAGAATTATTATTATCATTACCTGATGATAAGTTTATAAAGAAATAAAAAAATGGATAGATGATAAGCGATTTTAACTTTCACTTACAAATAACTATTCTATGAACTCACCTAAATTATTTACAATATAATAAATGATCAAATTATTCTTTTTCAATGAATAAAATCAAAAAACTTCTATATTACAATTCCATTGCAAAAGAAATGTGTGGACATTCCAAATGTCTGGATATTTTATTTTCAAGGCTTTTTCTGAAAGTCCCATATAACCTATACGTTGATTTGTGTTTTTATGATGTTCCCTGGAATGAACGTTCTAAATATATTCTAGACCATGCTATTTATGCACTTCGATACAATCCCGGAGTAACGAGAACAAATCATGATGACAAGCGTGATATAATGAAAAAGATATATCCATATCTCAAAAGAAAGATTATTCTGGATACATCAACTATGTCAAAAAGCGATTTTATTGCATTTTGTGAGGGTTTAGAATCTTTCTTCTATAAACCAACAGATGGTGATAGTGGAGTCGGGATTAAGAAATATTATATAAAAAACTACAAAATTGAAGATTTATATCAAATAATCAAGACATCAAAAGTAGGGATTTTGGAAGAAACAATTAAACAACACCCTAAAATGATGTCTTTAAATCCAGATGCAGTTTCTACTATTCGATTCATGATACTTAAACATGAAGCTGGAGCTAAGATTTTATTTTCAACAATAAGAACATCTATAACCAAAGGAACTGTAATAGATAATGCTGGTGCAGGTGGTTGTTTTGCGAACATTGATATTGAAAAGGGTGAAATATGGAAAAATGCTTATTCGGAATGTATTGCATTTAAATCATTCACAAAAGATTTGAAGCCTCTTATTGGCAAGGATGGTATTGAGAAACACCCTTTGACAGGAACGAAATTTGTTGGTTTCAAAATACCATATTATAATGAAGCAAAAGAAATGGTTTTAGAAGTGGCAGACAACATTAATTTTTTTAACCGTAGATTATTAGGTTTCGATATTGCAATTTCCAAGGATGGTCCCCTTATCGTAGAAGTAAATGCCAACAGACCTGGAATCTGTGCACTTTATCAAATAGCGAGAAAAGATACGCCATTGAAAGTTGAATTCGAAAATATGTTAGAAGATTTTCCTAACAAGTGAGCTAACGATTTTGGAGAGTAAATTAGAAAAACATTAATAATATTATTAACTGTAATGGGTGATAAAAGGAAAGTATTATTCTTTACACCTCCTTCTTGCGGTGGCGCAGAGCGCATGACTGTTTTCATAGCAAAGATGCTGCCACGTAATCTGTTTGACGTGACAATTGTTATTGTTGGCATGGACATGGGTGACATTTGTAAATTTATTCCTTCTGATTATAATATTAAACTTATTCGTTTGAAAAAAATTTGGCATGGGGGCTTTTTCAAAATATGGAATACCATTCGCATTGAAAAACCAGACATAGTGTTCAGTTCATTGTTATACTTAAATACCCACATTATTCTTTCTACTATATTTTTCAAAACCAAAGTTATAGTTAGAAACAACATTTCTTTCGACGAAATTAAAAATAGAACAAAAGCTTTCTTTATACGTGCTACATACAAATGGGCTGACAAAGTCATAGTCCAGCAACAGGAAATGTACGATGAAATTATATCATATACTGGAATATCTCCAGAAAAGGTTATCACTTTGCATAATCCTATCGACACAGAGTTAATTGATGAGAAAGCTAAAGCACCATCACCATATAATAAAGAAGATAAATCTATTAAATTTGTTTGGACAGCTCGTGTTGATAGAACAAAAGGTCAAGATATACTAATTAAGGCATTTGAAATCGTACACCGAGCAATTCCCAACAGCAAGCTATACTTAGTTGGCAAATATGACCGAAACGACTTATTCTTTCAAAATTTAAGGCAATATATAAACGACAACAAATTAACTAAATGTGTGTTTTTCACTGGCTTTGACGATAATCCCTACAAGTGGGTAATTAATGCAGACTGTTTTGTTATGCCGTCAAGAAAGGAGGGGCTACCTAATTCGCTGATTGATGCCATGTATTTGGGCAAACCAGTAGTGGCTACGATTTGTATTCCTGTCGTGTCAAGAATTGTCAAAGATGGATATAACGGAATATTGGTTGTGCCTGAAGACATTAAGGCTATGGCAAGTGCTATGCAGAAAGCCTTTCATTTTAAGGATTTCAAAATGACATACATCCACGCGAGTAAAGATGATTTCATATCAATCTTTAGAAGTATATAGTATTATGAATAAGCAAACAATAAAAACGACAGCTCGAAATTTCCTTTATCGTTTCCGCCAAATAGGTTATGATAGATTCTATCGCATAGTCATTCGTAAAAATGATATCCAGAATAAAAAGGCTATTGGAGAAGAAGAATGGATTGAAAAATGGTCTCTTTTCGGTTTGAAAGTTAAGCCAACACAATATAGAGTTTTTAGTCATTACATCGGTTACAATATTAATATCGTGCCCGAAGATATTTGTCATGATTTCATTGAAACAATATTGAATCCAATGCGTTTTCGTGGTTACTATGCCGACAAAAATGTTTTTGACAAACTCTTTCCAACAGGTTACCTCCCACGTACTCTTCTAAGAAAAATTAATGGAACATATTACGATAGAGATTATCAACCAAAAGAATTGGATGAAATGCAACTGTTTCAAGAACTTGATAATTCTGAAACAAATAGAATTGTTATAAAACCGAGTGTAGGAGGAATGTCAGGACAAGGCGTAAGAGTGTTTTATAGAGAAAGTGGAACTATAAATAAATGGTTAGAAAAAAACACTAAAGAAACATTATCCTTAAAATATATAGAACACCATTACGGTTCAAACATAATCATTCAAGATGCAGTACAACAAAGCGACTATACTAGTCAGTTTAATCCTTCTTCTGTCAATACACTGAGACTCGGTGTTTATCGATCAGTTATAGACAACAATTGTCACATTATGGGAGCAATTATGCGTATAGGGGGCAAGGGTAGTGTCGTGGATAATGCACATGCTGGTGGATGTTTTATTGGTATACACCCTGATGGTTCTTTTTGCCATGAAGTTTGTAACCAATATGGTCAAAAACAATCTATTTTTAATGATATTGATTTTACGAAAAACTACTATTATCCAAATTGGAAAGAAGTAGTAAAGTTTGCAGAATCTGTCGGCAAATATATTCTTCACCATCGCTTGTTGGCATTAGATATTGTAATAGATAAAGAGGATAAACCTCATTTGATAGAATTTAATGTCGAGGGCTTTTCTTCATGGTTATTTCAATATACTGTTAGTACAGCTTTTGGAAAATATACTAATGAAATTCTTGAGTATTGTAAAAACAAACAAGATGAATTAGAAGAAATAGTCCATCTCTGATACTTTATGGAATTAATCATCAAAAAAATAGCAAGAACCACATATATTTATCTTTTTTAAAAACATGATAAAACCTCGAAAAATACTAAATAAATTAAACAAGAATCCTCTTTTATTTGGAGTATTCTTATTACGAGAATTTAGTTCACTTATCAAAAATGATAAAACCTATCTAAGATGGTATTATTATTTTAACATGCATAGAAGTCTCAATTTAAAAACTCCCACCACGTATAATGAAAAGATTAATTGGCTAAAGCTATATGACCGTAAACCACTATATACAACTTTAGTTGACAAACTCAAAGTCAAAGATTACGTAACAAAATTAATAGGATCAGAGCATGTTATCCCAACACTCGGTGTATGGAAGAGAGCAGAAGATATAGATTGGGATAAGCTGCCCAATCGCTTTGTTCTCAAAACGACTCAAGGGGGAGGGAATATAGGGGTAATGATTTGTCGTGATAAATCAAAAATTGATAAAGAAAAAGCTATAACAAAGATGAATGCCGCTCTTAAACAGAATTTGTATTCTTCTTCACGTGAATGGCCATACAAGAACGTAGAACCACTGATTTTTGCAGAAGAGTATATGGAAGACGAGCACGGAGAACTACGAGACTATAAATTCTTTTGTTTCAATGGAAAATGCAAAATGCTATTTGTCGCAACAGAACGCCAAACACGTGAGGAACCATTCTTCAACTTCTTTGACGAACACTATAACCCATTGCCATTCAAGCAAGGACATCCTGTCAATCCTATTCTTCCAGAAAAACCAGAAGGTTTTGAAGAATTGATTCGCATAGCGGAAGAATTATCTAAAGGTCTCCCACATGTACGTATGGACTTATATATCATTAAAGGAAAAGTATATTTTGGAGAATATACTTTCTACCATTTTGGAGGTGTTGTGCCTTTTGAGCCTTCATCGTGGGATTTGACTTTAGGTAATTTGATTAAATTACCACATAAAATATAAAAAGTTGATTCAGAGATGAAAATAGATACTATATATATGTTCGCTGCATTCGGAGACTTATCCCAACCTCATGCAGGTGGAGGGCAGAATTCTGCGAGAAGATTGAGAGAGACGTTGACATCAATGGGAATCAACGTTAAAATATTCAATAGGCATTGGAATCATAAGAGTTATAATTTATTTGATTCAATATACAAGTATTTATTCTTAATTATCGACATTTTCCTTTGGTTTTGTTTCTTGTTGTTAAAAAAAAGGAAGTATTCGCCTGTTTTGTTTTTAAGTTATACTGGAAAACTGTTGCCCTTTGATTTTGCCGTAGGAGTTATCAGTAAGATTCTTGGATATAAATCTATTTTTTATTTTAAAGGCGGTGGTGGTTATTCATCCTATCAAAATGGTAGTCTCTTATATAGACTACTCTTTAAACTAACAATGAAAACTTTCGATGAAGTAATGACTGAAGGGAAAAAAACTATTTCTTTGGTTAGTCAAACATCACATGTTCATACTTTTTATTTGCCTAATTATATAGAAAATGACTTTACACCCCCATCTTTACCAACAAGAAAAATGGATGAATTGAATTTTATTTTCTTTGGTAGAATAGATGAAAACAAAAATATCCTTTTAATTATTGACATTTTTAATCTTTTATGCAAGAAATACTCAAACATTAAACTTCAATTAGTGGGATCAGGTACTGAAGGTTATGAATCAATGGTGCATAATAGAATCCAACAATCTCCGTATAGCCAATCTATCACTTGGACTCCCAAGGCAAGCCATGCAGAAATTAAAAAGATACTTCCCTATCATCATTTTTTCATTTTCCCTTCATCTGAACGTCAAGAAGGACATTCAAATTCTCTAAATGAAGCAATGGCATGGGGACTGATACCTATTGTAAGTAACCACAACTTCTTGCCCGAACTAGTTGAAGAAAAATTCCTTGTTGCTGATAATTACAAAGCAGAAAGTTATGTATCAATTATATCTCATATAATTGACCATCACAAGATTCTATATTACTCTGAAATGATGTATAATATCGTTAAGGAAAACTACACTGAAAATATAATAAAGGAAAAACTTTCCAATGAATTTAATTTGTTTCTCAAAACTAATTATTAATAATTATTCATCAACTTAATCAAAGTTGATTGGTTACGAGAAGAAAGTTGAGGAAAAAGTGATTTTTACAATCTGTGGTATATTTAAGAAATAAAAAGGAGAAAAAAGTCATGCTGGTATTCGGCACTAGACCCGAAGCCATTAAAATGGCTCCTTTGGTTAAGGAGTTTGAAAAACATTGTGACAAGTTCGAGACCATAGTTTGTGTTACCGGTCAACATCGAGAAATGTTGGATCAGGTACTTCAAATATTTGACATCAAGCCTGACTACGACTTGAATATCATGCAACAAAAGCAAGACTTGTATGACGTGACGAGTAGAGTGCTGTTGGGTATGAGAGACATATTAAAAGAAGTACAGCCTGACGTGGTTCTGGTACATGGTGACACGACGACATCGACAGCTTCTGCTTTGGCTGCATTTTACCAACAAATTCCAGTTGGACACGTGGAGGCAGGATTACGTACATATAATATATATAGTCCGTGGCCGGAAGAAATGAACCGTCAGATAACGGGACGTATCGCTACATACAACTTCTCTCCCACTCCACTTAGTAGGGATAATCTCCTACGTGAAGGCGTGAAAGATCAACAAATTACCGTAACGGGAAATACAGTGATTGATGCTCTATATTGGGTGGTTGACAAAATCAAAAACAACACTCAGTTACAAAATGAGTTAAAAGAAACGTTAATGTCTTCCGGATATGACGTAGAAAGGCTCAACGATGGGAAAAAAATGGTATTGATAACGGGACACAGAAGAGAAAACTTCGGTGAAGGTTTCATCAACATGTGTACTGCCATCAAAGACTTGACATCAAAATATTCTGACGTAGATTTCATTTATCCCATGCACCTCAATCCTAATGTGAGAAAACCTATCCATGAGGTATTTGGTGAGGATTTGTCTCATTTAGGAAACATGTTTTTCATCGAACCACTCGAGTATCTAAGCTTTGTTTATCTAATGGAGAAATCAACCATTGTGTTGACAGATAGTGGAGGAATACAAGAAGAAGCACCTGGACTCGGTAAGCCAGTCTTAGTGATGAGAGATACAACGGAAAGACCTGAAGCATTGGATGCAGGAACCGTAAAACTCGTAGGAACGGATTACGAAAAAATAGTCGATAACGTTTCTAAACTCTTGGAAGACGAAAAAGAATATGAGAAAATGAGCAAAGCCGTGAACCCATACGGTGACGGCAAGGCCTGCGGAAGAATTGTATCATTTATAGCAGAGAAATAAATAAGTTCAACATTTGTATGCCAAGGAATTATCTATTAATTGATATATACCAGAATCATAATTATGACTTCATTCATGATTATATTGGAGTTCCATTGATAGAAATCAAGCCTTCTAAAGCATACAATAATAAAGTAAAGGCATGGATAATTGGTTGCTTGAAAGCTATCAAATGCAGTTCTAAGAATGACAATATCATTTGTGTATTCGATTTCCAAGCGGTTCTATGTTCTTTCATCTGCTCTCTTTTGTTTCTTCAAAGAAGATTTATCTGCATTAACATCATGCTGAAAGATAAAAACACTTGGAGAAACAGGATAGTATCATTATTATATAAAAGAGCTATAACAAAAGGCAATTTCACGGCAACAGTCACTTCTCCTGAATATGGAGATTGGTTGAACAAAAAATTAGGAACTCACGTGGATTTTGTTTTATTGCACGATGTGTTTCACGAAAGATACCTCCATCAGTATCAAGCAGAAATCAAAAGCGATGTATTTTGTGGCGGATGGAATGGAAGGGATTGGAATTTCATGTTGAATGTGGCAAAGGCTATGCCAGACATATCTTTCACCTTAGTCATGCATACAGGAGTTAAAGATTCATTGAATGAAGATATCCCCAATAACGTTAAGCTACATACAAGTATTAGTTCAAATGATTTTTATCAACTATTATGTGAGTCGTCTTTGGTTTGCCTTCCACTAAACACTGAGGCTCCCGCTGGGTTACTCGTCTTTTTCCATGCAGCAGCAAACAAGAAGATGGTAATCACTACTGATACCGTTACCACTCGTGAATATATTGGCAAAGATAGAGGAGTTTGCTTAAAAAACCACATTGAAGAGTGGACAAAAAACATTCGACAGTACCTTACGGACAAAAAAACAACAGAAATATATGCAAACAACATGCTTGATTTCCTGCAAAAAGAATGCTCTGAAAAAAAGTATGTTGAAGGTATAGAAAGGATGATACATGGCTAATGGTTTGAAAAAGAAGATAAAAAATACCGCAAAATTCACATTGGGGGCATTCAATGCTTGGATAAATGGCGTTAAGATTGGCAAACATGTCTATATAGGAAGACACTTCAAATGTAATGTTAGAGAAGCAGGAAGCGTGGTTATCGGCAATCATGTAGGAATCTCGACTAATTCCACATTCCTCACTCTACTTCCTGACTCAAAAATTATCATTAGAGACCATGTAAATATTTTCCATCATTTTCAAATTAACAGTGCAAATTATGTTGAAATAAAATCGAATGTAATTATTGCACCATTTGTATTTATTTGTGATCATAATCATAGATTCGAAGATATTTCAAGACCAATAGCGGGACAAGGCATTGACATGAAGCCAAATGCACATATTATCATTGATGAAGACACATGGATAGGAACAAAAGTAACGATTTTAGGGACTGTTCATGTGGGAAAGCACTGTGTCATAGGTGCTAATTCTGTTGTGACAAAGGATATTCCAGACTATAGTATAGTTGCAGGAATACCCGCAAAAATCATCAAAAGGTATAACTTTTCCACTAAACAATGGGAAAAAGTGTAGATTATTTATGACGAACAACATACCCCATCCAACTGATGCAAGCATTATCTTGACTTATCGCTGTCCAATGCGATGTCAGATGTGCAACATCTGGAAGAATCCAACTAATAAATCGGAGGAGATTCAAGCAAAAGACTTGAAATCTCTGCCTCAACTGAAGTTTATCAACCTAACGGGCGGTGAGCCTTTTATTCGAGAGGATTTAGCTGACATTGTAGAAGAATGTTATAAACATACTCCTCGAATTGTCATCTCTACGTCTGGATGGTTTGAAGACCGTGTCATAGAACTGGCAAAGAGATTCCCTTCTATTGGAATCCGCATATCAATAGAAGGTCTGAGTGAGAAAAATGACGAGTTACGTGGACATCAAGGTGGTTTTGACAAAGGATTGCGCACATTGTTGAAACTTAAGGATATGGGATTGAAAGACATCGGCTTTGGGTGTACTGTCTCTAATCACAATTCCAAAGACATGCTTTCACTTTATCAGTTGTCGAAAGCTATGGGAATGGAATTTGCTACGGCAGCTTTCCATAACTCATATTATTTCCATAAGGATGATAACGTGATTACCAACAAAATAGAAGTTTGCAACGACTTTAAACAACTCATTGAATGGCAATTGAAAGAAAAGCATCCTAAGAGTTGGTTTAGAGCATGGTTTAACATGGGACTAATCAATTATATTGAAGGCAAAAGACGTATGCTTCCCTGTGAGGCTGGTAGTGCGAATTTCTTCATTGACCCATGGGGAGAGGTGTTTCCATGCAACGGATTGGAAGACAGATACTGGAAAGAATCAATGGGGAACATCCACGATAGGACCTTCATGGAGATATGGGAAAGCGACCAAGCTCAACATGTAAGGGAAATGGTGAGGAGATGTCCCAAGAATTGTTGGATGGTCGGAACAGCATCACCTGTGATGCACAAATACATTAAATATCCTCTAAAATGGGCTTTAAGTAATAAGTGGAAATCTATCAAGGGAGAAGTTCCTTGTCTCAATGCCCAATGGCATGACGTAGGACAAGATCCGTGTCAAGGGGATTTAAGAGAGAAATACTGATTTTACTACTTCAGTAAATAGAAGTACTAAATTTAACCCTAACATTTAAAATGAAACATATCGTAGTGACGGGAACACGAGGTATACCTCACGTAATGGGTGGAGTGGAAACACATTGTGAAGAATTATACCCAAGAGTAGTTAAACGTGGTTTTAATGTTGATGTCATACGCAGAAAGAGTTATGTCAGTGATGGACTAAATGAATGGGAAGGTGTTGGATTAATCGATTTATATTCCCCAAAGATCAAAGCTTTTGAAGCTATCGTTCATACTTTTTTTGCCATTATTAAAGCTAAATTAATTGGTGCAGATATCATTCATATCCATGCTATTGGTCCAGCTTTGCTTACACCATTTGCCCGTATGCTTGGCATGAAAGTGGTTTTTACATCTCATGGTCCTGATTACAATCGAGAGAAATGGGGATGTTTCGCAAAAGCCATGTTGAAATTAGGAGAACGATGGGGAACAAATTACGCCAACGAAGTAATTGTCATCTCAAATGAAATCGACCATATATTAAAGGAAAGACATCATCGTAACGATTGTCATATCATTCCCAACGGAGTACCTGCTCCAATATTCCAAAACGATACCGAGTATTTTAAGTCTTTGGGGGTGGAAAGCAGGAAATATATCTTGGCAATGTGCAGAATCGTTCCAGAGAAGAATTTACACCATCTGATAGAAGTATATGCAAAACTGAAGATGCAAGGATTAGCCAACGACATTAAACTCGTCATTGCCGGTGACTCAGACTTTGATGATGACTATTCTAAACGTCTAAAAAAAATGGCAAAGGAGAATGATGTTATTATGACAGGATTTGTGAAAGGCAAGAAATTGCAGGCATTATTGTCTCACGCTCGTTGTTATGTACTTCCATCCTCTCACGAAGGACTACCTATTGGTCTATTAGAAGCCATGAGTTATCATTTACCTGTTATTGTCAGTGACATTCCCGCACACACAGAACTCAAACTTGGCAATAACAGTTATTTTCATTTAGGCGATATCGAAGATTTTACACATACATTAAATAAAAATATCGAAACAGATTTCCAATCTGTCGAGTATGATATGTCAAGATATGATTGGGAAAACATTGCCGATAAAGTCTGTGATGTTTATCAGGTGTGTTTCAAGAAAAACAAGAAAAATTGAACCATTTTATCCTCACACGCTTTAATCTGAAACTTTGGTGGAAAGAAGATAAAAAACACCAACCTATCCAAACTGAAGAATGGTTGGAAGAGAGGTTTCGTTTGTTTGAACGATATACATGGCCATCATTAAAAGCGCAAACCTGCCAAGATTTCAAATGGATTTGTTTATTCGATAAAGATACTCCCATTCGCTTTAAAGAACAAATACAAAGATACCAAGAAGAATGGAACCATTTTCTCCCCTACTATTGTGGAGAAAAGGAAACAAAATTGTTTCAAAGTTACTTCAGACATTTAGTCTATAAAAATTCCGACCCAGCACAAGAAGGTTTACTTACCACCTATCTGGACAATGACGATGCCCTTCATCAAGACTTCATCAAAGAAGTGCAAATGAGAGCCAAAAGTCTTAAATACAATACCATCATCTCATATCAATATGGTATTCAGTATTATGAGGAGTTAAATATCGCCATTAGGATTCCATATAAAAATAACCATTTCTTGACCTATTATGAGCGATTAACAGAACATCTCAAAACTGTCTGGGGATTTTGGCATTTCTCCATTTTCAAATACCCACATCTTGCTATTGAATTAGTCAACAATAAACAATGGCCTTGTTGGATAGAAACAATCCATCAAGGAAATATTGACAATGACGTGAAAATGACCATACATCATCATTTGTTGACTAAGCAAGACTTACTTTCTGATTATGGTATAAACCACCAATCACTTTCTAGAAAAAAAAGTATATGGTTCAAATTCATACTACTTTTTTTTCCAAGATTTGCTAAACAAATAATAAGAAGGACAAAGGATAAATACACAAAACATGATGCTTAAATTAAGAGACATTTGCATTATTGAAGATATTGAAGAGCTTCAAGCAATTCCAAAGGGAAAATATATTATCAATTGCATTAATGCACATTCATACAATATTGCTCAAAAGGATTATACTTTTTCTAAAGCTCTGATTTCCAGCGACTACTTAATTCCTGATGGAGTAAGTATAATCATGGCATGTAAATGGTTAAAAGCTAAAAGTAGGCCTAAAAAAAGAATAACAGGATGGGATTTGTTCTCTCTTGAAATGAACAAATTACATTCAGAGGTTTTTAGCGGAGAATATCAAGTTCGTCAAGGAAAGGGAAAAACACCGATTATCATGTTTATGGGTTCTTCGGAAAAGGTTTTAGGAATGATAAAAAATAGAATGAAGGAAGAATTTCCTAATTTTGCCATTTCCACTTATTCTCCTCCTTACAAAAAAACATTTTCTGATGAAGATAACAAAGCTATTATTCATGCTATCAACAATGTGAAACCCGACTTACTTTGGGTTGGTATGACAGCTCCAAAACAGGAGAAATGGTTATATGAGCATTGGAATGAATTAGACATTGATTGTCATGTAGGATGTATTGGTGCCGTTTTCGATTTTTATGCTGGCACTATCAAAAGAGCTCCACAATGGTGGTTAGATCATTCACTCGAATGGCTGTATCGATTATTGAAAGAACCCAAAAGGATGTGGAAAAGATACCTTTTAGGCAATCCCATTTTCTTATATAACATTTTCAAGGAATGGATCAAATAGAACTTTATCTCACTTTTCTCAAATGGTGCTTAAATCCAACTGACCAAGCATCCATCAAGGATATTATGGAACAGTTGGATTGGCATGGTATGAAACTATTTGCCAAGAAACAAAAGATTGTTGGCATTTATTGGTATGCCATGCAAAAGCATCTTAAATTAAAGGATGATATCGTTCTTGATTGGATGTCGTCATCTGTCAAGATTCAGCCTACCAATCAAAAGGTTTATCAACAATGTGTGGAAATCACCAACTTTTTCAAAAAAGAAGGATTCCGTACTTGTATTTTAAAAGGACAAGGTAACGCACTGCTTTATCCAAATGCTTACACAAGGAATCCTGGTGACATCGACATCTGGATTGAAGGTGGGCGTGATAAGGTGGTTGACTTTATCTGCCGTGTAAGTCATCCTAAAGAGGTGGTTTACCATGATATTGACTTTCCTTATACTGATGACATTTACGTAGAGGCACATTTCATACCAGCATATTTAGAGAATCCATTTCTTAACAAGAAGCTACAAAGATACATCAATGAGGTAGCTGATAGTCAATTTAATAATGTTGTTGATGCACCCGATGGAATTGGACAATTTAGTGTACCAACGTTGGATTTCAACATTATTTACCAATTGCTTCACTTAGATAAACATCTCAGAACAGAGGGAATTGGCATTCGGCAAATCATTGACTATTACTATCTACTCAAAAAATGGGGTGATTCTGATGTTTCTCAGCACAACCAACGAAATATCGCCAAATATCTCGATGAATTTAAGTTGATGAAATTTACCAGTGCGGTGATGTACATCATGCACCATGTCTTAGGACTTGAAGAAAAATATCTAATAGTTCAGCCAAACGAAAAGGAAGGAAAGTTCTTAATGAACGAGATTTTGCAAAGTGGCGACATGGGCAAACGAGATCCACGACTCAAGGGTATGCGTAAGACGAATGGATTACAGAAATTCTTGAAATTGGAAAAATTTAAGTTACGTTTAATAGGACATTATCCCAGCAATGTTATTTGGATGCCATTCCATGACCTCTATGTACATTTTTTCTATATCAAGAAATACCAAAAGAAATACAATCTTCCTGGTAAGGAAAAAGCTAAGAAGTAAATCCTCTCCACTTACGGGTAAACTTTTCATAAGGAATATACAATATTTCCTTAGGTGCATTTGGTAAATACTTGATATAATGCCGTAATATTACCAAAATACGGTTTTCCTCTACTGCCTTTCCGAAATTTCCTCCATCATTTATATCCCTCAGAATCTTATTTGCAAGCGTTGACTTTTGGGATTTCAATTTGGTTTCATTCAATACCAATCCTAATTGCTCAATTAATATATTCATCATGGCTTGGAAGAATTCTTCCAGGCCTATTTTTTTTAGGTTGTTTTGCAACTCATCGAAATCTATCCGTTCTTGCGTTGAATGAATAAACACAGCCAAGTCGCACAATTGACGCAACCCCACTCCTTCCTTAATAATATGATAAAAGATGTGTACAACTTGAAAGAACACACTATCTGTAGGTGACAACACGGGAACCTTAACTCCATTGATGTCCACTTCATCATGTCTTACAAGAGCTTCTTCCATCTTCTCATTGAAAAAGCGTTGGTTCTTAGGATAGCTAAATATTGATAAGATACGATGCAATTCATATTTAGATCCATCAATACTAAATGCCAAGTGTTTTACTGGTATGGATGGGTCAAAATGCAAATCGGTCTTTTGGGCAATCAGTTCACGTGCCTCTAAGAAATGTGACTCCCCACAATAAACATCTATGTCTCCTGATTGTCGTAATTCAGGATGAGGATACAACGCTGCCACAGACTGTCCCTTTACAATGACAAAAGGGATATGGTGACGTTGAAAGAACATACAGAAATGCGCCACGTCAAAATTACGTTTTTGATTGTCTTTCGTTACCTTCTTGACAATGGCAAGCGCTTTCAAGGTATATTCTTTTCCGATATGGATGTCATGATGAACCAAACTATTACAAAACAAGCCCGCCACAGATTGTTTCTTGGCTTCTTCGATATAATCTTTAGCCTGTTGAGGAGATAAAGTTACATTACCTATTGGCTGCTGCCAAAGTTCTGCTCGCAATATGGTATAAAAAAGTTCATCCATGTTGCAAAGTTACAAAAAAAGTTTTAACTAATCATTTTTTTTGCTATCTTTGTGCCATATAACGATATTTGATATGAAATATTTCATTATTGAAAACAAAGAACAGCAAGGTCCATTCTCCATTTATGAGTTGAAAGACAAAGGAATCGGTTCCGACACACCCGTTTGGGCTGAAGGCATGAGTGATTGGACTCCCGCTGGAAAAGTGGACGAATTGAGAGACTTCTTATTCAATACCAATGACAAGTCAACTCCCCCACCCTATATTTCTCCTCAGTTGTCACATGATAATGAACAACCAGAGGATAAGACATCCAATCGCTACGGTTGTTGGATAATTTCTGTCATCATCTTGTTAGGAATCTTCATCTTCCTTTTTATTACGAATCCCGATAAGCAACAACATAAGAATGCCATCAAAGACAAAATTGTCTTGGCTTTAGACAAGCAAACAGCCAACAGCAATAGCATCGTGGGGTTAGGCGTTCATTTAGTGGGTAAAATGTTTGTCCATCAGGTTTCTGACAAGATACTCGAGGATATGCTTGACTATCACAACTATGGCATTTTCTCTACGTGCAGTGTCAATCTCAAGGATAAGGCACATACCGTCTCATACGGTTTGGTATCTTTTATCATTACTGCCAATGAGGATGACATAGCGAAATATTTAGACGAAAATATGCCATCTTTGCAAGACGTGTTGAAAATACCTGAAATCAATTTTGAAAATGATAATAGTAGCACTTCAAAAGGCAACAACAAAATAATTGCGCCAAGAGATACTACCTCTGTCGATGAGTCTGACTTAGGTAGAGACATTCAGGAGGAATTGGTCAATTCTGTGGGTAGAATCATCAAGAAGGAGGTCGGTAAGAATACGGACAGCACAACCAGCGAGAACATTGGAAAGATTATCGATGACATCATCGAACTCATCCAATAAATCATCCAAATGTCTTATTTGGCTACCGAATTGAGAATGCCCTCGATGACACCATTGATTTCGCTACCGATTCCCAAGAGTCCGTTTGTCACTTTATTCTTGACTCCCGTTACGAAATAACCTGCGCATTTGCCTTCCAACTGTCCTATCTGCTTACGTTCAGCGGACGTATAATCATGCTTATTGATATTGTTGCGAATCTTCTGGAACTGATTGGCAGCCTTCTTCCAGTCGTCCAGATTATAATATTCACTATTGTCACGTAGCTCGTAAGAGAAATTCTCCAACTGGCTGAGAGCGCTCTGCTTGGTTTGGCAAGAACTCAGAGACAACAATGACATCAATACCATCATCAAGGATGCAATCGTAGATTTCATTTTCATATCATCGGTTGAATGGGTTTATACTATGCAAATATACGGAATAATCATTTGAAATGTTCATTTTGACTACATAATTTAGTATTTAATATGAAAAAGAACCTTATCCTATCATTCCTCATGGCAATGAACACCTTATCTATCATTGCCGCTGACAACACCTTTAAGGTGGTGAATCCCGACTATCAAAAAAGTCCGTTCACGGGTATGACTCGAAAACACTGGATAGAAGCCGACAAGTATTTGCTTGAAGGTGCTTTCCGTCATATCAAGAGTCTTGATGATCCTATGTATTTCCAACGATTGGGTGACGTGTGTTATCCCAAAGACGAAACAAATGCCAGTCGTGTTAGAGGTGCTACCTTGGAAGGTATGGCACGTACCTTGTTCATGGCCTCAACACTGATTCACGAAGATCCCAACATTGAGATTAACGGTATCAACTTGGCGCAGTATTACCGTAGACAACTCACGTTGTTAGTTGACTCCACAAGCATTCAGTTCGTGGGACATCGTGGAAAGCGTGGACCATGCCAAGACTTGGTGGAGTTTGGAGCTTTAGGCATTTCTCTTTTCATCTGTGGCGACGTGGTGTGGGATCCTCTTCCAAAAGCAGTAAGGGATTCACTCTATTCCATGATCGAAAGCTATGCAGACGGACCTACCATTTCGCAAAACTGGCGATTCTTCAATGTTTTCCCAATGTCCTTTTTCAAGACGAAGGGCTATCAAGTAAATGATGAGTTACTGGTGAAGTACGTAAAACTATTGATTGGTGACTACCGTGGTGATGGGTGGTATTGGGACAATCCTAACTTCGATTATTATTCCATGTGGGCTTATCAATTATATGGTAAATTGTGGTCTAAATTTTTCGGAGAGAAATATTACCCAGAACTGGCTGCCCAATTCGAGAAGAACTACCAGGAGATGTTTACCAGTTATCCATATATGTTCGACCGTGAGGGTAAAATGATTATGTGGGGTCGTTCTAACCTTTACCGTTTTGCCTCTACAGCTCCACTTCCTTGGGTAGATGGTAAAAGTGCCAACTTAGGTTGGATGCGCAGAATTGCCTCTGGTTGTTTGTTACAATTCCTTGAAAATCCTGATTTTCTCTATTCCGACGGTATTCCCACTCCAGGATGGTTTGGACTATTTGACCCTGTATTGCAAGGATATAGTTGTCGTGGTTCTGTATATTGGTGTGCCAAGGCTTTCTTGCCTCTGCTCCTCACTGAAAACGATGAATATTGGAGTACCACCGAGAATGAGGGTGCATGGAAAGAAATGCAAACAGGTAATGTATATAATCACTGGTATGCAAAGCCCAAAATTCTCTTGACCAACTATCCCAACTCTGGTGCTTCTGAGATTCGTGCATATTGCGATTATGACATTTCTCCTAAATGGTCAGAGAAATTCCGTGGTAGTGAGCAATATAATCGATTGGCATACAATAGTTTGTTCCCTTGGATGGCAGATGGTAAGAATGGTGAAGTATCCATGAACTATGTGGTGAAGACCAAAGAGGGCAAATGGGATCCTTTACGCCGGTACACCATTCAAAGTTTTGAGAATGGTACCATGACACGCACAGTATGGCCTCAAGCAGATAAGGATTTTACGATGACACTGAAAGACACTCCACTGCCTGACGGTATGCTTCGCGAGGATGTCATCAACACGACTGGCTCTTCTTCTGAGATTCGCCTTGGTCACTATTCATTGCCTAAGAAAGACAATTTCGTCATCACGCAACGTGTTGTGTCGATAAAAAAAACAAAAGCGTATATCATCAACAATGGCGAATATGAATTGGTCATGATTCCTTTGGCTGGTTGGAATCAAGTGGAATTTGTCAACACAACCGACCTTCACCCTGTTTCCAAGGAAGCTAAAACGATCAATGCTATCACTACCGCCCAGAAAGATTTGAAACTCAAAACTCTTCTCTTGTTCAAGAAAGGTAACTTCAGTAAAAAAGAACTGAAAAACTACGTCAAAAAATATCTATAAGATATTAAAAGGTAAAATAATAAAGGAGTTTAGACTTCATGTCATTTCTCTATAACGAGAGAATGAATAAGAGTCTAAACTCCTTTACTTTTTATATGCCGTTTGCTTTTTTACCTTTTGATCACCTTCGTGCTGTGTCCTGCATTAGTACGCACCAGGTAAATACCGTTTGGCAATGCAGAGACGTTGATGGTTGCTTGTCCGTTGGCTAAACATCCACTCAATACTTGCTGACCACCCATATTATACAAACTTACAGATGTAGCAGCATCATCTCTCACACCAAAGGAATCGTGGGCTATCATAGGATAAACATGCAAATCACTCTCTGTCACCTGTTTTACAGATTCTATCCTATCTACGAAATCTGGGTCGTTGCTGATAATAATCATGCCGATCTTCTCCTGGGCAGGATCTTTGGTTGATACGGTTACACCTGTATCGGTGTTATCTACTTGATAACGAACACGAATATTGTCCTTCTCGGGACCATAAGGACGCGTTCTCAACACGGCAGCCACATTCTTGTTGAGGGTTTGCATCTGTACCAAAACCACAGGATCTGTATAGGTGTTTCCATATTCCACTTTCTTCAAAGAACTTGCATTGGTAAACGAAATCAATGTATCTCCAACCGTGTACAACTTGCCTGTTCCATCGATACTGCTTCCCTTGGCGATAGCGAAGAATGAGATATCTGCCTTTACACGCGACTTATTTTGTTCGTCATTACCCTTTTGACGTTGCAAGACAACTTTAAAACCCGTTGGTGTCACATCAAACACACGCCACAACAATGGATACATGGTAGTTGTATAGATAGGTGTAGCCATTACCACGGGAGCCTCAGCAAACGGCTTGGTAAACGTGAAATGTGCCGTATCGCCTACGGTAACTGAAGAAATGTTACCTGCTTCGTATGGTAACGTGCCTATTTCACCTGTTCCTGTTTTTGCTATGATATAGGGAGACATTTCTGGTGAGGAAGTCTGGTAATATTCGGTTTCAGTGTACAATGGCAACGATTCCAAGTTAGATCTAAAGAATGAATACATTCTACCTTGTCCCGTATTCTGCTGAAACACTCTATATACACGCTCTACCAGTGCGATTCTGGCATTAAGATTAGTTACACTACCAAAGACCACAGCAGGTTGTTCGAGGTATGGTTCTGAGAAATAGCTATATGAATCATCCGTAGAAACGGCATTAAACACACCATATTGCACGTCACCGTTACCAGAAGATGCAGAACCACTGATGATATTATACACCTCATCTGAATATCTGCTTTCATTCTTATAAGATAGTGTATGAATGCGATAAGAGTAGTTTCCAGGACTCGAAACAGTATCTTTATATGTATAACTACCAGCTCCATCGAGTACATCTACTTGACCTACTACCTGCCATGTTCCCTTATCCAACTTTCTTTCTATAAACATAGAGTCGTTCAATTCACCATTGGCATCCTCCCATTTCAGGGTTACGATGGTAGTACTTGGATTAAAAGCAAGATTCAAACCATAGGGCCGTGACATTCTTGTGTCTTTCGGCACGAATTGCAATTCTGATTTATATCCAAGACCTGTATTCATTTCCTTGTAGAACTGTCCCAATGGCGTAAGTGAACCATTCTTGTAGATTCTCGACGGGTCGCGCTCACTGTTCCAATAGAAATAACGCTCGATATATTCCCAACCATTCAGTCGGTTCAATATCCTACTCATTGCCACTTTATTGTCTTCTTCGGTCACACCAGAAGCAAAGGCACCATTACTATTCCATGATGCTCCCCACACGAATTCAGAAATCCAAATAGGACGACGGAACGTATTAAACCATCCTTGTAAGTTAGAGAAACTACCCTCTGCCCAATAACAGTGAGCATCTACAATATCGCATCGCCAACCACGGGCATCAATGGAATCCAAAAATTCCTTGATGAATCCAGACGCATTCCAATAGTCACTGCCATCCCAAGACGAAGGTGTACAAAGACGCATACCCGTACGCATCAAGCTTTGCCAATTGTTGAGAATGGTTGCCAAATCTTGCTGATGGTCATCAGCTGCATTGCGTGGTTCATTGTTGGTCTTCAAGTTGGGTGAATAGTTTACACTGCCACAAGCAGCTGCAGAAGGCCAATCCTCATAGATGTGATGTGGCACACACTCGCAATCCATGCCACGGTCTTCTCCCAATCCAAACGAATAACATCCTTGCACGTTCAAGGCTTGGGTAGCATCATACGACGTGTTGTTTGCCAATCCCTTCTTGCTGAAGTCATTCCATTTAAACACTCGATAAGATGAAATCCTTCCTTTTAAGATAAGAGGAAGGGTTGCCATTTCCAAGTCTTCCTTATCGGCAATGAAGCAACGGCTGTAGCCACGTCCACTCTCACCAATGGCAAACGTCACCATATATCCTCTCTTCAACTTAAAACTCTTGATTCTGTTGTTGAGCTTGGCTGATGACAACGTGTTCATGAATCCACCAGAATTTTCCAATCCAAAGTCATTGCACGACTCACCGTCATAGTTTTCTTCCGAATAGACGGTCAACGGTTTGATACTTCCAGGATAAGGGAAAATGATGGCACCATTGTTATACATTCTTACCTGACAATTACTGCCATTTACAGCTTTTGCGCCGTTGATGGTGATATATCCTAATTGCTTGGCTGCCAAACTGGGACGTAGATTGTCAAGTATCACCACGGCATGATCAGTATTTACGATGTCAATACTTCCTGTTGTAGTAAAGGGAGTGGTTGATGTTACATGGTAATCCACATCGTCAGCCAATGTCACGGCATTCGTTACCTGTTCTACGGTAGTTGACGTATTTCCTGCCAAAAGGGGCATGGCAACGATTGTCAATAATGATAATAATAGTTTTCTCATATTTACGGTTTTTTGTGCTTTAAGAATGCAAATATACACAAAGTTTCGATTATCACCAAGATTTTCATCAATAATATGGTTGAACCACGAAAAACTGACAAATTACTTTTCAATATCAACCTTTTTTAGTAATTTTGCAACAAATTGCACCTATCAAGAAGTAGGATGAAAGTTACAGACAACATTAAAGAACAAAACAAAGAGAGGAAAATCTCATTTGAAGTGCTCCCTCCCCTGAAAGGAACGGGAACGGATGCATTGTTTGCCACCATTGACATACTGAAAGAGTTTAATCCTCTTTACATCAATATCACCACCCACCATAGCGAATATGTGTATAAGGAATTGGAAGATGGCAACTTTGAGAGATTGCGCATACGCAGAAGGCCAGGTACAATTGCCATTGCTGCCGCCATCCAAAACAAGTACCATATTCCCGTCATTCCACACGTCATTTGCAGTGGTGCTACAATTGAAGACATCGAATATGAATTGCTTGACCTGCAATTCCTGGGAATCTCCAAGCTCTTATTGTTGAGAGGTGACAAAGCCAAGGACGACAAGTCTTTCAAACCTATCAAGAACGGTCACACACACACCACGCAACTCATAGAACAGGTGAATCGCTTCAATGAGGGCTTTTTCGCAGACGGCACTCCCATCAAGAAACCAGGAATACCGTTTGAGTATGGTGTAGCTTGCTATCCTGAGAAACATGAGGAAGCTCCGAACATGGAACTCGACATGCAATATCTTAAACAAAAGCAAGACTTGGGAGCTAAGTATGCCGTGACACAATTGTTTTTCGACAATCGGAAATACTTCGAGTTTGTAGAGAAAGCAAGGAAAATGGGAATAACCATCCCCATCATTCCTGGCATCAAGCCATTTGCCAAGCTCTCCCAACTGACGATTGTACCCAAGACTTTCCATTGCGACCTTCCGCAAGAACTGGCTTTGGAGGTATTGAAATGCAAGACTGATGACGATGCTAAAGCATTGGGCGTTGAATGGAGTACACAACAATGTAAGGAACTGTATGCAGCTGGTGTGGATAGCATTCACTTCTATACCGTATCAGCCGTTGACATGGTTAGACAAGTGGTGGAAAACCTTTTATAGAAAGAAATGAAATTCAGCGAGGTTATAGGACAGAAAGAGGCTATACTGCGATTGCAGAAAATGGTTGATGAAGACCGTGTACCACATGCCATGATGCTCTGCGGACCTACGGGTAACGGAAAAATGGCGTTGGCATTGGCAATGGCTTCTTATCTGCTGGGAGAAAGAGAGGAAGAAGCCGTGGATGATGGTTTGTTCAGTATTGAACGTTGCCAACGTTCAACACAGGAAGTCCAGCACTCTAAAAATGCCGAGGCAATGCTAAAGAAATGGCAACATCCTGACTTGCATTTCTCTTATCCCGTGATTAGACCTACAGGAAAATCGGCTGAGCACAAAATGGTGAGCGACGATTTCACCAAGGAATGGCATGAATTGTTAATGGACGGACCTTATTTCACGCTCGACCAATGGTTAGATGCCATGAAAGCAGCTAACCAACAAGCCATCATCGGTGCAGGGGAAAGCGATGACCTTACACGCAAGTTGAGCTTGAAATCCAGTCAAGGTGGATATAAGGTTAGTTTGATTTGGTTGCCAGAAAGGATGAATCAAGAATGTGCCAACAAACTCCTCAAGCTACTCGAAGAACCTCCTGCCAAGACCGTTTTTATCATGGTTAGCGAGGCTCCCGAGCAATTGATGGAAACCATACGTAGCAGAACGCAACGCATTGACATCAAACGTATTGACGAAAAAGACATAGAAGAAGCTCTCATCAAACGCAGGGGCATAGAGACAGAGACCGCACATCGCATAGCAAGACTGTCGAACGGCAATTGGCTTAAAGCCATCGACACACTGGAAGTTGGCAATGAGAACAGTCAATTCCTTGAAATGTTTATCTCATTGATGCGTCTCGCCTATACACGCAACGTGAAAGAATTAAAGAAATGGAGCGAAACTGTGGCTGGGTATGGCAGGGAAAGACAGAAGCGAATGCTCTGCTATTTCATGCAGATGATTCGTGAAAACTTCATGTACAACTTTCATGTGGCGGAAGTGAATTACATGTCGGAAGAGGAAGAAAACTTTGCGAAGAACTTCGCCCGATTCATCAACGAGGCTAATGTGATAGAAATCAATAATCTATTGGCACTCGCTCATCGAGATATAGGACAAAACGCCAATGGCAAGATCGTTTTCTTTGACCTTGCCTTGCAAATGATAGTACTGTTAATAAAAAAATAAGAATGGAATTTAAAGATATGGAATTTCACGTGTTTCGTGACTCCGACAGAGGACTATCCCATAAGGGTTGCGGAAGACAAGATAACAAGTTGAACACTTACGACTGGTTGGCTGACGTTCCAGGTAACAACGAAGATACCGACTTGGTGGAAGTGCAATTCAAGAACACTCGCAAGGGTTATTACCATAACGTGAACAAACTTGAACTGAAGAAAGGTGACATCGTTGCCGTGGAAGCAAGCCCTGGACATGACATCGGTGTGGTGACTCTGACGGGAAGGCTGGTGAAACTGCAACTCAAGAAAGCTAACCTCAAGTCGGCTGACGACATCAAGCGCGTGTTTAGGTTTGCCAAGCAAAGCGACATGGACAAATACTTCGAGGCAAAAAGTCGGGAACACGCCACAATGATACAGAGTAGGCAAATTGCCAAGGATTTGGGATTGCAGATGAAAATCGGTGACGTGGAATATCAAGGAGACGGAAACAAGGCTATCTTCTATTATATCGCCGATGACCGAGTGGACTTCCGACAACTCATCAAGGTATTGGCAGAGACCTTCCACGTGAGAATAGAAATGAAGCAGATTGGTGCAAGACAAGAGGCAGGGCGCATTGGCGGTACAGGACCATGCGGTAGAGAACTGTGTTGTGCTACATGGATGAAGAATTTCGTCAGTGTAAGCACGAATGCTGCTCGTTTCCAAGACATTTCACTTAATCCACAGAAACTGGCAGGTATGTGTGCCAAATTAAAATGTTGCCTCAACTATGAAGTTGATGATTACATGGAAGCTTCACGCAACTTGCCGAGTAAGGAGGTGGTTCTGCAAACATTGGACAATGAATACTATTTGTTTAAGACTGATATCCTCTCCGGAATGGTTACCTACTCCACCGACAAAGGCGTGGCAGCCAATTTGGAAACAATCACTGCCCAACGAGCCAAGGACATCATCGACATGAACAAACAAGGCGAGAAGCCATTGTCTCTAACCGAAGACGGAAACATTAGAGAACACAGAGGACACACCGACTTGTTGGCAGGAGCAGACATCAGTAGGTTTGACAAGAGTAAACGCAAAAAGAAAAGAAACAACAAGTCGCCACAGAATGCGAAACATAATGGAGGTAACTCACCCAAAAAGCAAGACTCACAACAAACTGAATAAGGAAAGGTAATCCATGAAAAAATTGCCGTTTCATTTCAACGTCTCACATACAATAATGTCAGCAGTTTTGTTGCTGACATTATTGTCATGTAACGACAATATCGTATATTACCATTACATCTCTACCCCTCTGTCTGGTTGGGATAAGAACGACACGCTTTATTTTTATTTGCCCAAGACAAAAGTGGAAGGTAATTATAGCGTAGATTTAGGACTACGGGTGAACGATGCCTATCCTTTTACCAGTTTGACTCTTATTATCCAAAAGACTTTTTTTCCTTCCATGACAGTCTCTTCCGATACGATTCGATGTAGATTGAGAGACGAAAAAGGTGAACCAAGAAGACAAGGAGTGAGTTATTACCAACACACGTTTCACATTGATGACTTGCAACTACAGCAAGACGACTCTGTTCAGGTGAACATCAGGCATAACATGAAACGTGAAATGTTACCGGGAATAGGTGACGTGGGCATCGTGATGAAACAATACTAAGTTCTAATCAGATTTCTTCCTGCATCTATTCGCAAGAAGATAAACAACAAGAATGTAAAGCCCCACAGCGAACTTCCACCGTAGCTGAAGAATGGTAACGGTATTCCGATAACGGGGGTAAGGCCAAGTACCATTCCTACGTTGATGAACACATGGAATAAGAATATGCTGAGTACGCAATAGCCATAAACCCTGCCAAACTTAAACGGTTGGCGTTCTGCCAGATGAATGAGTCGTAATATCAAAGCCAAGAACAACAGTAGTACACCTGCCGACCCAAAGAATCCTTCCTCCTCACCTACCGTACAGAAGATAAAATCCGTGTCTTGTTCTGGTACAAACTTCAACTTTGTCTGTGTACCATTAAGAAAACCTTTTCCCAACAATCCACCCGAGCCAATGGCAATCTCACTCTGATGCACATTATAGCCAGCTCCAGCCAAGTCTTCCTCCAAGCCCAACAACACGTTAATTCTCACTCGCTGATGTGGTTTCATCACATCATTTAGTACATAGTCGGCGGAATAGAAAAACGCTACCGATCCCATCGTAAACAAGGATATTAAAAAGTAATCTCTCAGTCGTTGGCTCATACTCTGATAAATCAGGTAACCGATAAGACCTGCACACAAGGCAAGTTGCACCCAAACGATGTCGAAGGGAATGACAAACTCAGAAAACAACAAGAAAATAAGTGTGATGGCAAAGGAATAATACAATATCAATCGTGAGCGCTTCTTATCCTTGCAATACACATAAACCATCGCAGCAGAGAAAATCTGTATGGACAGCAACACGATGAATTTACCCACTGACGTTGGCGTGTCCCACAACCAATTATGCTCGTACTTGATGCCCACAACAAAATAGAACACCAAAGCCACACCCGTAAACAAGATGCTTCCTGGCATTCCGTCACGATAAAAGACAAGAAAGAACGACAAATACACCAATGCCGAACCGGTTTCTTTCTGTGCCACAATCAGCAACATGGGCAAGAACACCATCGCACATGCCTTGATAAAATGGCGCGTTTGTTGGATATTAAAGCCGAAGGTACTCATCAACTTTGCCACAGCCAATGCCGTTGCAAACTTGGCAAACTCAGCAGGTTGAAAACGCAATGGTCCTAACACAATCCAAGAACGAGAACCTTTGATTTCGTGAGGATTGAATATGGTAAAAAACAAAAGAATACAAAACAACCCAAACACGATATAGGCAAAGGTATCATAAAAACGGTCATCAAGCATGATAAGCACAAATCCTAAACAGATTGAAGTGCCTATCCACAAGATTTGCATACCAGAACGAGTATCCAAACTAAAAATGTCCGTGTCACCGTAGGTATAAGAAGCACCGCAAACACTGAGCCACCCAAAAGTAAGCAAAGCCAGATAGATGCCAACCGTCCACCAGTCGAGTGAACCGAGTACACTGGGTTGTTTTTCAGTTCCTTGAACCATTTGCACTATTTTTATAAATGTAATCGTAACTAATATGGCGACTCTGGAAGTAATTCGCCCGTATCTGAGAACTCTTAGACAATTCTCCCTTGATATATTGCTCCATCATCAACGCTCCGATAGGTACACCAAACTGAGCACCAAAGCCTCCATTCTCCACATAAACAGCTATGGCTATCTTAGGATTTTCCATCGGTGCAAATCCCATAAACACAGAGTGGTCTCGTCCACGGTTTTGTGCTGTTCCCGTCTTTCCGCACACGGCATAATCAGAGCGGTTGGCTGCTCTACACGTTCCCCCAAGCACAGACGAACGCATACCCATGACCACCCATTCGTATGCTTGTTTGCTGACCTTGGTATAATGGCGACGCGTAAACGTAGTATCCAAAGCTTCGCCTTGAATCTTACGCACCACATGAGGCACGTAATAATACCCACGGTTGGCAATGGTGGCTCCCAGGTTGGCAATTTGCAAAGGCGTAAGGTTGACCTCACCTTGTCCGATGGAAATACTGATGACGGTCAAGCCATTCCAGGAGTTCTTGTATGCTCTATCGTAAAACTCAGCATTGGGAATCATACCTCGTTTCTCACCTGGTAAGTCAACACCCAATTTGTACCCAAATCCCATCGACACCATATAGTCGCGCCAAATATTCATGGCTTGTTGCACATTCTTGTATCTGTCCCTGTCAGACATCATGTCGTAAAAGCCCCAACAAAAGTAACCATTGCAGGATGTACTGATGGCTGGAACAAGACTCAATGGTGATGGGTGACCATGACAGCCAACCCTCAATCCACGAAAAACGAACCCATGATGGCATGAATAGGCGGTTTGAGGCGTGATAATTCCTTCATTGAGAAACGTCAATGCTTGTGAGGTCTTAAAAGTAGAACCAGGGGGATATTGTCCCATGATGGAACGGTTGAGCAACGGTTTTCGTACATCTTTCTGCAAAGCCTGATGTCCCTTACCACGCTGACGACCTACCATATTACGGGGGTCATACGTAGGTGACGACACCATACACAACACCTCTCCCGTAGAGGGTTCTATTGCCACTATACTACCTATCTTGCCTTGCATCAAACGTTCGCCAAGAGCCTGTAGCTTGAGGTCGATACTTAATGTCAGGTCTTTACCTGCAATGGGACGGGTGTCATACTCGCCATTCTTGTACCTTCCCTGTATTCTGCCATGTGCATCACGCAAGAGAATCTGAACACCTTTCTGTCCACGCAGTTGTTTTTCATAATATCGCTCAACACCCAACTTACCGGCATAATCGCCAGGCGAATAGTAGTCGTCTTCCTTGATGTCACTGGTTGAGACTTCTCCTACATCACCCAACACATGGGCTGCGTAAGGATAGTTGTATTGCCTGATACTACGTTTCTGTACGTAAAAACCTGGGAAACGAAACATCTTCTCGAAAAAAACACTGAACTCCTTGTCGGAAAGTTGACTCATGAACAACTGCTGCGTGAATCGTGAATAGCCAGGGTTTTTGCTACGATCCTTGATGTCTCTCATGCGCTGGTCGAAAAATTCTTTCGTTATACCCAACGTGCGACAAAACTCCAGTGTATCCAACTTCCCGTTTGCCTCACTCATGATAACCATCACGTCGTAGGCAGCTTGATTGTAAACCAACAACTCCCCATGACGGTCTGATATTGCGCCTCGTGAGGGAAATTCGATTTTCTTCAAGAAGGCATTGGAGTCGGCATTTCGCTTATAGTCATCACTCAGCAATTGCAAGGTGAATAAGCGAATGATGTAAATGACGACAATGGCAATAGCCACTCCGCCAATCACGATTCTTCTCTTTTCAAGTTCAAAATCCTTCACGCTTCAGTTGTAAATCTATGAAAAAGACTATGATGAGGTACGCAATCTCTCTACCGAGATAATCAAAAGAGCTGTCAATGCCGTAGAACCGAACACACTACCAAGCCATTGCAACCAATGAAACAGATTGAAGGCTTCTAAAGTATAGAAGGTCAGGCAATAGATGAAAACGAGTAACACCGTGTACCATGAATACTTGGAATTACCCAGTGTTTTCATCGTTGGTTGAAAATTCTCCTGACTATCGCGTGGCATAAACAATTCCAGCATATACGGTTGAATCAATCCTATCAATGTCATCGAAGCCGCGCCAACGCCTGGAGTGTTAGAAACCATGTCAACACAAAGTCCTATTGCAAAACACCACGCCAACACTCCCCATCGGGGATAGTTGATGCGAAAGGTCAGGGCTATATAGACATACATCATGGGCGTAATGCAATCAAACAAACAAATCTGGTTGCATATCAATGCTTGTACCAACAGCAGAAGCACAAACATGAAAATATACCATAGAAGTTCAAACTTCATCTATTCTCACCCGTATTTTGAAAACCTTCCTTATTCTCAACCACATTCTTTTCCTTGGCCTTGATACCAAGACTGTCCTGCGCCTCGTGCATGATGTCTATTCTTTCTTTCATCAAGGCATCGTCGATAACACATACGTCACGCAAGTTGCCAAAGTCGGTGGACAGTTTCACCAACAAACGATACGACAAGCCATCAGACGAGTTGTAAACGCGCATGATGGTACCCACCAATATTCCTTGTGGGAATACGGATGAATAACCACTCGTTACCACCTTGTCGTATATCTTGAACTGAGCGTGACGAGGCACATCATCCAAATAGGCATACGCCGAAGAACCGCCTTCCCAACACAAATAGCCGAAATAGTTTCGCTTTTGGATGGTACAACTGATATTGGAACTGGAATTGAGGATTGGGATGATTACCGAGTAATGGCGGGAAACCATATACACGATTCCCACGATACCATTACCGCTCACCACACCCATATCACGTCTTACCCCATCGGCAGAACCCTTATTGATGGTCATAAGATTGTTGCGCTTGCTCAACTCATTGCTTACCACCTTGGCAGGAATCAACTTGTACTCTTGCAACATACGCAACTGTTCCCGATAGAGAATGCTGGAATCGCCAGAAGCACTTTCTAACTGTCTGGTCAACGAAGCCACCTGGCGTTCCAGATAAGCGTTACGGTAAGTAAGTTGCTCATTGATCTTTGCCAATGAGAAAAACGACTCCACGTCAGAACTCCATTCCAACATCTTTCCCGACACCGCATTGGCGGACGAGAACCACACGCTCCCTTGATAGCTATTATATTGAAATAGCAAAACAAAACTCACGACCTCCAGCAGCACAAAAACAAACCAGTGGTTGTATTTTGCCAAAAAAGCTATGAGGTTACGCATTTGTTATCTCATCAAGAAAGAGAATTTATCTACGTTCTTCAATGCTACGCCAGCACCTCTTGCCACACTGTGCAATGGGTCTTCTGCGATATGGAAGTCGATATGAATCTTGTCCTTCAAGCGTCTGTCAAGTCCACGAAGCAATGCACCGCCTCCAGTGAGGAAGATACCATTGTGTACAATGTCGGCATACAACTCTGGTGGTGTCTTCTCCAAGGCAGACAACACTGCATTCTCAATCTTGGCAACGGTCTTGTCCAAGCAATGTGCAATCTCCTGATAGCAAACGGGTACCTCCATTGGCAATGCAGTGATACGGTTAGGACCATGTACCACGTAGTCTTCTGGTCCCTCATCGCCAAGGTCGGTCAAGGCAGAACCCACATGAATCTTAATACGTTCAGCCATACGCTCACTGACTTTCACGTTGTGCTGACGACTCATGTATTCTTGGATATCGGCGGTGAGGTCGTCACCGGCAATACGAATGGAGTTGTTGGAAACGATACCGCCCAAAGAAATCACGGCAATCTCCGTTGAGCCACCACCTATGTCAACAATCATGTTTCCTTCAGGTGCTTCCACATCTATACCTATACCAATAGCGGCTGCCATTGGTTCGAAAATCAAATATACGTCACGACCGTTGGCGTGCTCGGCACTGTCTCTTACGGCACGAAGTTCCACTTCAGTACTTCCTGAAGGTACACCAATCACCATACGCAACGAGGGTGAATAGAGTCTGTTGCCTGTGTGTACCATCTTAATCAAGCCACGCATCATCAATTCGCACGCAGTAAAGTCGGCTATCACGCCATCACGCAATGGGCGAATCGTACGGATATTGTCGTGTGTTTTTTCATACATCAACTTAGCCTTCTCGCCTACGGCAATCATCTTGTCGGTATGGCGGTCGAGGGCAACGACAGAAGGTTCATCTACCACAATCTTATCATCACTGATGATGATAGTATTGGCAGTACCCAAGTCCATCGCTATTTCCTGAATAAAAGAAAAAAATCCCATGTCTTAGTTTTGTTACTTATTTATTTGGTCAATTTTCTTGGGGAAGTAAGAGTTCAGACATCCTTCCTCATTCCCTGTTTCTCACAGGAAAGTAAGGAAGGATTACATTGTCCATACTTCTCGTTTCCCTTCACATCTACATTATTGTTTGCTAAACCAGTCGTGAATGGCTGTATCATAATGACTGCTCACCCCAAAGGCACGCTCCGCAAATATCATACGGTCTTCCATCGTGGTCTGCACACCCTTTTCGTTCAAGAGGTTAAGCAACATGCCATATTCAGCCTTGCTCGGAACGATAACTACATCCTTGAAGTTCTTTGCACCGGCACGAATCAGCGAGATACCACCTATATCTATCTTCTCGATGATATCTTCCTGTGATGCTCCACTTGCCACAGTCTGCTCAAAGGGATACAAATCCACGATCACCAAGTCGATGGCAGGAATATCGTATTCCTTCATCTGCTCCAGGTCTCCCTCGTTGTCTCTACGAGCCAAAATTCCGCCAAACACTTTGGGATGCAAGGTTTTCACCCTACCGCCTAAGATGGATGGATACGTGGTAACACTTTCCACCGTCTGGCAATCATATCCCAATGACTCGATGAACTTCTGCGTGCCACCTGTTGACAAGAACTTCACGCCTTCATCATTCAATTTCTTAAGCAACTCATCCAATCCGTCCTTGTGAAAAACGGAAACGAGTGCTGTCTTTATTTGTTTTGTCTCCATCATATTAACACTTCCTTTACTTATGAGAGCGCAAAGATACGAAAAACGATTGAACTGGCAACGCTTTTCGCCAAGAAAAAAAAATATTTTTATGTGTTACTTGACATAAATCTTTCTCACCTCATTTCCACGTTTCTCAATCACCACTCCACGCTCTGGCGTCAACACACGCTGACCACGTAAATTATAATATTCCACAGCCTTTTGCGCATAGTCATCTGATACGATTCCGTCAATACCATCGGCAACTGCATTCTTAAACTGGTCAATGGCAGCTTTGAGCACATCGTTTTCGGCACTTGCCTCGTCCTCCGTCTCTGCTTGGCGATAGGTAAATACATCCTCTGCGTGTTTCAAGGCATTCGCCAATTCTGTCTTGGCTGCATCAGAAACGTCATCACCATGTTGTTCAAGCTCTTGGTAAGCCTCGTTGATATTCTCAGCCAATCTACGATAATAGATATCTACGTGGTATTCAGCCGTAGCTTTCCATGTACGATAGCCATTCTTGAAATAAGTGGTAAGAGTTGGGGTAAACGGACTTACACTTGTCAGACCTTCTTGTGGAAGATAATACGACAGTCCTGCCTTGTCACCCAGCAACATCGTGTTTTCGTTTGCCTCAGTTGTATATGTAGAGGCATACATGTTTCCATCGAATGCCGTCACGATGGTATCGGTGCTCACCGTCACGTTTTCAGCAGAGATAGCGTTCAGTCCGTCTTTATCTGGCAAATACATGAAGATGGTATTGGCAGGTATTTCATCCACATAATTCCATGTAAGATAGCGCACGGAGGTATTGATTTCTCCAGGTGTCTTTACTTGCATCCCGTAAGGTACGGTTGCCGCAAACGGAATCACGCCATCATGCCACTTACCCGTTTCTGCATGATTCAAGACGAGCTGGGCTTGACGAGCAACGAACGGTTCTGTTGCATGAAACTCGTATGCAGTATTGATAATCAGGTTATCGCATACGCCATTGACCACCACATTGGTAGCACCAGGTACCTCATAACTGGTATAAATCACGGCATTGGGGTTGGCAATAGTAGGCTTCTCCACCATGTCTTTCACCGCCTTCATATCGTAAGAACAGATGTGCGAGTCGTTCAGCATGTTGACAAACAACGCATCATTCCATGTTCCTGATACAGTGGCACTTCGCCCGTTTACTTCAACGGCAAGGTCAGATGGACGGACGGTGAAATACACGATGGTATCTTGTGTTTCAAATAGGATGCTGCCTTCGGTTACGGCGTGTGGAGCCTTATCCATATATGCACGATAATAGGTTTCGGGTTGCAACTTATCAAAACTGAACACCACGTCTTTCGTCTCTCCCTCCGTAATGGTAAGGGCAGTGATGTATTTGTTGGTTACCTTGCTCCATGTCTTCGCATCTGTATTGTATTTCTCCAAATAACATCTTAACGTAGGCTGACAGAAAGTACCGTCATTGACGAATTGCATGGAAACATTTGCCGTGGTATTGTTCACGGTCTTGAAACTCATTCCGTCAACCACCGTCTCTTCCCCACCGGCATCTACGGTAAACGACTGAACGCGAAGGTCTGCAACCGATGGTAACACTTCTACGCTGCATGAATCAAGTATTCTGTTGTAAGCATCGCAAATGAAAATCCACGTTTGCTGAGCTCTGGTCGGTTTGTATTTAAACGTCAGCTCACATTCCTCGTCCACTGGCATGGGGTCGGTAATGTTCATGCTTTCCTTTGAAGGCAATGCCTGTCTGGTATTGGCAAACAACTTCACGCCTTGTGCGTAAGGTATCGTTCCGTGATTGGTGAATTTCACCTTGATGTTCGATTCCGTACTTTGGTAAAGCTTAACGTCTTCCAATTTTGCCTCAACGTTAGGACGTGTGGGACGGAAGTTCAAGCATCCTCTCTGATCTTTATTGAAACCGTTCATACCCGTCTCATCATCCACGGTAAACCATCCGTCTCCTTGTCCACCCCAACCGAAATTGAAGTGATACAAGCCAGTGTTTGAATCGTAACCGTCAAGCACCACGGCGTGGCCATTGGCATTACCAGCATCGTCGTATTGGGTTCCGCCATAGAGCATCGGACTTCCTGCTATCAGACTTTGGTAGATGACTTTCTCCCATCCAGCCTGACTATAGTCCCATTTGCCAACATAATCGTTAGCCAACAAGAACTGGTTTCGCAAGGCTCTTCCCGCCTCATCGGGCTGTCCTCCCGTTGACGAACCGTATGTAAGATAAGAACTGGTACCTACGGCAAACATCAACTTGGCAACGGCATCGTCTTGCGCCGTAGAGCCATGACCAGACATCCTCATGATATTGTAATTAATGAAGGTGCCTCGGGGAAGTGACGTGGTGACGGGGAAGCCATAACTGTATTTAGGAGTGTCATACATCAACGTGTCGGGAACGTCACGATGATAGTAATAGACTATTTGTGAAGCCGCGGTAGCCACACATCCCGTCACAGCCCTACCACCACCATCGGGGTTGGTGGGACAAATATCGTTGTATGGCGACGACTGATGCCAATGGGTCTTTAACAATGGCAATACCATTTGCCAATTGGCTTTAAAGCCTTCCACTCCTCTCTTCGCAGCCAGCAAACGTTTCCTGATGCCCATGCGCGCCTTTGTGCTTTGTGGTTGGCTCTGCACCCGTGCAATCTTCTTTGCCCAACTATCGAGCATATCCTTCAAAGGTAAGGGCAGATCTGCCTCATCATAATTGCCACTCTCCGTATATCCAATAATGGGAACGGTGGAATCGTCACCACTCACAATGACATATCCCTTGCCTTCACCTCGTGAAAACACGTAATAAGGGGCAATAGGCACGTTGTCATCCGTGTTGTCATTCACACCAATAAACTCTTGGGCCACATTTCTTGCCTCACTCTTGGTAATGGGGTTAGCACTAACTTGAAGGGCTGCAAACAATGAGAATATCAAAAGGTATAATTTCTTGTACATAATAGATATTTTTGTGCAAATTTACTGATTAATTCTGGATTATACAAATTGGCAAATCAAAAAGTTCGGATTATTTTTCTGTCTGAGCCATTGTATGGGAATGACCAACGACGACTATGGTCACGGTAAAAAGCCAATGGCAGATTCAAATTGTCAATAAAAAGTGATAAAAACGGCTCTCTACGTTGCGATATTTTCCACCAACCTTTCCGTCGGTCAAAAAAATGCCTGTTTTTCAGCCTTTTCATAACGTACTGATAGATAAGACTTTACAAAATCAACCGTATATTTATGCACTCAAAAAACTACTTTTTATGCAGAAATAATGTTATTTTTGGGTGTTTATAACATATATAGTAGGCTTGCTAACATATAAAGTTATGCTCGTAATGTATATAGTTACGGTCATAATGATATATGTTACGTAAAAAATCGAATGATTTACGTCTCTATAAACATCATTGGGAGTTCGTTAACATCTCCTTTGAGTTTTTTCAAGAAATTTTTTTGTTATAATATTTCAGAATGTTAAATATCAGACGCACATCATTGTTTTGTCCGATTAAGAATAATTAACTCCACCAACTAACATATTTCCGCCAAATCAGCGTATATAATTATGTAAGTACATAAAGATTTTGAACGAGTTTTTCTCGAAAAATATAATAAAGGTATAACAATAAAACGAAACAAATATGAAGAAAACTATCATTACCATCCTGCTTGTCCTCGTCACAATGGCGGGGCAGGCGCAAAGTCCTATTCCCGAATCCATCGTAGATACTTATTGGCGCAATGAGGTAACAGGCGATTGGGAAATTGGATTCACAGAAAGTTGTGCCATCTATGACTGCAAAATATGGCAGTACGGCAATATAAACGAGAAGAATGGAAAAGTTGTTCTTGCGTTGAATAATGGCAACAAGACGCTCGGCGTGACCATTGGAAAACAAGAAGGAGGCAAGTGCAAGATGAGCATTGGCAAGCAGAAAAAACAGACATATAGCCTCATTACCACAAGGACGTTATCTTATTATCCGCAGCCAGACCAAACGCCGTTTATAGACAACGGCTTTCAGGAAGGCGATTCCGCTACAATCATTGGTTGGATAAAAGACTATCCTGAATCGAAAGGAAAGAGCCTCGCATTTGAAGCAAGATTCGGAGGATTCGTACCTGGTAGAAGTTCAACCATCAAAGGACAGACCGATACAAACGGGCACTTCACAATAAAGGTTCCCATAGAGAACACTCAAGTGGTATTTGTACACGCGTACAACCATTTCATGGATCCCTGTCTGGAGCCTGACGATACTATTTTCATTTTGAATGACGACAAGAACGACAAGCTGCTCTTTATGGGCAGAAACGCCCGTTTGCAGAATGAATTCTTCGCAGTAAGTGAAGAGTATTTCGCGAAGATGCATGACATGGAGTATAATGATGTTCTTGACGAAAACAGTACTGAGGAACAAATGCGGACTTACGCAAACCTGCGTTTGGAAGTCTACCACAAGAATGAAGCAAAATTGGATTCTGTGTTAGCCCTTCACCCAACGCTTTCACGCAAGTTTGAGGAATCCGCTCGTATGCTGAACCTTAGCAGAATGCTTAGTGACATATTTGATATGGATGCCAACACAGGACATGAGTTTCCACAAACTGTGATTGACAACATGCTGGCAGAGGTAAGGAAGAATGCACGCAAGCCCTATTCTATGTGGCATGAATTTTACGATTTCCCTTGGATGTACTTGCAGCATGCCATCTTCTCCACGCCCCGGAAACATAATCCAATCATATTAAATGCAGACTTAGCCCTCCAATTAGAAAAGGAAGGGTGGTTGACGTTAAGTGACGAAAATCGTGAACTGTTAGAAAAGAAAGATATCAAATCGCTTAGGAATGTTATTTTAAAAGCCTTGAATGAAAAGACAGCAGCAGAAGTGATAGAATGG
>Ga0310694_10000183_pt1 | contig 93175 bp, 86 predicted proteins | sample 174DNAGHGhighgp2_FD_203884 | JGI IMG/M metagenome (GOLD analysis project Ga0310694, IMG submission 203884) | Sheep rumen microbial communities from Palmerston North, Manawatu-Wanganui, New Zealand - 1742 DNA GHGhigh gp2 (v2) (version 2) | ecosystem: Host-associated > Mammals > Digestive system...
ACCGATCTTGGTTCCGAAACGGTTCTTGAGCAACGCGCTCACACGCGGAATCAACCCGATGGGCAACAGATGGGTCGCCTTGTTGTAGAAGTAAACGAACGGTGTCTTGAAACCTTCACGTACCGCCCAAGTGTTGGCGACGGCCTTATCGTAGAAGGTCATACTTCCAAAAATGAAATTGTTTAGCTTGTTACCGGCAGTCTGGTCAGACGCCGAAATTTTGATAACGGAAAACACGTCGTCAGCCTTGTCAAAGACTACGGACGTATACGGTTCCGCTTGTTTTACCTCGACCTCTTCCGCCATCTTACAGCTCCTGATAGTAACTCTTAAACGGTTCGGAGTGTATGTCGATTTTTTGCTTTATGTCGCCAAGCCAGATTACGTTGTCTCGGAAAAATCCCGGAGACGCAATGATGATGCCAAGCTTGTCGTCGGTCTTGTCCAATGCGAACACCATACGATAGGTCGTGTCCTTGCGGAAACGGTTGCCACTCTGGTTATAGATGTTCCACGACGCACGGTCTGATCCGAGCGGACCCTCCAGATACTCAAGGCAACCAATGCATCGGCGCACTTCGTTCAAGTCTTGCTCGGCCCTGCGCTGCACGGCCACGGCAATTCGTTCGATAATGTCTTCGGGCAGTCCGTCGGCAAATTCACGGTGCAAGTACATCGGCTTCGCGTAGAAGCCATCCTTGCGCAGCGAGGCCACCCATTCAAAAGTTTTCAGCGTATCCACTTCGAATTCGATATCTGGGCGCAAATCCGTGAACATAGTCCGGAAGCCGACTTCCTTCCACGAGTAAAGCGAGGTTAGGTTCACATTGAACCTGATTTTATTCAAGTTTTTAAACCAGCCCATTCCTTGTTCCAGTTTCGATTAGTTCGAATATAGCCAATAACAGTTTGAAACTCAAATTACTCCATTCCACCTAAAAACACCCTAAAACATGAAACATATATTTGGTTCACCCGTAGGCTGGCTTCGAAATTTTCTACTTTGGTAGGTATGGAAAAGGAATTTCTGGAAATTCAGAACAGACTCCGTGGCCAAGTCATCCAGACCGACCAGTTCAAGACCGACGAGATTCGTCTGGTCGCCGGAGTGGACTTGGCCTACTGGAACGGCGAGGACTGCGAGTACGCGGTCTGCGTAATTGCGGTCATCGACTTCCATACGCACATGATGGTCGAGTTCCAGTCGACATTCGACCGTGTCGAAATCCCGTATATGCCGGGGTTCCTCGCCTTCCGCGAACTCCCGCTCTTCGAGAAAACCGTCAAAAAACTTACGGAAAAACCAGATTTATTCATTTTTGACGGAAACGGCGTGCTCCATCCGCGCCAGATGGGCATCGCCACACACGCGTCGTTCAGTCTGGACGTGCCGACCATCGGCGTCGCGAAGACGTTCTACAGAGTCTCCGACGACGCGTCGTATACCGAACCGGGCAACACCAGAGGCGACTTCACGGACATCGTACACGACGGCGTGGTGCTCGGCAGAGCAGTACGTAGCCGTCCGAACGTGAAGCCGATCTTCGTCTCGGTCGGGAACAGAATCTCTCTGGAGACCGCGACCCAGCTCGTTATGACGCTCGTCGACAAGGACAGCCGCATCCCGGTCCCGACTCGACTCGCTGACATACTGACGCACCAGCGTCGTACCAGTCTCAAGTCCGGGTTGAACTAGCACCACTAGTCCGACCTCGGAACCGTTTCAAGCTCCCTCTCAAGGGAGCCTTTTTTATACCTTTTCAGCCCCTAGAATCATGAAACATATATTTGGTACTTCCGTAGGCTGGTCGCGAGGGGTGGGAACTGTTTGGACTAGTTTGAACGGACAGACAAGGAATAAACTCTCGACCGAGGAATACGGATATGAGAAGGATTTACCATATATATGGAATAGAAAGGATCTCAACAAAATTGGTGGAAAGAGTTGACAACCAAATATGCTTTTTGTAGCTTTGCCCACGAAAATGAGACCGCGTCATTACAAAATCTTGCTCCCTGAACCCGTCTTGAACGACTTGAAGGTTCTGATAACGGACTACTACCGCCAGTTCGGTGACTCCAAGAGGTCACGTACTTTCGTGGATAGTGCCGCGTTTTTCCTTTCAATCCTTACGAATTCCTTGGTTTCCGACCACAGAAAGAACGAGGTTACCTCCCTTGACCATCGTGTCCCCAAGGAACACTGGTGTACCCATCTCTATTCCCCCATCCTCCGTGATATCTTCGGAAACGACTATCTGCTGGTAGTCGGCTACTTGGCTGAGAAAGGCTTCGTTGGCCGTTCGAACCATTACGAGATTGGGAACGGAAACTGCCGTGGTCGCAGCAAGGCTTATTGGTTCACGGCCAAGTATGGCACCTATCTCGCGAAGTATCTGAACTCTCGTTCGGCTCGCCGTTTTTCCAACGAGTCCGTGAAAGTTTTTGGTAAGTTTCGTTCCTACACGATTAAGTCCAAGACCGTCCTCGACCGCTGGTTCGCCGTCTTGGAGAAGCGCAAGGAAGACTCGTTCTTGGATCCGATTGTCGATACGTGCTACAAGAACTTGGAGCATTTCTCGATTGATATGAAGGCCGCCGATGCGACGTTCGAAAAGCTTCGTGCTGAAGGCAAGATGACCAACTACAAGGAAAAGCTGGAGAGAGCCAAGATTCAGCGTTTCAACGACGTTGGTACGGAGCCGTACGCTATGTACGTCAAGCACGATCGTTATGGCCGAATCCATACGAACGTGACGTGTATGAAGAAGGAACTCCGTGCTTCCGCATTGCGTTGCGACGGCAAGGAAGTTGGCGAAGTCGATATCAAGTCGAGCCAGATTGCCTTCATCGTACCGGTGTTCAAGCGTTACTTGGAAGTCTTTGCCGAAGAGGATTGCGAACCGTCCGGAGATACTTTCATCCAGTTCAGGCCGTTCTGGCGCGAAGGCCAGCGTGAATACACGATGGAAAAGATGTCCGGCGAATTGAATGTGTTCTCTGGTTTGGTTAATTCACACCAGATTTACGAGTATTTCGCCAAGGAACTGAGCGAAGACTTTGATTTGGACAAGACTGTGACTCGTGACGAGGCTAAGAGCGGATTGGTGTCGTTCTTGTTCTCTCCGCGTTATTTTGACGAGGAACGCGAACCGGTACGTGCCGCCGTGAAGCGCGTATGGGAAGACAAGTTCCCGACGCTTCTGCGTTGCTTGTACTCGATGAAGCAGAACTGTCACGCTGCGTTGGCATACGAGCTGCAGAAGGTGGAAAGCAACTTCATCTTCAATCGAGTATGTCCTCGTATAACCAGCGAGCTGGGTTGTCCGTTCTGCACCGTTCACGATTCTGTTATCGTCCCGAAGGAATTCTGCGGACGCTTGAAGAAGATTATGGACGCCGAGCTTGCGAAGCTGGGCATTCCGACAATTACGGAAGTCGAATATTACGATATGGTCGAGGCTTCTATGCCTTGCTTGGTCGACGAGGGTTTCTTCGCTGAAATGACCCGTCGTGGTATCAAGACTGTCGATACCGCCGACATAATCGATGAAAATGTCGCCATAGACGAATAATGAGCTAGTTTACGTAGGGAAACTAGACATCGAGAAGTCTATGGCTACATATATTCGTGATATTGTTTTTGAAAAGGAACCTAAGATCGGTCGACAGCCCGGAGCACCGGGATATGTTCTTGACGAGGATATGGTTGTGGATATCAAGCTGGTCTATCAAACGGAAATGACGGACGGCGGCGAGGATTTCATCGATAACGACGAGCATCGTATAATTGTAAGCCGAGGCTTGAAAATGAAGTCACATCCGTTCCCGGCTTGGTTACGCGCCTTCTTGCCGTGTTGCGGAGTAGAGCTGTCGCTCGGTATGTCTATGCTGCTCACGGCCTTGTATGAAGAAGGCGGACTGGATGCGTATACTCGTGACCAGATCGACCGTATGTACATCAACTATACTCTCAAAAAAGTAAAGAACCCATTGAAACGTGGGTTCTTGGATGCGTTGATGGGACTGTTCATCGGTTCTGACCTTGGCTGGAAATGGAATTCCGAAGAGACCAAGGTCGCGAGGATTGAACCTATTTAAACTGGGAGGCGCAACGGAGAATCCTTTAGGTCTTCGTTGTCTTCATCTTCGTAATCCGGTTCAGTTTCATCTTCGACTGGCTGGTTGAACATATCCAATTCAGATTCTTCGGCGAGGTCGGCAAGGTTGTTCGGCTTCGCTTCTTGCTTTTCCGGAGTTCCGCCGATGATGCCGTCGATTGGGTTTTCGACGGTTTCTTCGCCTTGTTCGGGTTCCTCGGCGTTGGGATTCGTGCCGATAACGTCCAGACCCGGATTTTCCTTGGCTTCGTCTGACATCTCGTCGGATAGCTTGTCCATCGCTTCGGTAGTTTCCTCGGTCTTGAAACCGGGTACGTTATCGAAGAACTGCTTTGCATCTTCTTCGGCTTTCTGTTCTTCTGGTTCCTCTTGCTTTCCGAGAGGCATCTTGACAGGTTTCTCTGGCTCTTCCTTCTTTTCCGGGACGTAGTTGCGTGCGTCCTTCATAATGGAAGTGGCATTGGTCAAGATACCGCTGCACGCGGCAACCAAGTGCTTGCACATAGTAGTCTTGTGTTCCGGGTCTCTCACGGAAGGATTGATGTCCTCGCCGTGGTCGTCTCGGTCGTCTGCTGCGTGCTGGCCAGCCAAGAAGCTGTCGTTGACGTGCTTGGCATTGTACTTCATACCAGACCAGTTGAAGTCTGGGCAAGTGCAGAAGAACTTAATGTCGGCATCCTTCAAGATCTGCATACGCTCGCTCAGTTTCGCCTTGGCCTTGGCCAAGTTGAACAAGGTGGTGTCTTTCGGTATGATGTCGATGAAGCAGTAGTAGAACTTGTAGTCAGCCGGGTTGGCGTTCTTGTTCTTGGACGACGGAATCTTGAAGATAACAACGGTGTTTCCGTCGTTGTCAGCGGTTACGCCTTGGTAATAGTGTTCAAGCTGCTTGCCGCTCGCGTAGCGGTCTACGTGGCGGCGGTTCTTTTTCTTGAACATAGCCTCGGTGTCCTTTACCCTCTTGATAAAGTCCGCCGTGTTGGCTTCGAGCTGCGCCTTCCCTACGGAAAGCTGTGTCAAGAACAAGGATTTATCCATAATTAACCCAATTCGAAGATTTTTTCGCGAGTGTCCTTGTCGATGAAATAACCGACGGCGCGGTTGATTCCGTCAACGGATTTCACGAGATACTGGTCGTGGAGCAGCGGCTTCGGAGTTACCTTGAGTCGTTCCCTCGGCTGGCTGCGCTGCGTGAGGATGTAGTACGGAAGCTGGCCTTGGTGCTTGTTAGCGTAAGCGTTGACCAGAGCCACCTTGAACGGAATGTTGGAAGACTTGGCCGCGTTCACGGTTGCTTCGCCAACGTCAGCCTTGATTTCTTCGAGGTCTTCGTTGGACATATAACGAGTATATTTTTCCATTCCTTCCGGGCTGCTCGGTTTCTTGATTTCGTAGAACTGCGCCAAGAACGGAATAGGAATTTCGATACCCGGTTCGTCCATATAAGAGTTGTCGCCGGTTTGGCCATTCTTAGCAAAGTCCTTTATGCTCTTAACACCAGCTTTGATTTTCTGCATCAAGCCTTCGGTCAAAGCATCGGCAGCCATATTGTCCACGGATTCGTTGATTTGGCTGGACTTGGTGTTAATCGGGTTGACCATTACTTTAGTAATATCGTTACTGTTTACGCCGTCGAACAAGGTCTGGATGTTGTCGGATCCTTTAATCTTAACCGGCTTGTGTACGACCGGAATGCACTTTGCTCGGCCACATTCGCGGATGCGCTTGACAATCTTTTTCCACTGGCCAAACATCGTCCGAATACCGAGCGCATTTGCGATAGGAGTATTCTTGGTTTCCTTGACAAATTCCTTGACAAGCGTCTTCAGGAAGTCTAGGTCGCTGGCTTGCTTGAGCATTTCCTTGACGGTTTCGCTGCCAAAGTTAATCATCGGATATCCGAATCGAGTCGATGTGCAGCGGCCTCCTAGATCGGAAGGAGTCTTGTTAAAGCCTTTAGGCATACTGATTTGGACTTTCAAATCAATGGGCAGAGCTTCTTCGGTACTGCTCGTTTCTTCTGGATTTCCTTCTTCGGCATTGTTGGCTTGTTCAGCTGGCGCGTTCAAGTCAATCTTGTCTTTGGAGTTATTGTTGTAGAACTCGACTAGCTTCGGTATCGTAGTCGTATCGATATGAGCTGGCTGCTCGGTCAACGGTCCTTCTTTGACATTTTCTGCGATTTTCTTGACGATGGAGTCTTTGTTGAGGAACGCGAGGATTTTTCCCAGAGCTTCCGGATTTTCCTTGAGCTTCGCCTTCAATCGTTCTGCAATTTTCGGATAATGCTTTTCGAACGAACCGATTTCTGGTTCGGTTGCGGCGTCTGGGTCATTGAGCTGGTCAGCTTCTTTATGCTCCTCTTTGACTTCTTGGGTAGAGTCAGTATTGCCTTCAGCCGGCTGTCCTGACTTATTAGATTGCTCCGCTTGCTGTTGTTGCTTTTCCGGGGCTTGTTCTTGCTGTTTTTGCTCCGGAGCGGATTCTTGGGTTTGCTGCTGTTGCTGTTGAGCTGGCTTCGTATCGTGGTCGTCAGCGTTCACATCAACTTTCTTTCCATTGCCGTCGACGATCATTTCAGTCAGTGGATGCTGTGCGGCCACTGGAACAACGCCACCTTCAATGGCGTCAATAATTGATTGCATACCTTCAACGGTAACTGCTTCGACATCTGGTTCGAAATCATCGAACGTTTCATTGAGGTCTGCATTTAGAAAATTTTGCTGCATAATACAAGTCCACTGCTTTTTCTCGCAGTTTATATAGTTTTAGGCAATTAAAAAGCCTTGCTCGTCGCAAGGCTTGGTTTTAGTTGATGTCAGAGTAGAGGTTTTTGGCCGATTTCTTGTCGATCAAGAAGCAACCCCTCTTACCCTTGAAGATGGTCTTGAGCATAATGCAGCGAGTTCCGCCGAACAGAGCCGAGAACAAGGAGCCGGTCGAAACGTCGGTACGGCTGAACTTGGCCTGTTTCGGCACAAGGAGGTAGAACGGACACTTGCCGTCATTGTCACAGATTTCTTCATAGAACTCTTGCATCGTGAGGCCGTCGGCGTACTTGACATAGGTCTTGAACGCCTTGGTAAAGTCCAACACGTCGTAGAAGTTCTCAAGGAATGCTCTAGGCACTTCGACGTTGGGCTGGTAATCCGGGTCAACGCTGAAATACTTAATCGGAGCAACAGATACCGTATCGGAATTTTCATCCAAGATGTCGGTATCTACCTTCAAGTAGTTCGGAACGCAGAGGGTACCGGGGTCGCTGGCGAACTTCTTGAACAGTTCAAGCGGCGCACCGTAGATTGCCTTCCAGATACCACCGTAGCGTTTCTTGGCTACCTTCAACATTTTCTTGATGTTCTTGAAGGTACGCTTCTTGTCATCCAAATCCTTGGTCTTGAACAAGTGCTGGATAGCCTCGCTGCTGAAGTTGAGGAACGGATATCCGAAGTCGGTAATGACCGGAGTGTTCCAAATTGCGGCACTAGTCGGTTTACCAAAACCTTCAGGAAGCTGGAAACGAATCGGCTGTCTCGGCTTCTTCGGTTCGGGTTTAACTTCGTCCTCCTCAGTGTGCTTGAGGTTTTCTGGAATCGGTTCTTGATCGGTCGGTTCATCTACTGGTGCTGGATCTTCAACGGCGACTGTCTCTTTCGCTTTTTGCTGGTCGATGGGTTGCTTAACTTGGTCTTCCTTTTTAATTTCGACTGCTGGTTCTTCGGCTGTGATTTTATCTGGGTCGCCAAGTTCATTGTCGATGGATATGGTATCTTCAACTGAAGACGTAGTTCCATCAACCGAGGATTCAGCTGGAGCGTCAATAGGAGCTGCTTCAGTAGGAGCTGTTTCAGTAGGAGCTGTTTCAGTAGGAACTGTTTCAGCTGGTGCTGCCTCGGTAGGAGCTGTTTCAGCTGGTGCTGCCTCGGTAGGAGCTGTTTCAGTAGGAACTGTTTCAGCTGGTGCTGCTTCAGTAGGAGCTGCCTCGGTAGGAGCTGTTTCAGTAGGAACTGCCTCGGTAGGAGCTGTTTCAGTAGGAACTGCCTCGGTAGGAGCTGTTTCAGTAGGAACTGTTTCAGCTGGTGCTGCTTCAGTAGGAGCTGCCTCGGTAGGAGCTGCTTCAGTAGGAACTGTTTCAGCTGGTGCTGCTGGTTGTTCCTCTTCGTCTCCAGTAATAGTCTTGAGGCCGATGCTCTTGGCTTTCTTGATACGGCTGATCATTTCGTTGTCAATGGCATCGGAAGAGAGCGACCACTGGAACGGAGTGTTCGGGTCTACAATTTCGGCAAAGTCTTTATAGTTGATGCTTGTCGCCGTGGCTGGAGCTTTCTGGAAGATCGAGTACAGAGTCGCTAGGGTTTCGGTATCAAGGTCACTCGTGTTTGCGATACAGAGATAGGATAGGACGGCACTGTTACCGATGATTTTGCAGATTACGTCTTCCTTCTTGCTCGGAAGATATTCGATAACACCAGCCGTTGCGAGTCTAGGCAATACGTCGTCCTTGACGATCTTGTCGACCGCTTTGAGTTGGGCAACACTTTGGGGAGACGCGGATTCCGCCACCTTGGTCAAAAATTCATCAACGGCTCCGTAAATTTTACCCTTGTAACGGTTATTCTCGCTCTGGCCGCACAGTTCAAGTGCGATTGCTTTGGCATTGCTTTGACGCTGTTCATATGTAAGACTGGCCATAAAATACCTAACGATTCGTGTTTGCTTGCAGTTTATATAATTTTGGTATAGTTTTCGACGAAGAACAATATAAACTACGGTTAAGATTTTAGTGGTAGCATAATGATGTTCCAACCAGTAGTAGTAGAAAGCTTGGGTCCCGTTTTTATCAACCAGTTCACTGAACAAGCGAATTGGGCAATCGATAATGCTCTTAGCACTGGTAATTCGACTGGTGATTCACGACACGCTGGCTTCGGCCTCATTAGCGGTAACGCTGCGGCCATTGCGGTGTTGGACGGAATTTTGAACCAGCTTGACATTTCGAAGTACAGTTCGATTCTTCGTGAGACCAAGCAAGAGGCACGAGACAAGCAGCGTAAGTATTTGTTCTTGGTCTCTACAGTGATCCCAGAATTGGCTCGCTACTTCTATGAGCAGCTTCCCAAGTTGGTTGGTGTAAATGGCATCTCGAAAGCTGACGTTGACGCGGCGGCTACGGTATTCCAAGAGAACTATTATAGGTCTCGTGAAAAGAATAATCCGCTGTTCAAGGCTGGCCTCAACTTTACTAGGGCATTGCTATCGGCTGGCGAGGAAGGAACCGCTACGCGCCAAAATACTTCGGTGGCCGACGACGCTACTGCAAACCAGTCTTTCATCGATAAAATCGGCGAAATCCAGCCTCGTACCGATGCCGGTTGGGCTTTTGTAAATGATATTCTGAGTGTTACGAATGTCGACACGAATGAATTGAACAAGGAAGTCGCGGTATATTTGCTGCTGGCATACTATATTCGATATGACGACGCGATGGCAAAGAAGAACATTGCCGAGTATTCTGATTTCTTGAACAAGAACCTTGAAAAGACCCGTGGTAGCCTTGCAAAGGGTGTGACGAAGATTGATGATGTTGACGATTCGGAACGTTCTGATGGCTCGACATTGTCTCGTTTTGTGCCAAAGAATGTTACGTCGAGTGAAGATAAGACTAACCAGCACACGCTCATTACTGACAAGACTCAATTTACGGCAAGAAGCTTTGTAAAGCTGTTCTCCGCAAATTTCACTGATATTTATAACCAGCAGCCGATTTCTCTCAGAGGAAGCAAGGACGAACGTGTTACTCGTCGCGATGTGATGGCTGGTATGACGTTGTTGTTCCGCAATACCTTCCCGAAGTTTACTAGCGAACTTACTCCGGAAAGGGTTGATGGAATCACCAAGGATATTATTGCAACTGACTCGGAAACTGCATTGTCCGTTCACGACGCTATGGCCGGGTACATCGAAGGTGAAAATGGTTCGCTTTTCGATGATCTGGAGAAGTATTATGAACATCCGGGTTATAGAAAACGTATTCTTGAAGTAATCGAGAAGTACGTTCTTATTGGTAATCGCCGACTTGGACAGTATGGCTATTTGCCTGAACCGGCTCACGGTTTCGGCGACCAAAGTTCAACTGACCGTAACAAGACGAGCGGTGTTACCACTATCGGTGATGAACTCACGGCTTTGTTCGTGAATGATGGCGAAAGCGTTCACATTTTGAATATGAATCCGCATTCGAAGAATAGCGGTGATCTGTCCGCCGAAGAAGTGGAAACGATTCCGCTTAGCGATATCCGCGAAAAGTGCAAGGATTACCAGTCACGCACTCTGGTCAATGTGACTGTCGGTAAGGGAAACCGTGTATGGGGTGTTATTTTCGGAATCCAGCCGTTCTCTGAACTGGTTGGCGATGACTTCGCCGATTCTATGAGCGAAAGTCCTTTGATTCGCGAGTTGAAGACTCGTATCGGTAATGAACACCCGATTAACAGTTTTGAAGACGAAGCCAAGAGTTTGGCACGTATCAAGTCAAGACTTTATCTGCCGAACAACCGTTATAAGATGAAGCACGTCGGTTTTGCGAATGACGCGTCTACCGACCAAGATTATGAAGCCTTTGCAAAGAAGGTTTTCAACACGACGACCACAATTCCCAATGCTGGCGAATTGCTGACGCGTACCGCAAGCATTGCGAAGGCATTTACCAACGCGGCGAACAACTATCTCCGAAGCTGCACTTACATCAAGGATGATAACTTGATGAAGTCGAAGCGTGATGCCCTGTATAGTGCCGCTCCTACCGCAGAAGCTTTGGTGATTCAAGGCTCCAGCGCGATTGATTTCAGCGTATACCGTTTCTTGGCTAACGAAAAGAATAACGCTAACGGAACCGGCGCGAATGCGGAAGTGTCCGAGGCTATTAAGTCTCTGGTTCTTGCCATCAAGTTTGCTACTTATGTACAGTCCACCAACGGCGATCTGAATAACGAAAAGAACGTTCGTATGGTGACAAAGTGTGTTGATTATTTCTCTGCGTTCGCTAACTGGGCATCTGGCGTTGAAGGGGTAACTCTTACTCCGGAAGATAAGGTCATCGCGGCTGCCGCTGACGGTAGTAAGGTCGACTCGGTTAAGTATATCACCGACCCGAAGACCATCGCTCGTTGGTCTGGAATGGTCAAGAGCTTGACTGACGCCCAGTTGAACGAAAAGACTGGTGACCCGATTGTCGACCAAGAAATCGAAAACAGCAAGCAGTTGATTGCTGATTGGAATAACGTGGTCGATACCGAGATTAAGGGTAAGGGTTATACAGTGAAGGACTTGCATACCGTCCAGAAACTCTGTAAGTCCTTGTCCACCGGCGATCATACCTACAGCAAGTTCAATGACCTTTATACGGCTACCCAGTTGCTTATCTCGCTTCGTACAATCGGTGGTATCGGTACTACCGAAGAGCAGTCGATGGAATTGTCTGATGACTTCAAGTATCAAAATATCGAACTTGGAGATTTGACGCCAGCGGCTCCGGTTACTGCGGTCGATAAGGAAAACTCGAACGCCTATGAATTGAATAAGATAGACGAATTGCTTGACGGCAATACTGCTGGCGAGATTTATGCTGGTAAGGCTGCCGTGAAGGAAGTCGCTGCTGATCCGAACGAAGCCTTTAACGAAATGGTTAAGCAAGCCAAGGCAAGCGACAATCCGTATGACCGTGCAATGTCTATTATCAAGGATATCCAACTGATGACCGATACGAAGAACACGTTATCGGAACAGATTGGTGTGTTCTCTGACCAGCTGCCGGATGACGCGGAACTAAATGAAACCCAGCAGACCGCCGTGTGGGATATGGAACGTCGCGTCGATTCCATCGACAAGGCGTTGGGTTCCTTGAAGAAAATGCTGGCGAATGACTACAATAAGGCCGTTGGTGTAAAGACGATGGTTAGCGCAATCCAGTCTGGCGCGGTTAAGCCGAATGAAGTCGAACTGGCTCGCAGAATCATCGATGTTGCTGAGACCAATAAGGATTCTCGCTACAATACTTTGACTCGTAGTGAATATGCTTATACGAACGACGATATGTCGACGATTTCCCACCTTGTGTCCGTCCTCGGTGAAGAGCTGTTCAGCTCTACTGGAGCGGACGTTAAGGAAGCTTATGACGAAATTTCGACTCTCCGTTCTTATGTAAGCAACGCCAGTGGAAACCCGGCTTCGATGAAGGCCATCAATTATACTTTGAAGGCTCTCGAACAGATGGGCAATGCCGATGAAGGTCAGACGTATGCTGCTCTGATTAAGCTCGTCAATAAGGTTGGTCGCTTGATTTCGAGCGATCCAGAAAGCATTACTGACGAATTGAACAACACGACTGGACTCCATTATGGTAAGACTAACAGTTATGCCAACAAGGATGCTCAGGATAATCCGGTTGACGCGTTTGCTCGCGCACGCCTCCGTCCGCTGTCTTCGAAGAATACTGGTGTCATTTCGGATAAGGAAACTGAAGAACGTCACGCTTTCTCTGATAATATGAGACAGGCGATGAAGGATAATCCGGTATTGGCAAAGTATGCGTATAGTCTTGGTAAGGCTATGGAAACTTTCGAGCATAGCATCATTGACGAAGATGAACGCTACTCTGACAATGAACGTAGCAAGCGTATGTTCAACAGTATCAAGAGCAGCTTGAAGGAAAGCAATATGTCGTATGGCGACATCGCTAAGTCGACCCCGCAGCGTATTGTGTATAACGCAATCTTCGACGATGAACGCTCTGGAGATACCCAATATACGAGCACCGAAAATACCGTTGAGCATCTGGCTGGTGGTTATAACTTACAGCTGTTGGCCAAGGAATTCTTGAATCCGGGTGAACGTGAAACTGGTGCCGCTTGGGCTACCAAGCGCGATAAAGCTACGTTCAGCTATTCGTTCGGTGAAGATAGGTTGAATCCGATTGGTACTGGTCGTAACAAACCGGGCGAAGCTTTGTACGATGATGACGATAAGGCTGAAATTATCGCGTCTTGGTTCAACCCGGATAATCCGATCAGCTTCAATATGAAGGTATCTGAATCGACTGGCGAAATCTCGATTCCGGTTAGCGAACGTATTAAACTCGTCAAGTCTGCTCGTCAGTACATCTGTTCGAAGATTGCCGACCGAATCGGTACCATCGACGAACTTACTGGTGAAGTAAGCTTGAATAACGACAAGGTTTCTGACGCGCTCAAGGCGGCAGTTAAGTCTATCCACGCACTTGCTGACGATATGGAAACTCCGATCGCCGATGTTATTGTCGCTACGACTTCGCTCGGCCAGAAGAACGCTCGTGCGGCTCTTGTCGAACGCGCCAAGGAATCCTTGGTTAATAACGACGAGAACTACACCATCGAAGAAATGGGTGACATTGCGAACGAAGTTAATGTCTTCCCTGAACGACTCTCGAAGGATTTGTCTAAGGTCGACCAAGATTGGGTTGACAAGATGACTTCAATTGTGTCTAATATTCCTGACGAATTGAGCGTCAAGGATGTTATTGCCGCTACCAATATGTATTGTGGGTCTAAGGCTGACCAGCAACGTATGATGGACAATCCGAGCTTCCAGTCGATGTATATGATTCTTCGTGGAATCCAGAGTATGAAGGGTCGCAACGGTGCTCCGTTGGGATATTTCGGCGATACTAGCTATGAAGAGGCTCAGAACCTCCAAGCTCTCATTAACAACGTGTGCCAGTACAAGACTGATGAAAATACTTGGAAGGACGCTGCTGCCAAGATGAATAGCCAGTTGATGGCGGCTCTTGAACGTGGCGAAACTACAAGGCGCGTTGGAAATGATTTGCCGTCTATGTCGGCTCGTAAGCGTCTTGCTCACCTCCGTATGGATCCGCATTACAGTGTCAATCACAGCGATGCGTTGAACACGACTGTTATCCAGATGAACAAGGCGTTGACTCGTTCTAAGTACCTCATTCCGGGCAATTCTAGCCGCAGCGTTCGTTTCTCTGACTACGACCTCGCTCTTGATGTCCGTACTTTGACGTACTGGCTGTATGCAGCTGCCAATCAGATGGCTGCCGATGGAATCACATATGCAAACTCCGATGACGGTGAGTTCGCTGAACAAGCCGAGCAGTATATGGACAAGCTTGTGATGACTTATGTTACTGGTGTCAAGCCGAAGAATCTCAAGTATCTTGAAACCTCTGCCGAGGATTCCAAGGTTCCTGAAACGGTTGCATTGGGCGATGATATGCTGAAGCTTACTCACGCCGAAGACATTAGTGATAATATGGTCAAGGTTGATGGCATTGGCTTGTTGACCAAGGATGCCTATGTTGCCGCTGTTCGTAACGCTTATGACACGGCGGTTGCTGAAACCAAAGGTAAGCCGAGCGACCAAGACATTGAACACGAGTTCTATGTGCAGATGGGCGTCCTTACTGGCAAGACCTTCAATACCAAGACCAATGCTTACGATGCGGAAACTCCGATCTATGACTTGGCCAAGATTCCGAGGGTTAACGCACCTAAGAAGAAGGCTGAAACTCCGGTAGTTCTGAAGCCGACCGCAAAGCCGGTTCCTACCGAAAAGTCAGCCGAGCAAGAAAAGCCGGTTCCTACCGAAGAGCCTCAGCCTGAAGAAAAGGAAGAGGAGGAAGAAACCCCGGCCACGGTCTATGGTGCTGGCCAATAAAAAGAAGAGGCGGTTCATCACCGCCTCTTTATTTTAAATCAGAAATGTTCACTTGCGCAAAGTAAGGTAGTCGAATCCGGTGTAATTTTTGAACGCGTTGAGAGCGGCTTCGCACGATGCCGCCAGAGCGGAAAGCTGCGCGTTGTCGATTGCTGCCGGGTTTGCTGACTCGGTCTTTGGTGTTGCCATACCGTCACAGCCGTGATACAGAATGCCTTGACCTTTCTTCACGTTTTCGAAAAGCTGGCGGATTTCGCTTACGACGTTTTCGGACGGATGTTCTTTTTCGAAACTCTCGATGATAGCGTCGATTCCGAGGTTGCCGACGGACGCGCAGCAAGCGGCACCACCGGCGTCTCCAGAACCCATACCGATATCTGCGACCGGTCCGGAGGTTCCGACCGTGCTAGTACCCATAACGACTGGGCTGGTGCTTCCGCCATCGGACGATGAGGCTAGGTGGCCAAAGCCCGGATTGCTGTCAAAAGCGTATTCCTTGAAGCCGACCTTGGCGTGTTTACGCTTTTCCTTGCCTTTATGGGGCTGGAAGGATTCACGGATCTTCTTTCCGTTCTTGCACTTACTCACACAGTCTTTGATGAATTGAAATGCGTCCATAGAGCTTTACCGATACTTTTGATATAGTTTATATTTTTGACGAGGTAGAATATGACTGCTTACGAAGTTTTAGGTGTAGATTTCAATGCGACCCAAGAGGATATCGACAAGGCGTACAAGTCCTTGGCGAGACAATATCATCCGGACAAGACCAATGGTGACAACACCAAGATGATGGAGATTAACGAAGCCTACAAGTTGATCGGCAAGCCGGACGCACGAAAGAAGTACGACGAGTCTAACGCAAATACGGCGATGTTCGAGATGATGTCCACCGTGTTTGGAAAACCTACCGTTGCCCGTGACTTCGGAAAGGCTCCGACGAAAGACCCTCGGTTGAAGAACGGAACCAATATCAAGCTGAACGTGACCATCCCTCTGGATATCTATCTGTCCGGTTGTGAGAAGATGCCGGTCAAGTTCACTCGTATGTGCGAATGCCTAGACTGTAGTGGTACTGGTGGAAATCGGGAGTGCAAGTGTCCGGTTTGCGGCGGCTACGGCTATGTCGTCAAGGATGGCAAGAAGCTTAGCTGTACCAAGTGTAATAAGACTGGTACTATTAAGATTAACCCCTGCAAAACGTGCAATGGAAAGGGTTTCTTGAAGAAAAAGGTCAGCAAGACTATTTTCTATCGTCCGGGCGTGCTGACCGAGACTATCAAGGGTGCTGGAAACAATGGTCTGTATGGCGGAACCAATGGCGACCTAGTCATTACCTACAAGCCGAAGGCTCCAGTAGGCACGAAATTTACCGAAGACGGCTTTATCGAGACCGGACTTAACTTGAATGTCGAAGACTTGGTCTTGGGCGTGACTAAGATGGTCAAGATTGGAAACTGGTCGGCTTACATCACTTTCGAACCAAAAGATATGAAATCCATACCAATTGTGAAAGAAATTGGTAAGTTTAAGTTCAGGTTCGTGGTATACTTGGAAATAAACCAGAATGATGTTAATTTTGCTCAGAATTTGCGCAACAATCGTATAAATGACCTAATTTAGGTCTAAGTGAGGTTTGATATGAATACCGAAGAACCCAAACAGAAGATTTTGAAAATGTCGGTAGCTGACCGTGTGCTTGCGATGGGCTACATCCATACGTTGCAATGCACTTGGAAACTGCGCGTCGAGTACGAGAAGGTGCAGAGGATTCTCCCCCCTAGCCAAGAAGACCGTATCAAGGCTGGCTTGTCTATGGACAAGAATGGCCAGCCGGTTGCCGAAAACGACTTCATTACCGATGTCGACGTGACCGAATTCCCGGCTGGTATCGCTGATTCTATCAGCCGTCAGCTCGACTACCTACAAGAGGCTCGTCTGTCCGAACACGGCGATATCCTTCATAAGATGTACCACAGCTGGTGCCGCGTACTAGGACCGTTGGTTGGATATGTTGAAGTTGAAGATCCGAAACGTACTGACATCGTTTACTAATTTCGGTAAACGTACTGTTTCGAAAGTGACCGGGTGCGCCGGTCGCTTGTATGAGTTTTTGGTCATCGGCTGGAAACTGTCGCGGACCTACAGAACTGCCAAGAGGTTGAAGGACTATTTGGCGGCTGGCTGGGCTTCTGGCCGTAAGCTAACGACAATCGAACATGGGTTTACCACGCTCGATTCGAAGTATTCAGTCTTTTTGTCCGATTTGGAAGGCTCGGATATCAATGCCGAGTACAAGGATTTCGTCGATCTGGCCATTAACGACAAGAAATACTGGAACTGCCCGATAAAGATTTTCTGCAATTCTGGCGTTTTGGGAATGTACGCTAGGTGCGATTATTCGATTCTGTTTGTCCTAGAAGGGGTACCGCTGATATTGTCTAGCCGAGTTCGCCTTGAAGGAACTGACGAATATGACCCGGCGTTCAAGCTCGCCGACAATTCGACGATTGCATCCCTTATGGCGGAAAACAGCAAGAAGATTGTATCGCTCGGTTTTGTCAATCCAGACACCGACGTTACGAAGTTCGTAAGCGAGTATATGCAGAAGAACCCAGCAATACCGTCTCACGAAATCAGCTTCGATTTGGTCAAGTCGTTTGCTGCCAATGACTCGATGCGGTATTATGGCGCGATTTACCGTCCGGGTGGCTATATGTATGACATCTATACGGCTAATCGCACAGTTTCTAGGTCTATCCGTCCGAACAAGGAATTCCGTGACGACCCGTTGAACGAGGTTGACAAGCTCCCCGATGGTATGGAAATCTTGCTTGTCGGCGGCGAACCGGACATTGTTCCTATCGGTACTATGGCGAATAACGCCGGGTTCTTGTTTGACGTGTGGGTGCCGAACCATCGACGCTATTACAAGCTCGCTATGGACTTCTTGTCGGCTGGGTGCGTGCCGAACGATATCTTCTACTTCGACGATGACGACTTGATTGAAAGTTACGCCATTCTTATGAAGGCTATGCACGTACTCGACGAAGAGGCTAACGGACCGTCCGAGGACGCCGAAACGACCGAGTCCGACACCGTACCGTTGATTACGGACGAGAGTCTGGACGACAACGACGAGGCTCCAGTTCTGATCGAACTACCCGAATATCTTGCGTAAGTCATACGCACTTCCTAAACAAGAGCGACCAGTTCTGCTGGTCGCTTTTGTTTTTATCTGGTCAAAAACGTATAAACTGCGTATAGCATTTTGGGACGTTTCTATGCCAGTAAATAAAGAAGCTCTTGCTGCGATGAAAGCCTTGTATCAGCAAAAGAAACAGGAACAGCAGCTACTTGAGAAAACGTATGCCAATACGGATAGTCCGGAAGTTCGTGCTCTGAACTTGATTAGCAGTATGGCGGTCGCTTTTAAGGTGGGCGAGCCTGATGGTTTGTCGTTGGACGATATCAAGGTAAGCTGCGACTATTTGAACAAGAACGATGATTCAAACGGCTCTTATGCCGACGTGTTCGACGCTATTCAGAAGGCTATGAAATTCTATGGCGAGTCTTACAAGAATGCTCGCGAAGAACGTAAAGAACAGAGCAAGGCTCGTGCCGAACAGTATCGTCAGACTACCCAAGATGCTCGCGATATTCTTGAGCGCGATAATGTCACGTTTGCAGACCGTACTAAGATTTCCATTGGCGAACTTTATGTGGCTTCGCTGGAAAATGGCGGCAAGCTATACGAAAAGGATTTCATTCCGTCCGTGTGGAAGATGGTTGTATCTTACCGCGACCTTGTTCACCAGTATCACGTCAAGATGCATTCTATAGACGTTGCCGTCGATGGTGATGAGGAGTATATTAGTCCGACCACCAATAATGCAAATGAAATTATGTTTATGAGTCCGATGGTATCTGAGGCTTATAACTATGGTAAGCCGAACGAGTTTACTACCGGTTTGGAATATGCCGAAATTAGTGAGGCTGAAGCTGCTCGTCTGGAAGCTGCGGACGTGAAATGTATCTTCAAGATAGGTAAGGACGCCGAGCATACTGGTGTTTATGTAACCGAACACGGTATGGTTCCTAGAGACGGTAGAACACAAGCTGCAGTCGCCGAAGATTTCTTGTGGGTTGGGTTGGCGGTGGCAGTCAAGTGCGCGTACGACGAAAAAACTCGCACAGTCGACTATGATGAAAATAAGCAAGAGTTTGTTCCGTACGGCTCATTGATTTTGGATCCGTATGCGATTGACTATACTACGGTGATGTTGGACCTTTTCGATGCGTTGCATAATGCGCAGTAATGGGGTGATTTATGGAAGGAAATTCTCATTCTTATCGTGAACTGGTGTACAAGGCGTTGGGCGTTTTCTTGACGGCTTGGTACATCAAAATGAGCCAAGCCCCAATGCTTCGTGGAAATGCCAAGGCTCCGGTTTTGGATAGCGGAGAAGTTAACGCTTGGCTTCATAATCTTCAGCCGGATATCCGTCCGGGTGACAACAACCCAAGCGGTCAGCGTCGATACGACGAAATCGAACAAAGAATTGGTAATAAGAAGTCTGGTGCAGATATAGCCAAGAGTCTTAACGACGCTATGAGAAAAAGACACGTCCTCGACAACTTGCGAGGCTCGATGCACTGGAGCCTTATCGGTATGCTATTGAATGACAAGAATCTGGCCGACAACTCTGGCGAGACCAAGAACTTGCACGCAAGCGATACCAGTATGTATGAAGGCCAGACTTATTGGTTTACCTTGAAGAGCATTGCTGATAAGTATAAGAACGACCTCAACAAACTGAATGGCGGTCTCTGCACTTATATGATGTATGATAGCCACGATGTTTCCGGTGGCCGTACTGGCAAGGTCATCGTTTGTCCGGTTCGTGCTGGAAACGTGGAGGGTGTTGCTCAACGATTGGCTGATATCATTAACCGAAAGCTTATGGAAGTTTACCACACCGATAAGCCGTATGCGGTTGTGAAGCCGTTAGACCAGATTGAATACAATGTAAGTACCGGTGAAGGAAAACCGCCGAAAGTGATTCAAGGTGTTAGAGGTACCGGTATGAACATCGGTATCGATATCGATTGTTCGGAAAGGATTGATGTCGATGGAGCTTTGGTCGACCCGCGTGTGGCAGTTAGTAGGTTGTTCAAAGATGGCCTACTTCCTATCCAGACGTTTAGTGTCGAAACGACATCTACCCAATCGACCGAAGATCGTCTTACGTCTCAGGACACCGACGACGATAAGTCTCTAGCCACAAAGGTTGACGCCAATATTGCAGCTGGTCACGAAGCAATGGGTGACAGTATCGACAATAGTGGCGAGAAGGCAAAGGTCGCCGCATTGGTGCAACGTATGGGCGAAATGCCGAAACGAATCGCTATACTGAATGGTATCTCGGATAACTACTTGGATGGTTCTGAACTTGATACATCGTGGGCTGCGGCTCCGTTCAAGCTGCCTCCGATGTCAAACGATGCATACCTGAATTTGGTTAATACGGTCACCGCATTGAGCGATTACATTATCAGTTCTACCGCCGACCGTTTCAGTGACGGCTACAAGCCGGTTGCGTATGATGGCATCTTTATGAACCGTAATATCCGATTTGCCACGAATGAAATTCCTCGTGGCAAGGAATCAATTACGCTGGAAAAATATGCCGAGACAATGAACGCTATCTTGGACGGTTGCGAGAATGCAGCATCGCAGCCCGAAGAATTGCGTTTGATTAAGTCTGCTCGACTGGCTGTCGGTGCCATCAAGTTGTTTGAGGAAAACGTATTTAATCTTATCGCCGGTAACTTTAAGCCATACACGAAGGATCTCGATGTAAAGGAAATCGAATCTAAGCGTAAGACTACCGAGCTTGCTGACAAGTATCAGAATGCTATGGTAAGCGTTAAGAAGATGGATGCGTTGACTGGCTTCCCGTTGACCAAGGTATTTAGCGGTATGGTTAAACCGACGATGACCTTGGATTCCTACTTGAATAATGCAATGGGCTGGATGCAAAAGACTGCCGACCAGCAGCACGATTCTGACCAAGCTATGAATCAGTTGAGCGAGAAGTTTGTAAAGCTAGTCGAAATCAATACGGCTTTGAACTCGCTGCTCAATGGCAACAGTAAGACCGCGCCGAATGCAGTTAAAGTGTTGGATAATATCTTGGCCAGTGCAGCTCCGGATGCCGAACCGCAAGAACAGCCTAAACCGCAGCAAGCTCCGGCGGAAAAGCCGACCGAGCCTCAAAAACCTTCTACTGAAGCTCCGAAGCCGGTGGAAAAGCCGACCGAAGAGCCGAAGCCCGAACCAGCCGCCGCGCCTGAACCGGAACCGAAACCAGAAGACGACGATGATTTGGATGATATCGACGAAGAGGTCTAAATATGAATGTAACCGCATCATACATTCCAGCTGATACGACATTCTCCATCGACTTGACTGCCGATGAAGCGAACCTTTATCGTGCAAGGCTATTCTTGAACTATGCCGGTATGCTGTCGTACATCGGTGATGAAGGCCAAGGCTTGATGGTATTGGACGAGGAAAACCTCAACCGAGATACCTTTAAGTCTGGCGTTCTGTATGATGACTGGAACTGTTCGTTTAGACCGCCTCGCATCGATGCCCACAAGTTTAACTGCGAGCTGGTGGTTCCGATTTCGGTTGGCCTCAACACCATTATCCTTGAAGACTTTGGCAATCAAGTATCTGGTGAATCCGTCCTCGAATCCGAAGTGACTAACCCGGTCAACATATTGATCGAGCAGATTAACCCGGCCACGTTGGACGACGTGGTTCTGATAAAGGTCGATGGAAATAACGTGACGGTTACTACCGAGGAACAGCACGGCTTGACCAAGGGTGATGTCGTTACGATCGATAACAGCATCTATTCCGACAAGCATACCTTGGGTCCGGATGGCCTCCGTATTCTTGGTTCGTTCAAGGTTGTTTCCGTTACGCCGACGACATTTACCTATGTCACGAAGCATTACATTATGCCTAGCGATACGGTGTTCATTGATGGTGATGCCAACTGGAAGTGCGGTAAGTGGACTGCGGTTGTGTACAAGGATTCGTCAGTGGTCGCACAAAGTACCGATGGTGTTACGAAGCTGACTTATGCATCACTGCCATCGTATGTAGCTAACGATTATGTCAACTTACTGAACAAATCGATACATAATCAAGTTCAAGTATCTCGTGTAAACCATATCGATTCGTCGTACGTTGTTGAAATTGACAATTGCGAGATCCCAGTCGACTCGGAAATTGATGTATATTTTTCACCAAGAACACCGTCGGCTGCTGTTCCCACTAATTGGTTCTACGTAGACCCGACCACCGAGACTTCTTATGTCCAACAAGTTTCGAACGCGTCTCAATACGACCATACGATGAACACGTATTTTGTGTCTCCGTATCTGGACACTTATTTCACGAAGAACGACGATGCGGTTCATATTGGGGAAAAGACTCTCAAGTGCGCTGGCGGCGAGAATCCGTCAATCATTTGTATCAAGTTCCCGAATATTACGATGGACGTGGACTATGGCCAGACCGCGACGCTTCGTATGTACGTATCGAAAATGAGCTACAGCGAGGCTACGGTTTCTCTTTACCAGATGGATTCAAGCGGATGGCGCGAGGATATGTCCTATGACGAGGTACTTGAACACGTAACATTGATTCCGGTAGCCAGTGCCGCGCTTACGAACCCAGCTTTGAAGGATATCAACCGTTCGGATGATACACCGAACCTTGGCGATTACAACAGCTATGTCGACTTTGAGATTGACTCGGTAATTCTTGGCCAGTGGCTGTCTGGAAGTACGGCGTACCCACCTTCCGTGTGTATGAAGGTGTTGAGCGTTGGCGACCCGGTCATTGAGTTTAACGCTACCGAATCTGGCGAACAAGTACCGTATTTCATCGTGACTGGCGGCGAGGAAGCTTTGCTCGGTCAGGAACCGTTCGACATAACCGTGGTTGACCCGGCTACTGAACCGGGAAAGATTATCCGTATCGAGGTGGACGACGCTGACGCTACGTTCGGTAATTCGCTGTACGATAACGTAGTGAAGATCAACGGAATAAATGCTGTCATTATGAACGGTTCTCCGTATTTCATTGACGTGGTTGTTCCGGATTCTGTGGCTGGCGTTTCGGAAGTTCAGATTTACAAGAAAGTCCGTAACAAGGAACTGGTTCTTACTAACCCGACCTCGATTTACGTTAATAACGACTTGACGAAACGCGATATCAAGCTTGCGGCCAAGAAGAATCCGGGCGAAATCAGTGGCAAGACCAGCCGCTCCGCGATTTACAACCGTGACCTTGGTTATAGCAACTTCAAGGAAGTTACCGACGAAACGAGTCTTTTGCAGAACGTGTACTCGTGTCTACTGACTTCCCAAGGCGAGCGTTTGTTCAACCAGAATTTCGGCTCCCACATTGAAGACCGAATCTTTACTTTGGGTTCCACGACCGATGAAGTCGACCTACTCAAGGAATGTATCGAGGTCGTCGGAAAGTACGAGCCTAGAGTGCAAATTGATCCAGAACGCAGTTCTTGCGACTTCGACGACAACGGATGTTATAATTTAGTGCTTGCGGTGATACTCCCGACAGCACGCACCGAGATGTTGAAGTTTACGTTCAAGAGCCGTGGTAGGATTGTATAATGCTCATTCAGCAAGTTGGCGATAGGCAGATTGTCTATGTATCGGATTACAAGTCCGAGTATATGGACGTTGCGAAGGAATTTGGAATGGTCGATGATTTCGGCCAGTTCCATAATTATGTGCATGGAAAAGAGGAAAGTTACCGCAACGCCAACGGAATTATGATGCCGGCCTTCCATTTGATCGGAAAGACCGTTAATCTGTTCATTGTAAATGACCATATCGAAGCTCGGTCTAACACAGTTCAGGACATCGCAAACGCACTGAATTACTTTCCGGAGGACTCCAGATTTACGGTCGCCGGACATACGTTTGTGTCGAAGTTCAGTACCGACAATGGCTATCTGAGGGATGTCGCAAAACGCGGAATTACGATAAAAGGTGGCCTTAAAAAGGACCTTGCAAAAATTCACGACTTGATGACACACCTCGATTTGAACAATGGAAAGCTTTTCGAACCGGTCATCGCACGGTATGTTTATACCAGCCGGGAGATGCCGAAGAGAATGCATTTGGTCGGATATTTCGATTTGGAGCAATATCTTAGGGTAATCAGTAACCCAGCCGCAGAAGCTTTTAACCATAAAAGCGGCGAACTTTTGATTTATATGGATCTTGGTACCAATCCAGTTTCCGTAAAAGTGCGAAATATTGTGAAAGATTGCTGCGAATTGGAAATCACAGGCCCGAAAGGTATGTACGATTTGAAGAAAATGGCCGACTTTAAGCCTTTGGTCGTCCTAACTAAGACCCCTTTGAAGATAAAAGACGCCAAATTCCCGTGGTGCAAGGTCAGATTTGACCATACTGACGTGTTTATGACCCCCCTGATGTCCAAGGAAGATGCTTGGAAAACCCTCCAAGGAGGACTCGATTTGCTTTCAGTTCCAGAGAAAAAGTGATAAGCTACCCATTGCGACACCCCCAGAAACCCCCTGTGTCACCCAGTTTGTAATTCAAATTGCTTTTAGTTATCTTAAACCAAAACATAAGGAAACCCCATATGGCAACTAAAAAAACAGCAAAAGCAGCATCCCCCTCCGTCGCAGATGACGATTTCTCCTTCTTCAAGAAGATCAAGGTTGGCGACCGTTACGCCGACAAACTTATCCGCCACCCGAATTTCGGATATTGCGATTCCGGTTCGTACATCTTCAACGCCTTACTATCTGGCGATTTGTTCGGCGGATTCCCTCTCAACAAAATCATTATGGTTGCTGGTAAACAGCAGTCCGGTAAGTCCTTCATTGCGAAGAACAACTTCGCTTATGGCTTGATGCAGAAGGGTTACTACATTTATTGGTACGACACCGAAGGTGAAACGACCGAAGAAGAATTGGAAGAACAGAACGGCTTCAACCCCGATCAGTATCGTCTGATTAAGGAAATCACGACCGTCGAAGACTACTTCATTTCCGTGAACGGCGTGATTAACGACCTCGAAGAAGACCGTGGCGACAGCATTGAAGTGAAGCGTAAGTGCGCTATCGTGTTGGACTCTCAGGGTGAACTTTCTACAGAAAAGGCCATCAACGACGCAACCAAGGGTGAAATCAAGTCCGATATGACCAAGGCCAAGCTTTTGGCTGGTATGTATCGTTCCATCACCAACCGCTGCGCTAACCTCGGTATTCCGATGTTCATCACTAACCACATCTATATGGACTCCAGTGGAGCTATGTACGGCAACCCGGAAAAGATTGCTGGTGGTGAAGGTGCTCAGTTCTCCGCTTCCATCATTCTCAGCCTCCACAAGAGCTACCAGAAGGCTGGCAAGGACGGCGAAATTACTGGCGTTATCCTTAACGCTACGGTGACCAAGAGCCGTATGGTCAAGGCAAAGCTCAAGGCTCCGATTTATGTCGACTACAACCGTGGTATCGACCGTTACTATGGTCTGCAGCAGATTGCCGAAAACGCTGGCCTCATCGAGAAGTGGAACAAGGACGACTATGGCGACCTTCAGAAGCCGATTGACAAGGCTACCGGAAAGACCACTCGTAAGGATTGTTGGGTTATCAAGGACCCGAATAAGGACCCGTCCGAATGGCGCGTATTCACCGAAATGGGTATGTACTGCAAGGCTGGTCTCGGTTCCATCCTTGAACCGCTGAACGAGTACATCAAGGCTGAATTCAAGTTCCGTCCGCCGAAACTCCGTCGTGACGACGAAGAGCTTGACCTCGACGAATCTGAAGTCGAAGCAGCCGAAAAGGATGCCGAAAAGGACATCAAGGCTGAACTGAAGTACCTTGAAGAGGCTGAAAAGAAGATGATGCAGCCCGACAAGGATGCCTAATGGATCTAGGGTGTCGCGAATGGCGACACCCCTTTTCCTCCTTACACTCATTTGAATTTTGAACTATGCAAGAAGTCTATAATTTAACTCGCGAAGATATGGTTATCCGCACGTTCTTTAGTGACAAGATTTTGTCACAAAAGATGATGCCTTACCTAGACCCTACATTGTATGAGGATAAGACTAACCAGCAAGTGGTGTCTATTGTCAACAAGTTCATTAGGAAGCATCACCGTTCGCCGGAAGCTCAGGAGCTGGTTCTGTGTCTTGACAACACAGGGTTCGCCGACGAGGCGCGTAACCGTATAATGGAACTTTGCAACGCGAAGATAGCTACGCCGAAGCAAGACTTCTTGGTGCAGATGCTTGAAAAGTTTTACCAAGAAAAGGCATCGACCAATATTCTCAAGCAGTCTGCCGTCCACATTTTTGAAAACAATATCGAGGCGGTTCGCGACCTTTTACCAGCACTCAGAAACAAGCTAAACTTCTCGCTGCATATGTCTCTCGGTCTCGACCTTGTCGATGACATTGACGAGGCTAAACGCCGATTGAAAGAAATCTCCAAGCCGATTCCGTCCGGCATTACTGACATTAACGTGTTCACCGCGCAGCGCAAGGATGACCCTACGACTGGCGGCTATCCTAAAAAGACGCTCTGTTTGTATGTCGGCCAGCCGAACGTCGGTAAGACGCTCGTGCTTTGCTCCGAATCTTGCTATGCGGTACGAGCTGGCTATAACGTGATGTACATCTCCTTGGAACTTTCCGAGGAATACCTCTGGCGTCGTATGGCCGCAAACCTCACCGGTATTGACCAGTATGAAGTTACTGAACTCTCTACCGAGGAATGTAAGGCTAAGATTGAAGCCGCTCGACTTTCTAGCGTAGAGAAGATGGGTCGCTTGAAGATCAAGCGAATGAAGACGACGACCACGCCGTACGAAATCGACGCCTTGCTTGACGAGTACGAGACGGAAGTTGGCGCACCGGCCGATATGCTCGTAATCGACTATATCGGTATTATGAAACCGAATCAGCGTCCGGGTATGATTGAGAATATGTACAAGGACGGTCAGGCAAAGGCTGAACAGATCCGCGAAATCTGTATCGAGCGCAATATGGTCGGTCTTTCTGCCATCCAGTTCGGTCGTTCTGGCTATTCGTCGCTCGATGCTGGCCTTGAGTCTGTGCGAGAATCGTCCGGTTATAACGAAACCGCTGACTTGATGATTACCATCACGATTGACCATATCCTCAAGGGTCTCAATATGTACTACCATATGATCAAGAAGAACCGCTTTGGCGAGAACGAGGTTCCGTTCTATACCAAGCGCGACTATGGTACGATGTTGTGGTACCCGGCAACCGAGGAGGATGTCCAAGAGGAACATCGTGCTCGTGAGGAGTTCGAGGTGGTTCAGAACTCGGCTGGCGCGATGTTTGGCGGAAATAGCGTTGGTTCTGGAAAGATGAACCGAGCTAAACCGGTTGCTCCGAAGAAGAGCCGACCGCCACAAACTGGTGCCGAACAAGAGGCCGCTCTGGCAAATTTGAGCGATATGAGTGCGCTGATGTAACTTTGAACTAGTTTAACTGATAACTCCATCAGGTTTAATTATGGATTTATCGCGCTATCTCAAAGATGATACACCAGACGATATCGACGAACAGACCGTACCGGGCGCAAGTCTCGATGAAATGGTCTTGATCGATACCAAGCCATCCTCCATTGTTGATGTTCTCAACGCTTATTTGAAGACGCCACGGTTCCCCGATGACGCTTGCATCGCGCTAACGATGCCTGACGCGACCTTGAAGAAATACAAGGAAAAGCTCAACTCGGCACTGTGGTGGTTCTACACTCGCTACTGCAAGAAGGATTTCGGAATGATGGAAATCCTTGTCGCCGTAGAAAAAATGGTTGACGCGAACAAGCTTACGACAATGCTTGACAACGAAATCAAGATGGTCGTCGCGAAGGAACGCGGTCTAGTCGTTACCGAAGATGATTTGGAACTTGCCGCGAAGTCGGCTGGCTCCAAGAAGGTCGAGAAGGTCGAGGAAGCCCCGGCGGAAGAAGCTCCTCATTACGCGACAATGAACGACGATGACTTTATGGAGAAACTGATGGAAGACAACCCCGAAGAGGAAGCCGAAATGTTGGCTGGCTTGGGGGTGATGGACGACGAAGACGAGGAAGGTGAAAACAATGCCAAAGTTTAACGTGAAAAAGAGCTTTACGGCGATTTCTGACCAGCACAAGGCCGATATGGCCGTGAAGGAAGAGAAGGCAAAGGAAGAGTCCAAGGAACTCACCAACGCCATCGTGAATATGGGCAGTAAGGACGCCGGTGGTGCCGGTACTGGTGTGCTGGTCGCTACCCCGGCTTATAAAAAGTGGCTCGCCCAAGTCCAGTCCAGAAACTGTTTCATCGGAAAGTCCTATATGCAGTCGGCACCGGAATTTGAGCGTGAAGACGAAGAGGCCACCGAGCAGACCAAGATGGAAGATGTCGATGCCGCCAAGATTATGTTCAAGGACAAGGACGGTACTCTCCATATTCGTGACGACTACGACCCGAACAACATCGACGACGAAGTCGAGAACGAAAAGCTTACTGGCGATGCATCTAAGTTTGCCGACCTTTGCGAAATCAACAAGATTGTTGCAAACCAGATTACGTGGGACTTTGACGCTATCTTGAAGGAAGTTGAAGCCAAGCTTGAAGAGATTCACGCCGACGAGGATGATTACTCGCTACCTGAGAACCTTGCCGAGCAGTTGGAAGCTTCCATTGCACACGCGAAGTCTGTTGCCGCACTTACATATCACAAGGAAATGCATGACGCCGCACAAAAGAATGAGGACGCCCGTGGAAGTGAAGCAAGAGCCTAATCGTTGGTCAAAAGAAACCGAAAGTTCAATCGTCTCGCAAATTATGGCCGCCTCTAAAAAAATAGAGGCGGCAACTCGCCGTAGAAGGCCGACCAGCGGCATTATTATAGGCGATAACCCAGTGCTTGAAAAAATCTTTAAAGACGCTGGTTATACAATTGTTAAAGACGTTGGTTATACAATTCTTGAGCTTAACCAAAAGTGATAAACTTCGGTTGAATTGGTAGAAAATGGACATTTTTGGCTTGCTTGCAATTCAAATTTCCTTTTTCTACAATTCAAACCATCAGTAAAAACCCATAACCCTAAGAAACCCTTAGAAAGGAAAAATCCCTATGTCTACTGATATGAACTCCCTTGATTTCCTCACCATTGATGGTGTTTCCAACCTTGCCCAAGTTACGGGCAAAACCTACGAATCCGACCCGCGTCTTTGGAAGCCTCGCGTTAGCGCGAAAAGCCCGACTTATGACGCCGTCGTCCGTCTCCTTCCGCAGGGCATTGAAGGTCTCAAGAATAAGACCTATCCTGGTGTGAAGGTTATGTATCACCATTTAAGATCTGGTCAGATGCACCGCGAGGTGAAATGCTGCAAGTCCATTCCCGGTCAGACTCACTGCCCGATTTGTGACGCATTGTGGAACCGCTACGATGAATTTGTCAAGCTCTATGGTAAGGACGATGCTCGTACGAAGGCCGTGTCTTCGATGGGTTCTCGTGCAGAATGGTTCACTAACGTCCTCGTTCGCGAAGACGATAATGACCCGAACAACAACGGTCAGGTGAAGGTCTGGCGTCACACCGACGCTATCGATCGTGAACTCCGCGCACCGTTCGATGACTCTGCAAACACCGAGTCCAAGGGTAACGACCAGACTGCTCGTCCGGGTAGCCTCCGTGACCGCAAGAACAAGGAAAAGCGTCGCTTCTTCCCGCACTCTCCGACCACTGGCGTCGACTACGAAGTCACAGTGTCTTGGGATCCGGCAAAGAAGATGACTTCTTACGACGGTTCTTGCTACGCCAGCGAATCTACTCCGTTGGCTGACACCAAGGAAGAAATGCTCGACATCCTCAACAAGTGCCACGACCTTACTGAATTCCTCAAGGACGTTCCGACCGAAGAAGAAGCCAGCAAGATCTACGTGGAATTTATGAACGATGCCGCAAAGCGTTCTGAAAATGCCGCCTTTAACAAGGCTGGCTTTGCCCCGGAAGCCAATCCTAACTACGCACAGGCTGAACAGCCGCGCACCACTAGCGTCAACGCTACGGAATTCTTTGGCAACGCCGCCCCGGCTGCCGCTTCTTTCCAGAAGCCGGTCGCTGAAGCTGCTGCTCCGAAGTCTGCCGACGAAGACCTCGTGAACTTCGCCAAGAGCACCAAGGCCGCTCCGGCTGCCCCGGCTGCTCCCGCCGCTGAGGAACAACTTCCGACGCTCGACGAAGACGCAGATCTTCCGTTCTAATTGGCAACGTCAGTTAGGTTAAACCATTTGGCGGCCATCGTAATTGGTGGCCGCCATTTTCAATAGGTTTAAAGATGGCATTTTCCTACGATAACATTCCCTATGCTGCCTTGGATGAAGCTGTTAGCACTCATTTCGCCGATCGTGCGTTAAAGGAAACTAATAGCGAGTATAATTTCGTTTGTCCGTTCTGTGGCGATATGCATCGTCCAAACAAGAAGAAAGCTTACGTCTACAAGGACACTTGGCAATTTATTTGTTATAAGTGCGGCCAGCAGCAGCACGTTATGAAGTATTTCAAGGAAAACGCCGATGATATTTACACGAAACTCTTGTTTATGGGTTTCGACGACGAAGGTAAGGAACGCAAGGAAAAGAAGACCGAAAAAAAGACCGTTCTGTCGGACTTGCCGTTTATGGAAGGCGAGCTGATTTCGATTCTTGACAACCATCCGCTTGCAAAGCGTGGATTGGAACTGTGCAAGCACCGTATGATTCGACCGGTTGTTTACGAGAAATGGTATGTTTGTCTGGAAGGCGAGCAGTTCTTGTTGAAAGATTCTGGCGGTGCGTATCTGCTCGATGAAAACGGACGACCGATGGGCAACAAGTACAAGAACCGTTTGATAATTCCTTTCTACAAGTTTGGTGGTGCTTGGCACCAGTTCGATGCGCGTGACCTTAATCCAGACAGTTCGCTCCGTTATTTGAACTTCAAGGGTGCAAAGCGCGAAGCTTACAATATCGATTTTATTGACTATGACAAGCCGTTCTACATTCTTGAAGGAACGATTGACTCGACGTTTATCAAGAATTCGATTGCAATCGGCGGTGTCAAGTTCTTGAAGGAAGTTATAGAAGCTAACCCGGAAATCGAAAAGTATAAAGAAAACTGCACGATTATCTGGGATAACGACGATCCGGGAAGGAACGCACGGTTGGATTCTGTCAAGATGGGATTCAAGTGGTTCGACTGGACTGAAATAAACGAGAAGGATGTCAACGGTGCCGTTATGAAAGGCGAGATGCCTCTCGACAAATACGGATTCGTCGACCGTGAATTTATAGAGGCTCGAAGCCGTCCGGCTGAAGGTGCCGAGATTCTGTTCTCGCTTCATTACGGCGATATGAAGCGTCGTGACTATCTCGAACGTCGAGCTAACCGTCAAATGCTTCGCGAAAAGATGAAAGCTAACAATGTTTTGGGGATTCACTTCTAATGTTACAGAACCTTCGAAGATTTGGCGTACCGGATTATGTAACTCCGCAGCACATTGCGGATTTTGCTGGCCGTCCCGTAGACGCTCTGATTAACAGCGGTTTCTTTGAGGGGATTCCGTACAAGCTTACGGCTAACCGAATCAAGCATTATCATTACAAGACGTGCTTGCAGATGCTCAGGGTCTATCAGATAGATCCTCCGTGCAAGACGCACCCATATGCAAAGTGGAGACCGGCTGAGATTATCGCCGATTTGGACGTGACTGCGTTCGCCTATCTCAACCTTATCAAGAAAGGCAAGCTGGTCGAAGAAGGTCCGGATGAACGCGGAAAGTTCATTTATTACAAGGACTATGAACGGTTCTTGAAAAACTACGTTCCTTACAAGATGCTGCAGTGGTTACCGCCCAAGTTGAAAATGAGGGACGCCGCTGAATTTATCGGCATTACGCCAGGTCGCTTGAAAGGCGAGGTGCGTCGTGGAAATGCCGAGGCCGTATGGTGGAACCGTAACGCCGACGGCAAGCGTCGCTATCGCTGGATGACTCGCGACCAGATTATCCAGTATGTTACGAAGATTGTTTCGGATGCGACTCACAAATCAAAGAAGCTTATCCGTTCGACTCCGTTGGCCGACAAGCTTTCGATTCCGCTTACTGCGATGTACTTGAAGACGACCGAGACCAAGGTCAAGTATTTCATCCATAGGGGTTATCTGGAACCGGGAAAGACATCCGATGCCAGAAGTCCGTGGCGTAAGTACGACGTATTTGAAAAGACGTACCTTGACGAGAAATACGATTACTATTGCCGTGGAAAGTTTTACAACGAGGGTAAGTCGTATTACAACCGCGCCGCCATTAGGAACAAGTTCGGTAAGACGAATTTCTGGATCAGTACCTATATCGTAGGGAAATGTCACGAAATGCTTACAAATGACGGCAAGCCGATGACGGTCGAGGAACGTACAGCCGAGAACTTGAAGCTTAACCGCCTTCCGTCAACTAGCCTTGGCTGGGTACAGTCCGAGGTCGAGGCCATCGTCAAGTCAGGCGTAGAAGTCGACCCGACAGTGGAATTGACCGAGTACAGAAAGCGGCATATGGACGCGCTCGACAAGACGAACTATAACGAGCTTCGCAGTAGGCTGAAGGAATACCGCGAGAAGAAGTTCGCGAAGATTACCATCAAGCCGATTGCGGATGAAGTTGAACTTGCGTTGAAGGCCGCGTTCGAGGAAAAGGATTACCGGCGCGAGGAGCATAAGAAGGAAGTCTGGGCTATGGCCGCACAAGAAATGGCCGAGCGAAACCAGATTCGCGAGATGCTTGGTATCAAGCCGCAAGTCGATGTCCCTATGACGCCAAAGAACATCCTCAAGTACAGCAACGAGCCGGAAAAGGTCACGATTGTTTACAGCCGTACCGGATGGGATATCTATTCGAAGCATTCGCTCGAACCGACTGACTGTACGTTCAAGGCCAAGGACACAAATATGATTATTTGTCGTCTACGACCGAAGGTGTTCTCTGTTTTCGCCAATATCGCTCGCGTTGCCGGGACTATTGTAAGGTTGGAACCGAAGACAGTTCCGTCGTGGATAATCTTGGTACCGTCCAGTTCCATCATTTCAGATCCGTCGTTCTATATGAAGCTTGACGAGGTTCCTCCGGAATATGGCGCGGTGGCTCCGTACGGTTATGAATATACGCTCCCCGATGGAAGCTGGGTAAAGTGTCCGGCTACCTATGGAATGTACAGTCAATATTCCAAAGAAAACTCGCTACTCTGCAAGCGCGTGGTCGGTACAAGGAGTGTCGTGGGAAACCACGAAGTTGCCGTTCTTGACGGCCCGTTTGTAGCCGTTCGAGGCGGTTATCTGAAGATGATAGCCGAACTGAAGAAATTTCACGTACTGGGCGATGGTCGCTCCTATGTCCCCTATGCAATCTCGATGATTATGAAGCGTCTGGGCGTCAAGATGCTGCAAATCGAGGTCGATTCTCTGGGTTGTACTGACTTTGACCCGGAGACTAGGGGTCTGGACTGGAACCGTGCCGAAAGGATGCTGATTAGCTTCGCCAACCCGAATTTGCAATTTAAACTGTAATCAACTAATTTTACACGGATTAAAGGAAACCATTATGGCCACAGACGAACTTAAATCTATTGACATTACTTACAGTGAGCAGTATGCCGAACTGTTAAAGACGGTTACGAACGTGACCAAGGCCAACTGCACTATTCTGCAGCACCGCGACGACAAGTATCGCATAACCATTCCGAACCAAGCTCTGCTGACCCATATCGCTGCCGGTCCGAAGGATATGTGCTTTAATGCTGACCGTATCAACGTGTTCTCGCTTACCGAATTTATGAAGTATTCCGAGGCGGTCAATTATCCGAAGCGCGGATGTGTTTCGCTCGCCCAAGAGATTTCAGTAACCGGAAAACGATATGAGTACATCAAGTTCGCCTCTCCGGGACTTACTTGCCGTACCCCTACGGCTGACCCAAGCTGCTTCAAGAAGACCGACGAGCAGATTCCCCAGCCTCGCGACAAGCAGAAGATGGTTCGCGTAGTCGAAGTCTGTTTCACCGAGGATGCGTTGAAGGATTTCGACAAGAAGCTCAAGCTGGTTCCCACTTGCAAGTTTGTGACCTTGTTCATCGACGAAGGCGGCGTGAAGCTCTACATCAAGGGTAAGCTCGCCCAGCAGATTACATACTGCGTAGACGGTACTTGCACCCGCCACCTAGACGAGCATCTGGTTCGCAAGGTATTCCGTCCCGGTCGTGTCGCTATGTTCCCCGCTTCCTATTTCAGTATGCTGAAGGGGTTCGGCGGCAACTTTGATATTGACATTATGCACGTCCAGAAGGCCGACGGTACCGAACAGATGGCCTTGAAAGGCTACAGTTATGTTCCGGGTGCCGACCCGGACGACCCGATTTTGCTGTATTCCGCCGCAGCCGAGTGCTCCGCAGCATCCAACGGCTTCGATTTGATTATGTAAATCCGAGTAAGATCGATTGACGATTGAAACAAGCCAGCCTAACGGCTGGCTTTTTACGTCGAAACGTATAAACTTGGGTTTAAACGCATATGGGATTTTTGCTATGGAAGTTAAATTTAACAAGGATGCCCTGATTAAGGCGATGAAGGAAATGAGCTACGTGTCTAACCAGAGCGGACCCGTTGAACCTTCAAAGGCAAAGGTCATCAAGATGCTCACCGACAAGGTGATGAAGCCGGTATCTAAGCCGCAAGACGGTGAGGACTGGGACAAGCGCGAATACAAGATGAACGACGACCTGTCCTATGGTAAGAACCTTATTACGACCAAGACGTTGTACAAGAAAGTTGTTACCGAGGCCGTGTCAAATACCGAGTACCGTGGATGTCGCTTGAATCTGCAGTCCATCGATATGAAGGAAACCCACTGTAAGTTCATCATTGACCGTCGCGGCCACGAAGTTCTAGTGGAAATGTATTTCCCTAACAAGAACAAGAACATTACGGTGAAGCTGGAAAGCGATAATCACTTGTCGAACCTTTATGAAGTGGCTCTCGATTCTGAACAGTTCCAGAACAACTTCGGCTACACCATTCTCAAGACGTGCGACGAACTGCTTGAAAGTGGTTCCAAATATGACCTTGGTTCTGACCTAGACACGATGCAGTACACCAACGGTATGGGTACGGACGTTATCGACGTGAACGACTCTATGCTTCAGCAGAGCAACCTTCTGCGCGAATCTGTCGACGGTGGTCTGGCACAGCTCCGTAACCTCTGCGAAGCCGTGAACTTTATGGAAGCCGAGGCCGAGGAAGGCCAAGACCCGAACGCCGCACAGTTCAATATGGGCGGTGCCGAAGATCCCAACCCGGCTGACCCCCCTGCTATGTCTGGCGAGGAAATGGCTCAGATTGGTTCTGGCGACGTAAACGGTGACGGCAGCCAGAAGAGCGATGAAATTATGTTTGAGGACTGGCTTGAAGAAGACGGTCTCGACTCTACCGAAACTGTTGACGCTAGTGGCGATGGACCTAACGGAGGCCCGTCTGAACTTGACCGTCTGGCACAGATTGTGGCAAAGCAGATGGCAGCGAAGGGTGAGACGGACAGCAATAACCGTGTTGCTCTTACTGGTGACGACTTCTACACTGGATTCGGTGGATTGAAGACCAAGGGTGCAAAGGAAATTTGGAACTTGTTCCTCAACTACAATGATAAGCTGACTGAACAGCCGGTTAAGAGAGACCATATCAAGGAGTTCAAGGAATTCCTCCAGAATCCGGGAATGGATGAACTTTCTCTTGAAAAGGTTGAACGCAAGCTTCACGAAATCTTCCCTGAAGCATACGGCGAAGAAGGCGAGACGAAGTTGAGCACCGACAACGTGGACTTGATGGGTCATCCGGACGGTGCTTCCGCAGAACAGAGCAGCATCGGTAACGAAGATGCGGCTGTTGGCGATATGCTTGCTGGCAGTGGCGACTTCGGCGGTAGCTTTATGAACGATGGTTCTACCGAAGCTATGATGGACCAAGTCAACCCGAACGCGTTCGGACCGGGCGAAAATGACAGTTTTATGGACGAGCTTAACTCGCCGGACGACCAGTCTGGTGATATCAAGTTCGGCGGAACTGCCGTTTCTGACGAAGAAAACATTGCAAATTCGCTGTCGAACATCTCCTAGTCATTAAAAATACTCGGTAACCGCAATCCTTGCGATTTTGAACTAATTTAAGGTTAGTTAAACAATCGCAAGGATTTTTTATATGTCCATTACAAGCAAAACCCTAAGCGGAATGATGCTCGACGGTCAAGAGCCGGAAGAGTCCAAGGTTATCAACACCGATATCGCCGGTGCTGAAGAAATGCAGATTATGATGTTCTTGACCAACGGTCGTCTTGGACAAGGTCTTGCGTTGATTGAGTCCGCGACCAAGGACAAGGATGAAGTGGCTCGCGTTCGCACCGCCGTCGACAAGGATGGCAAGATCTGGCTCGAAATCGAGACCAAGAGTGGCACCAATATTATGGCTGACGCGCTTCCGCTGTCCAACCGCTTTACTGAAACCGTCTACATCCGCGTGTCCGACCTCGCTCGCGCCGTCAAGGAACTGGCGAAGGAACAGACCGTGTCTCTTTGGGTTTCCGAAGGCAAGCTCTATCTGGGCGGCTACTACAACGAGGAAATCGGCGGTTTCGAACTTGAAGTAGGTTTCGAGAGCTGCGAACCGTTCACCTCCGTCCACGAGACCGAGTTCGACACGATTCTCGAACTTGACCAGATGACTTTCAACACGGTTCTCGATTCTATCTACGAGTTCGAAAACGTGGAAATCTACCGTATGAATAACACGGTGTCTTATCGTACTGGTAACGATAAGTGTACCATCGCTACGGTGATGCAGAACCAAACCCCTAGCGAGGATAAGCTCCCGAACCTGAGCATTCGTATTCCGGCTCGTATCTTCAAGACCCTGCCGCTCGTGAATGCATTGGACGACGACCTTGGCCTCTATGTCAAGCTCAAGTTCAACACGAAGTACCGTGTCATGAAGGTTGAAGGCCAGTATGCCAGCTTGTTCTGCGACTTTACCGACGGGTCTTTGAAGACTTTCAATAACGACGGTATGGTTCGCCAGTTCACGATTATGTCTGACGCAATCGCAGCCGCTATCGGTACTTACTTCAACATCCACAGCACAGACCCGACCGGTCTCGTGAAGTTGTACAAGGTTAACGACGGATTGCTCGGTATCGAGACGGTTAATACTGACCGTATGGACGTGAACTTGACTGTCGGTAACGTGACCCTCGATGTCGACGAAATGGACATTGAAGTTCCGATGGACGTGCTCACTATGATGATCCGCAAGTCCGGCTGTCCCAAGCTCGACCTCCTCTACAACAAGGAAGCCAACCGCTTGATGATGGTATACGGAAACGGATTGTTCCTCCGAAAGTGCTGCTACCAAGCTTAAAAAGAAGGCCGAGCGAAACGCTCGGCTTTTTATTTAGAAGTCAAATCCTTCAATGGGTTCAGGTTCTGATTCGGCAGGAGGCGCACCGGTCGGTTCTGAATCGTTGGGCATTTCGACATCGCTGCCGTCGCCTTCCGCGATTTCGCCCAGTTCCTCCATACCAAGGGGTGCTATATCTTCTTCGGTTTCGGTGGGGTTTTCGGCGTTAATCTTGTTTATGTCGTCTTGCACTTGCTGATACAAGGGTTGTTCTTGCGGCGTAAAAAGGTTGATATTGGGGTCACCGAACCCCGGCGTTTCCGGATTTTGAGCGACTAGGTCTTCATAGGTGATTTCGTCGGTATCGCCTTCGTGTTCGCCGTTCTTGTAGATATCAAGCAGCTGGTCGAAGCCCATATCCTTGATTTTAGAGTTAATATCCTCGCTATCGTTCATACTGGGAGGTTCTTGCATAACTTTGTCGTTGGCGATGCGTTCTTGCTCGTCAAGCTCGACTTTCACTTCGTTTCCACTTTTCCCAGATTCTTTCTCAAGCGTCTTCAGATACTGCGGCTGGCTGTCATCCATAACCGACTTCTTTGGGACATTGATAGTATTGTCGTAAATTCCGTTAAATAGCATTTTTTGACCTCGCAGTATGCTTGTAGTTTATCAGACGAACGAAAAAATGACCAAGGTATAAACTCGTAGTTAAACGAACATTATAGTAGGTACCAATATGTTCCACGTAACTGACGAAGATAAATTCCTGGGTCTAATCGATGCGGTCGCAGCTGAACCGATCGATGAAGAACCGTATAGCATCGTCAAGGATCCGAAGCCGGTCGTAGAGTCCGTCTGCACGTTTGATGGCGTTCAGATTGACCTCGAAAGCTGGTCTAAGAGCGATGGCGTTGCAACAGACTCTAACAAGGTTGGAAAGGCAAAAACCGCTCCCGACCCGAAGCTGACCAAGGCAGCCCCGAAGACTTCTACCGAGAAGAAGGATGACGGAAAGCTTGTGGAGAAGGTCGAGGTAGACGACAAGAAAAAGAAGGAACAGGTTGTTGAAGTCAACGCCGAAGCCGAAGTGAAGGCCGAAAAGGCTCCTGAAGCTGGTAAGGGTGGTGAGTTCGACAAGGCTGCCAAGTCTGCCGCTACCGCTCAAGAAGGGGAAGCCAAGTCCAACAAGAAGTTCGCCAAGGGTTGCGATATCCAGAAGCGAATTGACCTCTTCAAGAAGGGTGTCGAAAAGCTCGGTGTGGATGCCAAGTCCAAGGCCGATACGACCAAGATCTTGAAAGAATTCGACCAGATTTCGTCTTATCTAACCGGTAAGTAATATCCAGAAAAAATTGGCAAAACCGTCAGAAATGGCGGTTTTTGTCGTTTAATCGTATAATTTGCAATTCAAACTCCTTATTGCTAACTTCAACCCATTAAGAAACCCTTATGCCCGTAGTAAACGAAGAACAGAAACCCCAAGTGAGACCGATGTACCGCTCGGTCTTCCACGATACCGATAACGACCGTATGTACGTATGGTACGTCGACGGTACTTTTGACGCTGTACCGGTAAAACACGAGTTTTACACTACCATTAAGGGTCAGTACAATGCCGTCGAATGCGGAATGAAGAATATCTGGGACCAAGATGTCTACAAGATTGAAATCAAGAAGCGCGAAGGATTGTCTGCCTACGAATTTGAAAAGCGCATCCGCCAAGAGCATAGCGGACCGAACAACAACCTCGCTGAAATCGATATCGACCCGCGATGCCGTTTCCTACAAGACCATTATAAAGACGCTGGTATGATGTCTCCGAAGATGGAGGACATCAATCTGTGCTTTATGGATATTGAAAACGCCACCACCGGACGATTCTCCGCGCCGGTCGAGGCGTTGTACCCAATCAACGTAGTTACCTTGTCGTTCTCGAAAGGTAAGAAGCGTTATACGTTCGGCTTGCAGCGCGATATCGACGAAAAGTCGAAAGAGTTTTTACGATCCAAGAATTGCGAATATGTTTTGTGCAGTAGCGAAGCTGACCTTATTTCGAAGGTGATGTATTGCATCGGTTCGAACGATGTGGACATCCTCTCCGGTTGGAACTTCGGGTACGATACCGTGTATATGGCCACTCGTATCAAGAAGCTTAACGAAGGTCTTCCTCGCGCACAGCAGTTGTCACTAGACTTGATGTCCAGAATGCGTGGACATAACAAGCACGCCTATTTGAACAAGGAGAATGAACTTGTCATCAACGGTACGGAAGTTATCGACTTCCTTGCCTTGTACAAGAAATATACGTTCTCCGAAGAATCTTCTTATAAGTTGGACTATATCGGTGGAAAGGTCGTCGGTCAGCACAAGGCTCCGCTTCCTGACGGCTACCAGTCTTGGATTAACCACTGGTCTGACTATGTAGTGTATAACTTTATCGACGTGGAACTTCTGGAACTCATTAACGAGAAGACCCAGATGTTCAAGCTGGCCGTTACCTCGGCTGCAGCCGCTCGTGTTCCTGTTTCGTTCGTGTTTGAGTCCAAGAAGATGCTGACTGGCTTCGTGCTGGATCACTTGCATCATACTGGACGCGTGTTCCCTCCGTACAAGACCCAGACCAAGGAAGAGTTCCCCGGTGCTTTCGTTTACTCCGTTCCGGGCTACAAGGAATACTTGGTTTCGTATGACTACCGTTCACTATATCCGTCGATTATGATGACTTTCAATACCTCTCCGGAGATGAAGGTCACGTTCCCGATGGATTATGTGCTGACTGAGGAAGAACGCAAGAATCTTATCAAGTCTCCTTGGGACCACAATGGACGCTACCAAGTCTACTTCCGCAAGGACAAGATTGGTGTCGTACCGGAAGTTACTCGTCTGTTGTTCGACGGTCGTTCCAACTTGAAAAAGCAGATGAAGAAGGCCAAGAAGGCTGGCGATATGGAAAGCGCGTCGGTCTTCGATATGATGCAGAAGGTTTACAAGGTTTTGGGTAACTCTCTGTACGGTCTTCTCGGTTCCAACTACTTCGCTCTGTATGACGTGGACAACGCCGCTTCGATTACGGCTTATGGCCAGCGTCTTATTAAGTTCACCATTGAGTGTCTGGCTGAATACATCAACAATGATATCAGTACGGATGACCGCTTCTACAACGTGTTCGGCTATCGTCCGGAAATCGACCCCGAACTGGTCGGTACGTTCGAAGACCAGAAGACTGGTGAAATTAACTACAAGCGAATGAGCCACGGTGATACGGACTCCTTCTTCGTGAAGTTCGGCGACATCTACGAACCGTTCAGGCAGAAGCAGGGGACTGGTACTTCGGTTCTGGTCTTCAAGGGTCACGAGCTTGTCGAGCACGAGAAGTTCGATAACGACCACGAAATGGATTCCAAGAAGTTCTTCAACAAGATGTGCCTCAAGTACGATAAGGACGGCTGGACATCTAAGGAAATGCGTACTCCGGATGAACATACTGGCTTCACCAAATGCCAGATTACGTTTGCCGACGGTATCTATTTCTGTGGCGATCATAGAGTTATTTATAACCGCTACCGCCTGACAGACTTCTGCCGTATTCTTGACGCTTGCATTCTTGAAGAGGAACTTGACAAGTATATGCTTGCTTACGCCAACAAGTGGAACTACCTCACCAACGAGTTGTTCCTCAAGCGCGAGAAGTGCATATACAAGGCCATCGTTACGGCGAAGAAAAAGTACATCTGCTTGGTCGAGTCGATGGAAGATATCGTCTACCTTGACAAGGGACACAAGGAAAACGGCAAGTGGATTCAAGGCGACTTGTCGGTCAAGCCCGAATACGCTATCACCGGTCTTGAACTCGTCCGTAGCTCTACCGCTATGTTCGGTCGTGACCGTATGATGGAAATGGTGGACTTGATGATGGACGGCCTTGACCGTACTAAGGTTCGTAACCGCTTGCTGGAAATGAAGAAGGAATTCTTCAAGGCGGTTGCCGAGGATAACATCAACTACATCGCTTGTCCGAGCGGTGTCAAGACGGCTCCGCCTCCGTTCGAAGTCCTTGAAAAGATGACGACCGAGGAAAAGCTCGCGAACAAGTACGAATGGCGTTGCCAAGGCGCGTCCGTTTGGAACTACTTGATTCTGCACGACCCGGAACTGTCCAAGCACACCTACGAACCGGTTGCGGCTGGCTCCAAGATCCGTTTCATCAAGAAAGCCGACAAGCTGTTCGGTGTCTCCATCATCTGCTATACAGGTGAAGAATGTCCGCCGAGACTGCTCGAAATCTTCCATCCGGACTGGGAAGAACACTGGAAGACAAGCGTCGCCCAGATTCTTGGAAGACTTTTTGAAGCCGTCGGCTGGGATGAACAGCTGGAATATGACGAAAGTGACTTTATGCTGGAGTATTTCTAATGATTAAGAAGACCATTGTAGAAAAGGCACTTATTCGGATATTGTATTCCAAGTTGGGCAAAGTCGTGAACAACTGGTTTCGTCGCCGCCGTAACAAGAAGCTGCTTGAAGAACTTCCGTTCTTGCGGCCTTTGAATTGGGACGGTTCGGTCGACACGAGCTATGACTATACTTGGACTCACTTGGACAACTTTCCACGCGGCTGGCACAAGCTGATTGTGAAGTATCTGAGAGAAGTCAAGACCGTCTTGGTTAGGTATGGCCAGTTGAACAAGTTGATAATTGTCGAATCGAAGGAGAAGTGGGGCGAGGCTCGCATTTACTACTCCGGTCTGGACAATTCCGACTGCTACGATGAAATCGATGAAATCTTTAACCGTATGAGCGCGGAGAGCGGTAAGACGTGCTGCGTCTGCGGTAAGAAGGCCGAATACCAGACGCTTGGCTGGATTCTGCCGTTCTGCGGGAAGTGCATCAAGCGTACGTCTGGTCGTAACTGCAAGATCGAGAATTAGGAGTTGGCCGTGCTGGTATCTGCAGAAACATTCTCCGGGAAGCCGTTTCCCATAATGCCGAGGGAAGTGCGCCCTGCTGACGGATATACAGCTGCCTTTGCGCCTTGCTTGGCTGCGTGGCAACGTGCCAGTGCCTTGTCGGAGACCGTCTGCTCGTCGAAGTATTCGTTCTCGTCAAGCTCGTCGGTACAAGTACGAGGCTGCGGAATTGGTTGCTTTGGGTTGACATCCGAACACACTTGTTCGTACAAGGACTTTGCAGCCTTGCCGCAATCGCTCGAAAGCGATGAAACATAGGAATAGAAATTAACCTTCGACATACTAGGAGTTTATAATGATCTCTCTTGGAAACACTGAATTTAACGCCGAAAGCGGAATCGGAGCTGAAATCCGCAAGAATGAACCTTGGACTAAAAAGTACGAAGGTCACGACCTTACTGGTATTATATTACCGACCGACATCCATAATGAAATCGAGTTCGCTCTGGAGAACAATTCTCTGACCGACTACATTTTCCATTCTGGTGCTCCGGGAACTGGTAAGACATCCCTTGCGAAGGCCATTCCGGAAATGCTCGGTGTTGATAGCAAGTTCTTCAAGTGTACGAAGGATAGCGAAATTATGGACTCCATCGAGGAGTACATTATGTACAGCTCGCCCAACGGAAAGCCGCGCTTTATCATCATCGACGAAGCCGACAAGCCGAAGGATGCCGACCGTCTGTTCCGTTTCCTCCAGTCTACGATTTCCGAAGAGACTAGAACTGTGCGTTTTATCTTGACGATGAACGATTTCTGGCGTATTCCGGATGCAATCGTGTCACGATGCCATCCTATCGAGTTCACGGTTCCGTCTCTTGAAGACCGTGATTACAAGATTCGCCTTTACAAGCACTTGATGGAAATCGCCAAGAAGGAAACCGAGCCGTTTGGCGGCAAGGTTGACAAGAACACGGTTGTTCGCTTGATTCAAGACTATTTCCCGGACATCCGTCAGATGATTGTCTGTATGCAGTCGATCTTCAACAAGAACCGTGGTAGCATAACCGGCGAACCTCCTCGTGTCAGTGGGGAGATGATTTCCGAGCTTTTCCGCTTGACTACGACGTACCAAGTCGTCCAGCTTCGTCAGTACATTTCGGCACAGGTCAAGTTCCCTCGCAGCATCTATACTCCGTTCTGCGACTATGCCGTTGAACACTTGCCACAAGATGTTTTGCTTCCTTTCGGAATCCTCGCTGCAGATTATATCTTCAAGTCTGCTCACGCGGTTGACCAAGAGATTAACCTTTGGGGATTCTTGCTGAACGTGATGAAGGTTCTCCAGTCCGCCAAGAAAGAGGCCAAGTAATGTCGTTTGACCACAAGAAGTTCATAGCCGACCGACAGCTTGGCAACCCGGTCACCGGAGCCGACGTTGCGGATTTCGACTCTTATGCCGCGCTGTACACCTTGTCGATGACGCCGGGGCTTATCAACGCCATAACCGCCATCAACACTATTCAGTTCACCAAGCTGTCAAAGCATACCCAAGCCAAGGTAATGGAGTGGTTCAACAAGAAGCCTATTAGCGATGGCTATATACGAGCATACCCGTCGGAGATTAACGCGGTTAATCAAAGACGCGAACGTATAATGGACGTTTACGACGTTTCTATGCTTGAGGCCGATATGCTGCAGCGTTACGGACTTGTCGATATGGATTTGATAAACGAATTCTATGAGTACAAGACGAACGGTATTCTTCCGAAGGCGAAGAAGGCCAAGAGGGGTAAAAAGGAGGAGAAGCCCAATGGAAGTGAATTGGAAGAAAGTAAGTGACGAACTGCCGTCCAACAGCAGAGCAGTCGCCATTTTCCCGCATCACAATGGCAACGAGTTCGCTTGCTGGAATGATTATCACAAGTGCTGGGACACTCCGGACGGTGACGACTATATGTGCGATAAGGAATCCGTGTTTTGCTGGGTTGAGATTCCGGACGTTCCGCAAGCATTGAAAGAGGAATGGTCAAATGGTAAATCCAAATAGTGAAGATGTCCAGCTGCTTATGGACACGTTCCACGTCGACAAGGACAAGGCGATTCGTATGATTGAGGGTGGCTGGAATGTCGACTTTATGAAAAAAGGCATCTTTGATACCATAGATGCCGAGGTTAATTTGGAAAGTAAGGTCAAAGACCTGAAGAAGGCTGTCGATGCGTCACTGCAGAAGGCTGCCGAGTTTCAGAAGGACTTTAAGTAGGTTCTGGGTCTGGTCACCGTTGGCCTTGCCGTCGGTGTCGCCTTCCTCCGGTTCTTTCGGTCTGTAGTTACCATTCTCGTCGAGTTCAACTGCGCTATCGGTGTCGTCTAGCTTTTCAGTCTGCTGGGCGACACCTTCTTCGTTAGGCACCATCTCCGGAGTCTGAGCGTCTTCTTTGGGTTCGTCTTCCTTTACCTTGCCGAACGAGATGTCTTCGCCTTCGAGATGGAGAGCGGTGTCCGCATATCGAGAGAACAAGGCGAGCAGATGTTCATCTGGGGGATTTCCCTTGAAGTCGCCTTCGCCGGATGCATAGTCATACAGATATTCGGCTACGGTCTTGCCTTCGATGTCTTGTTCATACCAAGCGTTACCCGGTTCGGTGTTTTCGGTATCGCCCGGAACCGTAACTGCGTTGTAACACATATTCTTCTGCAGCAACTCTTCAATTAGCTGGTAATTCACAACCTGAGTCGACTTACCGAGCGCGGCTTGGACTAGTGTCTTCAATACAGAGTCGTAGTTGGAATCCTTCGCCGTAAGGACTATTGGGTCGATACGGAGCAAGTCTCTCAGCTGCAGACCAGCCCAAATGTGTAGCTGGGTAGTCCATTCGCCGTCGGAGGTGCGGATAGGCTGTACGAACTGCATCGGAAATTTCAGCAAGGCGCGGCGAGAATTGGGTGAAATGATGTCGGCTTTGTTAACCATTGCCGTCTGGAACGCCTCGATGATAGCCTTGTCGTTTGGACGTGCTGCCTTCAGCTCGTTCAGCTTGTAGTTCATAATCGTGCAAATTTGTGCTGTTTCTGCCATTTTGGAGCCGTCTATGATGTTCTAAACGGAGTTTATCAGTTTCGAGCGGCAAAAAAACGTGACCACCCCATAAACTTTGTGGAAACAAACGTACCATGAGGTAAACTATGGGAACTAAAATGGGTTTTCCGCCGGGTGTACGAATCCAGCTGCGCGATAATTCCGCCTACTCCGTAGTCGAGAATCCAGCAACTACCGCTGGTATCGTCGGTTTTGCTTCTAAGGGTGAATTGAACAAAATCATCCAAGTGAACACGACCGCCGAACAGGACGCAAAGCTGGGTTATGGCTACCAGAGCTATAAGTACAACCAAGGAATGTATGCTGCTCGTGCCGTGCTTGACGCCGGTGGCGTTGTCGAATTTGTCCGTCCGTATGGCGAAGAAATCGACCGTACCGACCCGCGTAAGCGTGATTTGAAGACTGATGCCTTTGTGGTTGCGTTCGACAAGAATGCTGGCCAGTACAAATGCGAGGCCGACCAGACTTCTTTCCAGATTGAACACTTTGCCGCTACCCGTTTCAAGACTGACGGTGCAGCCGCTTATGGTGTGACTCGTAAGATTAACAACATCGCTGAAGCGGTGACTACCGGTAAGAACGTGGACTTCGGTCTTACGGCTTCCGAAGACTATGCCGATAGCAACAAGGCTCGTAAGTGGGATGGCGAACACTGCACTGATATGGTGCTCTTTGCCATTATGAACCGCGACCCCAGCTATGCCTACCGCGCATTCGACCGTTTCGAAATTGTTGGCCAGCCGGACTACGGCACTGACAGAACGTCGGTCGTTGTGACCTTGTCTACTGTGCCGACTTTCACGATTGGCGACACCGTGTTGCTCCCTGCTTCTGGATCCAAGAACAATAACAAGGACACCCTTGCTCTTGTTACTGACATTGAAGATAAGGAAGTGACGCTCGAAGTTCCGGAAGACTACACGACCAGTGGTGCGCAGTATTTCAATGCCATCATCTTCTCAAATCCGGATTCCGCTGTCGAAGACGGTTTCGACTATATGAACATCAAGACCGCTGTGGCTGGTCAGGGTGTGAAGAAGTTTGCCGCTGCCAAGTGGGGTTATGACAAAACCAAGACTCCGTCCGTCATTAAGCCGGGTGACCGTTTCACGTTTAAGAACAAGAATGGCAACAACATTGACATCCGTCTTTGGAAGTCTACTGAAATTGACCAAACTGGTTCGATCGTGGAGACTGACGACAACTTGGAAATTCCGTGCGCTGGCTTGGAAGTTGTAGTTGGTGATACTATTGCTTTGAAGCTTACGATTAACGGAACCGTGACTTACTTCACTGACTTGTACGTGAAGGATATTTCGGCTAGTGGCAACGCTATTGTTGCAAAGCCGGATGGATACGCGACCGGAACTAATGCAAAGGTTTCGATTACTGAATGCTCTGAAGCCGTTCTCTACGCTGACGTGAACGATGCTGATACTTGGGAAAAGGTTGCTTCCGCTGTGGTGAAGGTGCTGAACAGCTCCGCTCTTGGTTATGCCAAGTCTGGAATTGTCAACAACATCAACTCGGCTAAGGGAACTACGATTGTCGTTGACCCAAGCGCAGCGTTCGACTACTCGATTGGTGATAAGGTGGCTGTGGTTCGTGCAAGCAAGTCGGTAGACAATACCGCTAGTAATACTCGCGCTCCGGAGGACTTCTTCAATGGTGATTCCATTGTTTCGACGGTTCTTACGGTTACTGACATCAACACCTTCACTGGTGTGATTACTGTTAACGACGCTCTCACGATTGAAATCACTGATTCTACGGTCTATCAGTTGATCAACTTGAGTACCACTTCGGCGACTGCCTACAACGCGGTTTCTTCGGAAACTTATACCGATGTCGGTACCGCTGTGACGAAGGAAATCTCGATTCCGGTCAATGCAATTACTGGCAAGGTTACGCTTGATGCAACTGACTTGAATAAGTTCGTTGGTTATACCACTGTTGATTCGGTGGTTGCTTCGGTAACGCGTACTGGCGAACCGGCAATTACGAAAGCCGACGTGACCGTTACTCGTAACGGAAACGACGTGGTTGTTACTATTCCTGAAGAGTCGGTATCTGCAGCAAGTGCAACGACGGTTTCTGTTACGCTCACCCCGTCCGCAGTCCGTGTTCGCGACACGGTTGACACCTACATTGTGTCTAGCTACACGATGTATGTCAGCTCGGTCGAACAGAAGGAAAACGTGGTTGTAAACGACGACGAAGATACTCAAAAGTTTGTCAAGACTGACGTTAAGTGGAACATCGACATCGAGAAGTCCGCAAAGGTTCTGGCCGATAGCGATATCGGTGCTACGTTCCTCGGACTTGGCCTTGCCAAGACGAACTACCTCGACGTTGACTTCGACAACAACCCGCGTCAGGTCTACGTGCTGACCGACGAAGGTGTGAACATCGCTCGTATGTACCTCTCTATCCGCTACCGCTTCAACGGCAAGATTTACGAGTTCGAAGGTACTATCGTTCCGTACAGCACCGCCACGAAGATTCAGCTCGGCATCAAGCAAGCTGCCGATTACGAACTGACAGACAGTGGTTTGGAATTCGTTCTGAACGATTCTGGTGTGCTTGACTACTTCCTTGAAAACACGTCTTACGACTTGTCTCAGTCGCTCGTCGGCGGTACCCTCAACGGTTCTGTCACTGCGATTGCATACAACTCTAATGACCCTGCTATCAAGAACGACGCAGTCTGGACTTACAATCCGTTGAACAACCGTTCTGGCAGCACTCTTTCGACGGTATGGAACCTCTTCCTCAACAAGGACGGTTCTGACGTTGATATGCTCGTCGCTGCTGGTATGGCAATCAACAATCCGTTTATGAACAAGATTGAGACCTTGAATACTCAGGTCATTCAGGCTATGTTGAATGTCTGTGAAGCCCGTAAGGACTGCTTCGCTCTCTTCGACGGTGTGTCTGAACCGGATATCAACAAGGCTCTCAAGAAGGATATCGCGGCTACCGGTTTCATTTCGACTCTGGGACGCTGGGGTATGCTCTACGACGGTCGCGGTCTCGTCCAAGACTCCGTGTACACCAACGGCGAAGCCGAAATTATGAAGTCCGTCCAGTTGGCATCCATCATCACCGCCAACCGTCAGTCTGGCATCTACTGGATTCCGCCTAGCGGTTACGACCAAGCTCCGGTTCCTTCTGCTTGGGGTACCAAGGAAAAGTTCCAGCGTACCTACAACTCCGAAGACAAGAACTGCGACGTTGGTAAGCTCAGCGACATCCACGTCAACGCAACTCGTGTGAACCGCGAAGGTATGTTCATTTGGGGTGACTTCACTCTCCAGATGGAAGACACTGCCTTCAACCAAGCTCACGTTGCTATGCTCGTGGCTGGCATCCACAAGACGTTCTATAAGTACCTCGACCACAAGGTCTTCCGTTTGAACACGACCAATCTTCGTGCTCAGATCACGTCTGACCTTCAGGACAAGCTCAATATGATTAAGCGGTCTAACCCTGCTGGATTGGTGGACGGCATCGTGATTTGCGATGACACCAACAATACTAAGGAACTTATCGACCAGAACTTCCTCATTGTTGACTTGAAGTTGCTTCCGACGAAGAGCGCACGCTGGATTATCCTCCGTACGTCTGTCGAGTCCACCAAGAACGGAAACACTGTTTCCACCGAGATTATTTCGGGTTAAGGAAGGAGGTGACCTATGGCACTTAGTGAAGACCAAAAGAAGAAAGTATTCTGGGCTGGCGCGATTGACCATCTCGTCGACCCGGTTCGTAGCACTCGCTGGCGTATGATCATCCCCACCGACATTTTCCGTCTCGTGGGTGTGAACTGCACCAATGGCGTCCATTTTGGTACCGAAGGCGGTGAGGACGAGTACGCTCTGCACGTTCAGAGCGGTGCTAAGATTCCCGCTGTCAAGATCAAGGATGCGTCGATTAAGTATATGGGCTTTGAAAAGTTCTTCCCGGTTCAACAGGAAGGCTTGGCAAGCACGATGGATATCAAGATTTTGCTTCTGGAAGATATGCGTGCATTCGAAATGATGCTCGCTTGGAACCAGACTTGCTTTAACCAAGGTATCTTGTCGAACACCGGTACTAACGACGCTATCCACGAATCCGACCGTACCGCTAACGAAGGTAACAACCAGATTTATCTGGGTCTCGGTCAGCAAGAGAACCACAACAACACCTACGCGGGTCTGTTGCGCAACGCTTCTGTCCGTCTCGAACTGTACGACTGGATGTACGGTAATGTTATCCTCAGTGTTCTGCTCGTGAACTGCTGGCCGAAGAACGTTGACGCATCTAGCTTCACGCTCGACTACGACAACGCCAAGCTCGGCACGTTCAGCGTCCAGTTCCGTTACGACCGCTTTAACCTTTACATTCCGCCCGGATATAAGGTTATCTAGTCGGAGTGGCGAGGTATTAGCCATAGAGAACGGCCCCGAAAGGAGCCGTTTTCTTGTATTTTGGGCTAATTTGCATTATAAACTCCGTTTTACTACTTTGGCGGTTATGGAAACTCAGGAAGTATACCCAGAAATCAAGACCCCGTCGAACGAGGCTATCAAGACTATTCGCTCTTGCGTGGCGAAGACCCTTGATGTTGCCGATTCGAAGGGTAAGCTCAGTTTCAAGGTGGTTTTGGAAAACTTTGCCAACAATATGGGTATAACCGTAGTTGACTTGCTGTGCCTTCGATTCCAAGAACAGGTAAAGCTCAACGAGTTGCTGTATCGAAAGCAGTTGGTCGAGTGGTACAAGTTTGCCGTATCGAAAAAGATTATCGACCCCAAGAAGTGCGAAATTAAACTACCGAAACAGACTATGGCTGGTCTGAATCGCGATATCAAGCGCATCACGAGCTATGTCGAGTTCATTACACAAGCCCACGACGATGTCGCAAAGTTTCCGTCAACGGTATCGAAGGAAATGAAGAAGTCTAGGAGCGGATTCGAAATGGGTCTGGTGTTTTAACGAGGAATGTATGATTAAGGAAAATAAGCTCAATAATCTAATCGAGGACGACGAAATCAAGAAGTTACGAGATTTTCTGGTCGAGACATTGGATAGCACTGGTGAAGACGGATTGCCTAGCCTTGAAAAGATTAAGTACAATGCGACGTTCAATATGGGCGAGGGAGCGGCTGAAATAGGCACCCTTGTATTCCAAGAGAAGAACAAACTCGAAACTATGGAAGACGAATACCGAGTAGCTCGCAAGAAGAAGTACGAAAGCATTATGAACGAGCGTATGGCTTTCAATCCTACATCTGAAGGTGTACGGATTATGGTTGACGGCGACCCAGCGTTATCGAGCCAGAAGAAGGATTTGGAAAACCAGCGTCTGTATGTGGAATTGTTGGTGAGTATGCAAGAAACCATCCGGTACTATCCAAGAAACGCGCAGCACTTGATCAATGTTGCGACTTTCGGTAAGGATATCGGCAAGATTTTGTAGGATATTCGTATGGAAGCTATAATAATCGGAATTGCGGTCGACATTGGGCTGGGTTTACTATTCCTGATAGGCAAGAAGATCTTCTTGTCCATTCGCGATTATTATCGCCATTCCAACGGAATATTCTTGAAGAACTCCACCGAAAAAGATGCTCCGACTGTTGACAAGAAGGAAATCGACGACGAGGTTCAGAAGGCCGTCGAAAGCTTGGTTCCGACTCTGGCTGAACGCATCACGAAGCAAGTAGGTAATGATTACGCGAGAGAGAAATTATTTGACCGTGTTTGGAACGGAAAATCGCAATCGAACGAAACATATACCCCTCCTCGTTGGGAGTACGAACGCCGTCGGGAAAGTCTTTGCGGTATATCGTGCGAGCCGGGTCTGACAATGCAAGACATCTCGGCATCTACGCCTAACTCGTCCAACGCACCAATAGAATTCGAGACATTCATACGCAATATTGCTAAAAGTTCCACCCGGCCCAAAGATAAGAAACTTTGTGAATCCATAATCGATGGCTATAAAACGGCTATGGATGACAAGCCGAAAAAGGTCGCCGCTGCATTTCAAGCCCATTTGGACTATGTTAACGACGTGATTAAGTGTATGGAAGAATGGGGAGAGATGCCGGTTCCTTCGCATATCCGCACGAAGATGGTGAATGCCGAGTCGGTGGATGATTTATTGACTGCTGAAGACGAATACCATAAAATTGTGGCCGCACATTTTCGCGGTAAGAAAGATAAGTATTTGATGGATATGCACAACTGTATTGCACACGTTGAACGCGATGAACAACCTTTTATGCTTACCGATATTTGCGGTGGTGGCAGTGAAATCGACCGAGAAATTCTTGCGTGAAAGAAGTCTGGGGACAGCTATCCTAAACTAAGTAGTAAAGCGAAAAAGTGGGCAACTGTATTGGAGTAACTATGGCCGAGAATGTAGATCCGAACACATTTTTTAACATAAAGAATATCGGTTCCAAACCAGCGGCGACTGATGAACCGAAGGATGATAATGTATTTAACGAATTTGAACACCATCTGAACCTCCCGATGGGTTCCACCCAAGAGGCTCTGGATAGTGCAAAGCAGCTTATCGCACAGACAAAGTCCTTGTCCACCCAAGCGTTGGCTGTACAGTTCGAAGAAACCAAGTTTGACGATATCCAAGCAGAGGACATCAATGACGAGGTGCTGCGTAACGACCGTGCCAGAATCCGCAAGGAGGCTCACGAGTTATACGATATGGGCAAGAATATGCTCAAGTATATGTATGACCAAGTTCGTACGCAGATCGACCCCGGTGACAAGATGTGGGCTGCAGTCGCCAATATGATTTCTTCCGTTACCAACTCCTTGAACAACTTGAACAAGATGACCAAGGACTTGCGCGAGGAAAACGAACACGATACCGAGAAGCGTATCTTGTCTGGCGAACTGGCCGACAACGATTCTCAGGACTACGAGCTGTCTCCGCAGCAAGCCAACAAGCTCATTGCCGCTTGGACGGCTGACGCCGAGGCGAAGGTTCAAGAGGAAATCAAGGCTACCGCCGAAGCCAACGAGCGTCGCCTCATTGAGCAGCATTCCAAGGAAACCGAGCAAAAACTTTTAGAGAGTGAGAAAAAAGTATGAAATTCGCAATAGTTGGAGACCTCCATCTCGGAGCGACTAACAAGAAGAGTCCGATTGGCAACGCGTTTGTCAAGGGACAGCACGCTTACATTGACCAGATGATTTCTGAATGGAAAGAAGCCGACGTGACCCACGTCGTGTTCCTTGGCGATATTTTCGACAACGAACGGTTTATCGCAACCGACGTGATGGATTATGCGCTACGACTTTTCCGTGACAAGTTGGCCGATTTCAAGGTAATCGTCATTGCCGGAAACCACGATATGCGCTACACGAACACCAGCGAGGTGTGTTCCGTGAGCTTCCTCGACCTCATTCCGCACGTTACCGTATACGACGCCAAGATTGGGGTGGAACATTTCTTTGGACGCGAATGGATCTTTGTCCCGTGGATTCTCCAAGACAATATGGACAAGGTTAACAAGTGGCTGGTGAAGCTGTCGCGGTCTGGTGTCGAAAAGAGGGTCATTCTAGGCCATTTCGACATCATCGGTGCTGCTATGGGTGCCGGTAACATATCGCAGAATGGTTTCGACTCGAAGCGTCTGCTCAATGCGGCTTCACTCACTTTCAGCGGCCACTACCACGTTGGTTCGGAGATGACCAGCGATGAATCGACGATTATCTACACTGGTACGCCTTACCATATGACCTTCTCGCACGTAGGCTCTACTCCCGGCTACTATATCGTGGACGATGAAGGCTGCGCCGAGGACGGTCCGCTCAATTTGGAATTCCGCGAAAACAAGCTGTCTCCGCGCTTTATCGATGTCAAGGATGTCGATATCGACGCCCAGCCAGCCGACTTGTCCAACTGCGTAGTTCGTCTTTTCTCCGACAAGGCTTGCTCTATGGAGCAGTATGCCGAAGTCAAGACCAAGCTGGTCGAACGTAACCCGATTTATATCGACCAGTATTACTACGGCGACGACGGTACTATTGTCTCCGAGGATGGTGAGGTTATCGACGAGGAAGAAGCCAAGCGCATCTTGTCTTCCGACTCCTTGGGGATGGCTTCTATGTATATGGACAAGCATCCGGACATTTTGCCGGTATTGAATGACCAAAATGTGGACGCAAAGTCCAAAATTATCGAAATGCTTCGCGAATACGACGCAAAGTAGATATAAATGTAATAATTTATTTCGTGAATAACGATAAAAGGAAATCTATGGATATCCAGAAGAAAATCGATGAATTCGTAAACGATGCCTTCAAGGGTAAGGTCGCTTTCAACATTTTGCTGGTCTCTGACGAGACTTCTCGTCTGTCCGTGCTTCGCGGCTATAACGCATTGAGCTACTTCAGAAAGCATTTTGCCAAGCTCGCCGATGTGAATTTGGTTTCTATGACCAGCAGCGACTTCTGCCGCATCAACCCGGATTTGACCAAGTACAATGTCCTCTGGATTGATAATGTCATTAACGAACGTATGAACCTTTTGCTCGTGGACAAGCTCGACGATCTCGCCTCCTCGTTGGTTGGTAAGAATGTCTTGGAACTCCCCGAAGCCGATCAGATTCTCGCTCGTAAGCTGAGAAGTCTCCACCTCCGCGTCGTGTACGCTATCGACGAGTTCGTGTGGGATGCCCCGGCTGGACGCTCTAAGAGCATCGGTGCTTGCCGAGTGGTGGAAGATGCGATGTACATCGCGGATTCCGTTTTGACTCCGAATGCCGAGCTGCAGTGCGCATTGGTCGATATGCACTTGGTGGCACCCGACAAGGACGTTATCAGCATTCCGACTTTCGTGAATGACCAGTTCTACCCGATTCACCGTATGAACGAACGCTCGTCCCATTATGCGACCTCGATTCGTAACCCGAAGATTCTTATCAAGGGTACTGTGATTCCTCCGAATGTTCAGAATTTCATTGTCGAAGCTATGAAGCCTCGCGACCAGCGTGCCAAGGTGTTTGGTACTGACTACAGTATCACCATTTCGAGCGTTGTTGACCTACGTCCGGAAATCTACCAGCTCATTAAGGAGAACAAGGTGACTATTCTCCAGCACTGGGCTAGTCCGTATTTGGACAAGAGCAACGTGACCGAGACGCTGGCCTACGAACGCGATACCGGCTTTGACTTTGTCATCAACACGATTCCGGACGATATCAACGACAATCCGTACGAAATCACGAACCTTGATACCGACTGCGTGCTGGCGGTCGCCGAAGGTGCCGTGGCTATTGCCGGTGTCCGCGATGCTGGATTCAGCGCAGAAAATCACATTTGCGTTGCCAGTAACCTCGTCTTCGGTAAGGATGACTCGTTCTCCAAGATCGCGTCGCTTATTGAAACTTGGCGTATTATCCTTAACTGGGACGCCGCCTACAAGAAGCAGCGTGCTCTTCTCAACGAACGCCTTATCGGAAGCCGTAGCGTGATGGGTGGTTTCTTCCACGCTATGCTGGGTCGTACATTGTCTGAACGCTATGCCAAGACCGTCGAACAGACAGTCGCGGCAGAAAAGGCAAAGCTCGCCGAGCAGAATAAGAGCAAGAAGGACAAGTAATGAAGTTTTGGGTAACCAAATACGACGTTACTAGTTTCGCTGCGGACACCGAAGGCTACAAGGATATGTCCGTAGCGGCCCCGTCCATTGTAGGCGACCCGTTTGACGATGTCGCGCTGGCACAGCAGAAGTGCGACGAACTTTCCGCTACCGAATGTGGCGACGAGGTCGAGTTCGATATGAAGAACGGCAAGCACTACAAGGGACCGAGGTACATCTATCGAATCGGTGAATCCGATAAGTAGGTTAGTCTATGTCAAAGATCAATGATTTGTTGGATAACACCGACGAGCAGACTCGCACATATATGCAGACTGCAAGGACTATGATGGCCGCAAACCACGGCCTCGTTCTTGACCGCGATCCAGCCGAAGTTATGCGCGAGAACAACAAGGGTCTTCACGAAGTCGCGAAGATCATCAAAAAGAAGAAGGGTATGGTTCGGCAGCAGACCGTTGCTAAGCCGATGGTTCAGACGGTCGTACCCCCGACCGTGGAGCCAGAGGTTCAGAACGCTCCGATTACCGACCAGAATATGGCAAGTCAAGGCTATGACCGCTATATGGAATCGATGATGTCTCGTACAGCACCGCAACCCCCGCAATCTTCTGCTCAGTACGTCGAGACTATTGAAGACACGCAGCCTTACGTACAGAGTCCGCAACCGGCACAGGCTCAGCCAGACCCTGTAGCGGAAGCGGTACAACAGCCGCAAGTGCAAGTACAAGAACAGCCTCGGATGGAGCTTTCTGCCTTCACGCCGAGACCGTACGTGCAAGCACCCATTCAGCCGCAGCGTCCCGTTCAGCCAGTACAGCAGATGCAGCCGGTCGCGCCACCCCAAGTGCAGCCAGTCGTGCCTCCCCAAGCACCCGTGCAGATGCCGCCTCCTGTTCAACCGCCGCAGCCCCAGCAGCCCCAGCAGCCGATGGCAGACCCGTTCGGAGTGGGTCCGGGTCAGTATCGGTTTGCCGACTCGCAACCAAGAAAGGTCGTCCCCCAGCAAGTACACGACTACGAAGCCTTCAGCGAAATCCGTGGATTGCCGTCCACTGGTGCGCTGTACGGAGGCCCCATTTCCGGTCAGGCTTTCAAACTTATGGACTTGTTGATGCTTAACGACATCGATTCCGAGAACATTACTACGGTGTTCAACGAGCTATACGCTCGCCGTCTCCGTGGCGTAGACCCGGAAGATATCTTGTCGTGTGACGACCCGTACATCCTTCATTGGTTGCGTGCATCCTCGTTCCCCGACCAGCCGCTTCCGGGAATTCTCTGGTTCGAATGTCCGGAATGTGGCCAGCGAAACGAAGCACCAGCGAACAGCAACGGCTTCGATGTCGGTTTCTATAATCTCGATTTCAACATTGTCGGCGATGTGAAGAGCATCTTGGCTAAGCACGCCCAAGGCTATTACGCGTTCCGTCTGCCGGATGGCCGCGAGTGCGATGTTTACCTGAGACGACGCTCCCACGACAGAATGGTTGATGAAGCTGTTAACCAGTACGCGAAGGACATCGGCAAGCCGATGCCGCAGTATCTCCGCGAAATCATCAAGGCTGCCGTGGTACTCGAAATCGAGGAATGCGAAAACCTGAACGACAAGATCAATTATCTCTCGAATATGAACGTGGGCGACGCAACGAAGATGTTCGAAGAGATAAATGCTGCAAGCCTCACTACTGTCATAACTGCTAGACTGAAGTGTCCGAAATGTGGAAAGGAGGTCAAGGTCTTCTATCCCTTTCGTCTCGACCAGTATATTTCCAGTCTATGACAAGATAGCGTTGGTTCGTGACAAGTGCCTCATCTCTGATATGCTCCATACTTCGATACTGGATTGTGACCAGCTTTTCATACCGGAGTTCTTGGAGGTCAAGAAATACTGCGTGGAGAAATTCAACCAGCTCTACGGGGTAGAAGAAGAGGAATCCGGTCAAGAAATTGCAAGTATGCTTGGTGCAAGATAGGCGAAGCCGCGAGGCTTTGCCTTTTTTGATGCCCAAAATCATATAAACTGCAAGTAACCGATTCGGAATGCAAAATGGCTACTGTAGACATCAAAAATGCGGTAAAGGCTGGTATGCTGGAGGCTTTGGCCGAACAAGAGGCTGCGAAGGCTCACCAAAATCTTGTGGATTTCCACGAGGAGCATAACAGTGCGCCTAAAGCCGACCCGATGGCTGCGGTCATTGAAAACCAAGCATCGATCATAGAACTGTTCAAGCAGTTCAACGAACGGACTAGCGGAATCGGAAATGCCGCTACGGCTCAGGAAAATTACGGCCAGTCTGGGTTTGCCCAGCAAGCTATGGCGTCCAGCCAGAACAGTATGAGCCTCGGTAGTAACTTCACTGGCGATATGGTCGCCGGTAATGGTTCTATCAAGAACATCATTGTCAACCACGGTATAGTATTCACCGACTCGTCTGGTGCGGTTCAAGGCGGAATCTCCAATATCGGAGCCGCACAGACTGCTTCGCCAGTGGCCGGGTCTGCAGCCGAGAACAATGAAAATATCTCGTACAAGGCTGGACTCGCTGGAGACGAGACCGACCGCGTTCAAGCGAAGATTGATCACGAAGAGAGCAAGGCTTATCAAGAATACACGATGAAGCCGACTATGACCAAGCTTTCCCAAGCTCTGGACAAGTATCTGAACCAAGAAAACCAGCCATTGACTGTTTCGGACGAGTCCGGGTTTGGGCTGTCTAGCTTTCTTGGAACTCTTATTGGTGGTGCTATCGGTGCTCTGGGCGGTCTTGCTATCGGATGGATGCAAGGTCTCAAAGCTCAGTGGAGCAAGGTCGGTAAGGCGTTTGCAAATGTCTGGAAGGGTGCTACCAAGTGGATGAAGGACACGAAGCTTGGTAAGGCCATTGCGAATCTTGGGACAAAGTTTAAATCTACTATCAGCGGAATGACGCAGACCGTTGTCGGCAAGTTCAAGAGTATGACTTCTGCCGTGAAGGAAACTCTCGGCGGCCTAAAGTCCTCGTTCTTGAAGACGCTCTCCGGTTGGAAGGACGCTATCAAGAACAGTGCCGTCGGCAAGGCTGCCAGTGCGGTCAAGGATAAGATTGGCGGTCTTTTCAGCAAAGCCAAGAGTCTAATCGGGTCGGCCAAGAACGCTGCCCAAGAAGGTAAGCTGTTGTCGACGATCGGCGCGAAACTCTCGAAGGCCGTCTCGAAGGTCGGAAAGGCGGCGGCAACTGCTTATGCCAAGTCTCCGGTCGGAAAGTTCACTAACGCCGCCATTTCGGCGGCCAAGTCCGCTGGCTCTGCTGCAGCGAAGATCGGACGTAAGCTGCCCGTTATTTCTGGCGCGTTTAGCCTTGTTGACGGCGCAAAGAACACTTATGACGTTTGGAAGAAGGGTGGTAGCATTTCGGACATCACTTCGACGGCTCTTGCTGGTGCTACCGATGCCTTGATGAACACGCTCGCCGTGCCTGAAATTATCGGAACCGTCAAGGGTGCTGTTAATGGTGCGATGAAGAACGGCCTCAAGGGTGCGCTGAAGGGTGCTGGTTCCGGATTTATGAACGCTCACGACGCGAACGAAGTTTCTATCGGTCAAGCGTTCTCTGCAGAAGTCGCTCACTTGGCTGGTAACGAGACTGACACAACCAAGGCAATCCGTCGCGCAAGTATGTACGGTTTGACCAAGGATCAAGTCGGCCTTGTGAACATCAACGGAAACGCTGGTGGTTTTGGAACGGCTGCCGCTCTATATCAGGGAGACAAGAAACTTGCCGCCGGTTCTACCGCTAACTCGAATACGCCTACCGCGACTACTGGCGATAACGCTAATGGTAAGCGTGCAAACGAGAATGAAAAGAACAAGGAAACTGTCGAGGCGATGAAGGAAGCCTTTATCGAGGCTATGACAAGTGAAGAAGTTAAAACTGCTAACGCTGAACAGGCTAAGGCTACTGGCGAAGCGATTAACGGGTCGTTGTTGGGGTAATCTATGGCTAAGAAGAACGAAGTCAAAAAGTATCAGAAGCGTGTAGGCCATACCTCTGGTAGGATGATTGAGAATCTACCGAAGCCTAACGTGGTGCGAATCCAAGTATTGGATGGTCCCGCTCGTCGTTCGTATATGGGCGGTTTCCAAAGCGTCCTTGATGAATTTAGAACTACGATGCAAGATGCGTGCGCCGAGGCAAGCCATTATAACTTGTATGAACCGTTCTATGGTATTCTGGATCAGAGCGCGGCTGCGGGTCCGAGTATCAACGTGACCGCATCTTGGAACCAGCCCAGCCAGAAGTCTGGTTTCTCGATGATGAACACGTTGCTTACCGGTGACGGTGCTGGTGGTCTAGTCGGTCTTGTTCCGTTTGCTGGTGCAACTTTGTCAAAGAAGACCAATACGGCTCTGCAGTCTATCGAAAAGCTGGCGTCCACCTCGATGTCGTTTGCCGGTATGAACAACAACTCGACTGGTAGTACGACCATTAAGCAGTTTACCAAGACTACCATCGGCGCGAATATGCCGCTCAAGTTCAAGTGGTATCTGCCTGAACAGGAACAGATGTGTCGAATTTCCATCAAGCGTTTGATTATGATGACCTATGTCCGTCCGATGGATATGGACTCGGCCACGATTATTAACGCCGCGATTAACGGCATTATGAACGCTGGCGGAAAGGCTCTTGACGCCGCCAAGGATGCAATCAAGGAAGTTGGAAACTTTGCTGCTGATACGGCGGCTGATAGCTGGGGAATAGTTACTGACAGCGGAACTACAGCGTCTAACCGTGAGTTCCTTTCAAATGAGGCTCGCGAGACTGCGAACTATTATTCAGACAATACCGCGATGGCACTCGGTCTCAACGAAGGCGGCGGTAATACTGAAACGACAAGTGAAAGCGACAAGTCCGAGGGAAGTTCTACTGGAACTAGAGGCCAGCGAGCGAAGGATTTGATGAAGAAAATCGCTGGTGGCGCGGTCAGTGCGTACAACAGCATCAATACATATTTCGGTGGCGAAATTACGGCAAACCCCCTTCCGGTGCGAATCAGTGTCGGTCATTATTTGGACTTGGAACCGGTCGTGCTGACCTCGGTTAAGATTACCGCCTCGAAGGAACAATTTATTTCGAAGGACGGAACCCACTTGCCGCTTTGGGTTTCCGCCGACGTGAACTTTGATTACTGGATGCAGCCGGGTCCGACCAAGGACTTCCTATCGTTCCTCGGCAGCGAAGTGTTTGATGAATGGGTCAAGCGCGGTGATTCCAAGACCGAAAAGAACCAATCCGCTGGCGGCATCACCAAGAAGAAGAAGTAAGGAGGAATTATGGCGACGGCTGATGAAAAATTCCCTAGAATCCGCGACGACAAGTTTAATGTCGCTGGAATGTTCCATATTCCTTTGGTACAGAACGGTCGTCTTGACCGTGTTATTGGTGACCTTTACGGTACTCCTACGATGTACAAGGCATTTGCTGCGGCAAACGATATCCGGAATCCTATGCAGCTCCGTGGTACCATCCGAATCTCGTCCGAGGCCATCCACAACGAACTAGTTTTAAAGGGGTATAAGGGAAATGACCTTGTACAAGCCGAAAAGCAAGCTAACGATGAGGTGGTTCTTGGAAACCGAGACTGGATTGGCTACAGCGACCCGTTCAACGGTGTGATTACCGAAGCGGTTGGCGACGACAACTATGTTCTCCCTGACCCTAATAGCGTTGTGGCTTGGCATATGAAGTACAACGAAGTTGAAGAGGATGAATAATGGCAAGTGGACTTGGTACCAGTTTTAGCGTTACGGTGGTATTGAATGACCGTATTTTTGACGCTAACGACATAGATGAACTGTCGATGACAATTCCCATTAACGAATTGCCGTTTGGAACTGCTACGGTTCTTGTTACCAATTTGCCGGATTTTCAGATTGATAGCGGATGTTTCGGTAGGTTTGTATTCCTAAACACTGGTTATCAAGGTGTTGACGGCAGCGGATTTACGTTTTTGATTACTTCGGCGACCCAGTCGCTAGTCAATGAAGGAACTATTGCGGTCAAGTTTAATTGGAAGATGAACTCTCCGGACCTTATGAAAAAGACGACTGAGGCCATCAAGGGTTCTAGTCTCGATGCGATGATCGACATCTTGAAGTCGTACGAAGGCGTAGCACCATACCAGAATCTCATTGTCGGTGACGCGGCCAATCTTACCGATACGATGACTTGGCGTTATATCAACTGTAACCTAGTCGACAAGCTCCGCACGACCGTCGACCATTCTGCGATGGTTGGCGACTATATGTTCTGGACTTACGATATCGTGTCCCAGTGCATTCTTATATCCTCGTTGAATACGTCGAAGAAAGTCAGTACACCGATGGCTTGTATCTATTCTCAAAATGCAAGGACATCGACCGCAAGCTCTAGGTTTGTGGATTCTAACACCAAGAGCGAGGCTTGGCTGTATTACCAAGAGGAACGTATGTCCAACAAGGGTGAGAACCTTGCTGAATCGTTCCCGAACATCGTCCATTCAAGCGTGGACTCGAAGGGTAAGGCAGACGTGTCGAACTGCTACGGCGACTGCTACGATGCGTTGATGCAGCATTACGGCGCGATGAACGCACAACAGACCGCCACCAAGTTTAATCTACCGGACACAAAGTCCGTTTACGGCGACATCAAGGTCATCAACAACTTCCCCGGAAATGTGCATAATTCTTATTGTATCGCCGAACAGATTCGCCTCCGTCACCTCACGGAATACTCCAAGCTGATGTCGATCGGCTTGACGAACTGTATCGGTCCCGCCGTTGGTAGTCGCGTGTATGTCTACTCACTGAATCCATCCAATGATGGCGGCACGAACGGTCCGGATATGTATTACACGGACGAATACATCGTTATTGCCAAGCGCATTAAGAAGGATACGACCGTTTCTGCTGGTGCATTGGGTTCGTCTCATTTCAACCAACAGCCTGACCACTTGACTATTCTGACCTTGATTTCCAACCACGAAGGAACCCAAGGTTACGACCCGACGATGCAGAAGCTTGATGAAATCGCAAAGGCTTGTAAGATTGAAGCCGATAAGTTGAAGAAGTAGGTGCGATATGGGAATGTACAACAAGTTACCAGATGTCGATTACCTAGCTGTGGTTGTTCAGGGCAGCGTCGATACGATGCACCGTGGTGCCGTGATGGCTCGCGTTTTGGGCGTTACTGACGAATTGGACGATGAAGACCAGCCGTATTTCTATCCGGCGTTGAATAGTTCAATCCAGCAAGTCCCGCCGGTTGGATATTACTTGAGAGTCCGTTTCGAAGATGGCGATATCAACCGTGGTACTTACTACGGAATGTCGGCCACGCCTGATGTGCTTCCTCCGGAGTTCGCTGACAATTACCCGGATGTGGCCGTTGGAAATCTGGGAGAGGACGGATTCTTCTACACGCATAATCGCCAGACTCATACAACGACAATCGTAAATCCCGGAAACAATTCTGGATTTGTCTGGGATGCCGCTGGTTTTATTACCTACGAGTCCAACGTCGCTCACGCGCAAGCTGGTCAAGGTGCCAAGGAAGGCGGTGGAGCTAACACCCACCACGTCCTTACCGAAGCCACGATAGACATTTTCACTTGTATGCCGGTAGGCGGTAACCGAGACAACACCGGTATCGGCCAAGGCAGTGAATACTTACAGATTTCTCACATTTCCCAGACGACCATCGATGCGTTCAACGGTCAGCCGCCGCAAGACGATACTTCGAAGTCTCCGGCTCTTTCCGAACCGTTCGACGACAATGTTCCTCACACCGATATCGTCAACAAGAGCGGCGAAACCGTTATGAAGGTTCCGCTTGAACGAACCGACAAGATGATTCAGAGAAATGGAAAGCAGATCAAGCGTATCTTGGTGTGCCATACTGAAGGAGAATGCTTCCCGGTTATGGCTAACAAGTTCACTACGACTGATACCAATGCCCACTTCTTGGTCGGTAAGGTTGCTGGCGACCCAGAAGTCCTTGGCGAAAACGGCAATAAGGATTCGCTCAAGAATAGCGGCCTTTACCAGTTCATCGACCTTGACAACGATGCTGGCGCATACAGCAACGCATCGATTGATGGCGACAAGGCCAACGTGGATGCCGTCGTCATTATGCTTGTGGGCGACGCTACCAGTGCGCCCACCTCCTATCAGATGGATGTTCTGGATAAACTGATTGTGCATATCCGTACAAAGGCGGATAACTTTGATATTCCGGTCGTTTCGCCGAACAGCTTCGACTCCCCGCAGAATCCGCGTGCGTTGATGCCAAACTTTAGTGCGGACGACTATAACGAGTAGGTAATTGTATGAGTGCTGCGTCAAACAAGAAAATGGATTGCGAGAAGCCTAGGAACGCCGCCAGTGCCGGTATGCAAGCGTCCGTCAATTCTGCGGTCGTTTCCACTCCTACTGCGAATACCTCGTCCCAGCTCGCCGGAGACTCCAGCTATCCGCTGAAGCCGTCGTTTTTGACCGGTGTTGACGGTATCGCCAATACGATTACCGGAGGCATCGAGAAGGCTGCCTCCGCTATGGACGCTACTACGAAGCGTATCAACAACGTCGACTGCAGCGATATGCTGTACGAGTACATAATGAGCAAGCTGCCGCCATTTACGGCGACGCTCATTAACGGAGCCTCTAAGGGTCTGGACAAGGCCGCGAACTTTGCTCACGGAATCACATCGGGCGCGTCTATCGGAAACTTGATCCGTAAGCCGGATTTCGTAAAGAACGTGTGTACATTTATCGAGATGTGGGGAGGAACCATAGACGGCTGGCTCGACGTGCTTGTCAAGGCGGCGTTTGCATTGTTCAACAAGATCGATGCCGCTCGCGAGCGTCTGGAGAACGCGACTCTCGACTTTACCGAGGCCGTCCGTAACTGTGTCCTAGATGTCATTAACGCGATACAAGACAAGTTGAACGGTTTGCTGAATTTCACGATGGCGATCAACTGGGACGACCTTGGAAAGTATATGGCCAAGTGTCCTTGCTTGGCGAACGTAATAGCTTACTTGACCGGTTGTACCGAGGATGCCGATGGTAATCCGACGAAAGGCCGTCCTTGGGCTATAATCGCGTGCATCAATGAAAAGTTCTCGTTCCTTAACGTAGATGACTTGAAGTTTGGTCTTGACACGATGATTACGAAATATGTCAAGAATTTCATCAATGGTCTGTTTAATCTTATCGAGGCTTGGATTGTCTATGTCTATAACCTTGTCATCAAGCCGTTCCGATTCTTGATGAAGAAGTATGTTGAGTTGCTTACCAAGAAAATGAACGTGGACAAGTTCATAGATACGGTCGGTCCGTTTGAGTGTTTCTTCGTTTACACGGAGGAATACGAAAAGGGAACGAAGTATTACGGTATGTCAGCCATTGATATGATCAAGACTTACAAGGGATGGATTGGTTGTCTCGAAATTGCTTGTCCGAACCTTTCGGAAAAGATTAAGAACCGTACCAAGCAGATGTACAAGGACTTGCGCCTAGAGGACAAGTATTGGCGTCGTGCTATGGAAGCCGATATCTATACTTGCTGTCTGGCTACCGAGCTTGATGCGCCTACCGCTCGTGAGAGTGTTCTCCGCCAGCTGTACTTCGAGAATCCTTGGGACTGGCTGTTGTCTCTATTCAAGAAGGCTAAGAACAAGGACGACAATACCAGCGAGGCCGACGCGGAGGCCGAAGAATACGACGTTAGCCGTCCGTTCACTTTCGCCGACTTGCATCCGTCCGAGGGTTCGTCTCTTGGTGGAAGTATCAAGGACGCTATCAATTTCACGTACTCCGTCGAAACTGAAAACGAGGTGATGGCCGGACCCAGGAAGATTTCGAAGTTCGAGGAAAATACCTTGAAGAGCATTGTCGGCAGTATGTCGTCCCAGACCGATGACAACTACTACGTCGAGCATATGTACCAGCTCGTTCGGTTCTCGAACAATTATGCGACTTCGGAAGCATATATCCAGTATGTCTCTGACAAGCTGGATTCTATCGAGTCGCTGTCTGGTAATTATTCTTCTAGCGACAACGGTATGAACAATTCTAGCGTTCGCCAGCCGTACTATGTAGACAATCCGACCGGCTATCCGACGGCTGATGGTTCCGTGTCGACTCCGGCCATCGTCGCTACCTACACGGTACCGAGCGACTTCGACCAGACCCGTTCGGAAAAGATATCTTACTTCCAGTTCACGCCGCAAGCGTCAGGTGAAACACTGGCAAACTACTACGCGAGAATGTTCCAGTCAGCAGTGAGGTCGTAATGGCTCACAATTACTACAAAGATTGCCATAAGGGTACGTACACCCTGTTGCACCCGGAGAAGTATATGCCGAACGCTCCGCTCCCACAGTACAAGTCTGAATGGGAGCAGAAGTTCTTCGTACTTTGTGACGTGCATCCTCTTATAACGATGTGGGGGTATGAACCGCCTCCGATTTCCATTGCCTATATGTCGCCGAAGTACCAGAAGATTTCGATATACAAGCCTGACATTTATGTCGAAATCACCGATAAGGACACCCAGCAGGTCACCAAATACCTTATCGAGATCAAACCGACCACCTATTCCGTGATTCCAAAGATGCCGAAACCGCCTTCAAATCAGGCCGACGAAGCGGCTTGGGCTAGGTATAGGAAGCGCAAGGTGTCGTTCGAGGCCAAGCTGATGGATGTTATGGTTAACCACGCCAAGTGGGCTGCTGCAGAAGAATGGTGCCGCTTGAGGGGGGTAAACTGGTTCATCGCGAACGAAAAGAATATGGGAAGACTGTTCCATTATGACGTTCGGCTCTAAAATGTAATAATTTAGGGTTAAATCAAGGATTGTACGGATTATGTCGTGCTGCAGTGATACTGTTGTCATTCACGGTGGATATGAGCCTCTGAGCCAGCGTCTCCTCAACTATGGGAAGGACGCCTATAGCGATGTCGTTTCTCGCCAGCGTGTGGTTATGTGGGTTTTCGTGTTTTACGACGAGAATGACCAGTGTCCGACTTGCAAGCAAGCTTTCAGCGATATGTTCGCGTGGTTCAACAAGTACCATCTGTTCGACGACCCGGTTCGCTGCGTTCGGACGGTCATCGAGCCGGAACCGGAGAAAAACCTTATCTACACCGACCTCGGTATGCACAAGCTCCCGGCGGTCGTGTTCTGTACTGATAAGGGTCTGATCTACGATATCGTGTTCGAGTTTCCGGGTCAGAAATGGCTTGAAGAGTACATCTTGCCGTACATCCAGAACGACGGAAAATTGGGATAATGGAATCAAAGGAAACGGTCTACATTATGGGCTACAGCCTCGATGCGGTAATCGAGGCTTTGAGACGCAATATGAATGGCGAGTCTGTTCATTTTTTGGCAACAGCCAAGCTCGGTGAACCCCTTGACCTTTTCAACGATATGCTGTCTAATCGCACGGTCGCAATCTTGAAGGTCGTGTCCCCTATCGACATCAATTATACGGAATATCATAACCCACGGTTTCTTTACATACCGTATGACCGAGTGCGCATCAAGAATACCAAGAACGGAATCATACAGTTTCCGCTTAACAAGAACTCGTTCGAGGACACCGACGAGTGGAATTCCATATGCGAGTCCTTCAAGAAAGACCCAGTCTATTCAGTTTTGATGGACAAGGGTAACTCTCCGTCTAAGCTGGTCAGCGCAATGAAGGCGCATATGCCTAGTACGTTCGTGGACACGTTCTGCAAGGCTATGGGCATCACGCGCTGGCGTGGAATCCAGTTATCCCACTTGACAATGATCGGATTCAACTACGAATATCCGTTCTCCTACCTAGACAGAGACTACCAAGAGACGTTCTATAAACCCGATATGACTTACGAGGAAATCTGTACGCAGATGCTCGCCGTCGCTGGAATTCCGGTTACGCATATCAACGCCAAGGTTTGCTCGAAGATTATCCGTGACCGGGAGTTTACTGACCCTCTAATCATTATGGACAACCGTATTGACGGCTACCTCCGATATGTGTGCGGTCGTTTCGATAGAATCCGTATGTATAGCGAACAGGTCAAGATGCCGCCGCAGCTGTCAACTGGCCGTAACGGTCTCTACTACACGCCGTACAGCACTGACTTCTGGGGTGTCGAGATACTGGGGGACAAGGCTTATAAGCTCAGTTCCGAGCTGGTCAATACGCTCTACGACGAGTTCATTTCCGAAATCCCGCTGAGTAGGACGAACGCCAAGCTTTATAACCAGTACGAGTCTATGGTGAAATTCTACGGGCCGAAGAAGATGCTCGATGTCCGCCAAAGAGTCGAAACTATGGTCAAATAAAAGAAACCCACACTCAGTGTGGGGTTTTTCATTAGTCATCTTTCTTCTTAAATGTTCGCATTCCGTAATCTGAATAGTATTCCGTCGGATTGAATGTCTCGTATGTAAATGCCTTCTTGGTGGCTTGGAGAGACCTATAAGTTTCCTCATAGAATGAATGGCGGAAGGTATTGTAGTCGGTTTTCTTTTCTAGCGCATTGGCGTCCGAACCGTCACGAGTATTGTCGCGAAGGTATCGGAGCTGAGTCTTGAATGTTCCGTGGAAGCAGTTCGGGTATGCGAAGCTTACGCTGAACTTGTACGGATTGTTCTCGCTGAACCCTAGCTTCATATCCGGAGAATTTTTCAGTACGGCGGAGTTGAACTCGAACATTTGGTTCAATGCGATATCGGTGATGTACGGAGCCGTTTGGGTCGCCAGCTGGCCAGTACCACTACGCTGCATAGTCGTGGCTTCTGAATACACATCGATGGCCACGTTGATCTTGTGCCAAGTGCTCCTAGCCTTCAGTACGAGCGGACTGAATTGCACGTTGAACAAGGCGTTGAAGAACTGGTACCACATCATATACGGGTCGTCAACGATTTGAAGCTGTAAATCCTTCGGACCGGCGTCACCGGTAAGCAGGGGGTACTGCATCTGTTTCGTAGTATCGAGAGAACCGAATCGCATCGGGTTGGCAGTGTTACCCTTAACCGTCGCAGACTCACAAGCCCAATACATATTGAGAACCTTGCTAGAACGGTCATAGAACATATCGAGCCAGTCGTTGAAAGCCGCTTTCCAGTGAAGGTCACCGGTGTCCTTGAACGTCTTTGTGTTCGACAGCGTGTACTTGTCGGCGTATGCGTTCCTGTCCATCACGCGAAGAGCTTCCGAGACGTACTCGCCCCAGAATCCGACGTGATACTTATTGAGCAAGTGTCCGCGAGCTGCCGCGTAGAACTTTTCCATATAGAAAGCGAGGTAAGCGTCGCCGGATGCCTTTCGGTTTAGCGGATCACCTATACCAGCGGACGTGCCGCGTTGATAGTTTGTAGCCATAGCTTACCTCTACTGGTTATAGTAACTGTCTGAACCGTAGGACACGCAGATAGCGTTCATCAGTTCGTTTGGGTCGGGCAGACGGATAATCCGCTGGATTTCGTACTTGATGCTCAAGTTGAAACTTACGGTCTGCAGAGTACCCGGCTTGAAGTTGAGAGGGGAGATTGCCGTAAAACGGCAGCGTTCCAGACGGACTATCATATACTCTTGGGCTACGTCGTCGGCCAAGTGCATATCGATCCACTGGAGATAGGTTAGACGGTTGCGGTAGCGGCGGTCAGTGCCGTATACACGGTGCATACGGTCAAGAACCGGGTCGGCATCGGTCTGGCCGCTCTGGACTACGTCCATATAGCGACGGATCGCCCACCAGTTCTCGTATCGGTTGTCAGCCAGCATAGCGACTGAAATGGTATCGTCGTACTGGTTGTCTTCTTGCGTGGGGATGTTGGTCACAAACTTGTAGTGGCCTTCCTTCTGCAGTGAACAGCTTAGTCCGGGACAAACCCAGTCCATAATGTTGGCATTGACAACTTCCTGAGCGTCTGTCGTGTATGGTTCGGTAACGCTTGTGCGGCGTTCGACGTAGTTGACCGGGAATTCAGAAAAGCGGAGACGCGCAAAGCCCTGATGCACGGGCACCGGGTTTCGCGTCAATCGTCTCGCTTGATGCTGTAACTGTTCGGTCAAATCTGTCATCGACGAACCTTACTTCTTGACGTTGGCCGGTTCGAGCTTCTTGGGCTTCACAGCACCGCTCTTGTCAACCATCTTGTTGTCCTTGGACGGAATCGCATCCTTAACAACGACTGTCGTACCAGTCATATCAATGATCTTCGGCTTTGCGTCAATCTTTCCGAGGCCGTCTTTCGGTTTTACAACACCGGTCTTATCGACCATCTTGTTATCCTTGGACGGGATGGCGGTCTTGACAACGACTTCGGCACTTGCGTCAACGTCGAACTTCGGCTTCTTGTCGATCTTTCCGAGACCGTCCTTCGGTTCCACAACGCCGGTCTTGTCCGGGAGCTTGGTAGCGGAGGTCTTGGCCATTTCCTTGAACACGCCGAGGACTTCGGTTTCGGAAGTGCTCTTGCCGTTGAGTCCGGTGACCTTGGTGGTCTTGAGAGCCTTGATGGTATTGGAAATCTTTTCGACGGACGGAATCTTTTCGCCGTTCTTCACTTCGAGACGACCGAAATCGTCACCCTTGGTTTCAGCCTTCTTGGCCTTCATATTGCCAAGGAACTTTTCCCAAGCGGTAGCAACGTCGGAATCACGGAAGTCAACCTTGGGCTTCACGACGCCAGTCTTGTCGGAAACGACCTTGGACTTCGCCGGGGTGGGCGTGCTGAACGGGAAGATGTCTTTGACATCGATGGTGGTATCGGTCTTGCGCGGCTGTTTCTTGGCCTCCAGAATGATCTGGGCAAGCTCGGTTTCATTAGGGAGGTCGAACATATCGTACATAGTATACCCTTCAAATGTGCTTTACATCCTAGTTTATACGATTCTGTTTGTTTCAAAATGAATAAACTGCGTATTGAGGAAAAACCGATGAATGACACGAACAATAAGCGAATCAGCCTCTTCAATAGCATCAACGCTGATATGCTGTGGGACAGCTCGCAGCAGATTCTTCTTGAGATGAAGGCCAAGAAGGTGGCCGGAATTCGTCTGATCAACTACATCAACGCCGGAATTACTTGGGACTCCCACAAGGACATCATCCTTGATTTTTGGATTATGAACAAGTGCCGCGAGGCTGGTTTCGCGCCTCACGACTTCGACGGTATGTCTCGTGTCGTCGACTTGCCGACGCTCGCTCAGAAAAAGTATGCAGAGTGGTTCGGCTCCTACGATTTCCAGAACGAAGACCCCCAGTGGATTACGTTTGTCAACGGTACTTTGAACCTTTTCTACCACACTAGCGATCCGAAGGAAGAAGATGACGGCGAGTGGTATATCGAGCTGATGCAGTCCGAAATGGATGCGCGTTCTATTTGTGAAACCCAAGTGTACCACGGCTTGCCGAACATCAATACGTTCTGGAAAGTCGATACCAACTCCAAGACCGAAGAAGTCGGTGGTCGTCGTAACGGTTATATATACACAGTCAAGCTGAAAGACCTCAGCCCGGTCGATACAAAGAATTTCTACTGGGGCGTGGTTTTCCAGTGCAAGGAAACCGTTAGCCTTGGTTACAACGACCACGGAGAGTCGAAGCGCAAGTGCATTAACTGGGCGGCCAACGCTGAACATATGACATTGGTCCAAGTAAATGCGGACGGTCGTCTGAAGATTATCCCGGTTCAAGTAGAAGGTAAGGCTTGGAAGGCTGACCGCTGGGTTCCGGAAGGCGTGGTTAACCAGAACCCGATGTCTCCGCAGTCCCTTTGTTCATATATCGAGGCGAACTTCGACAAGATGTATGGCGTGTGGGACCGAATTGATGCGGTCGTCAAGACCGCTCGTGAGAACACGACCGCTCGTATTAACGCATTGAATACGTTCAACGACGAAGAAGTTAAGGTCGCGAAGGTTATCGGAAACGTCGACCGATTCATCAAGGAAGGTAACGTGTCTCCGCAGCGACTTGAGTACAACAAGGAAGTACGTAAGGCTCTGCTAAAGAAGATCCGTACTCGCGAGAAGGAAGAAAAGAAACAGTTGCGCGACATTGTCAAGGCCGAGAAACGAAAGGAAGAGGCCAAACACGCAAAGTTCCACGTCTCGTCCCAAGCGACAGCATAAAAATAGGCGGTTATTTAAACCGCCTTTTTAATTATCCATCCAGCAGACCAGCTAGGTCTTCGTCCGATGTTCCTTCCGGAATCGACGGCGGAGCGTTTTGTATTTCGTCCCACGTCATTTCATCGTCGCCGCCTTCTTCCGGCTGGGCTAAGTCAACCGGCTCTTCTGCTGGGGGTTCGACGGTCTGGCCGCCACCAGTCGGGAGGTTTTCAAACTGGTCTTCTTTGGGGAGCTGCACGTCGATAGGCTGTATAGCGGCCATATCGTTGCTGACCTGATTCAGTAACTGGTCTTCATCCTTCGCAAGGCTGCTCTCGCCGTCCATACCGACCTTACCGGCAAGTCCGACGATTTTCGTACCGTCCTTCACTTCGTTGGGGTTCACTCCCACGGTCGCCTGAAGATGTTCGACCGCGTCGGAGCTGGTCGGGGTGTTCATCGCACCCTCGATTAGCAACTCGTACATCTCGGTTACGGCCTTTTTCATCGACGGCGAAACCGATTCAAGAACATTTTTTAGCGATTCGTGCATTTTTGAAACCTCTTAGATGAATCGAACGATGTTCGGGTTCTGGCAGATGATTGCCGCCGAGAGCTTCTTGGCACCCTTCTTGCGGATGCGGATTCGCTTTTTCTTCACCGGGACGGTCGGAGCCGCTGGGGCGACGGTCTCTTTGGGAAGTGGGCGCGGAACCGGAGGCACTGCTCTGTGAACCGGGTTGATAACTGGGGGAACCTCTTCAGCTTCGGCAGTTTCTACGAGGATATCCTCGGACGGCTGCTCGTCTTGAACAGTTTCCACGGAAATGATATCGACGGCATCGAGCACGTCTGTATTTGATTTTTTCTTAGCCATATCCGTAGTTTATCAGTTCCGACTTTAATATGAATGTACTAGTTTAATTCTTACGTAAAATCCTATAGGAGAAAACCCAAATGACCCCTGAAATCATAGCCGCATTGGCTGTATTCGCAGCAGTGGTCCTCGTTGTTGTCGTCTTGAAGGTTCGCGCCTCCAAGAAGGTTGACATTGTGGACGACTTCGCAATCGCTCCGGAAGCTGCCTCCGAGCATACCCTAACTGTTGACGAAGCCACGGCTCCGACAGCTGAAACTGGAATCGTATCGGCTCCGATCGTTCCTGTTGTTAGCGAATCTGCCGAACTCGTGGTTCCGGCTGCAGAACCGGCAAATGTCGAAGTTCCCGAAACTCCGACTGCTGAACCGGTTAATGAAACCACTAATACTGAAACGGCAGAAACTGCCGAAGCGGTGGTGACTGAAACTGTCGAAGCTGTTGAAGCTGCTACCGAAACCAAGGTCGAGGAACCGAAGCCGACCAAGACGAAGGCCACCAAGAAGGCCGCGACGAAGTCTACCAAGGCCACGACCAAGAAGACCACGAAGAAGACTACCAAGGCCAACAAGACCAAGGATGTCGCCAACTTCATCGACACGCTGTCCAAGACGACCGAAAAGAAGCCGCGTGGTCGCAAGAAAAAGTCCGATGATGTAAAAATCATCGTAACCGCGCCGCTTGGCAAGTCCAAGACGGTGAAAAAGAAAAAAGCCTAAGAGCTTGCGCTTTAGGTTTTAGGGAACCGCTGCCATATCGGTAGCGGTTTTCTCATTTGTATCTGTAGGTAATTCGGCCTCGGTCAAGGTCGTACGGGCTGATTTCGACAATTACTCGGTCTTCCGTACATACTCTGATTTTGTTACGTTTTTCCATTTTCCCGGCTAGACGGGCAATTAGCTGGTGACCGTTTTCCAGCTGGACGGTGAAGAATCCGCTTCCTCTTTCTTCCGTCACTACTCCATTGACTGATATGCTTTCTTCCTTAGCCATTTCCTTCCTTTTCTGGTGATTGATTGTTGGCGGCCAATAACGAATGTAGATGGTCTTCTACAAAAATGAACTCGTGATGGACACTGGCTACCTTACCACCAATCATTGCATACACCATTACACCGGTCCGGTTTCGGAATACGCAGCAAGACTGTCGGTCGTGGGTTACTCGAATAGTTACGACATAGTCGGAATATTCATAACCGGGACCGGACTTGCAGCCGACAACGCTGACGGAGCGGGAATACTTGGTTAGCTTAACCGAAGCATCGTCCACCAGCTTCTTGAAGGCCGCTTGGTCACAGGTCAGTGCCACAGAATCGTATATATCTCGTTTCATCGTCATATAAACTGCAGTTTATTCACTGTCCGTGTAAAATTTGCATTACAAACTCGGATGTATTATATTTATTCACAATTCCACAAAGCGAGTGCGGATGAAGACCTATGAGGAAGACTGGTCTACAAAGAAACTGATTGAGGAAACTGTAAAGTACAAAATCCTCGGACGAAAGGCCGAAACTGAGCTATTTCGTGAATTCCATTCAACAAAAGACGAAAAAAGGCGTACCGAAATAAAGCTCGCCATAATTCAGTCTAACTTGAGATTCGTACTGGCTGTAGCCAGAGCGTACAAGAAGACGACCGGTCTGCCGATCAACGACTTCTTTGCCGAGGGAAAGCTCGGAATGCTCGAAGCATTCAACAAGTACGACTACACTTGCGGCACGAAGTTCGGCTCGTTCGCAGTTTTCGAGGTTCGACGCCATATGGACCTGATTGTCCACAACAGCGATATGGTTCGAGTACCAGTTAGAATCCGTAAACGCGTTCTGAAGGCTAGGAAAAAAGGCGAATCGGTTGAACATATCCAATATGGACAGCTTGCCGATAACGCCGTATCGGAACCGGCCTCGGTCGAACGAAGCATCGTAGGCGATACGGCAAAGAACCGAACCCCAATCGTTTTGGTAGATACGCTGGCTTCCGATGAGCGTACCGACGCCAATCTGGAAGACGAAATGCGCCGTGACAAGCTAAAATCGATCCTAGAAGACAACTTGACGCCAGAAGAGACTAATTTACTGCGTAGACTGTATGGCTTGGATGGATACGAAGATACCGTTAGTGAAATTTCCGCTGAACGCCATGTCAGCAAGGAAATCATACGCCGCATCAGGAACCGTGCGTTGGCAAAGCTAAGAAGTGTACCCGTCGTGTCCGAGCTTCGAGATGCGCTGGGTAGTTAATGGGATTCTTTAAGAACATTGCAGCTAAATTATTCGGTGCCAAGGACGACGATATAGTCGAAGTTGAACATTTAAAAAGAAGGTCATCTATGGCTGAAGAAGATTTTGGTTCTACCATCATTTTCAATAACGGTGTCCCAGACTACAACGTCACGTTGGGGAACACCGGTGAAGGCGAACGTGTCAGTATGTCCGCCATACAGCAAACTATGAGAGAAACAGATATGATTAACCAGCGTCATCGCGTTGGTGGTAGGGGTATGGGAATCGGTCTGAATACGATGGCTCAGCAACCGGCTCCGCAGCCTATGCAGAATCAGCAGTTCGCTGGTAACTACGCCCAGCCGTCAGTATACCAGCAGCCGCAACAGCCGCAACAAGTACCACCGCAATATTATCAGCAGCCTGTTCAACAACCAGTACAGCAGATGCAGCCGCAACAGCAGCAGGGCATTCCCATTACCCAGCAGCCTCAGCAACAGCAACCGCAGTCCGCCTACTACTTGCAAGAACCGTTTTCCGAGCTGATTATGACGAATGACGAATGTCACGTCATCGTCGACTTGCCGGGAATTTCGAAAGAAAACGTGAGCGCAACGCTGACTCCGCAGAACGAGGTCTCCATTACGTTCACACGAACCACTTTCGTAGACAAGCTTACCGCTGAACTGAAGGCCGCAAAGAAGGTAAAGGGTGCGAAGGGAGCAGCCAAGACGAAGCCGAAAATCACTTCCCAAGTGAACATTCCGGACTACTTACTTGGAACCCACACCGTCGTCTACCCGATTCCTCGACCGGTTGACAGCAACAATATCAAGTCTAGCTTTGACAATGGCCAGTTCCATATCGTTCTCGGCTTCTTGACTCCTCTCGAAGGAACCGCTATCAAGCTTGGTTAGATTTAACGAAAATATAAACTAGGGAGTAGCTATAAAGGTTACTCCCTATGTTGTTTTTAGAGACGGTCAAGAAAATATGCGGTTCTAACGAGAACCTTTACGAGGCTATCCTCAGCTTGTACAAGAACGACCCGGAACATTTCGTATTTACGTTCTGCAACGAGCTTGACGCCAAGGTTAATAACGCTTATGCAGCTGGCGTGCTCGACCAGATTTTCGCAAACGATGGAATCCAGTTCAACGTCCTCGGCGCGTCCGTCAGGCTGTCGGTAGGAAAGCAAGAGCACACGGTAATATATAACGCTGGGTTCGGCGGAGTCCGCAATGACTCGGTGAACATTACCATTATGGACGAAGTCGCCCAGATTTGCAGCGAGGAAGGGAACAGCTTCTCGCTGAACCGTGGAGACCCGCATTATCGCAACCGAATAGCTCTCGATGCCTACGAGCTGGCGAAACCAAAAATAAAAGAGCAGCTTCGTAAAAAGCTGCCCAAGTATTCAGTCAGACGTAACGTCTACTAGATTTCACCCTTGGCCTTGCGGATAGCGAGGCCAATCGCTTTTGCAAGGCGCGGCGGAACGGCGTTTCCGATCTGTACCAGCTGCTTGCTTTTCGGTCCTTCGAAGATGAAATTATCGGGGAATGATTGCAGACGAGCCATTTCCCTCGCGGTAAGTACACGCGGAAGCTTCGGGTGGAGGTTTACGCCGCCGTGATTTTCCTTGATGGTGCAAGATGCTTCATCCCAAGGACACTTCTTCCAAGCGTCGCTGTAGCCGTCGTAGAGGCTCTTTCCTTCCGGTGTCATAGCGATGCGAGCCGCCATTTCTGGACTGTGCTTGGTCGGAACGTGGTTGAAGGCTGGATCGGGCTTGTGTCTCATAAGGTCGGCAATCGCTTGTCCGGTTGTAACGTACACGGACGGTTCCAGAATGGGCTTGGGGTGGAGGTTCGGCACTCCGATACGGTTTCCGATGAAGATTACGCGTTCGCGCTTCTGCGGTGTGTAGTATGCGGCTGCGTTCAATGTGGCGACGGTCATTTCGTAACCGATTGCCTTGTAGTCAGATACGATCTTCTTGACCACTTCGCCGTCAAGCATACTCAAGATGCCTTTCACGTTTTCGCAAACGACGAACTCAGGCTGGAGGTTCTTGACGACTTCGAGCATTTCCTTGTACAGAGAATTCCTTGGGTCGTCGGCGATACGTTTTCCGGCCATACTGAACCCTTGACACGGAAATCCGCCTACCACCAAGTTGAGCTTACGATTCTTGAGCTGTTTCTTGACGATCTTGTAGAACTCGTCCTTCTGCTCCGGAGTCGTGATATCGCCGTTGACGAACGGATGCTTGAAGTTTCTCGCATAGGTCATACCGGCTTCCTTAGACCAGTCAAGGCCGCAGATGCCTTGCAAACCAGCCATTTCCAGACCCTTGCTCAATCCACCGGCACCGCAGAACAAGTCCACGAAAGTCATCGACGACGGTTTTGTTTTTCCCCAGACGGTCGATATGTCGACCCACTGTACTTCGTTTGCCATAAATATCCTCTTGTTTTGTCACAAATATAGCATAAAGAAAAGCCGAGCGCAATGACCCGGCTTTCCTTTATGATGACGAGAATTTTAGTGTTTGCCGCAGTTACAGCCTTTCTTGACCGTTCCGTAAGCCTTCCGGACTACGCTGCTGACCTTGTAGACGGCCTTCAGCGCGGTCATCTTGTACTTTTCTGGAAGAACCCACATATAGTCTTTGACTGCTGGGAAATCCTTGACTAGAGCTTCAATCGCTTTGGCTCCGGAATACTTAACTCCGTCAGTGGCGAGGTATTCGAAGTCGGAGGCGTTCTGCTGGGCAGGGACGTAATCGACTTGGTCGCCGATTTTGCGTTCGACTAGACGGCGGTACTGAGAACAGATGGGGCATCCGTTGTCATAGAAAAACTTTGGTTTTGCCTTGATCTGTTCGCTCATTACCACGCTCCGAAGCTAATCTTGCCAGCACACTGGCTAGTCTCAACATTTCCGTTACGGTCAAGCGTAGTTACTTTCGGCGAAGCGAAGGTGTACGACTGGTCGCCGAAAATATCCTTCATACGCTCGATCACGGCCTCTTGGTCGCAGAACTCACCAGGCTTGCAGTCGTCTGCTCCTTCGAGTTTCTTGTCTTGGAGCATATCGTTGGTCTTGTCAACGATTTCCTTCTGCTTGTCTTCGTCGACGGAACCGTCGGTAAGGCTTTCGTACTTGGCGTCATTGAATGCCATAACATTCATAATGTCGTTCAGCGAAATGCCCGGAATCGGTTCAATTTCGTCTTGGTTGAAAGAGAACTCTGGCCAGCAACCGTCGTTGCCTTCACAATATTCGTCCATATCGTTCGTCGGCTTTGCGGTTGTGATAACCGGGCCGTCGGAACTCTTGATGATAAGGATTACCGGCTTCTTGCAGCATTTGGTGGTCACGTAGTCGCCCGGATGGAACTGGTGTTCGCAGTCGGGGTCGCCGTCCACGCAGCATTCGAGAGCCTTCTTGAGGGAACCGATGCCACCAATCTTTGCACCGAGACCCTTGCCGAAGATGCCTTCGAGGTCGCTGTCGGTCAGTTCTTGGTCGGGCTTCTGTTCGAAGATGGGTCGCTTGGACTTGACCTTGTCGGAAGTCAAGTTTCCAGAACTTCCACCAACTGACTTGGTGTCAGCCGCGCCGTCCACTTTGATGACCTTTACTTTACCGTCATCCTTTTCGAACGGTCGATTATCCATCTCACCGTCAATAATCATCGCACCGTGGTCGGTGTCGTCAGCCTCTTCCTTTTCCTTGGTGAGGTCGATTGCTTCCAAGGCCACGGCCTGTGTAAGTTGCTTCAAATCGTCAAGTTCGCTGAACATCGGTCAATCCTATGGTTGCTTATTCGCAGTTTATATGGTCGCCATTTGGTTCGGCGTCCCGATTTTTGGCATATTGTACGCCTTTGCTTGTTCGTACTGGAGCTGTCCGACCGCCGCCTGTTCATCGACCGCGTCTTGGTCTTGTACGAACTCGATGGCCTTGTCCTCGTCGGACTCGTGACCCGGCATAGAAGCGAACATAAGCTCCAGTCCGCTGAGGAACGGAATCTCGACCTGATTGCCTTGGAACCAGTTGGATGCGGCGTGATAGATTACCCAGTACAATGAGGTAACGTGGTCGTCGTGGTTTCCGCCGCCACCTCCCCAGTGCTTCTTGGTAAGCTCAGTGAAAGACATTAGTTCGTTGATGGTCGTTTCGTCGTGGAGCTTTGCGTAAAACCTCTGTACATAGAGCTTCAGTAGCATCACGGCACTCTGCTTGATGCCATCGGTAGCCCACATACCACGGAACTTGTTGTCGTAATTCACTAGGTTTTCATATTCCAAGTTCTGCTGGAAAATGAAGTAAGTACGGGCACCCGGACCATTGAATTCGATTGTCAAGTCTGGGTCGTAGTAACCCTTGAGCAACTTTCTAGCCAATGTACAAAAGTCTTCGATTGTCACCTCATTGGACGACAAGACGCATACTTGTTCTAGGTCAGTGCTGCTTCGTGCTAAGAAAATCTGAAGTACGTGGTAGTCTTGACGAATACCATAACCAGAGTCGATTGCGGCGATATAGACCCAGCCGTTAACTTCAAGTTTCTGCTTTGGTAAAGGCACTTGGAAGATTCGTAGGCTATACTCTGACGGCAATCCTCGAATGGGTTTCGGCTTCGATGGGTGAAGCTTCTGCAGAATGGTGAAGTCGATGAGCGTCACTGCAGAACCGATGAAGTCGCATTCGTATTCTTGTCTGAACTTCTGTTCGCCGATACGAGCTTTTTCATCGATACCCCACTGGGCGTCACGTCCCGGAACCTCCTTCCATTTAACCGTCGACCTGACATATTTTGACATCAAGTCGTGGTAGGATGCAGTGTTTTCGTCGACTGCGTCTTCCCACATGCGGTAGAAGTGGTTAAGGCCCTGCGGAGTCGAGGTGATAATTACTCGCGTCTTCTTACCAGAAGAGATTGCCGGGAACACGGAGGCCATAAATTCGTCGGCCATACCGTTGCGCAAGAACGCAAATTCGTCCAAATACAGCAAGTTTGGCGAGAAACCACGAATACCGTCCGGAGAACTGGCCGCCACGAGGATACGAGTGTTGTTCGAGAACTGGATGCTCATTTTGTTCCACAGCTTCACGCCGGGCTGCAACCAGTAAGGCAACGCTACATAGGAATCGCGCAGAAGCTGCAGCTGTTCCTTCGCGAGCGAAAGTTTGTTTGCAAGCATAGCGACTAGCTGGTCGCCGTGGAACATCGCGTGCCAAAGGATGAACCCTCGAACGATTGTTGATTTACCGACCTGTCGTGACCAACGGTTAATGTTGAATCGATACTTCAAGAATCGCTTGATTGCTTCGTCTTGGAAAGGCCAAGTCTTAAAGAGCTGCATACCGTTGTCTTTGGTATTGATATACATATACGTGTTGATAAAGTACAACGGGTCCTGAGCACACTTCTTTATTTCAGCGAGGTGTTCGGGTTTCAGCTTAACCCTTTCTTTGGCGTCTCTCAGGTTTGTAATACCGTTAAATGACATTAAAATCCTTTTTTTGTATAATTGCCAACTAAGTAGTTTATAAAACGGCGGATTTAATGAAATTTTGCGTTTTAATGGCATTTTATGACAAAGGCAACAAGTTTCGCGAACGTAATTTAAGCGAAGTGGTCGACAAATACTTGACAACTGACGACTTCGATGTTATAATCGCTGAACAATATCCACAAGGATTTGCCGAGACGATTTCCAAGATGAATCCGGATAGGGTAAAGTTCGTTCCGTGCAACGAAATGAAAGGAGACCCGGAGAAGACGGGACGGTTCTGCAAAACCGAACTGCTCAATGCTGCAGTGAAAGCATATCCGGATTATGAGTATTACGTGATGGGTGATGCTGATGCGTACCTCTCGGACGAGTGTTTCAGCTCGTTGCGGGAGGCCGCTTCTCGCCTAGACTCTGGCGAAGCTTCGATTGTATTTCCGTTTGACGACGTTCTGTACTTGAACGAGCCTGACACGAAACGCATCGTCGCTGGCGAAGAGCTTCTGCCCGGTACGAAGGATCACGGAGCCGAGATTTTCCGACAAACCGGACTTTGCAACATCTTTAAGAAGTCTACTTGGGACACGGTCGGCGGTTTCGACGAGGCTTTTACTAACTGGGGAGCCGAGGACGACGCCTTCTTGACCAAGTGCAAGCGTCTGGTAGGCCATAGCCTTAGACTTTCCGGAACCATCTACCATCTGTTCCACCCGAAGGTCGATACAGAATCGTACCGAGAATCCAAGGACTACGTGGACAACAGAAAGCGTTGCGCTTGCTTGCGCCGTATGTCGATCGACGACTTGAAGCAGTATTGCGCTGGAAATAAGAATCTGGTGGATCTGGTGGAGAAGTACGACGCTTTGGGACGGCTTTCAATCCGTCTGCGTTGGCAGTGTACGCCTTTGTGCCTTCTTACCGTGGACACGACCATCTACGATATCGATAACGAAGGCGATATGTCGTTCACCAAGTTGCTTGACGCGGTTGCCGCCGAGGATGGCGCGTGGTACATCCCGACTTTCGTCAAGACTGCGCTAGGTGGTCTTGAAGGGATTCCGGGTCTTAGCGACGAACAGAAACAAGAACTGAAGGACTATCTGAAAAAATGCAATTCGTAAAGGATATCGGAACCGAGGACGGTTTTTCGAAGTACAACCGACTTGCTAGGGACGTTGCAGCCGTGTGTCGAGACACACGGTTCTCTTGTCACGAGAACCCCGATGTCGCCGTGTGGCAGCTTGGGGACGGAATGGCGATCGCCGACCGTTTCTTCAAGAAGCCCATCGTCCTCGTACACGACTGGTACGCCCATTACGAGCAGTACCTAGATTTGGCTGGAAAGATTGTCTTCTTGGGCAATTTCGACCACCCAAGGTACCCGCGATCGTTTACTTTGTCGAGCTTCCCGTACGATGCCGAGAAACGGCTTCCTAGCGACGGCATAGACGTGCTTGTGGAAGGCGTTTTTGACGGCTCCTCTATGGACTGGGTTCTCGAACGGTGCGAAGGAAAGCGTGTCCGTATGGCGTGTTTTTCCAACGATGACCCAGAGTGCGACGATGCCCAGACCGAGCTTGAAAAGCGTCTTGGTGAGGTTTCCAAGTACCTAGAGGTCAAGCGGAGGGTCTATGAGCTGGTTCTGACCACCTATATCCGTTCTGCACCACTGACTCTCCATTGCGGGTCCGGAAATAGGGGTTTTTTGCACTGTGTGACAGTGTCATACAATGGACAGACACAAAAACGTGACGACAATTACACTGTTTCAACATTAAACGATTTACTCAGGGTGTTGCGCTAGGCATAGTAAAATGCTATAATTTTCTTGTTTTTTGAGGAATTTAGATGAAAAACATACATTCTACGATTATTTATTGGAGTAAGGTGGTACTATTTTCGGTATTCATCTGCAACGTACTTCGCGTTTGCATCCGTACTTGGAAATATGGCGGATCAAAGACTAAGGTGGATGTCAGCTATGACGGCGACGAAGAATTGAACCCGATTGATGACAGCATAGGTGGTGTATAATGGCAAATAGTAATGGGTATGCGGAAGAGTCGCAAGAAGGCGGCAATGTCGGTTCCAAGATTATCAGGAACCTTGGCGATATGCTCTTGCATATCAGCATCGATACGGATATGTGGGTCGGTCGTTCGGCGAAGGAAAAGTTCCGCTATCTGAAGAACCAGCTCAACGGCGTTAACGGTTCGAAAATCTTAAATGTCGGCTCGCAACTTCTCGAAAGTATTATCGTGACGGCAAAGGCGTCTACCAACAATCCAATCATCAGGAAATATGCTGACTTGGCGGAGACTGCTTTGAATTTGGGAAAGGCAAGTATGGTTATCAATAACCTGTTTGTCGCCCAGAAGTACGAAGTGCATACTGATTACGACGAACTGGCCAAGTTTATGGGCTACAAGAATGGACGCTCGATTCACGTAAGCCAGATTGACGCTACCGCCGATATCTGCAAGGCTCTTGTCGAGATGACCAAGGACCAGCAAGAAAAGTGCGGCTTGAAAATTAACAAGATGTTTACTCCCAAGAATGATACACCGAGCACCAGTAATTCTCGGCTGGTTTGTACTTATATCTTGGCGAAGTACAAGAACACGTCCATTGGCTTTGAAGTCAACTATATGCAGCACAAGAGCGCGAATATTGACGCTACCGCCAATTCGCAGTTCAGCTACATCAACATCGGCGTGTTCAATGGCGACCTCTTTAACAATTCTGAAGTTGACGACGAACCGGACGATCTTGATATCTTGAGCGAAGTGGAGAACATCATCTACTCGAACTATATCAAGACTATCGATATCTCGAAGCACATTATCAAGATTGACGGTACGACTATCCATACGGCTCGCCGTGAGAACATCAATTTCGACATCAAGAATATCGACTTGACTACTATGGCGAAGACTTGTCGTTCCGTTCTGAACGCTCACCGTCGCCGTGGCTATATCTTGCAAGGCGACCCCGGTACTGGCAAGACCGTGTCTATTCACAAGCTCATTATGCAGTTCACCGACACGCCGGTATTCTGGATTTCGTCTGACGCGATTAGCGATACGAAGAAGATGCGCTCCGTGTTCCGCATTCTGAATATGTTCCCCGGTTCCATCTTCGTGTTCGACGATATCGACGGTAACGATTTCAGCGGTAAGACCAACTTGACCACGACCTTCATTACTTGTATCGACGAAACCAACTCGAAGAAGTTCAGCGGTATCATCATTATGACCATCAACGAGCCGCAGAGAGTCCACGCAACAATCAAGACTCGTAACGGTCGTATCGACGAGGTTATTCACGTCCATAACCCCAGCACGGTTGAACAGGTGTTCGATGTTATTACACAGCGTTATATCCATCTTGGTGTTGAAAAACCGGATTGGATGACGATGGAAAACCAGGAATTCGTCGATGGTATGGAAAGAATCGTGAAATCGAACTTCACGCACGCACACGTCGCCGGTATTATCAGCGACTTGGTAGACCTGTTCGACAAGGCCGACTGTAACTGTTCGGCGTTCAATTCTTTGATTGACCGTCGTATCGAAAGTATCAAGAACGCATCTATGGTGGCGGACGCCTCCGGACATATCGAATCGGCTGGACCGACTATGAGTGTCCACATTTCGTCGACCAATGGCACCCACTAGATATAGATACATATCAACAACTTATCAACAAGATGTTGTAGAAGAGGCCGGGTAAACCGGCCTTTTCTGTTTGCAATTCAACCTTAACATTGCTAAACTACCGATTACCCAATAGAGATAATTTAACTGCTGAAGAAGCAAAAGAGATGCTATGCTAATTTCTGTAATTAAGCGAGACCACCGCAAAAGACCATTTGACACCAAACACATTTATGACGCCATTGAAGCCGCGTTTAAGGACTGCAAGGAGTCATATACCAATGAACAGCTTGACGGACTTGTAGGGTCGGTCGTAGATGAATTGAGTGTGGGCGGAAAGAAATCCGCTAACGTGGAAACCATCCAAGATACCATCGAAAACGTCTTGATGAACAACGGTATGAACGCCGTCGCCAAGGCATTTATCGAATACCGCCAGAACCGCGCTCGGATTCGTGAAAACCAGAGCGGAATTTATGCGATTATCCGCCGTCTCAAACACGATAAATTGTCTAGCTGCAACATCTTGCGCGATAACGCAAATGAATCTGGCGTTACCCCGGCTGGTATGTACGGTAAGATTGCCAGTGAAATGAACAAGATGTACAACTGCTTGAACACGATTTCCAAGAAGTACGTTGACGAGCACGTCGATGGTCAGATTCATATTCACGACCAGAACTTTTATGACCTCTCCTTTAACTGCTTGTTTGCCCCGGTGGGTAAGTTACTACGAGAAGGATTTGATTCTGGTACCGGGTTCTTGAGAAAGGCTAATTCGATCCAATCTGCCGCCGCATTGACCGCTGTTATTTTGCAGCTGCAGTCTAACCAGCAGTATGGCGGTATCGCGTGCGACAATATCGACTTTGACTTGGCTCCGTTTGTTGATATTTCGTTCCGAAAGAATTTGGGTCGTGAAATGAATGGGCTTGCGGTTTGCTCTAAGAACCCGGAATATGCAGAATACCTTGCACTGCCGACCGAGAAGAAGATTGACGATACGATTGCCCGTATTGCAAAAACGCTCCAATCGCGTGGCGTAACGATGGATAGTCCTAGAGAGTTATTGTACTCCCAGTTCCCTATCGAACAAGTTGACCGTGCCATCGAATTTACGGATAGTAATACCCACCAAGCGATGGAAGCACTGGTTCACAACTTGAATTCGTTGCAATCAAGGTCTGGTAACCAAGTACCGTTCTCTTCTTTGAATTTCGGTATTGATACTTCCAATTGCGGTCGAATGCTCAGCAAGAACCTTATGCGTGCTCAGTACGAAGGTATGGGCGACGGTCTTACGGCCATCTTCCCCATTTTGATTTTTAAGCTTATGAAGGGGTTCTCCAAGCTTACGACTGATCCTAATTACGACTTGTATTTGCAAGCGGTTGAATGTTTGGCACGTCGTTTCTACCCGAATTTTGTAAAGGTCGACTCTAAGTTTAACCTTCCGTATGTGAAGTATGACACCGTTGAACTTGATTTTAAGGATGGACAGCGGATTTCTCACCGTGGCTGTGATGATTCTATTACGGTGACAGCCGACACGGACATCGAAACTGCTAAAGGTGAATATCCGATTTATTCTGTAAATCTTGGCGTTGGTAGTAACTGGGATATCGTGTCTTGTAAGGGGTTCCACGCAAAGCTCCGTCGAATTGTTCCTAACACTACCGTGGCAACGATGGGATGTCGTACCCGCGTTATTGGTAATGTGAACGGTGTTCAGCAGACGACTGGTCGTGGAAATTTCGCTTTCCACACGATTAACCTTCCGCGTTTGGCCATTGAAGCTCATATCGAGTCCACCAACGTCGAAACCCGCAAGAATTTGTTCTTTAGCAAGCTTGACGCTATGCTTGAAGATGCCAAGGGAAGCCTTCTCGAACGCTTTAAGCTGATTTGCGAGAAAACGTATGAGAATTTCCCATTTACGATGCAGCAAGGCGTATATTTGACTTCCGACGATAAGCCGCATAAGCTCACCGACAAGATTGCTGAGGTTATGAAGCAGTCTACTCTGAGCATTGGTTATGTTGGTATTGCCGAAACGATTCGCGTTATTACTGGCAAGACGTTTGGAGTTGACCACGAAGAGGATGAGTTTGCACTATCCATTGTCAAGCGCATTCGTGACTTCTGTGACCAGACTCAGGCCGAAACACACTTGAACTGGAGCTGTTTTGCAACACCGGCTGAAGCGGTTGCTGGTCGTTTTGCAACAATCGATAAGAAAAAGTTCTCCAAGGAAGTAACCGACGAGAATGGTCATACGATGTTGGTTGCAAAGAACAAGAAACTTGCTGATGTGGATTTGCATAGACTGTTTGGGAAGGGTTACTATACCAATAGCCATATGATGGATTTCTCGCTCGAAACGTCTCTTGAAAACAAGATTAAGACCGAGGCTCCTTTCCACGCTTTGACGAATGCTGGCCACATCTTCTACTTCAAGATGAATGGAGACTTGACCAAGAATGTCGAGGCGGTAAAGGCTACCATTGATGCAATGTATGACGGCGACTTGGGCTATTTCACCGTGACAATGGATTCGGACGACTGCTTGGAATGCGGATTCCACGGCATTATCAATAATGAATGCCCGAAATGCCATTGTAATGATGAAGATAAGTTTGTTCGGGTGAGACGTATTACTGGATATTTGACTGGGTCGCCGAGAAAGACTATCAAGAAGTCTTGGGGTGATGGAAAGCTGGCCGAGCTGGCAGACCGTCACAATATCTAAGCCAGCGAACTCGTATTCAAATATACGTTTCGGATGCCCTTGGTATACGCAGAGTTCCACAATATTGCTATACCGAGGGTATCTTTTTTCTAAGTTTTTGCAAGAATAAGAGGAAATATTATGAATTATGGCAACATTTACTATATGTCCATCGTAGACGGCCCCGGAAACCGCGTATCGCTGTATGTAAGCGGTTGTAGAAACCATTGTCAAGGCTGTTTTAACGAGGAAACTTGGAACTTCAATTATGGAAAGCCGTTTACTGAAATTGAGGTAAACGAGATTATCGAAGCGTGCAAGAAGTCCTATATTTCCGGGTTGTCGATTCTAGGCGGTGACCCGTTCGAGCCGGAGAACCAAGCTGGGTTGGTTGGCTTAATCAGTCGTTTCAAAAGCGAATGCCCGGATAAGACATTATGGATGTATACCGGTTATATTTATGAGCAAGACTTGAAACCGGGTCAGCGAAAGCACGTAGAGGGGGTTACAAGCCAAATTCTTGACGCCGTGGACGTGTTAGTGGATGGTCCGTTTATTCAAGCCCAGAGAGACCTAGATTTGCAATTTATGGGTAGCCGTAACCAGAGACTACTGAGTAAGGCGGATCGAGCTGGGTTATAACAAGAAAGGCGGCTTTGAGCCGCCTAAACATTATCGGTATATGCACCAGTCGCCAGCCGGTCCATAAGGTTTATTCTGGAAAGACGCCGTAGGCATATGAGACTGCAAGTGCTCGTATCGCCAGATGCGATTGCTGTCTTCCAGAATGATTGTGTCCACATTCCCACAGAAGGACAGGGTGATGCACTTGTCCGGGTCATCGACAGCTACCCAAGCGTCTTCCCTGAATTGCTTCGATGTAGTGTCGAGTTTTGCGACAAAGCAATGTCCACGATAGTCTACGAAGTCACCGACGAAGTAGAATCGCCGGTCGCCGAATGTGTGTATTTCGTGTAGCTTGGAATGTATCATTTTTAATTACTCGTTTTGAAAGCACGGTTAAACCATACCATAGCCTTGTACTTGTGGAAATTTTCGTCGGATTAGTTCAAGTGTCGCTGGTTTTGGCGGATCCTTGCTGTTAAGCTCGTCTATAACAGTCCAGCCGCCTTTGTAGCAGTATGTGGCGATTCCGCTGGATATGTATTCGCTTTCGCGGCGTTCCGCCATAGGAGCATCCTACTTGGCTATGCCGAGGTCACGCTGCGCTCTGGAGATGCATCCTTCGATTGCGGCCTTCCAGTGGTTCGATGTAAAGGAGCCACCTACCTCGATCGGCTTGTCCGCTATCTTCTTGCGGCTCTTGGATATGCCCAGCTTGAATCCCATATTCTCGCCGTAGTTGAACGTGAGCATAAGGCTGTCCGTCTTGAAGATGGACATATACTTGGAATCGCAGTCGCGGACGAAACCGAGCTTGGTGAGCATCTGGTTGAGTTCCTTGCGGTACTGCAGCGAGCGGTCGTTTTCCTTCTCTACCTCGGTTTCCTTGGCCGTGATGAAGTTGTCTATCTGGCTGCAGACGATTTCCGGCTTCATATCCTTGATTACGATGGAGTCCTTTCGGTTACCAGCGTAGTTGTAGAACGCGACGCGGACTGTATGATGGCCGTTGGACTCGGTTATGGACACTCCGACGGTTCCTTCAAGTTTCACCTTCGCGTCCTTGAAACGAAGCGTGAAGCTCTGATTCTCGTGGATAAGGACGCTCCAGTTCTTGGAAAGTTCATCGAAAATCTGCTGCTTGTATGGGTCTAGGGGGTACATTAGCCTAACCTCTCTTTGTCGGTTGCCTTGTTAATGTCAAAATCAATCATTATCTGAGCGCGAATCAGCTCGATGGACTTGCGGAAAGCTTCCATACGGTTCTCCGGTAGATACTTGGCAATTTCGGCAAGTTTCTCGCATTCGGCGGAAATAATCTCATACTGCTTGGGAGCTATGCTGGAACGCGTAAAATACAGCTTGTGAGCGTTCATAAGCGAGCGCATAAGGTCTTGCGAACTTCCGAGCTGAATCATAGATTCGGCGGGGCTATCGCAGATGGTTATGTATATACGTTCTACGGTAGCGTTGTCTTCCTTTGCGGAATACGTGCCACGGAAGGTACCGTAAATCTCGCCAGCGGCGAACTCGCCGACAAAGGATGCTATGGTCGTACTGAGAACCTTTTTAGTCACTTCTACTGCCTGTACAGCCACTTCCGCATCGGTTTCGAACACGAAGCACATCGCGTCGGTAAGTTGTCTTGCGAACTCGTCCTTGAAGTTATTGGTACTGAAAATCATCGTTTTGGGCTTAATTTGGATTCTAAATATTAAATTATTACATTCTTGGTTATTAAGAACTAGTTTACTGTTCAACAGGCGTCTTCTAGCCTGGTGAACCGTATAACCATTTTTCGAGGATTTTAAATGAGATCACGAGAAGAAATTAAAGGTTTTCTAAAGGATATCCAGCGCAAGGACGTTGGTATGGTTGAACGAGCTAAACTTTTTGCGGAATTTGCCCACGCCGGACAGCTTGACAAGGGTGGACAGGCATACATCTACCACCCCACTAGGGTTGGCGAGATGACCGCCGAGAAGTATGGCGATGACAATCTCACGGCGGCTGCCTATATGCACGACGTTGTTGAGGATGGCGGATTCGCGGTGACCGACTTGTCCGTATTTTTCCCAGAGGCCGTGTGGAAGACCGTCGAACTACTTACTAGGGGTAAGTCGGAAGATCGCGAAGTCTACATCGACAACATCGCCAAGAACTTGCTCGCGACGAAGGTCAAGCTTATGGACTTGCGCGACAATATGAACTTGTCTAGGCTCACATATGTCACCGAGAAGGATTCCTTACGACAGTCTCGCTATATAGACGAGTACCGAAAGCTGGAAGCTGTCTTGAAGAAGTTTGGTGAGGAATTGACTCCTGAAGAGATGGAGTCCGAAACCTATGCTGATTTGTATATGTAGGTAGTATATGAAGTTTGTCAAAGTAAGCGATACTCAGTACATAAACCTTTCCAACATTAACTACATCCGCTACGATCCCGATGATGGCGATAGCGTGGTTCACTTCGGCGACGCTAATTTCCTCCACTTGGACACGGACGAGACTAAGAAACTGCTGAAGGTAGTCGAAGAATTCTCGGCGGTCAGTCTTGAAGAAGTGTACCATAGGCTAGGTTTTCCGTGGCCGCCCCAGTTCGAGGTCAAGGAAGAAGACAAGATCGCCATTAACAATGTGGTGCGGTTAGAAAAACCGCAAGAATCTGGCAAATAAAAGAAAACCTCGCTGCGAAGCGAGGTTTTTTGTTAAGTGTTTGATTTTTAGACGGCCCAGTCGACCGCCGCCAAGACGCGCTTGAACTTTCCGAACGCGTTGTCGCGGCTTCCCCACTTGGTCATATTTCCGCAAAGGCCGGTATGGTAGGGATATACCATACGGTAATCGCATTCCAGAGGCTCGTCGTGGAGCTTGAGGATGGACAACCCTTCGTGGCAAGCCAGAAGGTCGTGCATAAGCTTGGACGGCCTCACTCCGTACTCGTCGACAATCATTCCCTTGAGGCGACGCCAGATGCCGTTGGCGGCGTTGCGCTCGTTGTGGCAGACGTTCTTGCCGATAAGGACGATTCGGTCGATGTTGCTGCTTTCGAGGACGCTGACGGTAGCGTTCACGTCGCAGTTGAAGTTGAAGGTACGGATTTCGCTCTTTCCGGCGAACTTGGGCAATACCTTGCGGATAGGCACGATGTTCGCGCCGACGAATCCGCCGTTCATCACGAGATTGGAAATCTTGTGGGTCTTGACGAAATCGGCGACGATGGTCAGCGCACCGCCGTTGAAAATGGTGTCGGTATCTTCCGGGATTGTGTCTCGGACTTCGATACCAAGGTTCTTGAGCATTTCTACTCTGTGGAGGCCGACTTCCGAAGTCGGCTTGGGATCGAGCACTACGCATCCAAGGACTCCCTTGTCGCGCAAGTAGCGTGCTGCAATCAGGTCATCGACATCTTGGTCGATGTCAGCAATGTATGTTATCTTTTTCATAGTCATGCTATGAATATAACAAATGTTGCACGACTTGTCAATAGAAAAGCCGCAATTTTCTTGCGGCTTGTTGAATTAGGTTGCGTTTACGTCATCGGCTGCTGGCTGTTCTGGCTGGTCTTGCGGTTGCTGTTCGGCACCGCCGTCGCCTCCGGTAGGCTTGGGAGCCTCTTGTTTTTCGGCTGCCTTGGCCTGTTCCGCTGACGCCTTCTTGGCTTGGTCGACCGCCTTCTGGCTACACGAGTTGGTAAGGATCAGAATTGCTCTTGTAATGTCAGCCGCAGTGTAGTTGTCGGAACACTTGGACGCGAAATTCTCGACCGCTTTAGTGATGTACGGGACCAGTTTCTCGACTTTCATCTTCTGCTGCGGATTGGTAATACCGAGGTCGTGCAGAGCGGTGCGTGCGACAAGTCGGAGGTTTCCGGCGGCCTTGAAATCGTTGGCGAGCTTCTGGGCGGTAGGAGCCACGCCGTTGTCCGCCTTTTGGTCGGTGTTTACGGCTTCGGCTGACGATTCCGGGTCGGCATCGGTAGCTGGGTCTTGCTGCGGCTGCTCTTCGGCTGGCTGTTCGGTGGGCTGTTCCTCTGTCTGCGAATCGGCCTTTTCCTCAGTCGGTGCTTCGGGAGATGGCTCTTCGGCCGGTGTTTCTTGGCCATCGGTAGCCTCTTCCGGACCGGGTGCTTGGCCATCTTCACCCTCGAAAATGAAGCATCCGCCGTTACGGAAAGCCTCGATAAAGTCGTCGTTAATGCTGTATGCCATAAGGAACTCTTTTTCTTGTCTCTTGCAGTTTATAAGGTGTTTTGGTTACGCTGAACCGTATAAACTGATGGAAAAGCCGTTTGATGGATGTAGTATGGAAATTAAGACGCACGTATTGACCAATCCGCAGAATCTCAGTGAGGAACGGAAACTCCAAGCTCGCAAGAACATTGACTTGGGGAATGTTGAGAATACATCCGATATGGACAAACCGGTATCGACCGCACAACAGGCCGCCATTGACGCGCTTGGTACTACGGTCGATGGTAAGCTGGCTGGAAAGGTCGATAAGGAGGCTGGAAAGGGTCTCTCGACCAACGATTTCGACGATACGTACAAATCCAAAGTCGATGCTAGTTACGATGTGCATCACTCTCACACCAACAAGAGCGAGCTTGACCAGCTCACCGGAAATGCCATTGCCAGTGCCGAAACGACTGACGAAGGCAAGACTCTGGTGCTCCATCCTATCGAAGGCGAAGCCGTTACCTTTAGCGGCGAACAGAATGCTATCAACACCATTTCACAGAATGGCGAACCGCTTCCGATTGTCAATAAGAACGTAGAAATTACGGAAACCATCAAGTCCATTTCCGTGAATACAAATCCGTTGGTTCCTGACGCGAACCACAACGTGGACATTACGATTGAAAGCCCGGTGACTCCGTATGAGGAAACTCCGGAGATGAACGGTACCGGTAGTGCTGGTTCTTCTGCTTTGTACTCTCGCGGCGATCACGTTCACCCTTCCGACACCACGAAGGCCGACAAGGATAGTGATGCGAAAGTAGACGATTTGGCTAAGTTCGACAGCAACGGAAATCCGGTCGATTCTGGCATTGCGGTTTCTGAGTTGAGCAAACTTCACGTACACGAAAACAAGTCTATTCTCGACAACACGACGGCGTCGTACACGGTCGATGATAAGGACAAGCTTGATAATATTGCCGAAGGTGCGACCAAGGTCGAGGCATCCGAAACCAATGGCAATGTCAAGATCGATGGTACTGAAACTACAGTTTACACTCACCCAACTACGGAGGCTACCGCTGCAGCCGCAGTTAAGGTCGGTAAAGATTCCGAAGGACACGTAGTCCTTGGTGATCCGTTGACCAAGAGTGACGTTGGTCTCGAAAAGGTAGACAACACGAGTGATGATGAAAAACCGGTTTCGACCGCTACCCAGACCGCATTAGACGATAAGGTTGACAAGGTACAAGGAAAAGATTTGTCGACAAACGATTACTCGAATGCCGACAAGGACAAGCTAACCGGAATCGAAGCTGGTGCTCAGGTCAACAAGATTGAGACCATTAAGGTAAATGGAACCGCCCAGACTATTACAGAAAAGTCGGTGGATATTGACTTGTCTGGTTATAAGCAGACTCAGCAAGCCGTTGTTGACCCGTCTGTCGGTTCAGATCCTACTACGGAATTTATCGCTACGGTTTCCCAAGACGCTAACGGCGTGATGACCGCTACTAAGCAGCGTGTCCAAGATGGTACGACCGAACAGAAGGGTATCGTCCAGCTTGAAGACGCGGTAGATAGCTATTCGACGAGTAAAGCCGCCACACCGAACAGCGTAAAGACTGTGTATGACCTCGCTAACGGCAAGCAAGATGCACTCGAATTCGATGGAGAGTATAACGCTGCCACGAATAAGGTTGCGCTAGAATCTACTGTAGCAGCTGCCATAGGTGTTTTGGACGCCAAGGTTGAGTCGAAAGCCGACAAGGTATCGGAAGCTACGGATGGCAACTTTGCTGGTTTGGACGCTAACGGCAACCTAGTGGATTCCACCTATAAGCCGGGTGACTTCAAGACAAAACAGACTGCCGTGGTCGATCCTACTGCAAGCGGTAATTCGCTTGACTTCATCGCTACCGCATCCCAAGATGCCAACGGTGAAATGACGGTAGAGAAGAAGACCGTGCAGGATGGTACTATTAACCAGAAGGGTGTGGTGCAACTTGAAGATTCTTACAGCAGCACATCCACCACAAAGGCTGCTACCTCGAATAGCGTAAAGGGTGCCTATGATGCCCTTGACACCGCAAAGGCGGACAAGGTTACTGGTGCGACCGACGGCGACCTCGCTGGACTGGATGCTAACGGTAACCTGACTGATGCGGG